>Ga0076930_100246_pt1 | contig 65966 bp, 60 predicted proteins | sample HotLakConsoUCCRE_FD_71149 | JGI IMG/M metagenome (GOLD analysis project Ga0076930, IMG submission 71149) | Hypersaline microbial mat communities from Hot Lake, Washington, USA - Hot Lake Consortium UCC-RE (version 3) (version 3) ...
CAGCGGGGTTGAGTTCCGCGACGGTGTCCGCCAACTTCAAGCTGCCGCCTGATCATGCGTCACCAACTTCTGCGCATATCTCTAAAATGGTCACGATGTGCTCCTCTTAAACTGACCTCAGAACTTGTTAACAACGAGGCCGCAATATCGTTTTGAACGTCTTAGGGTTGGGTTTCTGCAACTGCAAGATGAAGTCGACGGCCTCGGCAAGAACCCACCGACAAAAGGACAAGTTGTCTTTATAGACAGGTTTCTGGCGTATCCTTTTCTGCATTCTGCGCCGCAGCGCGAACGGCAATCTCGTCCAGAAGGATGTCGATCTCTGCCCAGACGCGCGGCTCGATCTGGCCTCGGACCAAGGCCCACTTGCTCAGCACATCGAGGGGGTCATGCGCGCGCAAGAGGGCTGTCAGCGCCGGGGCATCGACTGCCAGCGAGGTGCGCGCGCGCCATTCGGTGATCCGAGTGCGCTGCTCTTCCGACGGTGAGACGAACTCGGGCCTGAGCTCCCAGTTTTTGACCGCGCGGCGCAGGGCGGCGCGGATGACGTGGGCAGGATCGACGCCGCAGTCGATCAGGGCCTCCTCCTGCCGTTCCAGCGCATTCACCCGGATGTCTATCTTGCGCGTCTCCGGACTGCGTCGCGGGCGGGTTGGTGATGACATGACTGCAGGCGCCGTCCTCGCGCCCGTCTCTTGGCTGAGCTGAGACGCGGACGTAGGCGCTTTGCTTGGACGCTCGGCGACGTCATCTCCCATTGGCGCTGGTTCCACACTCGCAGGTTCTGGCATCACCTCCGCGAGCCGCACCTCTTCCCTTCCCGGGTCTTCTCCCACCTCTGGGCGGAGGGATGCGGCATAGGCCGGGTCGGGCCGGGTGATGGTCGGGATCTTCTTCCTCACAACCCTGTCCTCACGCGGCCAGGATGTTGTTGAGGATGTCGGTCGCTTCTTCGAGCGCCTCGACCACATGGCGCACATGGGGTCGCATGAGGGGGTTTAGGTCGGCCTGCTTCTTCAGCGCCACAGCGTGCAGGAGGCCCTTCTCGTCCATCTCCTTGTAGACGTTCCGGCGCATCATCACGGTCTCGACCACCGGAAACCGCGCGATCGCCGCCTCAATGAGGGCCGCATCGGCACGCGTGGTCTTGGTGTCGACCATGTTCAGAACGACATGGTGGCGCGGCAAGCTTTCGGGGTCATCGACGCGGGCGCGGAGCTTTTCGAACCAGTCGGCGGTCTGCGCGCCGACATCGAGATCGGAGGTAGAGAGCATCACCGGTGTCACGATGTGATCGGCCAGAACGGCGATCCCGTCCGACCACTCGGCCCCGACGCCTGCCGTATCGATGAAGATGAAATCTGCCGAGTCCGCCGCATAGACCTGCTCGATCCGGCGATCCACGGCCCGCACGCTTTCGACAGTCGCAGATCGCAGCAGGGGCGATCCCAAGCCCGCGGCTTCAGCCCGCTTGTGCCAGGTACCAAGCACGCCGGTGCTGTCGGTATCGATCAGAAGGACGCGACGGCCAGCGGCAACGGCAGCGCTGATCAGGGCGCGCGAGAGCGTGGTCTTGCCACTCCCCCCCTTCCGGGCCATCGCGGCGATCACCACGAGATTGTCGTTCGGCATGGGGGCGGACCTCTCGCAATAATGGTGAAGCGCGACAAAGATGTTTCTGCGTCGCTAACCTCCGTGTGCGACGGCGTCAAGCAGAAGACGGGATGCGCGCTGCCTCAGGCGAAATGCGGGGTGCATATTGCGTCGCGCAGGGGGCGGAAGGCACGCTGCGCGCGACACCTGACGTCCTCCCGCCTGCGCGATGCAGTGCCCAGATGACGCGCGACATGCGACGGGCGCCATTGTCCGCGTCGCCGGAAACGCAACGCATTCCGCATTGGACGTAGACCATCCGGCACCACGCGCGATGCAGGCGGCATGTGCCATCGGGCACTCGCCAGAAGACGTGCTGCAGGGCGCGCAGAACTCGGTCCATAGGACGCGATGCGCGGTGCAGGGAACGAAGGGCACGCTGCCTTGAGCGCCTTGCGCGCTGCATTTGCCAAAGGACGTCAAATCGGCCTCCGAGGCCGATTTTCTATATTGAGTACAAGCCTTTGCTGCCTTCTCCGCTTGTGCTGGGAGAAGGCGGGCTTGTACGAAGTTGGCAAGAAATAGGAACGTATACTTCACATGAGTAGCAGTCGCAGACTGACCGATCAGGAGCGCCGTCAGATCGTCCGGGAGCGGGCGAAAGGTGTCTCAGTCAGTGCGATCAGTGCGGCGTTTAAGGTCTCCACCAAGACCGTCTACAACGTGCTGAGCCGGGGTCGTTCCGCCGTCTCCGCCAATGACAGCCGCACCCGTGTGCTGACCATGCGGGTGACCGACCGCGACCTTCGTGGCTTCGATGCGGCCCTCGCGCGGCGCGGCATTGCCCACCGGTCAGACGCCATGCGCTGCCTGATGCTCGCGGCCGACGATCTCCTGCGCCCGGATGAGGGCATGACGGATGAACTGAAAGGGATAAGCGCGGCGCTGAACCGGGTCGGCAACAACGTGAACCAGGTCGCGCGTCGCCTGAACGAGGCAAAGCTCAAAGGGGAGCGTCTGCCCTACACCCCCGCCAGTCATGCCGAGATCCGTGACCTCGCGGTGCTCGTCTTCGACATGGCCGACCAGATCCAGGAGATGTTCCGCGCGCGGCGTCGCGAACTGGACCTCGAGGTCACCAAGGCCCTCGCCGGTCTGGCACGGCAGGACATGGAACAAGTGGCCGAACATGGCGCGGGGTGAGGCGCGCGGCATCAGCCCCGCCCTCTTCGACCGCGACTGGAGCCGGGTCTCAGGCAGCTGGCAGGGGCTCGCCAAGAAGGCGCAGATGGTCCGCGCGGCGCGCGGCTACTCGCCGGCCATCTTCAAGCCGATCTCCAAGGGTGGGTGCCACACCGGCGCGCAGCTGAAGGCCCAGCTCACGTACCTCACCACCAAGTCGAGCCACATCCTCGACAGTCGCGGCACGCATGATGGCAAGAAGACCCTGACCGAGGCCGAGATCGACCGGGTGGTGCGGCGCTTTGAGAACCAGTGGGGCGAACGGCACAGTCCGAAGCTCGGGCACACCTCGCATCTTCTGATGGCCTTTCCCGTCGGCACCAGCGGCGAAGAGGTGCGCGCAATCACGGAATCCGTCTGCGAGAGGTTCTTTCAAGGTGAGGGGTCGCAATTCGACTATATTGCTGCAATACACCAAGATCGCGCGCATCCACATGCGCATATCATTCTGAACCGCCGCAGCAAGGATGGCGAAATGTTCTTTCTCGGAAAGGATCACCACTTCAACTACGACGCCTTCCGGGTGGCGATGGTCGAGGCGGCGCAGGTCCACGGGATCCGGCTTGAGGCGACACGGCGTCTTGACCGGGGGGTCACGACCTACCGCGCCGAGATCGACGAAGTCTACAAGGCCCGTGACGAAGGCCGACCGCCGGTCGAGCGCCAGCGCACTGGGGCCGACCTCGCCGCGGCCCTGGAAACGGTGGTGCGCAATGCGCTGACCTACCACGGTCTGGCGGTCGAGGCGTCCCGGTCGAACTTCGATGACGTGGCCGAGGCGCTCGAGCGGGCCAGCACCATCCTTGCCAGTGGCGGTCAGATCCAATCTGACGGAGCCATCTACATGTCCCAAGACGAAACAGCATTCGACACGCTGATCACCGAGTTTTCTCAGAACATCCGCCAGATCGAGGCTGCGATCGACCGGGCACCTGCCGCCGAGCGGCCTGAAATCGAGCGCAAGCTTACCGATGTGCTGGCCTCTGTCGCGCATCTGAACCCGCTCGGGGACCGCTCGGCTGCACTCCTCGACGCACCGTCCCGGGACGGGGTCTATACGCGGGCCAATATGCGCGAAGACCAGATGGGGCGCCTCGACGACGATGCGGTGAAAGCACGGCTCACCGAGGCGCTGCAGGGCACGGGGATCGACCCCGAGGCCGTCACTGCCCGCTTGCGCGAGGGTGCCGGCAATGCTGCGCTCGAACGGCAGTGGCTGGCGCAGGATCTGCGCGCCATCGCCAAGGCGGGCGATCTCGATCTGGAAAAGGGCGAGGACCGCGAGGACGCGCTGGACAGGCTGGAAGCCGTTCATGTCCGACTGGGCGATGCTCTGACTGATGCGCGCATACTGCGGGCAGTAGATGAGGTGGACGAGACCAAGGATGACCCGGTTACCCTGGCCGAGCGTGTGACGCTGTCCGAGCGCGCTCTGACCGACGAGCGGCCAGATGTGTTTACTCCATCCGAGCGGCAGGACTTCCAGCAGCTGGTCGCTCAGTTCCGCCGGACGGACTTCGACCACCCGTTCTCGGACGACCCGTCTGTGCGCAGGGCTGGTGCCGTTGAAGTGGAAGAGGCGCGTGCCGCCTTCAACGCCTATGCACAACGATCGCCTGATCATGCCGAACTGGCCTCGATGGCCTGGGACAAGATCACCGACAGCCGTAAGCCGCAGGAGTTCGCCGTCGAGGAAAAGGACCGCACGCTTCACGCCGGCGACATGGATCTCGCGCTGCGTGATCCTTCGCAATATCTCGGCCCCATCTCCGAGGACATGCGCACGCTCGCGCTCTACCGCACGGAAATGCCGGATGACGAGTTCGGGGCGTCGGTGCAGGAAGAGATCAACCAACTTCGCGCCATGGGGGCATCGCGCGCCTATATCAGCGAGCGGAGCTTCGAGATCGAGGACAAGGCCCGACAGGATTATGCCGAGCGGCGATTCATGGTTGAGACCGCCCCCGATGTCATGACGTTCCTGCGCCGGGCTGAGGAGGAGGAAGAGACGCCGCTCACTGACGCCGCCGGACAGCGCCTTGTAGCGCAAATCGACCGCAACCTCACGCCAAACGCCGTGACCGCCCTGCGTGCTGGCCACGCCGATGTGCTGGAGAAGTTCACCGAGCACCCGTTGCGGCAGTTGGAACTCGCCAAAGCCTATCTGGAAAGCAGCGAGGTGACCGCCCACGGCCCCGCCATGGAGCGGGTGCTGGATGCCCTGGCCGAGGAACAGATCGAGGCGCAGCGCGCGCGTCATGCCGCAGCGCATGGCGAGAAAGGGATCACCCATGGATAAGGGCAAGATCGCGGGCGGGATCCTGAGCCTGACGCTGGTTGGCCTCGCCATCGGCTATGTCGTGGCTACCGGCTATCTGACACTTCGCTACGGGCTTCGGACGGACGCCTTCGACGTCACCTTGCTCGCGCGCGAGTATCGCGCCCTCGGAACCAGCGCGCCGCGGGACTTCCTCTGGGTGAACCTGATCCTCGCGGGCTTTGGCATCTCCGCGCTGATGCTGAGCGTCACGCTTCTCGGCGACGCCCTGACGCGCTTCGGCACGACCCATTGGCAGACCCGGAGCGAGATGAAGCGCAACGGCTTTTTCGCCAAGCCGGGCGGCGGCTTCCTTCTCGGCAAGCTCGGCCCTCCGAAATCAAAACGCCCATTTCTTGTGTCAAAAACCTTCCCGCATGCGCTGATCGTGGCGCCGACGGGTCGGGGCAAGGGGGTAGGCTTCGTGATCCCGAACCTGCTCACCTACAAGGGCTCGGCCGTGGTGCTCGACGTGAAGGGTGAGAACTTCCGCGAGACCGCGCGCTTCCGCGCCAGCATGGGCGACAAGGTGTTCCGCTTCGCGCCCACTGACTGGGATCGGCCGACCCACCGGTACAACCCTCTCGCGCGCATCGCGGCCATGACCAACCTCGACCGGCAGCAGATGGAGCTGAAACTCACCGCCAAGCTTTTCCTGCAAACCGACAACGAAAAGCTGAGCGGGCTTCTGGCAGGGGGCATCGATCTCTTCGTCGCGGCCGGCCTTCTGGCTTTCGAGCGCGGTGTGCCGACAATCGGCGAGATCTACCGCATCACGGCGTCGGGCGGCGACAAGCAGAAAGAATATCTCAAGCGCGCACAGGAGGTGAAGAACCAGTCGGCCAAGCTGATCTTCGAACGCATGGCATCGACCAACAACGACACCCTGACCTCCTACCTGTCGCTTCTGATGACCTCTGGTCTCGACACCTGGGACAACCGGGCAATCGACGCGGCCACCGCGACCTCGGACTTCTCCTTCCGGGATATCCGGCGGCGGCCTCACGCCATCTACCTCGTGGTCGGGTCCGAGATGATCCGCCCCCTGGCTCCGCTGATCCGGCTGTTCTTCTCCGACCTGATTGCATCACTGCAGGCGCAGGAGCCTGGCGACGACGAGCCCTGGCCCGTGATGATCATGCTCGACGAATTCGACCGGCTCGGCAAAATGCCCATTGTTGCCGAGAGCATCAAGACGCTGCGCTCCTTCGGCGGGAACCTCGCCATCGTCACCCAGACTATCCCGGCGCTGGACGAGATCTATGGCGAGAACACGCGCCGGTCGCTGCAGGGCGGTGCAGGCGTGAAGCTCTACCTCACCCCGTCAGAGCAGAAAACCATCGAGGAGCTTAGCCAAGCCGTTGGCAAGACAACCAAGCGCGTGGTGACCCGGTCTCGTGCCGTCGGGCGAAATCCGTTCGAGGGCCGCAGCGTTTCCGAGCGGACAGAGGACACGCCACTTTTGACCGAGGACCAGGCCCGACGGATGGACCTCGATGAGGTGATCCTCGTGATCGACGCGCAGATGCCGATCCGGGCACGGCGGATCAAATACTTTGAGGATCCGGCGCTGAAGGTGCTGCATGCCGGTCAGGCGGGGAGTTTCCCGTATCCGGATGAAGACGGACTGCGCCGCGATCGGCAAATGACCGAGACGCGCGAGACGGTGGAGAAGCTGAAGCTGGAATTGCAGGCGGTGCGGGCGGCTGCAGGGGCCCAGGGGCCTGAGGCAAATGCGCTGCCCCAAGCGGCTCAATCTCCCTCGCAAGAGTTGCTCGATCCCACTCCTGCGCCCTCGGGGCGGGCGCGAGGGAGGGCTGCACGGGCAGCTGCGGGTCGCGCAGGGTCAGGTCAGCTGTCCTTCGATCTGGCCGGGCTCGGTCTTCGTGCATCTGACAGTATCGAACTGGCAGCAGCGGTTCAGACGACGCGAGGGATCATTGCGGAGCATGCTTGACGGGCCCAAAGTTGATGACGGGTCCGTTGCCGCGAACCGGGTCCGTCAGTGCAGCATGTCGCGTTCGGATTGCTCGACAGCACGTTGCTTCTCGAACGCTGCCTTCATCTTCGCGGGTGTCTCGAATACTTCATTGAGCATGTCTGCAACTGCTGCGTTCATGGCCACGAAATCAGCTTCAGAATAGCCGGTGGCAAGGCCCACATCCATCGTCGTGCCATCGTCCAGAACAAGGCGCACCCTTGCTTGATCATCCCTGTAAAAATCGAAGGGAGAATCCAAAGAGAGGGGCGTGAATGAAACCTCGAAATACTCGTGACGCTCATCACCCTCGCCATCCTCATTGGCGAAATCAGCCACGAAATCATGGGTGTTGATGAAGTGGATGGTCCAGCGCCGATCATACGTTGTACCATCTGTTGACAGCATCGCCGCGACAGGATCGCTGAGATCGCGGCGAAGACGAGAGACTAGGAACTCGGTCATCGCCAGCTCGGTCGTGCCGAATGCCGTTTCCATATTGAAAAGATCGACGAAGTTGATCGCCCAAAGAAAAGCGCATTCCCGCAAGCGGGTTAAAGTGTCCTCTCGGGTCGCCTCTTCGGACGTCACGAGAACCAGATGGTCGTTCTTCGGTGCGAGATATGCGCAGATGCTGGCGATGGTGTTCGAGATGAAACCATCACTTTCAGGAACGCCATAAGCGGCCGCATCGTTCGCGCTCAACACACCGATGTATGCTTCGGGCGCTTCCTGGAAGATATCGTGATAAATGCCTGCCATATGCCGACAATAGCTTTGCCAGGCATTGATTTGCTCAAGCGCCGTGAGCTGCATGGTCGTCGGCATATCGGTTTCGCCCTTTACCCACTTCGCCACCGTTTCTTCGCGCACCCCCCAGAACTGGGCTGCTTCGCGATTGGTAAAGCCAAACCGCCTGAGTATGACCGAAGCCATGGTGACCTTCTGCTTATCGGTCATGTGTTCCCTCTGAATTCATCTCGATTCCGTCCGCATTGTCGCCCTGGTCACGGACCCAGCCGCTTCGCCCTCTCGGCCATCCGTACCACCTGCGCGCTCGCCGTTGCCGCGGCGCTCCGCACGGCGGCTGGAGCCTGAACGGCCCCTCGTCCGATCACTTCGCCTGTCGTGAGCGCACCGATCCGCGCCCTGCCCTTGACGCCATCGGTATTGAAGATCCCCCGCATGATCCCGGCCGAGCCAGAGACCACAGCGGGTGCCGCTGCCACCATCAGGTTCCCCGAGATCCCCCGCACGATCAGGGGTGTTGCCGCGACGAAGCCCTTGGCCAGGAACACCATCACGAAGAACGGCACCAGCGAGCCGATGTTGGTGGCCGAGTTCGGGTCACCGAGCTGGGCCAGGAGCGAATTCGCCATCCCGACGACGGTCGAGAACATGGCAGCGATGACGATGGGGTAGAAGGCGTAGCTGATCGTCGTCGAGACCCATCTGTGGAAGAAATCCTTGGTCGCATCGAAGAGCGACAGCGCGATCATGATCGGCGCGAGGCCGAGCATCAGGGTCAGCATCATCTTGGCGAAGATGAGGACAATGCCGGTCATGAAGCCAAGGAGGCTGAGCAGCACGAGGCCGATTCCGCCGAGGATCGCGCCAGTCATCCAGTTCAGGTTGTTACCGATCGCGTTCAGGTATTGGCTGAACTCCGTGATGAGATCATCGAACTCGGCGGCAAAGTACGTGGCCCCTGCCCCGCCGCCACCGACCGAGGAGATCAGGGCCCCGGCGACATAGTCGAGCCCGCCGATAACGGCATTGGCGACCGCGTTGAAGTTGGCCCAGTTGAAGGCAAAGAGACCTATCAGCGTCAGCTTGATCAGGTACCAGAAGAAGCTGGCCCCATCCATGCTGCGGAACTGGAAGGCCATGTTGATACAGACGCCGATCAGCGAGAGCGTGACCATCAGCAGGACGATCGTGCCGGTATTGCTGGCCACCGCCCCAAACTGGGACTCTGCCGCATCGGCAAGGAAGCCGTCGGCCGTTCCGACCATCCAGCTGACGATGCTCATTACCAGTTGCCTTGCGTTTCGCAGATATCCTGGACGTCGCGGGCAATCTGGTTCTGCTCGTTGCGAATGGCCAGGCGCGCTTGAGTATGCGCGGCCTGCGTGCTTGTTGCGAACCGTTCCTCGTATTCGGCTGAGGCTGCATCCCATGACGGGAAGCGGACATCACAGCCGCAGTCGCCAGTTTCCTTGATCGCCTCCCAGGACCGCAACTCGTAGAGCCGCATCAACGTCAGTGCCTTGTAGGCCTCACGCGGGTGCACCTCGTCCATCCAGGCCGGACGTGCAGGCCGATCGTTGCAGATCCGGTACTGCTGGGGCGCGATGGTCACGGTGAGATCGTTCGTGACCTGAGGCGAGGTCTGGGCCGCGAGGGGCGCGGCCAGCAGGGTGACAGCTGCGGCGAGGATGGTCTTGCGCATGGGGGTTTCCTTTCGGGTCATTCGGCGGCGACCGTTGGGCGCTTTGTGCCCCCGGTTCCGGCCGTGTTCTGGTCTGGATGCCTTGCCTGCCCCGGCAGGAAGAACTCGGTGATGCCGCGGGCGCCGTCATGGCGACCGGCCTGGATGATCACGTCGATGGAGCCCTCGATATAGTCGACCATGTCGGCATAGGTCATCGGCACATCGGTCTTAAGCGCGGCAATGGCGAGACGACGGACGGCCAGTTGCGGGGTCTCGGCATGCAGGGTGGTGAGCGAGCCGCCATGACCAGTGTTGATCGCCTCAAGGAAGGTCATGGCCTCGCGGCCCCGGACCTCGCCCAGCACGATCCGATCAGGCCGCATCCGCAGGGTCGAAGCCAGAAGCACATCGGCGCTGCGGGCCTCGGTGTCCCGGTCGGCGATCAGCGTGACGGCATTCGGCTGCTCGGGGCGCAGTTCGGCTGCCTCCTCGATGGTGATGATCCGCTCCTCGGGCACGATCAGCGAGAGGATCTTGCGCGCCGCCACCGTCTTGCCGGTCGATGTGCCCCCCGAGACGATCATGTTGAGCTTGTTTTCGACGCAGAAGCGCAGGGCGGCGTCGATGTCGCCGGAGGCCACCACATCGCGCAGGGCGGCATTCCTTTCGCGGCGCAGGCCTTCGAGACTGCGCTCCTTGCCATAGAGGAAACCAAGCTTGATGGCCTCCAGTGGCAGCGACGAAAAGAACCGCAGAGAAATGGAGAACCCACCCTCGACGGCGGGCGGCTGGATCACCTGCGCCCGGATCGGACGGTCCCGGTAGAGGATCGAGACCGAGACGATGGGTTTCTTGGTGCTGAGCGTCGTCGAGGCGGCCGAGGCGATCTGGTTGCCGAGGTCCTTGATCTCGGTCTGGGTCAGCGGCGTGCCAAGACCTCGCATGAAATGATCGCCCTGGAACTCGCCCCAGACCTGCCCGTCGGGGTTGATGCAGATCTCGATCGTGTCGTCCCGTTGCACGGGAGCGCCGAGGCGATCGAGCGAGGCTTCGAGATAGCTTGCCGCCATGTCAGAAGATCTCCAGATCGCGGTCGACCATGACCGTGATCCGGGTGCCCTGATCGACATGGATCACGGGGCGGATCGCGAGATAGTCCTGCATGACGCTTTGGGTGCTGTCGCGCAGGTCCGTGCCGATATCGCTTGCGATGTCGGCTGCGGCCTCATCCTCAATCTGTCCGGCGGCCGCCGCAGGCAAAGCCCCGATCAGCGAGATCAGCGCAGCCGAGCCAAAGCGCTGCGCGAAGCGGGTGTCGACAAATCCGGTGGTACCGGTACGGCCGAGTTCATCCCCACCGAAGGCGCTGATTTCCACGGTCTGGTTGTCGGGCAGGATGATGCGGTCCCAGGCCACCATGACCCGCGACTGCGCGAGCGCCACATCGGAGCGGTAACGGCCCACGAGACGTGCGCCGCGCGGGATCAGGACGCGCGTGCCATCGAAGGAATGAACGTCCTCGGAGACGATGGCCCGGATGGCGCCGGGCAGCGTGCTGTCGAGCGCCGTCTCGGTCACGGCCTGGATCATCGTGCCTTGCACGACGGTGTTGCCGGGGTTCACGATCACTTCGGCCCGCGTCACCGGGGCGGGTCTTGCGCCTGCGCGCACGAAGGCTTCGTCCTCATCGAGGCGCGCGGCCTCGATACTGTTCTCCCGGTCGGTCCCTGCCCCCATCCCGGAAAACGCGATCATGGGCGATGCGATGCGTTCGGCCCGCGCCTCGGCCTCCGCGATGCGGCGGCGCTCGAGTTCGGCAAGCCGCAGCTCCTCTTCGTTCGGACCGAGGTCGGTGGGTGCAGGGGGCGTCAGCCGCGCGACTTCGAGGTCCATGCGCAGCTGGTCAAGCTCGCGGTCGCGTTCGGTCAACTGCCGCTCAAGCGCGCGCTGCGCTTCGGTCGAGGCGGTCTGCAGTGCCGCGATCTGTGCCGTGAGATCGGCGATGGCCTGCTCCGCGCCGCTGTCAGATGCCTCGACGGGCCGCGCGCGCAGGTCTTCGAGTTCCGCGCGCAGCGTCGCGAGGCTTTCCATCAGCGCCAGTTCCGACGCGGAGGGGCCGGTCTCGGCCGGCGGCGGTGCAGACTCGACCACGGGCATGGGTGCGAGGTCGCCGAAGCCCGACCCCGCGGTCTGGAATTCTTCGGGAGCTGCGGTCGGAAGGGGCGCCTCGGGCGACGGCTGCAAGGCCGCCCAGGCAAGCCCCCCCACGGCCACAATCCCGGCCACGCCAAGAACCGCCGTTAGCGGAGATGGACGTGTAACCGCCCGCTTCTTGTCGCCCGTCGCCTCAAGGGCTGCAAGGCGCGCGGCAAGGTCTTCGGTGTCCTGGCTCATGATGTGGGTCCACCCATATCCTGAACACAGACCTCGTCTTCGCCGAGGCGCAGCACCCATTGCCGGTTCACGCCCGAGACGCGGATGACGCCGTCCTCGATCGCGGTGCTATTCACCGCCCGCTCGCCGCCATTGGCATAGCGGAAGATCGCCGGGACGGGCGCGTTCCGCGCGAAGCGGAAGTAGGTGAAGGTGCCATCATCCCAGATGGCGGTCGGTGTGAACTCCTCCCGGGCGCTGACGGCATAGTTCGCGTTCGGCGCATCAGCCGCGACGGCCCGGGCCGGTTGAACGCGGCTCTCGGGATAGCGGAACTGCACGACGTAATGCGGGGTCTCGCGCGCCTCGACCACGTGGAAATAGTAGGAGCGGCGGTTCGTGTAGACGGTGATGTTGGTGGCGACACCGGAGGCCGCGGGTTTGATTGCGAAGGCACGCCCGCCTGGCACGCCGTCGAACTGGAAGCCAACCGTGTCGCCCGCGATGATCGAACGGATCGTCTCGCCCTCGCCGAACTCGACGGTGGTCACCCGGGTCAGGGTGGTGACGACGCGGTAGACCTGCCCCTCGGTCCAGGTGGCGATCCGGACGCGATTGTCATGGGGACCGGGGCGCGGCGTGGTCTCGGCAAAGGCTGCGGGCGCCATGAGCGCCAGCGCACCGGCGACCAGAAGGGCGTGAACGGGTGTGAGAACTGGAACAGGGGTCATTCGGAACGGTCCGATCGGATGGCATATTGGGTGACGGTGAAGCCGAATGGGTTTTGCCAGACGTCGTCGATCGAGCGGGTCCGTTCGGGCTGGAATGCGAACATCAATGTTACGGTGAAGGACCCGTCCTGCGCCCCTTGCGGGCTGGTCAGGCGCTTTCTGAGACGCACCTGCGCGCGGTTCTCGCCGATCAGCGTGATCGAGGCGATCTCGACGGCCATCTCGGCGGCGGGGCCGTAGCGGGTCGGTGGATAGCTCTCCTGCCCCGAGGTCCACATGGCGCGCATGCTGGCCTCGGCCGCCCCGGTGGATTGGGCCAGCACGCGGCGCACGCGCAGATCATTGTCGAGCTGGTTGTAGGCCTCGCGGTCAAGGATGTAGCGGTAGATCTGCGCCTCGATGATCGCAGGTCGCTCGGCAAGCCGCACCGTCTCGACCGTGGCATTGGGCAGGGCCAGACCGGTCGCGGGATCATAGGGCACAACGACTGGCGGGGGCGTCTCGACCATCAGGGCGACGGCCGCGGCCGCAAGGCAGCCGAAGACACCGAAGCCCGCTCCGCCAAGTCCGATCATCCGCCAGAGCTGCTCCCGGCGCAGTGCGCCGTGGATCATTTCCTCCTCAACGAGTTCCCGCGCACTCAAGCCTGCCGTCATGTCCGGTCCCTTGGTCATGGCTGCAGGCTCGGCAGGGTGAAGTCCATGTAGCGGCGCTCTTCGGCGACGGTGGCAGCGTCCACCACGCCCGCATTGCCCGCGCCGAGGGTCTGGATCGCCTCAAGCTCCCACATCCGCGTCATGGCGATGGCGAGTTCCGCCGTGACGCGGGTATTGTGGTCCATCGACTCCTTGAGGTCCTCCATGTCGGGGATCATCGCGACGAGTTGCTCGACGCGTTCCAGCGATTGCGCCGCCTCGGCATGGCTGTTCTGGGCCGCTGCCGACATCACGGCGCCGGTCGTGGCGCGGGTCGCGACACCTTCCGCGCCCGGATTGCCGCTGGTGGCGATCTCGCGGAGCGAGTCCTCGTCGAAGCCCGCACTGGCCAGCGCCTGTTCCATCTGGGTGCGCAGGGGCCCTGCGTTAGGGCCGATCAGGCTCGACCAGTCACCCGCCTGGATGCCCCGAATCAGGCCGGGGATGTCTTCGAAATTGGCCTGCAGGAGGCCATCGAGATCGCCGCCCATGGCAAGGCCGAGGATGCTGCGCGGCCCGGTCAGCGAGGCATACATCTCCTCAAGCTGGTCGAACTGCTGCTGCAGAAGGTCGAGTTGCGCCAGCGCATTGTCCAGAAGATCGGTCTGGATCCCGAAATCCTGCAACATCTGCTGAAGCTGCCGGATTTCCTGGGCGATGTTCTGGGTGTCGACCGTGGGTACGCCCTGAGCGGTGACGGGCCCCGCTAGGGCGGTGGTCAGCGCGAGGGTCGCGGCGGCGGTGGTGAGGGAAATGCGCAGTGGCCTTCTCATCGCAATGTCTCCTGGGTGAAATCCATGAACTGCCGCTCGGCGGCTTGGGCCGCGGCCATGGTGAGTTGTTCCTCGCTCAGCGGCTGGGTATGGGCGGCCTTGATCCGGGTCCGGATCGCGACCAGCCGGGCCAGCTCGGCGCGCGCGTAGGTGTTGAGCGCGATGGCCTCGTGCAGGTCTTCCGTCTCGCCGATGCGGGTGATGATGTCCTGAACGCGCAAAGCGGCCGCACGGACCGAGACCAGCGAATAATCCCCATAGACGCCTGCGCCATGGGCCGAGAGGCTGAAGCTCGCATTCGCCAGAAGGACAGGGTCAATGGTGCCGAGCGCATCGATGCCGCCGACGGCGGCGAGGTAGCTGTTGTACTGCTGCGGGATGACAACGACGTAGTGTTGGGTCTCCGCGAAGGGCGGGACGCCACCGTAGTTCTGCACATTGCCCGGGCCTGCGTTATATGCGGCGAGCGCGTGGATGATGTTGCCATCGAACATGTTCAGCATCTGCGCGAGGTACCGCGCGCCGCCGGTGACTTGCAGCCAGGGGTCGTCGTAATAGGCCGGGTAGATCCCGAGATCGCCCGCCGTGCCGGGCATGATCTGGGTCAGCCCGAAGGCCCCAACGGGAGAGCGCGCCCCGATCTGGAAGCGGCTTTCCTGCCAGATCAGCGCCTGCAGAAGGCAGCGCCACTGCACGAGTGAGAGGCCGGCGCGGCTCACGCCGGGCAGGCTGTAGGTGTGGCGGGCGGCGCGGATGATCAGTTCCTCGATCCCTTCCCGGGCATCGCCGAACATCCGGGCTGCAGCCGGGTTGTTGTCCTCGGGCGCGTAGAGGCTGGCGGCCGCACTCTCGACGTCGCCAACCGCCCCCTGCCCCGCCTCGAGCCCGGCCACGGTGCCAGCCACATCGCCCGAGCCGAGGGACATTGCATCCATGAGCCCTTCGAGCGAGGCGAGTTGCTGGCGCTCGATTTCGGCAAGCTCTTCCTCGCGGGTCAGCCGGTCCTGCTGAAGTGCCAGATCCTGATCGGTCTGCTCGAGGATTGCCTGCCGTTCGGCAAACAGGCGCAAATCGAAAGTCGGCACGCCTTGGGCAACGGCCGGCCCCGCCGTGGGACCTGCCAGCGCAAGGCTGACCATCGAAAGGGGAAGCCAGGTCCGCATGCGCTTAGCCGCCCGCCCCCAGCATCACGAAATCGCAGGCCGTGTCGCGGCGGGTGACGGCGGCCCCCATGGTCGAGGTCGTCGTCGTGGCGGTTGCACCTTGTGCGGGCGCATCGCGGAAGTTGAAGCAGTTGGCTTGCGCGGGGTTATGCTGCGCGCAGGCCGTCAGGGTCAGGCCGAGGCCGAGCAGCACGGCGCTGCGGATGATGGTACGGGTCATGTCACTCTCCAGAAATCAGGGCGGTCACGGTAGTCGGAGCCGACAAGGGCCTCGCCCTTCTCCATGCCGCCAAGGATGGTCACGAGCGGGCCGAGGGCGCTCAGATCGGCGTCGATCACGACGGAACCCCGGTCATCGCGCACAAGCGCGAGCCGCGAGGCGGAACCGACGCCGAGAAGCACATCGAGTTCTTTCTCGCTGAGGCCGAGCATTGCGTAGTCGGCGGCTGACGCGCGGATGTTGGGCAGAAGCACCTGGGTTGGCACTGCTTCCACGATGGTCTTGCCGGTGCGCGTGCGCTCAAGCTGGCTTGCATACTGGGTCATCATCACGACGACCGCGTTCTGTTTGCGCGCGGTCACCAACCAGTTCGAGAGCCGCTCCGCGAAATAGGCATTGTCGAGCGCCTTCCATGCCTCGTCGATGACAATGATCGTGGGTTTGCGGTCCTCGATCACGCGCTCGACCCGGCGGAAGAGGTAGGACAGGACCGCCATGCGTTCCCGCTCGCTCTCGGAGTCGAGGATGCCGGTCAGATCGAAGCCTGCGACGTCAGCGTCGGTAATGCCCCCGATCTGGAACGTGTCGTCTGTGTTCGCCCCAAAGATCCAGCCGTAGCGGCCCTCAGCCGTCCATTCCTGCATCCGCTCGAAAAGATCGCCCTCGTCATCGGTTGAAACGAGGAGCGAGGCAAAGTCCGACCAGTTCCGCAGCCCTGAATTTCCGGCGCTGGCGTTCTGGCGCACGACCTCCTGCAGGCGGTTGGTCTGTACCGGGGTCAAAGGCCGATCGCGGCGATCGAGGAGGCTTGCGAGCCAGTCAGCGAGCCAGGCCTGACCGCGCGGGTCGATCTCGGTCTGGAGGGGGTTCAGGCCCGTGGGCCGTCCCGCCCGCACGGTCGAATAGCTTCCACCAAGCGCGCGGACCGCCATTTCCATGCCGGCGCGATAATCGAAGACGAAGAGCCGTGCGCCGGCCCGCCGGGCCATGGTCATCAGAAAAGCCGCCAGCACGGATTTCCCCGACCCGGGGCGACCGAGGATCAGCGTGTGGCCACCTGTAGGCTCACGATCCGGCGCGCCCTGTTCGTGGAAGTTGAAGCGGAACCCGCTGCGTTCGGGCGTCGGGAAGAGCGTGATCGGCACACCCCAGGGCACTTCCCGACCAGGCTTGCCGAGCGGGGTGCGGTGGAAGGTCGCGAGATCGGCGAAGTTGTGGTTCGTGATGGCGGCCTTGCGGCTGCGCGCCCCGGTATTGCCGGGATGCTGCGCCATGAAATGCGCCCGGGCGCCGAAGGCTTCCGAGATCAGGTTGATGCCGGAGGTCGCGGAAATGTTACGGATCTCGGCCGCGATGTCGTCGAGGGCGGCCTGGCTGCGCGCATAGACGGCCACCGTCATGTGGTGCTCGCCGAAGATCAGGCGCTTCGACTCCAGATCGTCCTGGGCGAGTTCCAACTCCTGCGCGAGGCTGACCGCCCCATCATTGGCCGCCTGCATGAGACGCAGCTGCCGCTTTATCCTGCCTGCCATGATGTTGGCGTTGATCGGCACGAAGGAATGGGTGACCACCATGTCGACGGGCAGGTTCAGCTCGTCGAGCATCAGGCTATCGGTCTTGGCGGGGTAGTTCTTCACCGCGAAGATAGCGCCGAGCTTGCCGCCGACGGCGCCGTCGGAAAGCGCAATGGTCGTGCCGCGGAAGGTGACGCGGGTATTGGAAACGTCCTCGGCGATCACCCCCAGTCGCGAGCGGGGGAAGAGCGGGTGCTCCTCGCCCGTGTTAAGCGAGCCGAGAAATCCCAGAAGCTCGCCGGTGCTGGCCGCAAGCAGGCGGGGCTTCAACTCGTCGAAGGACGACATCAGAAACCCCACGACCTCATCGAGCTTGCGCAAGCGGCGGGTGGTGTCCGCCGCATGTCGCGCGCGCGACGCCCCCAGATTGAAGGGCAGGCGGCTGCCGGTCTCCGGTCGCTTCAGCACCGTCAGGGTCAATGTTTTGTCGCGTAGGCCCGACCGGCCCAGATGCGCGCGCCAGCGCTGGTCGACGGCGGCGGCGAAGCCCTCGCCCGGGATGGGCGGCAGGGTCACATCGACCGCTTTGGAGACCTTGTGCAGGTAGAAGGAAAATTCCGTCCCGACCTGCGCGACGATGCCCGCCAAGAGCCCGCCGATCCGGTCGAGATGGGCATCCTCGCTCGTGGTGCTGTTCACCCCTTCCAGCCGGATGCATTGCATCAGCTCGTTGCCGCGCGTCCGGATCGTCCGGTCGGTCACGAGGCTGACATAGGGCAGCATGGACGAGAGCCGCTTTTCGCCCTTGACCCATGCGGGCAGCGCGGTCAGCGGATCGAGGGCGTCCGTCGCCTCATCCGCAAAACCATCACGGGGCATAGCTGTCGCCTCCGTGGAGCTTGCGGTTCGCCGTGGGCGGGGTCTCCTGCAAGGTGATCACCAAGACATCGAGGAAGTTCGGATCCCAGTCCGCAGCTTTCCAGAGCGCCGGCCAGGCCAGCCCCGCGAATACGACCACCACCCAGCTCTGCACCCAGAGGAACAGCAGCGTTGAGCCGAAGAGCCAGACCATGGCGTACATGATCGGCAAGCCCATCAGCTTGGGCGGCCTCAGAAGGCCGATGAACACGCGGGACTGGTCGGACATGGGTGCTTCTCAGGTCGTCCAGATGGCGGCGACGATGGTGGGCGCCGCGGCGATGCCCGCGATCGCGACCACGACCCAGAGCGCCTGACGGAAATCGAGGATGCCGAAGAGCCACGAGAGAAACACGCCGATCAGCGCGAGCGTGCCGATCACGATGCCCAACGGGCCGGTGATCGCATCGACGATGCCTTGCAGCAGCGTCTGTACGGGCGAGAGGTCGATGCTCTGGGCCAGTGCTGGGCCGGTCAGCACGATGAGGGCCATCGCGCCGAGCGCGACAAAGGAAGATTTGGACGTCACGAAAGGTCTCCTCTCAGCCGCTGGAACACGGCTGTCACACGGGCCACATGGCCTTGGGTTTCTCGAAAAGGGGGAATGCCGCCATGGCGGGTGACCGCATGGGGACCGGCATTGTAGGCAGCGAGCGCCAGCGCAGGATCGCCAAACTGCTCGAGCATCATCACAAGGTACCGCGCCGAGCCGTCGAGGTTCTGGGCGATATCATGGGGATCGACGCCCAGATCGCGCGCGGTATCGGGCATCAGCTGGCCAAGCCCGATGGCACCAACCGGGCTCAAGGCGCGCGGGTTATACGCGCTCTCGACCTCGATATTGGCGCGGTAGAACAGCGCCCAATCGGTGACCGACAGACCTGCCTGACGCAGAGCGTCATGGCTGCCGTAGCGCAGAGCCGTGGTTTCGATCGCGTGGAGGATTTCGGGGGTGGCGCGGACGGCGCGCGGGGCGATCGCTGCGGCAGCCGCTACATCGCTGAGGGGAGCATCATCTCCATGGGACTGCGGTGCCGCAAAGAGAAAGAGACGATCAGGAAGGGGCCCATTCTGGGCATCATCGTCGCCGGTGAACGAGCGCAGGGTGCTCGTGGCATCAGTTGTGTCGATCAGTCGGCCATCAGGGCTGACCTGGAAGATGAAACCGTCGGCCCCATTCTGTGCATACGCGGCCGGGGGTGCTGAACAAACACCTGTACCGAGTAGCACGACGAGCGCAAACGCGCGGTCAGTTGTCCTTGACCAGAACCGGACCAGTCCGGGTCTCAGGTGTGCGCCCGGGTGCTGCATGGCGTTCGCGGGCGCCTTCGACGAGCGGGATGCTGGCGGTCGTACAGCCCATGTCGGCAAGGAAGCTGACAAGGCCGACGATGGTCTTGAAGTCGCGCAGCTTGAGGACGCTGCGGCTGGTGACGAGCATCTTGTCGTCCCCTCCATCCGGGGCAACCGCCCGGATGACCCATGTGCCGTACCAGCTGTTGTGGCGCTTCTCGGCGCCTTCCTTGCAGACCACCTCGATGAGATAGCCCTCGGCAAGGAGGCCGCGCAGCCCGTCTTCTGTAACCACATTCGGTGCTTCTTCTATCATGGCCTTCCCTTGGGTCCTTTCCTGCCTGAGGTGCAGTACCGGTCCCACGGGTTCGAAACACCGTGGGCGATACAAGACAACATAAACGTTAGCAAGACAATAATATCGACTTGACGAAGATCACCTTGCTTCGATAAGAGTGATACCCGACAGAACGACAATCTTAAAGGCGGCAAAGGAGTTTTGCCCTGCACATGTCCTGTGCGTGCAACATCCCCCTGGCGCTGCTGATCACCGTCCTTGCGGTGAGTGGTCCGGTCCATGCCTGCATCCCGCCCGAACGGCCGTTCCTGCCCGCGTCCCGAGAAGACATGCGCACCTACGCGGAGCTGATCCGGGGGGATTTCGAGGCCTATATCGCCGACGTGCAGGAGTATTTCCGCTGCATCGACGAGGAGCGCGCGCGGGCCTTTATTGAGGCGAGGGAAGTGAGCGAGCAATACGGGCGGTTCATCGAGGCTGTCGAGTAGCCCCCTTTCCGCTGGCACGGGCCGCCCCTAATCCTGTGCCGATGTTACATTGATGATTTTGTTGGAGCATGTTCGGCCTGGATCCCGTCCAAGGCTCCCACGCATCGGTTGTCTGTGCGGCCGCGATGCGGTTCAATCAGGGTTCGTCTCCGGCCAATTTACCGAAAGGATTTACGCCCCGTGTCACTGCGTTTCTGGCAACGTATTCGTCTTGCGCCCGGGGTGACACTGAACCTCTCGAAATCGACCGCATCCCTGTCGTTCGGACCGCGCGGTGCCAAATACACCGTCAGTCCACTGGGGAACCGGGCCACGCTCGGGCTGCCGGGCACAGGCCTCTTCTACACCATCCAGGACCGCAAGAACGCGCGTGCAGCAACCCCAACGCGGGACAAGCTGTCCCTCGGGTTTTTCCGAAGGCTCGTGACCCCACCCGAGGAAAAGGCCTTCATAGACGGGCTGAGTGCGCTCAACGATGGTGATGAGGATGCGGCACTGTCCCAGCTGGAAGCCGCAAGCGATCTGCCCGACGCCGCCTGGATGGCCGGCATGATGCGCTTGAAGCGGGAGGCATTTGCGCAGGCGCGCGGGCATCTGGAAAGCGCGCTTGCAGCGGGTGACACGCTCGGCGCGCTGTTCACGAAATATGATCTCTCGCCGCAAATCACCCTGCCGATCGCCAAGGGCATCTTTGCGCATATCTCCCCCACCGAACGCGGTACACGGCTTGCGCTGGTGGAACTGTGCGAGGCGAGCGGGGACGCCGAAGGCGCGGCGCAGCATCTCGAGAGGCTGCTGGTCATCGCGCCGGAGGATCCCGTGGTGCTCTTGTCCTTCGTCCAGATCGGGCTCGACACACCTCAAGATCACGACCTGCTGGACCGGGTGATCGCCTTGACCGCCGCAACCCAGAACGAGACGCCCATCGACACGGGCATTCTGCTCTACCGGACTCGAGCGCTCGCCGCCTGTGGCCTGCCCGACGCAGCCATCGAAGTGCTGACCCGCGCTGGCCGCCGCCGCAAGGACCGCCCCGATCGTCTCCTCCACCAGATCCGTCATGACCGCGCGGAGCTTTACGAACGCGGGGGTCGCAAGGCCCAGGCGCGACGTGAATTCGAAAAGCTCTATGCGGAAGCACCGGAGTTTGAAGGATTGGCTGCGAGACTGGGGTTCCCAACTTCAACAGCTAAACGCGTAAACTATTGATATTGTTGAAGTGGGTTACCCGCTTTTGCCACAACGTGGCCGTTTCACGCAGGTGTTTTCAGGTCCAGGGCTTCGAAGAGGTCGAGTTGTTCCGGTTGCTGGCGCGTGAGTGTTGTCTTGGTTGTCGGGCCGATACGGGCGACGTGCTGTTGAATGCGCTCGAGCAGATCGAGGGCGGTGCGCGGGCTCGCGCTGTGGCCTTTCGCCTTCAGTCGCATGCGCATGACGCGGTAGAGGACGAGAGCCAGGAAGCAGATCATGGCATGAGCACGGATGCGATCGGGCAGGCGGTGGTGAACCGGCGCGATCTCGATGTCGGATTTCAGAACGCGGAAGCCGCGCTCGATGTCTGCGAGGCCCTTGTAGCGTGCGACGGCCTCGACGGCGGTGAGGTCAGGAGCGTTGGTGATCAACGCAAGCTTGCCGTCGAAGAGCTCGGCCTCGGCGATGGCGTCTTCATCGACCGACCAGCTGAACCGATCCGCATTCAGATCGGCCTTGAGGAAGCGGGTGAGTTCAGCCTCTGCGACGGCGCGAGTGAAGCGGCTGTACGCCCCCCGGTCAGAAGCGCGACGGCCCTTGGCGGTCTGTCCAGCATCTTGGGCGTCGAGTTTGCCGACCATCTTCTCGGCCATGGCATCCAGCTCGGCGATGCGGGCGCGCCGCCGATCACCCTGTTCAGCGGCACGCAGCGGGTCATGGGCGACGATCAGGCGATGGCCCGCAAAGCGATCCTCGGCCAGCCCGGCCTCGTCGAAGGCCATGTCCCTGAAGGTCTCGACCAGATCACCGTAACGGCGCGCGGGGACGGCCAGGATGAACTCCAGCGTGCGCCCACCCTGCTCGGCCAGCGATGTCAGAGCGTCGATGTTGTCGAGGCTCAGAAGCCCGCGGTCTGCCACCAGGATGACGCGCTCGATCGGGAAGCGCTCCAGGACCGTGGCGAGCATAGCCTGCAGCGTCTTGGTCTCGGCTACGTTGCCCGGATGCACGGTATGCATGAGCGGCAGGCCCTCGGCGGTCTGCACGACGCCGAGGACGAACTGTCGTGCGATACCGCCTGTCTCTTTGTTCATGCCATAGGCGCGGATGTCGTCGTCGACCTCGCCTTCGCCATGGATGCGCACGGTGGTCAGGTCGTAAAAGACCACGGTCAGATCGCGATCCACGAGGGGGCGGATCTGGCGCGCCAGCTCGGCCTCCACGCGATCGACATTGTCCATAAGGGCGTCCATGGCGCGCAGGAGGTGGTGATGCTCGACCTTGGCGGGCATCTCCGGCATGGCCACGGTGTCCAGCCAACGCAGGCAGCCCAGCTTGCTTGTGGGATCGCACAGGCGGTTGAAGACCATTGCCCGTACGAGGGCATCCGCCTCGATCTTGCGTCGCCCGGATCGCATGGCGCGGCCAAGGGCGCGGTCGAAGCCAAGTCCTTCCACAGCTCGTGCAGGGCAAAGACATTGCCATAGGCCTTGGAGCTTTCGATCTCGACGGGAAACGCCGTATTGTCGCTACGCCCGATGGCCCGGTTCAGGCCGTTGATCAGGGGATCGAGCTTGGCGGGGTTCAGATCTTCAAGGCGACCGAGGTTGGCGACGACCCGATGGCGGACCTTCCCCTCTTCGTTGCGATAGCCCTCGACCAGTTGCAGGTACTGGCGCCCGCCGGATCTCGTGATCTTGGTGTACATGTCGCAACATTATGCGCTGCTTGATGATGCATCAATAACCCGTTGTCACATGACGTGCCACAACATGAAATTCGCCAAGACCCCCCTGATGCACATCAAAAGCCCTTATTTCATTGAGCTCGGCATCACCCGGCAGGGCTCAAATCAGGCGCGAAGTGTCGAAGTTCGGGGGGTTGAGGTAAATCGTTGATCGCGATGGGCGGAAAGCGGTCGTTCGCTGCCGCAGCGAGCCATCCAAGGTGGGAAGTTGGAAGCCGACATTCAGACCACCCCGAACTCGGGCGTGGCGCCGCAACGCCGGAAGCCAGCTCAGAGCCCTTTCCGGATGTGGCCTGGCCGGCGCCCTCGCAGATGCAGCATGAACGTCCCTGATCCTGACCGCTGCGTCGCGGAAGGAATAGCGGTCATTCGTGACCGGTGCAGCGAGATTTCAAACCCCAACGTCCGGGGTGCGGACGAAGCGGCCTGATGCTGGTGCAGCGCCATCCACATTGGCAGCACGACCATGTCAGGGTGTGCTCCGCGGCGGTGCAGCACGGCTTCCCCGAAGCGGTCGTTGAATCTGGACAATCGGGCCGGAATCCAAACCGGCCGTTTGCCGTACGGGCCTCAGATGGCTCAGATGCGGGACAAACCGGCCACTGACGGAGATCGGGCCAGAGCCTGTGTTCTCCGCCGCAGGCCAAGGCTCATGCTACGTAGCGACGTCGCCTTTTGAGGATGGCCACAAAGCCAAGGGCCGAGAGCAACATCGGAAGCGCCGCGGGCACTGGAATCGGTGCGATGTCCGGAGGCGGTGCCTGGCCGTTTACGGCAAGGGCCAGAACGCCATCATTGAACCTGAGATCGAATAGACCGTCGGTTGGGGAGATGCCTCCGAATGACAATGAAATCGCATCGAGCGGATCGAACGTCGTCGCTTGGCTGCTCGCGACCACGAGTTCGAAAAGGCCTCCTGCCTCGGGAACGAAGCTGCCGAAATCGAGGAAGAGGTCGAAGGGGTTGAGCACGTCGAAGCTGCCTGAGAGCAGCAACTGGTCAAAGCTGTTGGAGCCCAAGATCGATAGCGCGAGGCGCCCGCCGTCCATGCCGACGCTGCCATCCAAGGAGAAGCCGCCGGCAAGCGTGCCCTGGTTGAGGATCGTGTAGGCTCCGGCCCCGGTGGCGTTGAGGCCGTCGAAACTGTCGAACAGACCGTTCACGGATGTGCCGTCTGGAAGTGGCCCGCCCAACCAGGGCGGCTGAACCGTGACAGTGGCACCTTCGCCGATGACAAGCGCGTGCGCACCGTCTCCCGATGTCGACACGGAAAGATCCTCGACCCGCAGGGTGTTGGTCGTGTTCGCCCCCGTATCATCCGTTCCGAGACCCGCGCCGAGCACAAGGCCATGCGCGCCCGCCCCGGTCGTGGCGATATCGACGCCGCCGAGCAAGGTGGTCGACCCGCTGTCGGCGGCGTTCGTGAGCCCGGTCTCAAGGACCATGCCGCGGGACCGATCCCCTTGCGTAGTGACTGACAGGTTCGCACCGCTCATGGTCTGGTCGGTGCCGGTCGCGCCGTCGCCCAGACCATAGATCGTCATGCCATCGGAGACGACGCCGGCCGTCTCGACCACGGTATCCCGAATGCTTCCGGTAAGGCTCATGCCGTCCACATTCGCGGGTCCGCCCGACACGAAGTCGACATCGCCGAGGATGATGCCGGCGGAACGGTCGCCTCCGGTTGTGACCAGGAGGTCATCCAGAGAGGCAACACCAGCGCTGTTGCCGCCACCGGCCCGCCGCAGCGGCACTGCAAGAATGCCGACTGAGTCATCGCCCTCTGTCATGAAGGACGAGAAACCCAGGTCGAGATTCCCAACACTGAAATCCTCCAACGCTCCGAGCAGCGTTGCTGCGCTGGAGGCAGGACCTCGGGTGGTGACGGCAACGTTTTCAATAAGGTGGGAAGAAGCGGAATCCGCCCCGGCACCGCCAACATAAAGCCCTGTCGCACCTGCACCAGCTGTCTCGACAGTCATGTCACTGAGAGTGGCGTCGATCGCCGAGCGATTGCCGACGCCTCCGATCAGGACACCTCCGCTGCGATCGCCTCCGGTCATGAAACTGTTGGAGGAGAACGACACGGTGCGAACTGAGGAGTCGCCGCCTTCGTCGATCAAAAACGCAGCGGCATCGGCGCCTCGGGTAGCCACGGTACTGCCAAACAAGACGGAGACATCGGAAGAACTGTCGCCACTACTCCTGAATATGACGCCACCTGCACCGTCGCCCTCCGACGCGAGTCGGCTGCCGAAGACCGTCAGATTTCCGATGGAAACTCCGGCACGAGCTACTTCAAGCAGAACTGCATCGGAGCCCTGCGACGACAGTTCCACATCATTTAAGTAAATTAGAAGGTCGCTCTGTGCGCCGACGCTCAGACGGATCACGCCTGATCCATCGCCGGATGTCCCGAAGCTTGATTGCTCTGAAGCGAAAGAGAGACTGGAAGAACGTCCGAGATCCACGTCGACAAGCGTGGAGTTGTTGCCGGAGGTCTGAAGCCCGGGTCCCAGGTCGGAGGTCGCCCCTGCGATCTGCATGGTGACCGCCGATTGCTCGTCTCCCGAGACCAAAATCCCCTCCGAGTTCTCGCCAAACGTGGCGATGACCGGAACGCCATCGTCCGCCGCGGTCCCATCCAAGACGAGATTGAACACGCTGTTGCTACCGGGTCCCGCAATGGCTGGTGCGTTGTCGCCGGCGGTATGGATGCGAGAATCGCCCGCAATCCAGATATCCGCGGCCATATCGCCGCCCCGCACATCGATGCCCGCCGCGCCGTCGGAGAAGGTGAGGATAGAGCCATCGTTCAAGAGCGCAAAGAAAGCGCCACTGCCGTTCAACGCCACGGCAGGCGCGGCTTCGGTCAGGGATACGATGGTCCCGCCTTCCTCGACGAGAACCGACAAGCCGCTCAAGCCCGTGGTGCGAACACCGGCGGCTCCACCGGAAAGGATGCTGCCTCCGTCGACCGTCACGCGATTGATATTCGTCGGGTCTGGAACGATGGAAACGACCGGCAACCCGAATGGAGCCGGGGTCCCGGTTACGAGTGAACCTCCGCCACCACTGGCCACGACAGCCGAAATCGCGTTCATCGCCACATCGGCAAGCTGCGCCTTCGTGATCGTGACAAGAGATGTGATTTCGCCCCCGGCAGTCGAGATTGCCCCAAGGTCTTCCTCGCCGAGCTCGATCGTAGCGGCAGTTGGTGTGGCCTGGATCGGGCCGGAGGAGCGGACGATCGCGAAGACCCCGACAAGCTCGGACTGGTTCGCGACCCCCGTAAAATCACCGGCGATCATGCTCTGGACCGGACCGGAAACCAATGACGGATCGATGTCCGCGACGAGCGAGCCTTCCACCAGCTCGATGTAGGCCCCACCTCCCAACTCGATTGCCGAGCTCGTGGCGGTCTGAAGCCGTGCGCCCGGCAGGAACAGGACGGTGACGTCCGTGGCCGCCGAAGCAAGGATCGCCGCCGTCTCCGGATTGGGGGCCGCGACGTCGCAGATGACCGTCTCTCCGGAGGCGGGCGATGCGCTGCTGCATTCGGCAAGGGCCGGCCCCGTGGTCAGGGCCATGTGTCCGAGCGCCGCGACAACTATCAGTGAATAAATGCGATCAGTCGATGAAATGGGCATGTTCCGCACCTTGCCAAAATCCAATGACACGAACGCTAAATTCACTCAGGAGCCGACGATCCGTGACTTGAATGCAAGAGGATGCATGCGGCCCCCGAGCCTCAAAGCCATATTTTTGCCATTTTTCATTCCGCAAAAACCGATCAGGCAAGGCAGGCGAATCCGACGGCCAGGCCAGGCACGTAAACGCCTGCAAAATAAGCGGTTTTTCTACTATTTCTGCCCTGGAAACACTTTGGATTTTTCGAAACGAAAGACGAGCTTCTCAGGTATCAGACGACCAGATAGTGACCGGATTGCCGTTTGTCGCGCCTTCGAGACTGTACCCAAGAATCAAGCGGTCCATCGCGCAGCGCGCCACCCTGTTATGCGCGGGCGAGACGCCGAGGCTCGCCACCATTTTCCAATGGCCGTACATGATGCAGACGAAGCCATAGGACAGCTCTTCGCAGGCCCGAAGTGAGAGGGACGGATGTGCGACCCGAAACTCGTGGCAAAGAACCTGCCCCAGAAGGGTATACTGGCCACGAAGATTGTTCCGGATGCGTACTGAGCCGGCCGCAAGGCTCATCATCGCATCGTAGACCTGATCGTCCTGCGGCTTCGCCGCACCGTCGAGCAGATCGAAATAGAAATTTAGGAACATGGACAGTCGCTGTGGCCCGTCGAGCCGGGTGGCGTTCTCGGACAAGGCGAGCCTGTACCTATCCGCCAGCGTGTCGCAGAGCTCCACCATAAGGTCTTCTGCGTTTGAGAAGTAATACCTGACCAGTTGGCGGGAGATACCCGCCTCGACGGCGATTGCATCGAAGGACAGATGCGGCAGACCAGATTTCATTAGCGCTGAGAAAGCAGCGGTCAAAATCCGGTCACGGTTATCGGGTTCTTTGCTCAAGGCGGCACGTTACAACATATCATGACGAAGGGATTCTTCGGAACGTTAGGCGCCGTTCTATGCGACGGCAACTTTTTCTGACCTGGTGGCGCTGCGGACGGCCGATAGAGTTGGCGTCTAAGAAGGGCTCGGAGCAGACTACTGCGCCGCAGAGATGTGCGTTGGATCCTCCGGGCGCGAAGCGGTCATTCATCCAAAAGTGGTATGCTGCACACGTTGGCATGGTGCCAATGCCTGGTGTGGGAGGGCTGGATGGAGACCTCATCATGTCCAGTATCCAGCTTCCGGCAACCAGGCCGCAGCGGCCACCATGGAACAAGGGCCGACTGATCGGCCAGAAACGCCCACTCCTCCCACGGCAGGTCTGGGCTATTCGCGCTCGGCTAGAGCTCGCGGACAACCAGCGCGACCTGGCATTGTTCAACCTCGCCATCGACAGCAAGCTTCGCGGCTGTGACTTGGTTCGGCTCAAGGTCGTGGACCTCGTTGCCGGCGGTAGCGTCCGCGACCGAGCGTCGGTCATCCAGAGCAAGACCGGACGGCCAGTTCAATTCGAAGTGTCGGAAAACACGCGGAGATCAGTCCTCGCCTGGGTCACATCGTCCCCCATGCTTGGTCGGGTGTTCCTGTTCCCAAGCAGGTTGCACAGCTCACCACACATCTCGACGAGACAGTACGCGCGTCTGGTTCATGACTGGGTGTCTGCGATCGGGCTCGATCCAAGCGGGTATGGAACGCACTCCCTACGGCGGACGAAAGCCGCGTTGATCTACCGGAAGACCGGCAATCTCCGAGCCGTTCAGCTCCTGCTTGGTCACACCAAGGTGGACAGCACGGTCCGATACCTCGGCGTCGAACTCGATGACGCGCTGAGCATCGCCGAGAAAATCGATATCTGAGCGTGCGGCGGACGGCAGCGGTCGTCCGCCATCTCAGACCAGTCGTTGATCAAATCTGGCTTCAGCGGCTGCATCGAGCCCTTCCCGGAAGTGACCCGGCCACGGCCCTCGCACATGCAGCAAGAACGCCGCTGGTCCTGAAAGCCGCAGCGCAGAAGGAAAAGCGGTCGCAACTCCGCTTGATCGCGGCCGAGCGATTTGACCCAAAGCGGCGAATTTCCGCGATCCGGACCCAAGTCTTCGCGACGCCCCTCAAACGGCGCAATTTGGGGTATTCTCCGCAATACAGCGCTTCAGCCAGGCTGAGAAAATGCGTCCGGCGCTACTGCGGCTACGGCACCAGTAGTGGCGAGGTTCAGCTTCGCCGACCTCGAATTGTCGAAGACCGAGCACCTCAACGTGGTCCTGGGTCAACAATTTTGGAGCAACCGTTCGCGCCATCAAACGATGAGCGAGTTCCAAGGCTGCATGGAACGTGTCGACTTCCGCAACAGTCTCGCCATGAAGGGAATCGAAGATTCGTCCGTAGCCAGCAACGCGAACAACCCTTTTTTCAGCGTGGGGATGCGCGACGCCTACAAGCGTGCCGTCGCCGAGCCGCTCGGCATCCTTCTCTCCGGACGGGGCGAAATAGATCTCGGCATCCGCATCAACACCGAGTGTGTCCCGCGACCAAAGCGCTGTCCGCAGGATGAAGCGCAACTCGGGGTAGCTGCTCGCGAACTCATCGATCCGCGGCATCAACCAATGGAGAGCGAAGCTCGCGTTGCTCAGCACCATGATCTCCGACCCCTTGGGCTGAACGAGACGGTCGAGTGCTGCATCGATGCGATGAAGCCCTTGTGACACGCCTGTTTGAAGCTCCAACCCCGCCGACGTAGCGCGGACGCCGCGAGCCTCTCTGATCAGGAGCGCCGTGCCCAACCTGTGTTCGAGCGCCTGAATTTGTTTCGACACCGCTGCCTGGCTGAGTCCGAGTTCCTCTGCGGCGAGGGTGATGTTGCAATGGCGGGCAGCGGCCTCAAAGGATCGCACCCAGTTCAGGACGCTCATACCATTCCTCAGGTTATGGCTACTAGCAAACAATAATCGCTTCTGCGTCCATCGTCCACTCCGTAACCTTCAAGCGGAAACTTGGGAGGCTTCGGATGAAGGACATTGAAGTCGAAGAGACTACGGTTCGCATCGATCTCGCGGCGGCTTTGCGGTGGTTCGACCGGCTGCGAATGAACGAAGGCATCGCCAACCACGTAAGCCATGACATGGGCGACGGCACCTTTCTTCTAAACCCATACGGCGTCCATTGGTCGGTTATCCGCGCATCTGACTTCGTACGCCTACCAATCGGAACTGAACCGAATTCCATTGGCGAGGACATCGATCCTACGGCCTGGGCGATCCACGGTGCCCTGCACAGGAACGTGCGGCATGCAAGGTGCGTGATGCATCTTCATTCACGCGCCGCCACGGCCCTCTCCAGCTTGGCTGACCCGTCGCTTCCACCCGTGGATCAGAACGCGATGCGGTTCTACGACCGGGTCGCCATCGACATCGGCTTCGACGGCATGGGCCTTGGGGACGAGGCGATGCGGATCGCAGGCACGCTCGGCGAAAAACGCATCTTGATGATGGCTCAGCATGGCGTGCTCGTTGTTGGCGATAGCGTCGCGCAATGCCTCGATGACCTGTATTATTTCGAGAAGGCGGCTGACACCTACCTTTTCGCCCTTGCGACAGGACGCCCGCTCAATATGGCAACTGCCGACGTAGCCGAGAAAACGGCGCGCCAGTGGGAGAATTATCCGGGCTTTGCGACCCGCCACTTGGCCGCAATCCGACATGTGCTGAACATCGAAGACACAGGGTACGCAGCATGACTGCGCGGCCCCGAAACCTTCTGATCCTGATGTCGGATGAGCATAGGCGCGACGCCGCCGGTTTCATGGGCCATCCCGCTGCATCCACGCCCGCGCTCGACCGTCTGGCAGAGCGAGGTATCGTCTTCGACAATGCCTATACGCCGGCGCCAATTTGCGTGCCCGCGCGGGCCGCCTTCGCGACTGGCTTGCCGACCCATCGCACCAGCCACTGGGACAGTGCGGCACCTTGGACGGGCCAGCCGCGCGGTTGGATGCATACCTTGCGCGATGCCGGCGTTCACACCGCGACTTTCGGTAAACTGCATTATAAAAGCGGGTGCGACCACGGCGCGATCGAAGAGGTCGTGCCCATGCACGTGGCCGGCGAGGGCTGGACCGTGGGCCTCATCCGGGACGGAACAGCCACCTTTGCAGCCGCCCCCGAGATGGCACGTGAAGTTGCGACGGGCGAAACGGATACGATCCGATACGATCGCACTGTCACCGATGCGGCTGTCCGCTGGCTGGCTTCGGATGATCGCGCAGCCCGTCCCTGGGCTGCGATGGTCAGCCTCGTGACGCCGCATTATCCGCTGGTGGCGCCCGCCGAATGGCGCGCGCGGATCGATCCAGACCTGATCCCGAAGCCCTTTGCAGCCCGCGCGCTTCCCGCGCATCCGGAGCTTCGAAGGCTGCGTGACTTTTTTGACCACGACCCGCATTTCGACGACGAACTGATGCTCGAGGCGCGCCTGAACTACATGGCGCTCGTGGCCTTCATGGATGACTGCATGGGTCGCGTGCTCGCCGCGCTCGATGCTGCCGGCCTAGCGGATGACACGCTGGTGATCTACGTCTCCGATCACGGCGAGATGCTTGGCGACCACGGCTTTTGGGGCAAGTCGGTGATGCTGGAGGGCGCTGTCGGCATCCCGATGATCCTCTCTGGGCCGGGCGTGGCCGCAGGCAGATGTGCGACGGGTGCGAGCCTGCTGGATATTGCGCCGACCGCGCTTACCACGTTCGGGCTCGAGCCCGGCGATTTACCGGGTGCGGATCTTCGAGAGCTTGCCGCCGTGCCCGACGATCCCGGCAGGACAGTCTTTTCCGAATACCACGATGGCGGTTCGACCACCGGCGCATTCATGGTGCGGTGGGAAAGGTGGAAATACGTCCACTACACCAGCGAACGCCCGCAGCTCTTCGATATGCCCACAGATCCGGAGGAGCGCACCGATCTCGGGGCGGACCCGGCTTTTGGGTCTGTGCGCGCCGAGGGTTTGCGCCGGCTTCGCGCGATTTGCGACCCCGATCTCGTAGATGTAGCGGCACATTCCGACCAGGCCCGGCGCCTCGCCGCGATGGGCGGTCGGGACGCGGCGATGTCCATCGCCTTCTCCCACACTCCAGTGCCCGAGCCTTCCTGAGCGACTGAAGCAGCCGTGGCCGCTCATTGACCCACCAAGACGGACAAACAGGAGACTGACATGACCAAGATACACCCCGCCGCACCCGGTCTCGCACGGGAGGTCGCCGGTGGCGATCTCGACCGCAGGGAATTCCTGACCCGCGCGACCGCACTCGGCGTTTCCATCCCGGCGGCCTACGGCTTGCTCGGTCTCGCCGCACCGGCCCGGGCACAACCAGCCGAGCGGGCACAGGGCGGAACCCTGCGCATGCAGATGAGCGTACGCGCTCTCAAGGACCCCCGCACCGCGGACTGGTCCGAAATCGGCAACCTTCTGCGCGGTCCGCTCGACTACATGGTGCAGTATAACAACGACGGCAGCTTCTCGCCGATGCTGCTCGAAAGCTGGGAAGTGAACGAGGACGCGACCGAATACGTGCTGAACGTCCGTCCGGGCGTGACATGGTCCAACGGCGAACCTTTCACCGCACAATCCGTCGCGGACACCTTCGCTTACTGGTGCGAGAGCGGGGTCGAGGGCAACTCGATGGCTTCACGAATGAGCGTTCTCGTAGATGAAACCACCGGCAACCTCGCCGAAGGCGCGGTAGAGGTCGTCGACGACCTTACTGTACGGCTGCATCTTCCGCGCCCCGACATCACGATCATCCCGAGCATGGCTGACTACCCCGCGGCCGTTCCGCACCTTCCCTTCGACGCGAGCGACCCCTCGGCCATTGTGGGCACCGGCGCCTTCACGATCTCTCAGATCGAGGTCGGCATCCGCGCAGTGTTCGAGAGGCGCGAAAACTGGTGGGGCACCGACGTATATGGCGGACCCTATCTGGATCGGATCGAGTTCATCGACTACGGCACAGACCCCGCCTCCTGGCTGGCGGCCGCGGAGTCGGATGAGATCGACATCCTCTACGAGACCACCGGGGACTTCATCGATGTCTTCAACGCCATCGGCTGGCAGCAATCCGACGTCGTGACGAGCGCGACCCTCACCATCCGCTTCAACCAGCTTGCAGAGGTCGACGGGATGCGGCCTTACGGCGATGTCAGGGTCCGCCGGGCTTTGATGATGGCGACGAACAACGCCGATGTGCTCGCGCTCGGCTATGCCGGCCTCGGAGCACCGGCCGAAAATCACCACGTCGCGCCGATCCACCCCGAATACGCCGAGGTGGAGAACGTGCCGTTCGATCCGGAAGGAGCCATGGCGCTCCTGGAAGAAGCAGGTATGGCCGACTACGAACATGAGCTCTTCTCGATCGATGACGACTGGCGCCGGAACTCTTCTGACGCGGTGGCCGCGCAGCTTCGCGATGCCGGCATAGCAGTGCAGCGGGTCGTTGTGCCGGGCAACACCTTCTGGAACAGCTGGCTCGAGTATCCGTTCTCGTCCACGAACTGGAACCACCGACCGCTCGCGGTCCAGAGCCTCAACATCGCCTATCGCTCCGGCGTCGCCTGGAACGAGACCGGCTTTGCGAACGAGGAATTCGACCGTGTCCTCGACCTGGCCCTCTCGGTCGCCGACGCGGCGCAACGGCGCGAACATGCGCGCAGGCTCGAGGAGATCATGCTCGAGGAGGCTGTGACCATCCAGCCCTACTGGCGCGCGCTTTACCGACACATGCGACCGGGAATCGTGGGGGCAGACATGCACATCTCGTTTGAAGTGCATCCTACAAGGATTGGCTTCGCAGTTTGAAGCCTTAGCTGGCCCATCGCAGGATTGAGTTTCTCGCGACGGGAGAAAAACCAGTGGAACGGCGGTTGGTAACCGGCGTTCCGACATGCCAACCTTGCACTCGACATGTTACGCTCGTCATGGCTCGCTAGGCGATCGGACAAAGAGGTCGCAATGACCTCCTGCGAAAATCAATGCTTAGCCGGATTTGATTGGTCCGATTTCATGGGCAGTGTAGGGTAGGCCCTTTTTCATCTCGAGTACGGTTTCGGGTGCGGGAGGCATGCAGCGTCACTACGATCGAGCGGGCTGTATAAGTGGGTGACGCGGAGACCCTGATCCAGCACCCTGCGTCGATGACTCATCCAGCTACACGCCCGAGGAACAGGCCTCCTACGGCACTGCCGAAGTTGAACCCTAGAACCACCATCACCTCGAAAATACCGTCGCTGGTGACGGTCGTGTCGCTCGGAGCGAAAGTGCAAAGGGTCCGCATGTGAGACGTCGAGCTGCGACGCGGCGAACGACCGGTTCGGATCTGTCCCATTCAGCCGTGCTCGAAAGACCGCTTCGGGGAAGGAGTGCTGCACTGCCGCAAGGCACATAGAGCCTCGATCGTGCCACCGACGCGAACGTCGCTGCAACAGCATTAGGCAGCTTCGTCCGCATCTGAGACATCAATTCCCCACGCGGCGAACGACCGGTTCCGATTTGAATCATTTAGCGGGGTTCGAACGACCGCTTTCGGGAAACTGAGCTACGCTGCAGCAAGGCGCTCCTTGCCCGGCAGTCTATCTGGACGCTCGGAGATGCCGCGGGAGCGTCAGGCCGGTTTGTCCGCTGTGCCGACCTTCGCCGTCCGTGAATGCTGCATGATGGACGAATGGCCGGTCTGGTGAAGCTGCGTCGCGGCGAAGAGGGGAGCCTTAGACGACCGCTCTGGGCCGGGCACGTCAGTTGTGGCGCTTAGTCCAGATCGACGTCGCCCAAGCGCGGGGCATGGACATGCGTTCGGACCAGGAACGCAGCGGCCGCGCCGGCGATGGCGCCGAAGAGGTGCGCTTCCCAAGACACGCCGGGTTGGCCCGGAAGAACGCCCCAGAGAACGGAACCATATAGGACCCCGACCACCAATGCCGCGCCTAGCGTGATCAGCGAGCGATCCACGAGGCCGCGCACCACGAGGAAACCGAACCAGCCGAAGACTAGTCCCGACGCGCCGATATGGATGGCCGAGCTGCCGAGCAGCCAGACGAGAGCACCACCGAGGCCGATCACCACGGCATTCACCGGCAGCAAGGCCCGCGTGGTTGTTGCCACCAGCAGTCCACCCATCACCAGAAGTGGCGGCGTATTGGCCATCAGGTGCCCGAAGCTTCCATGCAGGAGCGGCATTGCGATGACACCATCCAACCCACCGAGGTATCGTGGGATCAGCCCGAACGCCGGGTTCAGGCCGTAGCCGGTGATCCAGTTGACGACCTGGATCGCCCAGAGCACGGCGACAAAAGCGACAAGCGCCGCGGCGCGCCGCAGGAAGGCGCGCACGTGATCCCGGTTTATCATGGCGGCGACAGTAGACGTCTCCGCCAGGCCTTCAACGGCTTTCACGCGCCGCTGGGAGACGGCTAGAGGACCGAGCTTCAGGGCCCCGAACCTCGTCACGGCCCAAACCAAGAGCGGGGCTGGCTACCGATGGCTGTGGCGAGGCATCAGAGCCTCATCTCCAAGGATGTTGGACTTCATTCCATCCCTTGTCTCTGTCCGTCGAAGCAAGACCGAAGCGAACGCAGTTCCCCAGCGATCAAATCTGCTTGCTATCGTTAGTGTTGTTTTGTATCGCCGCACCATTATAGCTGGAGTCGGCGTCATGAATCACAAGGTCCGGACCGCAGCGGCAGCTGCGGCCATCACCGTATCGAGCCTCGTCGGTTCGGTCGAGCCGGCGCAAGCCTACCAGGTCGACTGCGCCATTCTGCTTTGTCTCGCGGGCGGCTGGCCGGCATCGGCGCCCTGTGCCCATGCGCGTGCGGTCTTTATCCGCAGGATCACACCCTGGCCGATCGAGCCACCCTTGCAGATCTGGCGTTGCCCGATGGGGGCGTCGTTCAACGCCCCTGCCCCCCTCTCGCCGATGGAACGGCTCTACGACATCACCTTCCGAGAGGCGCCTCAGGCCAGCGTACTGCAAGCTCCCCTGCCCCTGCCCCTGCCCCTGGTCCAAGTCCAGTCAGACGAGCAGGCCGACATCGACATTTCGGGCGACGCCTTCGACTTCGTCCGCAGCATCCGTGTCTTTCACATCCAGTTCAGCCAACGCGAAAACAGTGAAGGCGACTGCAACACCTACGACGCCACGCGCCTCGGTTCCTACGGTGTGCAGGGTGACTATCGATGGACACGGTCGAGTGTCGCCCAGGTCCCGCCCGCATCACAGCTGCCCGACACCGGGCACTGTAACTGGGTCAGCTACCGCTCGGTCTTCGTGGACTGGCGGGATCATGAGGGGAACTACGGCTTCGAAGAGGTCCGCTACTGAACTTGCCCGGACCTGCCGGAGGCAGGTCCGCACCTGATCATCCTGCACCTGTGACGGTGCACCGAACCCAAAAAGGGAAACGACGCCAGACCGAAAAGCCTGACGCCGCGCTAGAAGAACCCGTGAACAAGGATCTTCTAGCGCACTGTCCGAACCGCCGCAACCAGCAAAGTTGTTTTGCTGGCAAGAATGTTGTTTGCTCTCGGCATGGGGTCGTCTCTCACAGGAGACACCAACCATGGAACCCACGACCGGCCTGATCCTGAGACGGATCACCCAGACAGAGCTGTCTGTTTCCGCCCACAAGCTGGCGACCGTCATCCTCGACGCCATCGCGTGGAAAGAGGGTTACAACGGGCTGCCGCGCGGGACAGCCGCCTTCACCCTCGCAGATCTGGCATCGAAGATGGGCATCTCGCGCCAGTACCTGACCGAGCTGCTTGCTGAACTCGAAGCGTCCGAGCTGGAGCTGAGACGCGACAAGCCCAACGGCAAATTCGCCCCTTGGCTGTTTCGCTTCACGGCCTTCGACACTGAGGACGGAGATCAGGATGTTGCGTCAGGCACAGGCGACACATCACTATCTAGAGAAAGAAATAACAAAACTATTTTCTCAGGACAGATCACTATTTCTGAAGCATCAAACGTCTTTCAGACGTGTTGGGCGGAGCTGATCAAGGCAGCAAAGAGGGCCCTGCCCTGCTGGAACGTCGACACACAGGTGATCTGGGACCGCTTCCTTGCCTTCAACCGGGCGCGCGGTAACGACAGGGTTCCTGCCGGCTACCTGCTCGGGTTCATGCGCCGATGGCGAACCTCACCCATTTCGGCAAGCCGATCGGCGGAAGCGCCAACTCCGCAGCAGGTGGCTGACCCGCGGGAGCGTGAACTGCACGCCCAGATCAAGGCTGCCCCCAGCGGTAACCGGCAGTTTCACGCGTCAGACCTGTGTCGGCTCATCGGGCAGGCTGCCTACGACGCGCGGGTCGTCGATGTCATCCGGCAGTTCGGCTGTCCAAGATTCACAGCGACGCTCGCAGTCCATGGGCGTGCTGTGATGGCTGGCGAAATTGCGCGATGAAAAAGAATGGGAAGTCGCCACCGAGGCCAAACCGTACTCGGAAAGAATGGTCCGACGATCAGAGCAGGTCGGCGAACTGCTCCAGATCGGCAACCGTGGCGACCAGCCCTTGCTGCGTCAGGATCGCGAGATACTCGTCAACGCTTTTTGGCGGATTCTTGAGGCGCGCGCGAACTTTCCGCAGCGCGGAACAGACCAGACCGGGCGCGAGAGACAGTTGGTTGCGGAAGAAGTCGTCAGGGTGCTGGGTCTCGATGCCAAAGGGCGCAAGTGTCTCTGGTGGCTCTGATGATGTGACCGTCCTCCTATGTGGATCCTCGCAGACCCACCTTGGCACATCGATGCCGTCGGGGGGCGGTCACATCATCAGAGCCGCTGTCTACCACCATGTGAGATAAGTGCATCTAATGCATTAAGCGCAGAAGTTGCTGGAAAAGCACCGCTGCTTGCGGGCTCTATCACATCAATAACGCCTGGCGTATTGGCCGAGAAGGGGATGTCAGGTCGGTCAAAATGAAGGGGGCCATGGTCTCCGCGTCAATAGTCTGTCCACCTGTTCAAACCAAATGGATTGACACATTGAAGGTTTCCGTTGCTCACTTGAGGCGAACGACGCGACAGGACCAGAAATGTCTCATCACGCCCGGATTCCGGCCGAAGACAGGCTGACCACGCCCGAGCTCGAGGCGCTCGCTCGCAAGGCGCTTTGGCTCAGCGCCTGGACCATCCACCATGCGAACCACCTTCGGCCAAAGGCAGACGCGGTGAAGGTCGGCGGCCATCAGGCGTCCTGCGCCTCCATGGCGATCTTGATGACGGTGCTCTACGGTGCCGTCCTCCGACCCCAGGACCGGGTGGCCGTGAAGCCGCACGCCGGCCCGGTCTTTCACGCCCTGCAATACATGGCCGGACGAATGCCGCGCCGGAAACTCGAGGATTTCCGCGGCTGGGGCGGCGCGCAATCCTACCCGTCGCGCACCAAGGACGTGGACGATGTCGATTTCTCGACCGGCTCGGTCGGGCTTGGCGTCGCGATCACCGCGTTCGGGGCGCTCGTGCAGGATTACATCCGCGCCCGCGGTTGGGGCAGCGGACCCGAGGGGCGGATGGTGGCTCTGGTGGGCGATGCCGAGCTGGATGAGGGCAACATCTACGAATGTCTTCAGGAAGGCTGGAAACAGGGGCTCAGGAACTGCTGGTGGATCATCGACTACAACCGCCAGAGCCTCGACGGCGTGGTCCGCGAAGGCCTTTCGGCGCGGATCGAGGCGATCTTCGGGGCCTTCGGTTGGCGCGTGGTCAATCTGAAATACGGCCGCCGTCAACGCGCGGCGTTTGACGAACCGGGCGGCGCGGCGCTGCGCGACTGGATCGACGCCTGCCCCAACTCGCTTTATTCGGCGCTCATTTTTCAGGGTGGCGCGGCATGGCGCAAATGCCTGATGGACGACCTGGGCGACCAGGGACCGATCGCGGCACTGCTGGACCGCCGCAGCGACGAAGACCTCGCCGCTCTGATGGAGAACCTCGGCGGCCACTGCGTCGAAACCCTGCTCGACGGGTTTGACCATGCGGCGGGAGATGACCGGCCCACGGCCTTCGTGGCCTACACCGTGAAGGGCTGGGGCACGCCGCTGGCCGGACACAAGGACAACCACGCCGGCCTGATGACGCCCGCGCAGATGGACGAGTTCCGCGCGGCGCATGGCATCCGCGCGGGTCACGAGTGGGACCGCGCCGAAGGTCTGGACATTTCCGAGGCCGATCTGGACGCGCTGCTGGCCCGCGCGCCCTTTTTCGCCGCAGGGCCGAGGCGCACGAGCGCCCCGGCAGTCGCGGTGCCGCCGCTCGAGGCGCCGCCCGACCGCGAGATCTCGACACAGGCGGCCTTCGGCAAGCTGATGGATCAGATCGCGAAGACGGACAGTGACCTGGCCCGGCGGATCGTGACGACATCTCCTGATGTGACCGTCTCGACCAACCTGGGTCCGTGGGTCAATCGCCGTGGGCTGTTCTCACGCGAGGAGATCGACGACACGTTCCGCGCGCAACGTGTGCCCTCGACGCAGAAGTGGCGCTTTTCGCCCGATGGCCAGCACATCGAGCTGGGCATCGCCGAGATGAACCTGTTCCTGCTGCTGGGTGCCGCCGGGCTGAGCCATGAGTTGTTCGGGGAGCGCCTTCTGCCGGTCGGCACGCTATACGATCCGTTCATCGCGCGCGGTCTCGATGCCCTGAACTACGCCTGTTACCAGGATGCGCGGTTCTTGCTTGTGGCGACGCCCTCGGGTGTGACGCTGGCCCCCGAGGGCGGGGCGCATCAATCCGTCGGAACGCCGCTGATCGGCATGAGCCAGGACGGCCTCGCCGCCTTCGAACCGGCCTTCTCCGACGAACTGGCGATCATCCTCGAATGGGCGCTCGAGTACATGCAACGCGACGGCGCGGCGGCCGATACCGCCGAGTGGAGCCGCGACGCGGGCGGCGGATCGGTCTATCTGCGCCTGTCCACACGACCGCTGGAGCAGCCGCAGCGCCCGCTTGCCGCGCTGCGCGACGGGGTGGTGGACGGAGGATACTGGCTGCGCCCGCCCGGTCCGAATGCCGAAGTCGTCATCGCCTACCAGGGCGTCGTGGCCTCGGAAGCGATCGCCGCGGCGGCGCATGTGGCGGAAGGGCGGCGCGACGTCGGTGTTCTCGCCGTCACGTCGGCCGACCGGTTGAACGCAGGATGGCAGGCCGCACAGCGCGCTCGAATGCACGGCGAAAATGCGGAAGCCCATATCGAGACGTTGCTGGCCGATCTTCCAAGGCACTGCCTGATCGTGACCGTGATCGACGGCCACCCCGCGACGCTGTCCTGGCTGGGGGCCGTGCATGGTCACCGCGTCGCGGCGCTTGGGGTCGAGCATTTCGGCCAGACCGGGACGATCGCCGACCTTTACAGGCATTTCGAGATCGACCGGGCCGCGATCGTCGCGGCCTCTGGCGCCCTGGCACCCGGGCGCCCCCTCAGCTTGCTGTCGTCGGGCACATGACCGGATTTACGCATAGATACTGGGCGGACTACACCGCCGCAGACTTCGCCAAACTGGACCGCGGGGCGCTGGTCGCCGTGCTGCCCGTCGGAGCGATAGAACAGCACGGGCCGCACCTGCCGCTGTCGGTGGATCGTGACATTCTCGACGGGATCATATCGGCGGCCATTCCGCTGATCCCCGATGACTGCCCGGCCCTCTTCCTGCCGACCTGCGCCGTGGGCAAAAGCAACGAGCACGCCCGCTATCCCGGAACCCTGACCCTGTCGGCGCAAACCCTGATGTCGATGTGGTCTAACATCGGAGATAGCGTCGCGGCAGCAGGCGTGCGGCGGATGATCCTGCTCAACAGCCATGGCGGCCAGATCGCACCGATGGACATCGTCGCACGCGACCTGCGCATCAAACACGACATGATCTGCGTTGCCGCCAACTGGTTCGCGATGGGACTGCCCGACGGTCTCCTGGATGAGGACGAGGCGCGGCACGGTGTTCACGCAGGCGACATGGAAACCTCGATGATGCTGACCCTGAAGGGCGATCTCGTGGCGATGGAGCATGCCCGGGATTTCCGGCCCTTCAATCGCACACTTGCCGAAACACGACGCCACCTGGGCCTTGGGGCCGGTGGCAAGCTGGGATGGCAGTCACAGGACCTGCACCCGGCCGGCGCCATGGGAAATGCGGCCGCCGCGACGGAAGAAAAGGGGCGCGCCTTCGTCGATCACGCGGCGCGCGAGCTTGTGACGTTGTTGCAGGAAGTGGCCGACCTTCCGCTCTCGGTTCTCGACAATCCCGCCGATCCGGAGGCCGCGTCATGACGTCCCTTGCCTCCGCTGCGACGCGTCCCTCGGAAACCGGCGCCCCCCTGATCCGCATCGAGCGGGTGCGCAAGGAATTCGGACGCGACATCGTCGCTGTCTCGGACATGAGCCTGACCATCGAACGGGGCGATTTCATAAGCTTCCTTGGACCATCGGGCTGCGGAAAATCCACGGCCCTCAGGATGATCGCCGGCCTTTTGCCGATCACCGCGGGGCAAATCGACATCGCGCCCTCCCAGGTCGACACCGAGCACGATCTGGGTTTCGTGTTCCAGGAGCCGACCCTGATGCCCTGGGCCACGGTCTTCGAGAATGTCTGGCTGCCACTTCGGCTTGCCGGGCTGTCGCGCGCCGCCGCAAGCGACCGGGTTCGCGCTGCCCTCGTGGAAGTCGGCTTGTCGCGGTTCGAGAACGCCTATCCGCGCGAATTGTCGGGCGGCATGAAGATGCGCGTCTCCATCGCCCGTGGTCTGGTGACGCGACCGCGGATCTTGCTGATGGACGAGCCCTTCGCCGCCCTCGACGAGATGACGCGCACCAAGCTCAACAACGACGTGATCCGGCTGGCCACGGAACATGATCTGACGGTGATCTTCGTGACCCATTCCGTCTACGAGGCCGTCTACCTGTCGAACCGGATCGCGGTGATGGCGGCCCGTCCCGGTCGGGTCGTGGCCGATCTGACGGTCGATGCGCCCTGGCCGCGCGGCGAGGAATATCGCGTGTCGCCCGAATTCTCGACAGAGGCAAAGCGGGTCTCGACCATACTGAAAGGGACGCTCGATGACGCCGACATCGACCATTGACGAGAGCGCCCAAGAGGCACCGCCGCCGGTCAACATGGCGGCTCTCGCGCGCGCCAGACGGCAACGGATCCTCGCGTGGGTCTTGCCGGTGGCAACAATCGCGCTGGCGGTAGGCCTGTGGGAATTTCTGGTCTGGTATCATGAGGTGCCGCATTACCTGATCCCGGCCCCCAGCCTGATCTGGTCGACGCTTCTGGCCGAGGGGCCATCGTTGATGCAATCGGCGTGGTTCACGGTCAGGCTGACCCTTTTCTCGCTCGCACTCGCGATCATCGGGGGCGTCGTGCTTGGGGCGCTGTTCGCATTGTCGCGCCCCGTCGAGATGAGCCTTTTTCCCTTTGCAGTGATCTTGCAGGTGACACCGATCGTTGCCATCGCGCCGCTGATCCTGATCTATGTCCACAACACCTTCACCGCGCTCTTGATCTGCGCCTGGCTGGTCGCCTTCTTCCCGATCCTGTCGAACACGGTGGTCGGTCTTCGCTCAACCGATCATAACCTGCGCGATCTGTTCTCGCTGTACCGCGCAACGCCCTGGCAGCGGTTGCGGCATTTGCTGTCGCCATCGGCCCTGCCCTATTTCATGGCCGCGCTGAAGATCGCGGGCGGTCTGTCGCTGATCGGGGCGGTGGTGGCCGAGTTCGTGGCGGGCGCCACCGGCACCAACACCGGGCTTGCCTCCCGCATCATCGAGTCGAGCTTTCGCAACGAGATCCCGAAGATGTTCGCGGCCCTGGTGCTGGTGTCGCTGATGGGTGTGGCCATCTTCCTGATGACGTCTCTGGCCTCCAAGCTCGTGCTGGGAAGGTGGCACGAAAGCGAGATCAAACGTGAGACTTGATCGCGTCACCCTCGGCGGCCGCACCGTCGCGTTGGAGATCGAAGACGGGCGGATCGCGCGGATCGAGCCGGTGCATGGCCCTGCCGTCTGGCAAGTGCTGCCGCGTCCGGTCGATCCGCATGTTCATCTGGACAAGACCTTTCTGTGGCCCCGCGCCAAACCCCCGGCACCGGGCCTGTTCCCCGCCATCGAGGCCACGCTGGCAGACCGGGCGGACTGGACAGCCGAGGACATCCGCGCGCGCGCCGGGCGCGCCCTGGCCGAGGCCAGTGCCGCCGGCACGCGCGCCCTGCGCACCCATGTGGACTGGAACGAGCCGGGCGTTCCGCTCGCCTGGGACGTGTTGGGCGAAATGGCGGCGGATGCGCCCCTTCACATTCAGCGCGCGCCCTTGGTGCCACTCGACCTTTTGGGCGATGCGAACCTCGGCCCACCCATCGCCGCGCATGTCGCCGCGACCGGCGACGGCGTCCTTGGCAGCTTCATCTATCGCAACGCCGGCCTTGCCGCGAAGCTGGCGCGCGTCTTTGAGCTTGCCGACGCGCATGGACTGCGCCTCGATTTCCATGTCGATGAGGGGCTGGAGGCCGAAGCCCAGGGCTTTGACGAGATCGTGCGCCTTGCGGCGCGGCACGACATGGCGGGCCGGGTTTTGTGCGGGCATGCCTGCGCGCTGTCGATCCGGCCAGCCGACGAGGTGGCGGGTGTCCTCGACAGGGCGGCAAAGGCCGGTGTGGCCCTGTGCGTGCTGCCGCCGACCAATCTCTGGCTGCAAGACGGCCAACATGGCCGCACGCCCCGCCTGCGGGGCCTCGCCCCACTGCAAGAGGCGCGCGCCGCGGGGGTCGAGGTGATGTTCGGCGCCGACAACGTGGCCGACCCGTTCTATCCCTTCGGCTGTTACGATCCGCTCGAGACCCTGCGCCTCGCCTGTGTCGCCGCGCATCTCGACCCGGCCGATTGGATCGAAGCCATCGTGACCGCACCGGCCCGCGCGCTCGATCTCGACCCGTTGCCCCCCATCGCCCCCGGCGCGCCCGCCGACCTGTTCCTCGTCGCGGGACGCGATTGGCACGACGCGCTGCGCGCGCCGGCCCGCCGCCTCGTCCTGTGCGCAGGGCAGGACATGCCCGACGACAGAAAGGTTCCTGCATGACCGTTTCAGCCGACACTCTGGCCGCCTTCCGCGCCGATCTGGGCGCGATCCGCGTCTTCGACGACCCCAAGCAACTGGAGGCACGCTCGAAGGACTATTATTGGTATTCCCCCATCCTGTCCCGGAAACTGGACGGGAAGACGGGGCAGATCCTCATCATGCCGGAGTCCGAGGACGAGGTGATCGCCGTGGCCCGCGCCGCTGCGCGCCATGGCGTGCCCTTGACCGTGCGCGGCGGCGGGACGGGCAACTATGGCCAATGCGTGCCGCTCGACGGCGGGGCGGTGCTGGATGTCACAAGGATGAACCGCGTGATCGAGGTATCCCCCGGGCGTGTCATCTGCGAGGCGGGGGCGCGGATGGAAAAGGTGGACGAAGCCGTGGCCGAGACAGGCCAGATGCTGGCCATGTTCCCCTCCACCAAGCGCCAGGCCACGATGGGCGGCTTCATCGCCGGAGGATCGGGCGGCATCGGCAGCCTGCGCCACGGGATGCTGCGCGACGACGGGAACGTGGCCTATGTCCGCGTCGTGACGGTGGAGCCCGAGCCGCAGGTGATCGAGCTGCGCGGAGCCGACATCCAGAAAGTCCAGCATGCCTATGGCACGAACGGGATCATCACCCGGCTGGATTTCGCGTTGGTGCCGCGCACTGACTGGCGGCATGTCGTTGCGCTGTTCGACGGATATGACGCGGCGCTGCGCTTTGCGCAGGCCGCACAGGACGGCGGGATGGACACCTACCTTCTGACCGTGGTCGAGCGACGCATCGCACAATTCTACAAGCGCCTTCGGGACGTGTTTCCGTCGGATCGCGACGGCGTCTTCGCCATGGTCGCGCCCGAAACGCTCGACAGCTTCGCCGACCTTGTCGCGGCACATGGCGGCGGGATCAGCGTTCAGAAGACGCTTGCCGAGCTTGAGGCGGACAATCTGCCCCCGGCTTGGGAATGCGGTTGGAACCACACCACCTTGCAAGCGCTCAAGCATGAGCCGGGAGTCTGGACCTACCTGCAAGTCGCTTATCCCGCCCCCTTCGACCCCGCGTTGGTGATGCGCCAGATGCAGCGCTATGGCGGCGAGGTCTATTTCCACCACGAGATGGCGCGCATGGGCGGCCACGTGCAGATCTTCGCCTTGCCGCTGGTGCGCTGGACCTCGAGCGAGCGGATCTACCAGATCATCGACGAGATGGAGCGCCTCGACGGCTGCACGATCTACGACCCGCATGTGGTTACCATCGAAGATGGAGGGATGAAGGAGATCGACAGCACCCAGATCGACTTCAAGCGCCGGGCGGATCCACAGGGCCTGATGAACCCCGGCAAGACCCGCGGCTGGACGGCCGATATGGCACGGCCCGTGGCGGCGAACTGACTGCGACTGCACCAAAAGGGAGGAACAGGATATGCAGACAAGATGGATCGCGGCCCTGGCCGCGGCTTTGATGGCCACAGCCGCTTCGGCGCAAGACAGCGTCCGTTTCGGGACCAATTGGCTTGCCCAGACCGGCCACGGCGGGTTCTACCAGGCCCTGGCCGATGGGACCTATGCCGAATACGGGCTGGACGTGGAGATCGTCATGGGCGGTCCGCAGGTCAACAACCGCCCCCTGGTGGCCGCCGGTCGGCTGGATTTCCTGATGGCGGGCAACCTGCTTTTGTCCTTCGACAACACCCGCAACGGCATCCCCACCCAGGTTGTCGCGGCCTTCTTCCAGCGCGACCCGCAGATCCTGATGGCCCATTCCGGCCAATACGACAGCTGGGAAGAGCTTGCGAGCGCCCCCACCGTTCTGATCAGCCGTGACGGGCAGTTCAGCTTCTGGCAATGGCTGACGGCGACGCAAGGCTTCACCGACGAACAACTGCGGCCCTATGGCTTCAACCTCGCGCAGTTCTTGCAGGACGAGACCATCGTCCAGCAGGGCTATGCCACGTCCGAGCCGCTTTATGCCGCGGCGCAAGGGGCCGATGTCGATGTGTTCATGCTCGCCGATTACGGCTGGTCCACCTACTCGACCACCATCGAGACCCGTACCGAGCTGATCGAGACGAACCCCGATCTGGTGCAGCGCTTCATCGATGCCTCGATCATCGGGTGGTACAATTTCTTGTACGGTGATCGGTCGGCCGCCTACGAGTTGATCATGCGCGACAATCCCGATGCGACGCTGGCCTCGCTCGACGAGCAATTCGAACAGATGGTGCGGCTTGGGATCGTCGATTCCGGCAATGCGCTCGAGCTTGGCATCGGCGCAATGGACATGGGTCGCGTCGCGGACTTCCTCGCACTTGCGGAAAACGCGGGCATCATCCCCGAGGACACCGTGGATGTGGAAGCCGCCGCGACCGACCGGTTCGTGAACCGCGGCGTCGGCCTCGACTTGCGCCCGCAGTGAGACCTGAGTGCCCTGACAAGAAGATCCGCACATGCGCCTGCTGATTGTCTTTTGCCACCCGAGCCCCGACAGTTTCGGGGCCGCGATCCTGGCGCGCGTGCGGCAAGACCTTTCGGATGCGGGGCACACGCTTCGCATCCGTGACCTTTACGCGGAAGGCTTCAACCCCGTGATGACCCGACTGGAATGGGATCGCTATCTCTCGGAGCCGACGGCGAACATCGAAGCGCAATCCGACCAGATCGACGATCTGACCTGGGCCGAGGGGCTGATCGTCATTTACCCGACCTGGTATTATGGCGCGCCGGCCATGCTGAAGGGATGGCTGGAACGCGTCTGGCTGCCCGGCGTCACCTTCGAGATCCCGAAATCCGTGACAGACCGGCCCTCGGGGAAGCTTCGGAACATCCGCCTGTTCATCGGGGTCACCACCTCCGGGTCGCCCTGGTGGTGGATCAGGCTGATCCGAGATCCCGGCCGGAGCCTCTGGACGCGCGGGCTGCGCCCTATCTTTCACCCCCGCTGCCGCTTCCACTGGAGGCAGCTTTACAGCATGAACCACCGGACCGACGCAGAGCGCACGCGCTTTCTCGATCGCGTGGGCGCGCTGATGCGGAACATCTGAGCGGAGATCACATGCCCAGCTTCATAGGTTTCAGGACCCGCCCACCGGTGCCGATGCGCAGCCGTATGACAGCCCAGATACGGAGCGCGCCGTGAGCCGCGCAGCCCGCGGCGATCTTGCCGCCCGCCGCGAAGAACTGATGGGCGAGATCCGGAAAGCGGCGATTGCCGAATTCGCGCTCAATGGGCTGAACGGGGCCTCGACACAAGCCATCGCCGATCGCGCCGGCATGAGCAAGACGCGCCTGCATTACTACATTCCGTCCAAGCAGGACCTCTATATCGACGCGCTGCGCCACATCGTCGACGTCTGGGCTGACCTGTTCCATGGCCTCGACATGACCACGGGGCCCGAGCGTTTCCTGCGCGACTACATCGGGCGCAAGGTGCGGCACGCCATCGACCACCCCGAGGTGTCGCGCATGTTCACCGGCGAAGTGATGCGCGGGGCGCCCTTCCTGCACGACTTTTGGGACACGTCGCGCAAGGCGACCCGACACGCGTCGGAGGTGATCGAAGGCTGGATCGCCGAAGGCTTGATCCGGCCGGTCGATCCGGTCCTGCTGCAGTTCAACATCTGGGCGCTGACCCAGCACTACGCCCTGCACGCGACCGAGGCGCGCTTCATGCTGGGCCTTGCCGAAGACGCGCCGCTCGATGCGACCCACATCGCCGACGAAGTCACCGAGCTGGTCCTGCGCGGCCTGCGCCCCTGAGGCACGGCTCCCGTCTTTGCCGTCACCCGATCCAGAGAAAGGACCAAGGATATGCTGCCCGACCTGTTTCATGTCGATGACCGCCGCCTGATCTGCCGCATCGGCCGCGAGACGCTGTGGATCGAGCCGGTCGGCGAAGGGGCCATCCGGGTGCGGGCGACGCGGAATGCAGCGTTCGACGATGCGCTTCCCAGCGGCCTTCTGCCCGATTTGCCTGTTGCCGCCGATGGGCAGATCGAGATCAGCGACGCGCTTGCCACGCTCACCAACGGTCGTCTTCGCGCCGAGATCCGAAAGATGCCCCGCGGTCTGGAGCCCACGCTCGAATTGTCCTTTCACGACACGGTGACGGGCAAGGTTCTCCTGCAAGAGGAAATGCCGCATATCCTCTATCCCAACACCCGGAACTATGATGCCGAAGACGGGCATTTGTGGCATATCGAAACCCGGTTTCGCGCCGAGGACGGTGAACGCTTCTACGGTCTGGGCCAGCATCAACACGGGCGCCTCGATCAGAAGGGCTGCGTGATCGACCTTCTGCAGATGAACACCGAGGTCGTGATCCCGTTCCTTGTTTCATCACGCGGCTACGGCTTCCTGTGGAACAATCCCGGGACCGGCCGCGTCGAACTGGCGGCTAACCGAACACTCTGGACGCTCGATGCCAGCCCGCAGCTGGATTACGTCGTGATCGCGGGGCCGGAGCCCGCGACCATCCTGCGCGAATACGCGGCACTGACCGGGCATCCGCCGATGATGCCCGACTGGGCGCTGGGGTTCTGGCAGTGCAAGCTGAGGTATGCCTCGCAAGAGGAGGTCCTGCGGGTTGCGCGGGACTACCACCGCCGCGGGCTGAAGGTGGGGTGCTTCGTCATCGACTTCTTCAACTGGACCAAGGGCGGCGAGTGGCGGATAGACCCCGAGGCGTTCCCCGACCCCGGCGCGATGGTGGCCGAGCTTGAGGACATAGGCATGCGCCCGATGGTCTCCGTCTGGCCGGCCGTCAACGCGAACGCTGCGACTTTCGCCGACATGCGCGATGCCGGGTTCCTGATCGAGCACCGACGCGGGGTGCAGGCCTCCTCGGTCTTCGTCGATGCCAATTCCGACGGGTTGGTTCCTCTGTCCTTCTATGATGCCACCAACCCGCAGGCGCGCGATTACCACTGGGCACGCGTGCGCGATGGCTACGTCCGCCATGGCTTCAAGGCCTTCTGGCTCGATGCGAACGAGCCGGAAGTCTATCCAACCCACCCCGACAACATGCGCTACCACGCCGGAGACGGTCGTGCGGTGACGAATGCCTATCCGCTGCTGCATCAGCAGGGCTATGCCGACCATATGGTCGCGGACGGGATCGAGGATGGCGTATTGCTGTCCCGCTCGGCGTGGCTGGGCACCCAGCGCCACCCGGTGGTGGTCTGGTCGGGCGACGTGAAATCGACCTTCGCCGACCTGTCGCGTCAGGTCCGCGCAGGCCTCAACATGGCCATGAGCGGGATACCCTGGTGGACCACCGACATCGGTGGCTTCAAGGGCGGCGATATCCGCGATCCGGGCTTCCATGAACTGCTGATCCGCTGGTTCCAGTATGGCGTGTTCTGCCCCGTCTTCCGCCTGCATGGCTTTCGGCAAGACAGTGCGGGTGACCCGAGACTGGGCCGGGAGTTTCTCGCCGGCGGTGCGGACAACGAGATCTGGAGTTTCGGCCCGGAGGTGGAGGCCCGGCTGGTCGCCTGCCTCGATCTGCGCGAACGCCTGCGGCCCTACCTGACCGAGCAGATGCGCATCGCCTCGAAGATCGGCTTGCCGCCGATGCGCCCACTCTTGCTGGAGTTTCCCGAAGACCCCACAGCCTGGGAGATCGACGACCAGTTCATGCTGGGGTCGGATCTGCTGGTCGCGCCGGTCCTTGCCGCCGCCGCAAGGTCTCGCAGCGTCTATCTGCCCGCTGGACACAGCTGGAAGGATGCCTGGTCGGGCGAGACACAGGCGGGCGGGCAGTCGGTCGACATCGAGGCGCCCATCGACAGGATCCCCTTTTTCCTGCGATCGGGCGCAACCATCGACCTGCTGCCAGGATGATCGGTGTGCAGAAATACAAACGTTTGTATTGCAAAAGGCCACGATTCGCGGTTTGGTGAAACAGGGTAATCCGAGGGAGGACATCATGACCCGCATCCACAAAAGACCCGGCCTCGCCGTTTCGGCCCTGGCCATGACCGCAGTCATGGCGGGGACGGCGGCCGCCCAGGAATGCCTGGGCACTGCGGAGGCCCTGCAGCTGACACCGGAACAGGCGGCCGACATCGGAGCGCGCGGTCTGACCTTCGGTTTTCTGACCAACAACCAGTCCGACGATTTCAGCCGCACGCTGGTCTCAGGCGCCGAAGCCTTCGCCGGGGAATTGGGCGTCGAGCTGGTAATCAACAACGCCGATTTCGACGCCAACACGCAGCTCAGCCAGTTCGACGCGCTGGTGCAGCGCGGCGTTGACGGCATCTTCCTCACCGCCGTCGATGCGGGCTCGATCGGACAGGCCGTGCGGCGTGCGAACGACGCCGACATTCCTGTGTTCATCGTGGGCGGCGCACCGGCCCGTGGCGAGGTCATCTCGGTGATGAACGCCGCCTCCTACCAAGGGAGTTTCGATGCCACGGCTGCAATGATGGACGCCATCGGAGAGCCGAACGCCCAGGTCGCGATCCTCGGCATTCCCTTCGCGCTTCAGACCATCCGGGATCGTGAAAAGGGCGTTCTCGACGCCGTCGGCGCCGCAGGCGGGCAGATCATCTCGCTGCAGTCCGATTTCAGCCAGGACCGCTTGCTCGAACTTGCCACGAACGTGATCCAGGCCAATCCCGATCTGGCGGGCATCGTCGCGACCTGGTCGCTTGCCGTGAACGCTGCGAACGAAGCCGTCGAGCAGTCGGGGCGCGATATCCTGATCGCGGGCTACGACAGCGAAGTGCCGGGCTACATGGAACTGCACTCGGGAGATACGAACATCGTCGCCCTGTCGGGCCAACAGGCCGCGCTACAGGGTCGCGCCGCGCTCGAGGGGTTGTCCCAGGCGATCCTCGGGGCGGAGCTTTGCGACGAGATCATCACGCCCAACTTGCTCGTGACAGCGGAAAACTACGCCGAGATGTGGGAGGTCCAGTATCCCGGCGTCACCCCTCCGTGGGAAAACTGATCCTCCCCTCCTCCCCGAAGAGCCGGGGCGGGGGCTGATGCCCCTGCCCCGGTTCGACGTCAGATAGGCCCCTGCCCTTGCTGCTTGAACTTGACGACATCTCCAAACGGTTTCCCGGGGTGCTGGCGCTCGACGGCGCGCGGTTCGATCTCGTCGCCGGTGAAGTCCATGCGTTCATGGGGGAAAACGGCGCGGGCAAATCGACCCTCATGAAAATCGCCTCCGGTCTGTTTCCGCCCGACACGGGCCAGATCCGACTGGACGGCCGCGCCATCAGCTTCGACAGCCCCGCCGAGGCGAAGGCCGCAGGGATCCAGACGGTATTCCAGGAACTGACCGTGCTGCCCAACCGCTCGATCGCCGAAAACCTGATGGTCGGTCGCGAACCCGTACGGGCGGGCGGTCTATGGCTCGGCCGTAGGACGATGGTGGCAGAGGCCCAGGCGATACTGGAGCGCCTCGGGATCGACCTCGATGCGCGCGCTCCCGCAAGCGCGCTCTCGACAGGGCAGCGCCAGATGATCGAGATCGCCCGCGCTTGCGCCGAACGGCCCAAGGTCCTGATCCTGGATGAACCCACGTCCTCACTTGGACGGGCCGAGGAAGAACGCCTTTTCGAGATCATCCGCCGGCTCCGGGACGACGGTGTCGGCATTGTTTACATCACGCATCGCATGTCCGAGGTGTTCGCGATGTCCGACCGCATCACGGTGCTGCGCGACGGGCGGTTCGTACTGACGGGCAAGACCTCGAGCCTTGACCGCCCGGCCCTGATCCGCGCCATGGTGGGCCGCGACGTGGCCGAAGACCGTCACGGCGCGGACACCGACACCCTGCCGGTCGCACTCAAGGCCGAGGGGTTGCGTCGACATCCGGCTGTCCGCGGCGCGGATCTGACCCTGCATGCCGGCGAAGTCCTGGGCGTGGCAGGTCTCATGGGCTCCGGGCGCACCGAGATCGCCCGGCTGCTCGCCGGAATCGACAGACCCGACAGCGGCGCGATGAGCCTCTTCGGCAAGGCCTACGCGCCGCGTGACATCCGCGAGGCCCTGGGCCAGGGCGTTGCCTATGTGTCGGAAGACCGCAAGGGGTTGGGCCTCGTGCTGAAACTGCCCATTGCTGACAACATCGCGCTGCCCAGCCTCAAGGCGCTGTCCCGGGGCGGGCTGGTCACGCCGGGTCGCATCGGCGCATTCGCGCGCGACTGGATGGCCCGGCTCGGCGTGAAGGCCGCAAGCCCGTCGGTCGCCGTCGGCACCTTGTCGGGCGGCAACCAGCAGAAGGTATCGCTCGCCAAATGGCTGGCCATAGGCCCGCGCGTCATCTTGCTGGACGAGCCGACACGCGGTGTCGATGTCGGGGCCAAGGCCGAGATCTATGCACTGATCCGACAGATGGCGGCAGACGGCGCTGCGGTGCTCGCAATCTCTTCGGAACTGCCGGAACTGTTGCAGATCTGCGACCGGATCGCGGTGGTGGCGCAGGGCCGTGTGGTGGACACGGTCGCCGCCACCGAGGCCAGCGAAGAAAGCCTGCTTGAACTGGCATTCCGGGAAGACGAAGCCGCATGACCTCGCACGCCACGAAAATGGACCGTCGCAACCTCGCGGCCCTCCTGCGCGACGCGCTTCCCTACGCGGGGTTGATCGCCGTCATCGTGTTTTTCAGCTTTGCGTCCGAGTTTTTCCTGAATGCCCGGAATTTCGAACGTCTGGTCACCGACTCGGCCACCCTGATGCTCGTGGCCTGCGGGATGACCCTGGTCATCCTGCTGGGCGAGATCGACCTGTCGGTCGGAGCGGTCGTGTCACTTCTGGCAGTGATCCTCGCGCAGATCATGGATGCCGGCACGGCGTGGCCCGTGGCGATGCTGGTGGTGCTCCTGATCGGGTTGGGTATCGGCCTTCTGAACGGCGCGGTCGCTGTCCTGGGCGACATACCGTCCTTCATCGTGACGCTCGGCATGATGGCCGTTGCGACAGGTCTTGCCTATGTCTTCACCGGTTCGATCTCGGTGGCGATCATGAACGAGCCGTTCCTGGTGCTTTTCTATGATGCGCGTCTCTTGGGGCTGCCGGTCCCCTTGTGGATCGTTGCCATTGCGTTCGGCGCGACCCTGCTTTTCCTCACGCGAACGGTTCCCGGCCGACACCTCTACGCGGTTGGCGCGAACCCGGCGGCGGCGCGGCTTTCCGGCGTGCCGGTGCGGCGGCGCAAGATCACCGTCTTCGCAATCATGGGTGTCTTGGTGGCGCTGGCTGCCATCCTGTCGGCCGCGCGACTCGGCTCGGGCGCGCCGGGCTCGGTCCCGGCCCTGACGCTGGATGCGATCGCAGCCGTCATCATTGGCGGCGCCAGCCTGTTCGGCGGTCGCGCCTCGCTCGTCCGGACGCTGATGGGCGCGGCGCTGATTGCCGTGCTGAACAACGGCATGGTGCTGATGAACGTCAACATCGACGCGCAATACATCGTCAAGGGGCTGATCATCCTCGTCGCCGTGGTGCTGGAACGTCTGGCCAGCAGCGGAGGCCGACCATGACCGTGTCGCGTGCCAACCTTGCGGATTTCGGCCTCGTGCTGGCGATCATCCTCGTCATCGGCGGCTTGATGGTGCTGAGCCCCGCATTCCGCGATCCCGAAAACCTGATCAGCATTGGCCGGCAGGTCGCCATTCTCGGGATTGCGGCGGGGGCCATGACCTTCGTGATCCTGTCGGGCGAGATCGACCTTTCGGTAGGCGCCGTGGCCTCTGCCGCTGCCGTGGTCACGGCCATCGCGCTCTCGCAGGGTTGGGGCGTGCTGGCCATTCCGGTCGGACTTTTGGTGGGCGCCCTCTTCGGCCTTCTGAACGGACTTCTGATCGTTCATGTCGCGGTGCCGAGCTTCATCGCGACACTCGTCAGCTTTTTCATCGCGCAGGGCGTGGCACTGACGCTGACGGGCGGGCAGACGATCCTTTTTGACGCCGACTGGTTCCGCGCCCTGTTTGCAACCGGCGTCCTTCTGGGGAACCGCACGGCGTTCTGGTGGCTGGTGGTCGTGGCGCTCGTGTTGTGGTGGCTGCTGGCGCGCACCCGCTTCGGATCGAATACCTATGCCCTTGGCGGCGATGCCGAGAGCGCGTCCATGCTCGGGCTGCCGGTCAACCGTCTGCGGATCGCCATTTTCACCATGACCGGCGCGCTGATGGGCCTGGTCGGCATGATCCTGATCGCGCGGATCGGCAATGCACGGGCGGACGGCGCGATCGGGCTGGAGTTCGACGCCATCGCGGCCGCCGTGATCGGCGGGACGCGCCTCGGCGGCGGCTACGGCTCGATCCCCCGGACGATGCTCGGTGTGCTGCTGATCGGGGTGCTCAACAACGGTCTGGCCATTCTGAACGTCGACTTCAACACGCAACAGGTGATCAAGGGCGCGCTTGTCGTGGCGGTCGTGCTGATCGATCGATGGGCCCGCGGAGGGGAGGCAAGAGCATGACCGAGCTTGTGCAGGGAAAACTCGAGCAGCTGGCCACGGGGCTCAGTTTCACCGAAGGGCCGGTCTGGCTGGCCGATCACGGCTGCCTGCTGTTCACCGACATTCCCGGCAATGCGATCCTCAGATGGGACGGCGCGGACCTCTCGACCTGGATCGGGAACGCTCACTTCGCCATCGGCCTGACCCGGGACCGGCGGGGGCGCGTGATCGCCTGCGAGCACTCCACACGGAGCCTGACGGCGCTGACCCTCGACGCAAACGGGATGCCCGGGCGTCGCACGGTCCTTGCCAGCTCCCACGAGGGTCGCGTCCTGAACTCCACCAATGACGTGATCTGCACGAGCGCCGGTACGATCCTGTTCACCGACCCGCCCTTCGGCGTGCGCAATCTCGAGGGCGGGCTCCACGGCTACCAACAGGCACAGGAGATCGACGGTGCCTATGTCTTTGCCGTGGGCGATGAGGCCGGGGCACCAAAGCCGGTCGTCACGGACATCTACAGGCCGAACGGCCTGTGCCTGTCGCCCGATGAGACGCGCCTGTACGTCTCGGACAGTTCGACGACATATCGCAAGATCATCGAGATGGACTTCGACGCGGGCGTTGCATCGACCCTGCGCGATTTCGCCGTGATGCCCAAGGGAGTGCCGGACGGGATGCGGGTCGATGCCGAGGGGCGGCTCTGGGTCGCGGGCGGCGACGGCGTCTATGTCTGGGACGCAGGCGGGACAGAGATTGCTCATGTACCGGTGCCAGAGATGGTCACGAACGTGGAGTTCGGCGGCCCGGAGCTTTCGGACCTCTATATCACCGCCACCACATCCCTCTATCGCATTGCCACGACAACCCAGAGCGGACGCGCCTGGTGGTCCGCGCTCAGATCCTCCGGAACACGGGGCCCCGCCCTGCCACGACATCCACGAGGGCCAGATCCGCTTCCCCGAGCCCGACCGAGGCGTCTCGTGCCTCCTGCCCCGGATAGCCGATGGCGGCGCGTGTTTCGGGATGCATGAAATAGGCATTGGCCAGAACGACGGACACCGCCGCGAACCCGTCCGGCTCGCACTGCGCGAGCGCCTCGATCCCGGCGAGCGTGTCGATCGGTCCATCCAGGGCGAGAAACCTCCGCAGTGGCCCGGTTCGCGTCGGGTCGATCCGCAGCACATCGTCCACCGGGGCGCCCTCGAGGCCCAGCGCATCCGCACCGGGCTGCCCTGCGCCACCGGGGATCATGACCCGCGCGAGTGCGCCGAGGCGCTTCCGCTCTGTTCCTGAAAGGCTCATGCCGCTTCCACCTCCGCGCGCCGCTCGACCAGGTCCAGGACCGAGCGCGCAGCGACCGCCATGATCGTGGCGGTGGGGTTCATGCCGGAAGAGGTGGGAAAGGTGCTGGCGTCCATCACGTAGAGGCCCGGCACGTCGTGGACGGCGCCGACCGCGTTCACCACCGAGGTCTCGGGATCGTCCCCCATCACCGCCGTTCCCATCAGATGCCAGCCACAATCGCGGATCAGGGGCGTCACCTCGGTCTCTACGGCCCCCGCAGCTTCCATCGCCTCGACCGCCCGCGCGGTGTGAAAGGCCAGCATTTTCCGCGTGTTGTCGGATATCGCATAGGTGATGCGCGGCGCGTGCAGGCCATCGCCGTCAACGAGCGCGTCGGACAGGTCCACGCGGTTGCTCTCGTCGGGAAGGTCTTCGCCGATGATCCCCCACTCGAAACTGCGTCCGAACTTCCGCGCGACGCGATCGTGCAGCGCGGCCCCCCAGCCCCCCGTCAACGTGCCACCCGTATAGCCGGCGCGGAAACTCTGGGGGCCGCCGGCGGGCATGCAGTTCCACTTGGCACCCCGCAGGAAACCCCGCGACCTGTCGGTTTCGTAGAACTGCATCGACGTCAGGATCTGCCCCGCAGGTCCGACCCAGCTTTCAAGGTCGTCCTCGAAGGTTCCCATGACGCCGGCATAGGGATGCATCATCAAGCGCCGTCCAACGAGGCCCGATCGGTTGCCGAGGCCCGACATCAGCAGCAGCCTTGGCGTTCCGACACCATTGGCGCACAGGATGACAACACTTCCCCGCGCCCGATGCCGCGCGCCGCGCCTGTCGATCCAGACCACCGCGCGCGCCCTGCCCTTCCCATCGGTTTCGATCTCGGCCGCCCGCGCACCGGTCACGAGGTTTACCCCGAGCTTCTGCGCCTCGGGCCAATGGGTGCGGTCCGGCGTGGCCTTGGCCCCATCCGAACATCCCGTCCCGCAGGTGCCGCGCAGGACGCAGGGTTGAAGACCTCGATAGGCCCGCGAGGGTATTGCGTTCGAGCCGGGCCACCAATGCCAGCCCAGGCGATTCATCCCTTCGGCCGCCTTGCGCCCGACCTTGCCCATGGGCAAAGCGGGCAAGGGACATGGCGCCCCATCGGGATAGGCGGGGTTGCCGGAAAGACCCGAGACCCCCATGGCCTCTTCGACATAGCTATAGAAGGGTGCCAGATCGTCGTAGGAAAAGGGCCAATCCCGCGCGACCCCGTCCAGCGTGCGGACCCGGAAATCGGATGGCATGAACCGCACCCAATGCGCCCCGTAGATCAGGGCCGCGCCCCCCACCCCTGCAAACATCAGCGGATTCACATCGGATGCGGCCGTGTCGATCGGATAATCCTCGGGCCGACTGCGGACGTTCGGGTTGGGGTGCCAGCGTCGGAGTTGCGTCAGCTCCCATTCGGGGCGCGCCCCGTCGAAGTGATCGGCCGGCACCCAATCGCCCTGCTCCAGAACGGTCACGCTCATCCCTGCGCGCAGCAATTCGAGCGCGGCCACCGCCCCCGATGGCCCGGCACCGATGATGACGACGTCGCTCTCGGTGTTCATGGCGCCAGGGCCGACCCGCTCTGGGGGTCGAAAAGATGCACGCGCTGGGGCGCAATGGTCAGGCCGATCGCGTCTCCCGAGCGGTGGCGTGCCGTCCCCTCGGTCGTGACCAGCAACTCGGGCGCCCCTTCGGTAAAGAGATATGTCGTCGATCCGGTGGGTTCCACCGCCCCGATGCGCGTCCGGATCGCGCCGTCGGCATCGGGTGGTCCCACGACAAGGTGCTCGGGCCGCAGGCCGACGGTGACGGCGCGGCCCGGCACAGCCTGCGTGGCCACCCGCACGACAGGAGAGCCCGGCATCGAGAGTGTCACCGCCCGCCCGTTCTCGCCCACGACACCATCGACGAAATTCATCGCGGGGCTGCCGATGAACCCGGCCACGAAACGGTTGGCCGGTCTGTCATACAACTCCATCGGCGGCCCCTGCTGTTCGATCCGCCCCGCCTGCAGAACCACCACATGATCGGCCATCGTCATCGCCTCGATCTGGTCATGGGTGACATAGACCGAGGTCGCCCCGATCCGGTCGTGAAGGGCGCGCACCTCCTTGCGCATCCGTACCCGAAGCGCCGCGTCGAGGTTGGACAAAGGCTCGTCGAAGAGAAACGCCTTGGGTTCCCGGATGATCGCCCGCCCCATGGCGACACGCTGGCGCTGCCCACCCGACAGTTCCCGAGGCTTGCGATCCAGCAGGTTTTCCAGCCCGATGATACCGGCGACCTCATCGGCCGCCTTTGCGCGCTCGGCCTTGGAAACCCCCTTGAGCCGCAGCGCGTAAGTCAGATTGTCCCGCACCGACATGTGCGGGTAGAGCGCATAGGACTGGAACACCATCGCGAGGTCGCGCTTGCGGGGCGGCAGGTCGCGCACGTCGGTCCCGGCGATCCGCATCTCCCCGGACGTGATCCGCTCCAGTCCCGCGATCGACCGCAACAGCGTGGACTTCCCACACCCGGACGGACCGACCAGCGCCACGAATTGACCCTGCGGGATCGTGAGGTCGATATCCTTGAGGGCATGGAAGCCGCCATAGTGCTTCTGGATACCCTTGAGTTCGATCTGCTTGGTCATTTCAGCGCTCCCGCGGTCAAGCCGTTGACGATCTGGCGTTGCAGGATGACGAAGGCGGCAAGCACCGGCGTCACATAGGTGGCGGCATAGGCCATGATCGCATTCCAGTTCACCTGGTTCGGCTGGAGGTAGTTGGTCATCCCGATCGAGGCGGGCTGAAGCCTGTTTTCGGCAATGATCGAGGCGGAATAGACGTATTCCCCGAACCCCTGCATGAAGACGATCAGAGCGGCGATCAGGATGCCGTTGCGCGCCAGCGGCAGGACGATCATGACAAAGGCACCGGCCCGCGAATTGCCATCGACCAGTGCGGCCTCTTCCAGCTCGCGCGGGACCGTCATGAAGGCCGCGCGGCACAGGATGACGAAGAACGGCAGCGTCTTGGCCGAGATCGCAAGAACCGCGGCCAAGCGCGGATACTCAAGCAGTCCCGCCCAGGAAAACCCCACGAAGATCGGCGTCACCATCAGGGATGGCGGCAGGACCTGCAGCATCAGAACGGTGAAAAGCGCCATGTCGATCCACCAGTTGCGATACCGCGCCAGCACATAGGCACAGCCCGCCCCCAGGATGCCGGTGATCAGCGTGACGCCCGTGGCGATGACCAGCGAATTCCACATGTAGCGCGGAATGTTCGCCAGTTCCCAGATCGTGGCGTAATTGCCCCATTGCGGGGTGTCGGGCAGGAACTGCGGCGGCACCGAGAAGATGGCCGACTGTGTCTTGATGCTCGTGAGATACATCCAATAGAGCGGAAAGAGGTAGATCGCGGCCAAGACGATGGCGACGAGCAGCAGGGCACGGTTCGTGGCAACACTCATAGCTGCGTCTCCGCCTTCGTGGATCGGACATAGATGAGCGACACGATCAGAACGACGATGATCATCAGGACCGAGATCACAGCACCGCGCCCGAAGTCGAATTCGCGGAACGACAGCTCCCACGACCAGTACTGCGCCACGGTCGAGGAACCGGCCGGCCCGCCCTGGGTGATGGCTGCGAACAGGTCGAATTGCTGCAGGGTGAAAATCGTGCCCAAGGCGATGACCGCCCCTATGGTCGCGCGCATCATGGGCAGGGTGATGGTCCAGAACCGCTGGAACGCGTTTGCGCCGTCAAGCTCGGCCGCCTCGTAGAGGTCTTCGGGGATCTGGCTGAGACCCACGGCCAGAAGGATCATGTTGAAGGGCGTGCCGTACCAGACATTCGCGATCAGCACGGAATAGAGCGATGTTTCCGGATTGGAGCGCCAGAACACGGGTTCGTCGATCAGGCCAAGCCCGTCCAGGACGTAATTCACGACGCCGAAATCGCCCGACAGAAGCCAGTTCCACAACACCCCCACCACGAGACCCGGCATCACCCAACCGGCAAGGAACAACCCGCGGATCCACGTCGCGCCGGTGAAATTCTGATGGAAAAACAGGGCCAGTGCGAAGCCGAGCGTGAACTGAAGCGCGACCGACCCAAGCGTGAAGATGATGGTGTTGCGCAGAACCGTCTCGGCCTGCCGATCCTCAAAGATGTCGACGTAATTCTCGACGCCGGCCGAGGGGTGCATCAAGGTGCCGAGGCTGAAGACGTCCACCGTCTGGAAGCTGATGACGACGTTGTAGATCAGCGGGAGACCGGCGAAGACGAGCAGATAGCTCAACGTGAGGATCACCAGCATCGTGTCGAAGCCGATCCCGTCCCGCATGGATTGCAGCACTCTTCGCATGATCGCGCCCTCCGGCTCGGGAATGGCGGGGGCACGGCGTTGTGCCCCCGCCCTGATGCTGTCTGTCAGTTCAGGATCTCGTCGATTTCCTCGGCGGCGCGATCCAGTGCGGCCTGCGGCTCTTCCTGCCCGGTGAGAACGGACTGGAAAGCGCCCTGGATGCGCTGGCTGATGCGCGGCCACTCCGGGTGAGGCCCGCGATTGCGCGCGTAACGCAGCTGTTCGGCGAAGACGGCCGCGGCCGCGTCGATGCGGGGATCGCCTGTGGGCGCCAGCTCGACACCTTCGATGGCCGGCATCCGGGTGAACTCCGGCCAGATCCGGTGCGCCTGGCTCCAGAAATACTCGAGATAGGCGAAGGCCGCGTCGGGATGATCCGTGTTGGCGAAAATCGCCAGATTGAAGTCGCCAAGGGCCGAGGCGCGCTCGCCCCCTTCCTCACGGACCGGCAGCAGCGTCACGCCCCAGTCGAAGTCGGCGTCCGATGCCATCCGACCAAGTTCCCATGGCCCCGATATCGCCATGGCCGCGTTGCCGCCGTTGAAGGTGCCCGTCGAGTCCCACTGACCGCGCGTCAGCGTGTCGGGCGAAGCCAAGCCTTCGCTCAGGAACGTGTTCCAGAGTTCCAGAGCATCGGCCACTCCCTCGGCATTGATGCTGTCAAACGTACCGCCGGCCATTTGTGCCCAAGGCAGGAACTGGAAGGTGCCCTCTTCCGAGGCGCGGGCCGAGAAGGCGATCCCATAGACGTTGTTCGCGGGATCGTTGAGCGTGCGTGCAGCCGCGAGAAGCTCATCCCATGTGGACGGGGGATCGTCCGGGTCCAGGCCCGCCGCGCGGAACAGGTCCTTGTTGTAATAGAGCGCGATCGTGTTCGAGGCCCGCGGGATGCCAAAAATCCTGTCATCCCAGCTCAACGAAGAGCGCGGGCCAGGAAAGACACGGTCGATCTCGATAACATCCGAGCCCGCAACCATGTCGGTGATGTCCAGAAACGCCCCCCGGCTGGCGAAGGCCGCGTGGTCCGGGTTGTCGATGGCGATCAGATCGGGGTTCGTACCGGTGGCGAATGCCCGAAGCGTGTCGGTGACGAGGTCATCGAACCGGATTTCGCGCACGTCGATGGTTATTCCGTTGTCCATCTCCGAGAACTCCTGCGCGAAAATGCCCTCGGGGGCGGTCGCGCTTTCGGTCCAGAGCGTGAGCGTCACGTCCTGTGCCATGGCGGCGCTCGCACCGATCGTGAGCGCCAGGGCGGATGTTGTTATGATGCGGCTCATCCTTTTCCTCCTTGCTGTGAGTGACTTGCGCCCCGGTCCACCCTCGTGGCGGCTGGGGTCTGTTATTGTTCAGTCGGTGGATGTCTCGAAGATGGGCCGCAGATCCTGCGCCCGCGCCTTGCGGATGAAGACGGGCACCCTGCCCCACGGGGCTGCCATCGTCGGCGTGGTGCCGCCCGGATGCTCGTCTCCCGTCCAGGCGTCGACCCATGTCTCGCCCGAAGGCAGGCACACCTCTCGCGCCTCGGCACCCGGTTCGAGGACCGGGGCGACCAGCATGTCGGCACCGAACATGTAGGCGTCACCTCGGTCGAACAGGTCCTGCTGCTTGGGGAAGTGATAGAAGAGCGGGGACATCACGGGATCGCCGGTCCGGGCATATTGCGCGAAGGCGGCCTCGACATAGGGGCGTAGTCGCTCGCGCAAGGCCAACAGGCCGACCAGAACCTCCTCGACGCGCTCTCCGAAACTCCAGACCTCGTTCGAGCCGCCGGTGTTGGTGAAGATGTTGAAGGTATCCTGACCGTAGGTCACCGGCTCGCCCTGTGCGGGGGGGGGCACATCATCAGGCACGCGGAAGCCGTGCAGGCGGCAGATCGGAGAAAACACCCCGAACTCGAACCAGCGCACGAGCAGGTCGCGGAACGCCTCGGACCCGCCATGGCCGTCGTAGAAGCCGCCGATGTCCGTGGTCCACCACCCCATGCCCGCCATGCCGGCATGAAGCCCCGCAGGAATCTGCGCGCGGAACCAGTCCCAGTCGGACCAGACATCCCCGGACCAAAGGATCACGCCATGCCGCTGGGATCCGGCCCAGGCCGACCGGCACAAAAGCGCGCCTTGCGGTATCCCGGCCTCGGTCAATCCGGCCCGGTAGGTTTCTTCGTGCAAGAGCGGATAGGCACATAGCATCTCCGCCCCGTTACCCAGGGCCGTGCGGACATTTTCGGGATGCGCGGGCCGCATTTCGGGTTCGCACGCATCGAGCCAGAAATTGCGGATGCCACGATCGACGTAGTTGCGCTTCACCACGTCCCAGTGGAAAGCGCGCGCAGCGGGATTGAATGGGTCATAATAGGTGAAGAAGCCGGCACCGAAGGGGTCCTTGTCGGGAAACGGGATCACCACCGGCACGCCACGCTCGGTCGACAGCAAGAGCCCCTGTTCGGTCATCGCCCGGTAATTCTCGGAGGAGGCCGAAACCGTCGGCCAGATCGACACCACGAGCTCCACGCCCATCGCGTCCAGTTCGGCGACCATGCCCTCGGGATCGGGCCACTCGGCGGGGTCGAATTTCCATTCACCCTGCCGGGTCCATGCGAAGAAGTCGATCACGATGCACGACAGCGGCAAGCCACGGCGCTTGTATTCCCGCGCGACGCTCATCAATTCGTCCTGATTGCGGTAGCGCAGCTTGCATTGCCAGAAACCGGTGATCCAGTCCGGTGCCTGAGGTGAATGACCTGTCGCATCCACGTAGGTGCGGACGATCTCGGCCGGGGTGTCGCCGGCGGTGATCCAGTAGTCGAGGCAGTTCGTGGCCTCGGCCGTCCAGCGGGTCACGTTGCGCGCGAATTCGACGCGACCCACGGCGGGGTTGTTCCACAGGAAGCCGTAGCCGCGCGATGAGACGACAAAGGGGATCACGGCATGGGCGTTTTGTTGCAGCAGCGTGGTGGACACGCCCTTGAGGTCCATCGCACCATGCTGCGGCTGCCCCATGCCCCACAGGCTTTCGTCCTCATAGGCTCTGAACTGCTGTTCCAGGCGCCATGACCCGCTGGCCAATGCCTTGAAGCTGCGCGTTCTGGGTCCTGCGAAATGGCTTCGGGTTTCGGACAGCAACTCCTCCCCGGTGTCGCTGCGCAGGAAACGGATCACCGCCTCGCGCTTGATATCGGCCCCATAGCGCTCCTTGAGCGTGACCTCGGCCGCGATGCGCCCATTCATGACGCGCGCGCTGGTCTCGCCGATCACGACGACGCCGGCCTGCGGCGACGCCGCGGGGAGAAGGGCATCGACATGCGGCGCGGCGAGTTCCCGGCCGGGTCGCGCACGCACTCGGAGCGCATTCGGCCCCCAGGGCAGGATCCGTAACGTTTCGCCCATGAAGCGGATCTCGAGGCCGCCATCGACTTCGGAAAACACCGTCATTCCATTCACCCGATCACTAGATAGGCACCGTCGAGGATGACAGCGGTGCCGGACATGTAGTCGGCCTCGTCAGAGGCAATGAATGCAGCCAGGGCTGCGACCTCCGCAGGCTCGGCGGCGCGGCCCGCAGGGATATCGGCGAGCACGCCCTGCATGACATCCTCGGGAATGCCCTTGATGGCATTCGTTGCGATCAGGCCAGGCGCGAGGGCGACGGCCCGAATGTCCGGGGCGTGGTCGATGGCCAGAGACCGCGTCATCGCAAGGACCGCACCTTTGGTCGCCTGGTAGGCCGAGAACCCTTTTTCGCCCACGAAGCTCTGGACGCTCGCGGTGTTGAGGATCACACCCTTCCCACCCTGCGCGCGCATCTGTTCGACCGCGACCTTGGCGCCCATCCAGTAGCCCCGAATGCCGACGCCGGTGATCGTGTCGAATTCCTCAAGGGTCTGCTCATGGATCGGCTTGAAAACTGCGGCGAAGGCGTTGTTGTGCCAGATGTCGATCCGCCCGAACTGCGCGACCGCCGCTTCGGCGAGACCGCGGACCTGGTCCGGGTCCGACATGTCGGTGCGTGTGAACGCGCCGCCAACCGCCTCGGCCACCCCGGCGCCCGCCGGGTCGATATCCGCGATCATGACCCGCGCGCCCTCGGCGGCGAAACGCTCGGCGCAGGCGCGACCGATCCCTTGCGCGCCGCCAGTGATGACGTAGACGCGGCCTTCGTGGCGGCCCGGCACCGGGAACATGCGCGCGGTCATGCCGATACCTCGGGCGATGGCAGGATCACATGTTCCTCGGTCACGAGAAACTCGATCGAGGCCGCGAAATGCACCGTGTCGTCACCGGCCACCTCGCCCTGGGGAGAGCCCAGGCCAGCCGTCATCGCGGCGTGATCGTCGAACCACAGCTCGGCTGACCCGTCATAGGGCGCCGGCGGCTGCTCGCCCGCGTCACCCGCGATATTGATGCGGTAGCCCCGAAGCCCCGGGATTGCCGCGGCGAGCGGAGCGTGGGTTTCCAACCAGTAGTCGCGGAATGCCTCCGGCGACAGGCCTCGTTTCCTTGTCACAAGCGCGACGAGCTTGATCATGTGGTTTCTTCCTCCCTGTCACGAAAGAGACGCCGATTCCGGGACCGACGTCAATACAAACGTTTGGATTTGTGTTTTCCTTTGCGGGCAGCCCGGCTATCGTGTTGCGCAGAAAGACTTTCGAAGGACGTTCGCAGATGCATAAACCGGTCGGATTGAAGATGCTGGCCGAAGAGTTGGGCGTGGACGTCTCGACCGTGTCGCGCGCCTTGCGCGATGACCCGCGCGTCAAGTCCGAGACCCGCCGCGCCGTGCAAGATCTGGCGCAACGCTACGACTACCGGCCCAATGCCGCGGCGCGGGCCTTGCGCGGCGGCAAGTCGGGCCGCGTTGCCGTGCTTTTGTCGCCACCGCAGCAACGTTTCGCGTCTCCGATCTTTCTCGAACTTCTGTCCACGCTCGACCAGCATCTGCGCGACAAGGGTTTGCACCTTGCCGTATTCGCAGCCCGCACGCGCGACGAGGAAGCCAGCATCGTGCGCCAGATCGTGGATGAACGTCTGGCCGATGGCCTGATCCTCGGGCGCACGCGCAAAAAGGATGAGCGCGTGCAACTGCTTCTGAAGGCGGGGCTTCCCTTCATCACCTTCGGCACCACCGATTGGCCCGACCGCCATCCCCTTGTCGAGATCGACTACGCCGAGGCCGGCCGGATCGCGATCGGGGCGCTCGGCGAAACCCCGGCCGAAGAAACGCATGTTCTCAGTGCCCCGGAGGGTCTGAACTTTGCCGACAACTATGTGCTTGGAGCATTGCAAAAGGCTGCGTCCCGGGGCGATCCGGCGCCGACGGTCTGTCGCATCGAGATGACGGAAAAGGCGGGCGAAGAGACCGCTGCCCGAATTCTTGCAGATGGAAAACGCGTGGCATTCGCCTGCATCCAGGACTCCATAGCGTTCGGGGTCTTTCGCGCAGCGGCATCCGCAGGTCGTGTCGTAGGCCGTGACCTGACGGTGTTCGGCGGGCAGAATTTTCCCGGTTCGGAGCACACGGCCCCACCGCTTTCGACCTTTTCGACCGAAGACACACGGGTCGCAGAGTTGTTGAGCAAGGTGATGATCCGGCGCCTCGAAGCGAGTGACGCGACGCCGTCCGGCGGGTTCGAGCGGCATGTGCTCTGACCCCCGATAGTTCCTCCATCTGATACTGGAGTCCGGCCCAATGAGAGGACCGGACCATGAAGAGATCGAAGTTCACCGAGGAGCAGATCATCGGCATTCTGCGGGAGCAGGAAGCCGGTGCGAAGACGGCGGAGCTGTGCCGTCGGCACGGGATCAGCAGCGCGACCTTCTACGCGTGGAAGGCCAAGTTCGGCGGGATGGACGTGTCGGACGCGAAGCGGCTGAAGGCGCTCGAGGAGGAGAACGGCCGTCTGAAGCGGCTCCTGGCGGAGTCGCTGCTCGACCAGGCTGCATTGAAGGATCTCCTGTCGCGAAAGTGGTAACGCCCGCCGCCAGGCGCGAAGCCGTCGCGATCCTCGTGGAGCACCACGAGATGAGCGAGCGGCGGGCGTGTACCGTGATCGGCGCGGACCGGACCTCGATCCGCTACCGCAGCCGACGCCCCGATGATCGCGATCTACGCGAGCGCCTGCGGGCGCTGGCATCCGAGCGGCGCCGGTTCGGCTACCGGAGGCTGCACGTTCTGCTCAGGCGGGAGGGACATGTCGTGAACCGCAAGAAGACCCAACGGCTCTC
>Ga0076930_100247_pt1 | contig 65415 bp, 64 predicted proteins | sample HotLakConsoUCCRE_FD_71149 | JGI IMG/M metagenome (GOLD analysis project Ga0076930, IMG submission 71149) | Hypersaline microbial mat communities from Hot Lake, Washington, USA - Hot Lake Consortium UCC-RE (version 3) (version 3) ...
AAACATGGCGACGCACTGCTGGCGGGGCTTGTCAGGTGCCGGCGCTGCGGCCGCAAGCTCACGGTGCGATACACGGGCATCAGGCATAACATTCCGCGCTATTCCTGCTGGCGGGGACTGCTCGACAATGGCGAGCCGCGGTGTATCGCTTTCGGGGGGCTGCGCGTCGACGATGCAATCGAGGAAGCGCTCCTGCGTGTCGTCGAACCGGGGGCAATCGAGGCCGCCGCCGAGGCCGAGGCGCAGGCGGCCGATCGCCGCGACCAGATCCGGGATGCGCTCAGCCGCGATCTTGAAGCCGCGCGATACGCCGCCGACCGGGCCTTCCGGCAGTACGATTCTACCGATCCGGAGAACAGGTTGGTCGCGGCAGAACTGGAGCTGCGATGGAACCGCGCCCTCGCGCATGTCGCGGCGGTGGAGAGCAAGATCGCCGCGCATGATGCCGCGACGTCGAGGCCATCGCCTGTGTCGGCAACGGACCTAACGGTCCTGGCTGCAGATCTTCAGACCGTCTGGTCGGCGCCAACGACGGATACCAGGCTCAAGAAGCGCATCGTGCGCACCGTCATTCACGAAGTCGTCGCCGATATCGACGATGACGCCTCGGAGATCGTCTTGCTGATCCACTGGATTGGCGGCGTCCATACCGAACTGCGCCTGCCGAAGCGGCGCCGTGGACAGCGCAACAGTACCTCGGGTGACATCATCGCAGCCATCCGGCAGTTGGTGCTGATTGCAAGCGACGATCTGATCGCCGGCATTCTCAACCGCAACGGTCTGGTGACTGGGCATGGCAATCGCTGGACGCGGGAGCGGGTCACTGCCCACAGATCGCATCACAAGATTCCGGTCTTTCGGCCAGCACCTGACGGGAGCGAACCATGGCTCAACCTGAACAAGGCGGCGCGCCTCCTCGGCGTCGCACCGAAGACGCTCAGGCTTGCCGCCGAAGCCGGGGACATTGAGGGCGTTCATCCTTTACCGGATGGTCCGTGGATCTTCAGCCGTTCAGAACTCGGGAAGCCGCAAGCCCAGCAGATCCTTCATCGCGCGCGACAGAACCCCAAATACCCCACGGGATCGCATCCCGATCAGCAAAACCTATTCACTTCAACAACATAGACAGATGGGTGTTATGAAACCGGATTGTAGTCCTCCTTCCATGAGGTGATGGCGCTGCGGGCTTCCGACAGCGTCGAGAACAGCGTGTCGTTGAGGCATTCGTCCCTGAAGCGCCCGTTGAAGCTCTCCACGAAGGCGTTTTGGGTCGGCTTCCCGGGCGCGATGTAGTGCCATTCGACACCAGTCTGCTGGCACCATTGCAGGATCGCCATCGAGGTCAGCTCGGTGCCGTTGTCGGAAACGATCGTGCCCGGCCGGCCACGCCAGCAGATGATGGCGTCCAGTTCCCGAGCGACGCGCAAGCCGGACAACGAGGTGTCGGCGACCAGCGCCAGGCATTCCCGCGTGTGATCGTCGACCACGGCCAGCACCCGGAAGCGCCGGCCATCTGTAAAGGTGTCGGAGACAAAGTCGAGGCTCCATCGGGCGTTGGCACGATCCGGAACGAGCATGGGCCTGCGCGTGCCCAGCGCTCGCTTGCGGCCGCCGCGCCGGCGCACCTGCAGCTTCTCCTCCCGATAGAGGCGCCGCAGCTTCTTCTGGTTCATCACGATGCCCTGACGGTCCAGCATGATGTGGATCCTGCGATAGCCGAACCGCCGGCGCTCCGCCGCCACGGCCTTCATCGCCTCGCGCAGCGGAGCGTCGTCCGGACGGATGCTGGTGTAGCGCACCGTCGAACGGTCGATCCTCAGAGCATGGCACGCCCGACGCTGGCTCACCCCATGCACCTCGCAGGCATGAGCCACCGCCTTCCGCTTCGCATCGGGCGTCACCATTTTTTTGCGGCGGCATCCTTCAGGATCGCGTTGTCGAGCATCTGCTCGGCCAGGAGCTTCTTCAGCCGTGCATTCTCGTCCTCCAGCGACTTCAGCCGGCGGGCGTCGGACACCTCCATCCCGCCGTACTTCGCCTTGAACTTGTAGAAGGTCGCTGCCGAGATGCCGTGCTTGCGGCACACATCCGCCGTCTTCGCACCAGCTTCCTGCTCCTTCAGCATCCCGATGATCTGCTCTTCCGTAAACCGCGATGGTCGCATTCGTCCGTCTCCATGATCGACGGACTCTACTCAAATCTGGAGGAAGTTCAGGGGCTCAGGTCAATACCGAACAAACGGGTTCGCCCTCCACTGGACCGCTGTTTCGGGACGAGCCCAAGCCAGGCCGCGAACTGGCGCCCGTTCTTGAAGAAGCTTCTATCGCCAACGGCAGCAATCAGTGCTGTTGCCGTCACGGGCCCAATACCTTCAACCCTTCCAAGCTGCCGGCACTGCTCGCTGTATCCGCAGGTCATAGGCAGCAATGCGATGATCGAGTTCAGCCAATTCCGCCTTCAGCTCCCTCATCAGCGACCTGACCATCTCGCTGATGTCGCTATCGTCGTTCCCCCGACAATGGCGGCGAGGCCGCGTCGCAACTGCGAGATATCGCGGGCAATGACGATGCCATGCTCGGATAGCAGGCCCCGAATCTGGTTCACGAGACGAACACGACCAACGACCAGGCGCCGCCGAATTCGGTGGACGGCCTGAACCGCCAGTTGTTCTGTGGATTTCGGCGGCACAAAGCGCATCGAAGGCCGCCCCACCGCTTCGCAGATGGCTTCCGCGTCATTGCGGTCAGACTTGTTGGATTTCACATAGGGGGTGACGAACTGAGGGCTGATCAGCCGCACCTCATGGCCAAGCTCGGTGAGCACCCTTGCCCAGTAATGCGCGCCGTTCGACGCTTCCATTCCGACCAGGCATTGCGGCAGATTGGCAAAGAAGCGGGCGACCGCGTCTCGCCGCAGCGTTTTCCGTAGGACAGCCTTGCCATGGGCGTCAACGCCGTGAACCTGGAACACGTTCTTCGCAAGATCGATCCCAACCGTGGTAACCTGCATGGTGGATGCCTCCTCTACTTGTGGCGATTCATCGACGACCACGCTATGGCACATCGATGCCGGTGAGCAGGGGGCGTCCACCACATCAGAAGTGGAACGGATCGGAATCAAACCGTCCAGCAGGCATCGCCAATCTGAAGCCGGAAGGTTTTTAGAAGTGTCCATCTATGTCTCCGTTATCGAATCGGGAGCCGGCCGGGGGCTGGGGCTGCGTTCCAGTGATTCCTCCTTCATGGCCAGGAGGCGATAGCTGCGCTGACATCGGTTGCGGGCAGACCGTCTCCCATGACAAAAAGTGGCGCGCCATAAATGGACGCTACCCTGGTGCCAGCAGACGCCCCTCGCGACGCAGCAGGCGCATCAGGAAGTGGAAGATCGGTCTCCTTCCGGCCGTCCCGCCAAGCGCGCCACCAACGCAAATATCAGCGGCACCAGCGGCAGGATGATGAAGATCCGCAGCACGTGGTAGGCTGTGACCAGCGCCACTTCCTGGTCGAGGATCTTTGCTGTCAGTGCCATTTCAGTAACGCTGCCCGGGGCCGTGGCCAGAACCATTGTCTGCCATGCAATTCCCGTCATCCAGCTGATGACAATCGCCATGATTGCGGTCAACAGCAGCAGCACGGCTGTCGAAGCCAGAACGGCCACCAGCAGCATCGGCGACCGGACGAAAAGTTCACGCTTGAACATGGAGCCCAGCCACACGCCAAGCAGGACCTGCGCCCCGGCCAGCACGAAATAGGGTGGCGCCGACACCGGCATCATGAAGGCTGAGGCTGCCGCTGTTGCCGCCAGAGGACCAAGGAAGAACGGCGTGGTCATGCCGATGAGCTTGAGGAAAAAGCCGCCACCAAGGGCGATAGCCAGAAGCAGCAGCGCGCCGAAGTAGTCGACGGGTCCGTTGGCCAGTGCGGTCGCGGGATCGGTGACCTCGCCATCGATGGCCACGAGCAATGGTGGGACGATGAGCACCAGGAGCGCGATGCGCAGGATTTGAGCGAAGGCGACTGTGCCGGATTGAGCGCCGTGGCGGGCCGCAAGGGCAGCCATTTCGACGGGACCACCGGGAATGCTGGCAAGACTGGCCGAGACGACGTCGAGGTGAGCTATCCGCATCAGAACGAGGGCCGCCACAAAGCCGGCGGCGATGGTAAGCAGGGCTACGGCAAGCATCGGCACGATCTGCTGGCTGACGGCGGTGAGCGCCGCCGGCGTAAAGAAGAGGCCGACGGAAGCGGCGACAACCAGCTGTCCGACGGGACGGGTAATCCAGGGGATGGTTGGCTGCCTGTCGGCGAGACTGACTATTGCGGCCAGCAGCAGGGGGCCGATCATCCATGGAAGTGGAACGCGCAGCAATGAAGCCGCGTAGCCGCTGGCAATGGCCGCTGCGTAGAGCAAGGCGACTTGTATGAGATTGCGCTGAAACAATGGATTTCCGGTACGAAGGGCGGCTCGGCTCCCGCCAGCATGACGGGTGCGCGAAGCTAATGAATGGTCGCCATGGGCGGATCGTCGTCATCGGGCTCGAGCGTCCAGCCCTGTGCATCCTCGATCCTGAAGATTTCGACACTGACCGTAATACCGGCGCTGGTGAACTTATTCGACAGCGGCGACTTCAGGATCTTTGCGGCGGGCTCGGTCATTGGAATCCTCTTCAGTTCGCTGGGGTCGGGCTCGTCAGGCATGCACTCCTGCCGCATCCCGCCGGGCCGGGCGACCCGCAGGCATCATCTTGTCCTGGCAGGGTTTCTCAAAGGGACGCCATTGTCATGGCGACACAGTCGGTACAGGAAGATTGCGTTTTCGCAAAGACCTTGATGATGCCGGCTCAAAGTCAGCCGCAAGGTGTTGCACGCTTGAATCCCCGAGGTTCGTGCGGGTGATGCGGCTCCGCCGCAAGGCCCATTTCCCCGCTCTTTTCGGCATATTTCCCTGGGTCCAGCCCGGACCTGTCCGATCAACCCGCTGCGGGGTCGGACTATGCTTGCGCGTGCCGCTGCTACTAACGGCATCGCCATCGCGGTGATCGCGGTCCCGGCTGAACCCGACGGGCGCTTGTCGAGCGGGGAATGGTCCCCGCGAGCACGGGAGCCACAACAAATACCGCAAAGATGGTGACAGAGCCCCCACAGGCTCTTGAGGTCTGTGGTCGTGACTTTCGCGACATTCCGCCACCGCGACAAGATCCCGAACCGCCTCGACTCTCCCGCAAGCCGGAGGAGAAGAGGGTCAGGTCAATCAGGTTAAGCAACTATCATCGTCCAACTGACCAACCAGCGTCGACTGGCAATGATACGCCTGTTATGTCTTGACTGAATGGCATGCACAAGAAACTGACCACCTTGGCAATACTCGCCTGTTCCACAAACCTGCCGGCAGGCTGTCTATCGGCCAGGAATTTCTTGGTAGCCGCAGCACGGTCTAGATCTTCAGCGACCATCAATTTTCGAATTCGCTCGTCGCTAGCTGGGGTTAGAACCGCTCCCGGGCAGACGGCGTTGCACGTAATGTCGAACTCAAGCGTTTCGAGAGCAACGGCTCTGGTTAGACCAATGAGACCAGTTTTGCTTGTAACGTAGTCCACCCGTTCCCGCATCGCAAAAGTCCCCAAGACAGAGGCGATATTCACAATACGTCCCCAGCCCGACGACTTCATTCCAGGCAACGAAAGCCGAATTATGTGAAACGCTGCAGACAAGTTAACCGACATCGCATCGTCCCAATCTTCCGCACTAAAGTCCTCCGTAAGTGCGAAGTGTCTAACCACCGCATTATTGACGACAACGTCAACCGAACCGAATTGTTCATTGCTTCGACCAACAAGATCCTGTATTTCATGGATCTTCCTCAGATCCGCACGCACATAAATCGATTCAACACCGTACTTCTTGCTCAACACGTCTGCACAATGAACTCCCTTTTCTTCTTCTTCGATTCCATTGAGAACAATATTACAACCTGCTTCTGCTAAGGCTTCCGCCGATGCATAACCGATACCGCCGACTGATCCGGTAAGCAAAGCAACCTTTCCATTCAACATGCAATCACTCCTATAGAATTTACGGGTCTTCCGTGGCTATTTCAAGCATATCAAACTGATGTTGGAGCTCAAACTGACCCCATTACATCCTTTCGATCTCTTAGTTAAACATCATATTCGGTAACCAAAGGACGATTTCCGGAAACGCAACGATAAGAACAATTCCCAAAAGGAACATTCCGACGAACGGAAGCGAACCAATGCTGACTTCGCTCAATGTGGTTCCCCGATGAATGGACTGAATCGTAAATAGATTGATGCCGACTGGCGGCGTGATAAGCCCGATTTCAATAAGCATAACCATTAGCACACCAAACCAAATCGGATCATAACCCAGCTGTGTGATAATGGGAAAAACCACCCCCAACGTCAAAACCATCATTGAAATCGGATCGATAAACATACCTAGAATCATATACATCACAATTATGACAACTAGCACACTCAGCGGATTTATCGATAAGGTTCCAACCCAAGTCGCGAGGGCACTTGGAATGCCGATCGAGTATAGTGCAAATGAAAATATCTGCGCCCCAATTACTACCAATAGTATAACAGAGGTCGTTGTCACCGTAGCAACAACAGCGCCTTTGATATTGGACCATCGAAGCTGACGGATAATCGCGGCGGCGATGCCGACGATCATCACGCCCAAGCCAGCTACCTCTGTTGGGGTTACCCACCCTAGATAAAGGCCCCCGAAAATCACAACAAAAATTAACGCAAAAGGCAAAATGTCCAGTATTATCGCAAACACATCTCGGAGCACTCCTTGTTCGCTCTTTTCTTGATGCGGGATCGCGGGAAGGTTTCTGCTCCTAAAAAATACATAGATAAAAAATATTCCTGTCATCATAAGACCAGGAATTAGTGCGCCCATGAAAAGGCGACCTACCGATTCATCTACCAGTGCGGCGTATATAATTAACGGAATACTGGGCGGAATCAAATTACCAAGCGTCCCTCCCGCCGCGATCGTCCCAAAAACAAGCTTCCGGTCATAACCAAGGCGGAGCAGGCTCGGGATCGCAGCAGCACCCACCATCGCAGCAGTTGCAACACTTGATCCGCTCACAGCCGCGACAGTTGCGCAGGTTGCGACATTTGCATACAGCGCACCACCGGATAGGCGAGACAAGCAGCGAGAGAGAGCGTAGTAAAAGCGCCGCGACAAGTCGGTGCGCTGCATCAATTCCCCCATTAGAATAAATAGGGGAACGCTCATTAGGGTATAGCTTTCTGAGGAATTCCAAACAGCGCTGGCTGCACCCTTGAGATATACAAACTGCGCGGAATCCAAGTAGACGAGCCAAGCTGCCCCCGCGAGACCAAGTGCGGCAGCGATTGGAACACCCAAGGCCAATGGCACTACAATTGAGAGCACCATAAGGACTGCTATTGCAATCATTCGATTGTCTCCTTATACGCCTCATCCCTATTGATATTCGCTTTATTGATCGTGAATAGTTCGACCACAGCGTTTAAAAGTAATAGGGCAAACCCCAATGTTGCAACTAGTTGGGGGACGGCGATTAGTGTCCGCAATGGGCCCAATGAACGAATGCCGTCGTTCCAGGAGGCAAGCCCGAGCCGGAACATTACAAAAAATAGTACCGATGCATAAGCCAAAAGAAATAATCTATTGAATACCCGCACAAGCCAGGAACGCCATCCCGTTAGTAATCTCGGCACGAAATCTACGGAAAGATGTTTTCGTTGACGAGTAACTGTCCCAAGTGGAAAGGCGATTAGGAAAGCCATCAAGTATCCGGTATACTCTGTCGATAAATAAAACGGCACTCCCAATTCACGCAGCGCAACTTCGAGCAGAACAAAAAGGAGCAACAGACCACAGCTAACTGCGGCGATGAACATGCCGAGTCCGTTCAGGGTAATTAAGAGGCGACTGGGAGGCATTGGTTTTTCTTTCGATTGAATCCTCTTCCCCAACATCAAGGGAAGAGGATACACCCGTCTGAGTGGCGCTACTGACCCGCAACGGCGAGGATATCGGAAAGAACTTCTTCCGCGCCCGGACCGGCCTTCTGAACCCACTCCGGCCAGACGCTCTCAACCGCAATGTTTCGCAAGCGCTGGTAGTCTTCATCGGTCGGGAGTGATAGCATAACACCCATGCTTTCGAGCGTTTCTCGCGCCTCAGCATCCGCCAAAGGCATGAACTCCCTTAAATCGGCTTCTATCGCTTTAAGTTCCTCATGGAGGATCGTTTTTAAGTCGGTAGGCAACGTTTCTACTGCGCTCTTGCGCAGCAATATGGCGCCTGTTACGAATTGGGATTGGTACAAGAAGCCCCCTTTAAGAACTTCGAAAAGCTTCGATGCCACTACGGTCCCAGAGCTCGTTAGGACGCCGTTCACGACATTTCTTTGTGCTGCAGCGTAAATCTCCGTCGAGGGCATAAAATTCGGTGTCGCTCCCAGCACCTCCATCATCTGCGCGTTCTCTGCCGTATTGGCACGAATTCTGAGACCTGACATTTCGGATGATGAGGAAATAGGTGCGACTGTCCACAGATTGATAGGCTCAAAGTAGAGACGCATTCCGACCGTGGCGTCGAAACTTGCAGTAATTTCTTCCAGCGCTTTCCGCACGGCGGGCACTTCCCAAGCGCGTGATGCGATTTCTAGGCCTTCTTGAGCGGATACCAAGGTCGGCGAGAGAAGAGGTAGCTCAGCCGCTCCGAGCAGAGGATAAGTGTTTGTTACATAGCCAGGATACCATTCCACCATGTCAGCAAGGCCGTCTCTAAGAACGCTGAGCCCATCTTGTGGGCGGTGAGGTGTTTCACGGTAATTGTTGAATTCAATCGTTAACCGGCCATTTGACCGTTCCTTGATCCGATCGAATCCTGCCATAACCTTTTCGGAATAGACATGATTGTTAGCGCGGATGCTTAGGTACCGAAGCGTAACGTCATCAGCTGCGTGACTTTGGTTCACGGATGTAATTAGTAAGCCTGTTGCGATGGTAATTACACTGGCGATCATTGGATGATATTTCAATTTAGATCCTCCCATTTGACGTCCATTCTTGTGGCGAAAGCTACCTTGAGAAGTGCGGGGCGGAGTTCCGGCATTAATGGTATTCACGTGCACAGCGCTTTGGTGGCAGCTTTCGTCGGTAGCCTTGCAAGAGTCGTGCCAAACAGCCGAGACGGGCAAACTCAGACCTACGTGTGGCCCTGGCTGGAGAGGCGCAGGCCCCAGTAGGGCATATTGATATAGCGGCGCTGCCGCAGAATACATCCCAATTTTCCAATCTCTGCCACACTCGCGCTGTAGGTACGGAATACATGTGTCTCCACGGCATACATTATGATACTCGTGCGGCCCCCGTTTTCGGCTTCAGGGCGTGAAGGACGAGCTTCTGAACGGCGAGAAACCTTCTGCAGCCTCGCCGAGGCGAGGATCGTCATCGAGGGCTGGCGTCAGCACTACAATCCGGTTTCATGACACCCATCTGTCTATGTCGTTGAAGTAAATAGGTTTTGCTGATCGGGATGTGATCCCGTGGGGTATTTGGGGTTCTTCTCTATTCGGCGTATTGAGGTCAAGCGCTTTCGAACTTTCCGCTCTGCTGGCGTTTGACGTCTTTCGCGGGTCCTTGCTTCTCTTCGGGATCGGCTGCTTGGCCCTCCCACCATGGGATCAGTAGAATGAGGCGGCCCAATCTGTCGCACGTCCTGACCGCAGTGGTGCGATCGGTACGAGAACCCAAGCGAACTCACCTCATCCATCGTTCCGCGAAGGACGTCTCTCCGCCGGCGGCGGATCCCTATCGTTTCTTTCCCGGCAGTCCGTTCAGACGGCTGCGGGCATGCTTTCCTTTGTCCAGCGGAATTCCGTGCCGTCACTCCACATGCGATGCATGATCACCGCCAGCCGGCGGGCGAGCGCGACGATGGCTTTCTGCCGTCCGCGCCGCTTGGCGACGTTCATCGCCAAGGCTTTCAGCCAGGACCATTTCTTCACCCGGCTCAACATGACCTGTGCAGCTTCGTAGAGCAGGGACCGCATCATGCCGTCACCGCGCAGGGAAACGCGGCCGACGCGATGGCTTTCCCCGATTGATTGAGCACGGGAGTCAATCCCAGCGCTGGGAAGACGGCGCGAGAGTTACTGAAGCGTGCCGGAACATCGATGGTGCTGGTAAAGGCTAGCGAGGTCACGGGGCCTACGCCGGGATCGTCATCAAACGTTGGCAGGCTTCGTCGTCACGGACGATCGATAGCAGCGTTCGGTGGAGAGCCATAAATGTCTCACGCAGCTTTTGCCGCGCCGCCAGCAAAGGCTTCATGATCTCGCCAAGGTCCGGTATATCGTCAATAAGCTCGCGGATCCGTTTGTCGAATCCCACCGTCCCAACGATGCCGACCTTGAGCCCGAAGTTGCGTAACAGGCCACGAATATCGTTCTCAATGGCGATCGCCTTTTCCTGCAGCAGCTTGCGGGCGGTCAGCAGGGCGCGGCGACGCTGGCTCGTCAGCGTCTTGACATGCACCGGCCGGAACAGATTGACCCGCATCATCTGCGCGATGCCGCGGGCGTCGTTGCGGTCGGTCTTGTTCACCTGTGCCTTGAGAAAGGCCTTCGTATGCCGGGTCTCGATGCAGATCGCCGGCAAGCCCGCCTCTGCCAATCCGCTGAACAGCCATTGGGACAATGGCCCGGCTTCGAGCCCGATCCGAACGAGCCGCCAAGCGGGATTCGTCAAGGCCTGGGCGAGGTCTTCGGGGTGACTGGTGACTTTGATCTCGTGGCAAATCGCGCCCGATTCATCCACGATGCATATCGAGGTCTCTTTCACCGAGACGTCCAGTCCGGCTTATTCTATTGCTGCGCTTCCTTTCCTGATGCTTGTGGCTGCTCCACGCAGACCACGTTCTATCATCAGCTCGAAGCGCAGCACCTCCATCAATCAGGTCGAAGATGGGGCTCTGCTGACGCCAGCGGACGATGGCGGTGAATGCCCTGCGCGGCCATCTCGCCGAATTCGGTATCGTCGCTGCCCAGGGTGCCAAGGGGCTCGCCGAGCTGGTCGGACAGGTGTCCGAGGATAGCGCCACTGACTACAATGCTATTCCGCCCCTGGCCCGGCGCGCGTTGGGCGCGCTGGTGGCGCAACTCCAAGAACTGCAGACACAGATCAAGGCCATTGAGGCGAGCTTATTGCTTGGCACCGGGCAAGCGAGACCAGCACAGCCCATGTCTCGCCACGGCGGGACGATCCGGCAAACAGCCACCCTCCAAGATATGATCGGATCCAGGGCACTCGCTCCCGTGATTACCCCATGCGGGCAATTACGACAACTCCTCACAAGCCTTTACCGTGACATCGCCGTATGGCTCGGCAAAATATTCAATGTGAAGGAGGAGGCATCCATGCTCAGACGCGAAAGGTCCATGTATGCTTTTTGGGGGTCGGCACACGTAAGCAGGTGCATCGAACCGCACAACCGGCACGCCTTCTTCGTCGATAATTTCAAGATCACCACTGATAAGATAACTTTCTTCCCAGTGAACATGCTCTTGCTGCGGAGCTCTGGCTCCTGCCTCAAATTTAACGAGCCGTGTGCACCGGCCGGTAGAGTCCTCCAGAGAGCCACAAAGGATTTTTTCTGATACCCCATCGCGCCCGGGACGACTGATCCAGCCCGAAGACATATCTATCGTGGAAAATAGCATCTGAACGTGTTGATCGGTCATTATTCCCTCATTTGCGAAATCATGAACATGGCCCCAATAACGGCGAATTGAATTGTTAGAATGGCCACTCTGAAAAACTATTAAGCAAAATTCATGCCATTCCATCCCCCTTCTTCGCCGACAGTGCGGATGAGGGTAATTCCGAGCAACAAGCGCCACTGTCGGCGGCGCGGACATTGCGCTTGCCGCGCCGTTCAGATGCCACGAGAGGCTCCGCCATCGACGTCTACCGTCGCACCATTGATGTAGGCGCCAGCTGGCGAGCACATAAATGCTATAACCTGGGCCACCTCTTCCGCGCTGCCGAAGCGCCAGATGCCATGCTCGACGCAGAGCGCTTCCTGCGCCTCTTCTGTAGTCATTCCCTTCTCTAGGCTGTACGTCTCGACCCTGCGCCGGAGCCTGTCGGTTACAATATGACCCGGGTTTACGGCATTAACTCGCACGCCTTCGGATATGCCTCGGTCGGCGAGGGCCTTAGTGAAGTTTAGCAAGGCGGAATTGACGGGTCCCCCAATCGTGAAGTCTGCCGTTGGCGTGCGCGAACTAACGCCGATGACGTTGCAGATCGCGCCGGCTGAAGTCACGAGATGCGGCCAGCAGAGGCGGCACAGTCTCACCGAAGCATGAAACTTAAGCGCGAACCCGTCCAGTGCCTGCTCGTCAGTGAGCTCTAGGAAGTCGCCACGAGCGGTAGCTCCAGCATTGTTAACGAGGATCTCGATGCTGCCAAGTTTCCCAACGACTTCTTCCACGACCCGCGCTGCGGCCTCGGGCAGCTTCAGATCCTCAACGAGCGTAAGCGGTGTAAGGCCACCACGGTCTTGGATCCCGCGTGCGACAGCGCGAAGCGCTTCAGCATCTCGCGCCACCAGGACGAGCCGAGCACCCTCCTGCGCCATCGTCTCGGCGACCGCCTTTCCGATGCCGCGGCTGGCTCCCGTGACGATCGCTACCTTGTTTTCGAGTCTGGTATCCATCTTCATTTTCTCTCTTCAAGTCTGGCGGGTTTATGCGCACTGCCCTACGGTCGCAGCATTCGATGTCCCACACAATTTCGCACTGCGACCGGTTCAGATCATGTAGGTGCCGCCATTGATAGTGAGGGTTGAACCCGTGATGAAGCCCGCCTCCTCCGCAGCAAGAAACACCACGCATCGCGCGACTTCTTTAGGGGTGCCGAGTCTACCGACGGGAATCTCGTCCTTCAGCATCTGAATTAGCGTCTCGGACGCGGCCTGCAGCAGTTCGGTCTCGATGTGCCCAGGCGCAACTGCATTTACAGTAATGCCATGACGAGCGCCTTCTTGTGCCAGCGCCTTGGTGAGGCCGATCATCCCAGCTTTTGCGGTCGAATAATTGGCTTGGCCAAAACGGCCGCGCTGACCGTTGAGGGAAGACATGTTCACGATGCGTCCGAATCCGCGTTCGCGCATCGAAGGCATCACGCCCCGGCACATGTGGTAGCAGGAGTTAAGATCGATGTTCAGAACCGAAAACCAGTCCTCCTCCGACATCTTGTGAAATGCTCGGTCGCGCGTGATGCCGGCATTGTTCACCAGGACATCAACAGGACCGTAATCCCTCACGACGCGTTTGAGGCCGTTCCGGCAAGAGGCACCGTCGGCGACATCCCACTGGTAGACCGCGATGCCGTTTTTCTCACTGAACGAAGCGGCCCTCGCCTCGTCTCCTACGAAATTCGCCGCTACACGATAGCCGGCATCGCGAAGCGCGATTGAAACCGCCGCCCCGATGCCACGCGTACCGCCCGTGACCAGTGCTAACCTTTCCATGACAACCTCTTCAGCCATCCGATCAACCCTGCCCCGCCGCATAGCGGACTGGGGTGGGGCTAAGCTTACCTGCCCGAACGCTCGCTGACAGATCCCGCTTGAGGATCTTTCCACTTGCGGTCATGGGCATCGCGTCGACCGGCAGTAGATATTCCGGCATGTCGAACTTCGACAGACCTGCTTGTGCTAGATGGGCGAGAACCTCATCGCCCGGAAGCTGGTGTCCACTGGCGAAGGTGAGTGCGAGACAGACCTTCTCGCCGAGCCGTTCGTCTTCTACGGCGAACGCGGCCGCCTTCTCGATGGCTGCATGGGTGACTGCAAGGTTCTCTATCTGGCTCGGGTAGATGTTGTGGCCACCACGGATGATCATGTCCTTCGATCGTCCGACGATGCGCAGACAGTTTTTCTCGTCGAGCACGCCGAGGTCGCCGGTCATGAACCAACCCTCACTGTTGAAAGAGCGCTCTGTCGCCTCCTGATTATCGAAATAGCCAAGCATGAGGCAGGCCCCGCGTCCGCCAATCTCGCCCACCTCACCTACGTCGAGCTTGATGTCGCTATTGTCCTTGTCGAATATGCAGACCTCATAACCGAGATTGGCTCGCCCGCAGGTCGAAGTGAGCGTCTCGAAATCGTCCTCCGGCATCGGATATTGATGCGACGAGTTTTCAGTCATGCCATAGACGTTCTGGGGTTTGATACCGAGCTTTACGATGGTCCGCGAAACTTCCGGCGGTATGGTCGAGCCCGCAATGTACCAGGTGCGCACCTTACCCAGGGAAGTGGCGCCATGCGCGCGCACTTCGGCCAATAGGTCAATGGCATGCGTCGGCACACCCATGATGTAGGTGGCCCCATTGTCCACGATCCAGCGATAGGGGCTGACGCCTTCCGGCCGGTCATTGATCACCATCTGCCCGCCCGCCGTCAGCATCTGGCCAAGGGCCACCCATCCATTGTGATGGCTGAGGGGGCTCAGGCTCAGAAGCGTCGTGTTCTCGTCGTGGCTCCAATCGGCGACCATTGGCCGCGCGTTGGCCAGGAGCGTATTGTCGGAATGCATTACGGCCTTCGGCATCCCGGTCGTGCCGGAGGTGAAGGCCAGATAGACGATCTTGTCTGGTCCTCGGACGCTGGCTCGGGGGACAAGCGCGGCGTCCGGCAAAAGATCGCCGGGATCGTTTTGTTGTCCGACGCGGAACACGCCCCTCATCGACGCGATTTCGTCGAGCCGGTCGAACCTGTCGGACGTTGCAGCGTCCACGCCATAACCCGGCAAGCCGACGAAGGCGCTGGCCTTGATGCGCTGCAACAGGGTGATCGCCTCTTCGGTCGTGAAATTCTGGTGCAGCGACGGGTTGCAGACATACCCATTGCGCGAGCAGGCAAGAAAGACCAGCGGCCCCTCTACGCGGTTAGGCACGGACAATGCCACGCGGTCGCCCTCGCTGAGACCGGCAGCCTCCAGCCGTGCAGCGATGCCGTCGACCCAAGCGAGCGCCTGCGAATAGGTCAGGTGATGGCTGGCATCACGGAGGAAGAAGGCGTCGCCGCGTCGTTTGGCATGATCACGCAGCAGCGTGTAGAAGGAATGGTCGCGCCAGAACCCACCTTCGTAGAAGGCGCGGGTCTTGACGGGATCGTGCAGCGTCAGCAGTTTGGTCATCTCATTTCTCCGGCACTTGGCGGGCGATTCTTGCGCGTCCGTTGACGACGACTTCGACCCCCCTTTCGATGGCGTGACATCGGAAGATCGCGGTTTCCGCATCGATCCAGATCTCGGTCCGTATGGTGTCACCGGGCAAGGCGGGGGCCGCGAATTGGCAGTAAAAATCGAGCACCCGTCGCGGGAGGTAGGAACACGCAGCGGCCACGACCGCCCGGCAGGCGATGCCATAGGTGCAAAGACCGTGCATGATGGGACGTTCAAATCCGCCGAGTGCGGCGAAGTCCGGCTCCACATGTAGCGGATTGCGGTCACCAAGCAGCCTGTAGAACAGCGGCTGGTTCGGCCAGGTCCTGCAGTCGACCTGATGATCGGCGGGCCTCGGAGGCGGCGGATTGACCGGCGAACTCGGGCCGCGCTCGCCACCGAAGCCACCTTCGCCCCGTGCATAGGACGTCCATGTGTTGGTACACAGCGGCGTGTGAGTCGACGCTTCGAACAGTTGCGTCCGCGCAACTATAACCGCTCCCTTGCCCGCGCCCTTGTCGAAGACATCGGTAACGGCGAAACGCGAGATGATCTCGGCCACCGGCGGAAGGGATGAATGTATCTCGACTTGCTGAGCACCGTGCAGGATCAGCGCCTCGTTGATCCCGCTTTGCAGGATGAAATCGTAGTCCCACGCGACCACCGTCGCTTGTGTCGGCAGCACCGGCGTCTGCGGTCCGCAGGCGAAGGGCAGCTCGTGACGATCCAAGGGGTTCTGTGCCATGCCGACACTCAGCGCATAGAGCTGGGTGTCGCGCTCCGTATAGCTGAACCTCTTCTCCGGAAAATCCTTGCCTATAAGACGACTGGGGTCGAGTACCATCTGCTTCCTCTGCCATTCCTGTCAGACCCGCTCACTAGCAAGAAGCGCGCCAGCCCTGCTGGATTGCCAGTCCCACGGTCGGGGTTGTTTCGCGTCAGCCGAGCATGTCCTCGTTGTCAGCACCCAGATGCGGTGCAGCAAGCGGGGTGCCTGGATCGGCACGGAAGCTTTGCGAAATTGGCATCGGCAAGGCCGGCAGATTTACGTCGCCATCACCTGCAAGGCGATGCGCAAACAGGCCCCGCGCATTGAAATGCGGGTCCTCGAGAGCCTCCTGAAGCGTGGCGACGACCGTGCAGCAGCAATCCTCGGCGGCGAAACGTTTCTGCCATTCCGCAGCGTCGCGCGACGCGATGATTTCCGCGACCTTGCGCCCAGTGGCCTCCACATCACGGCTATCGTTGCGAAGTTCAGGGTCGAGCTGGATTATCCTGCAGAATGCGTCCCAGAATTTCTCTTCCAGCGGGCAGGCGGCCACGATGCGCTCATCGCGCGTGGCATAAAGCCGATAACGCGGCGTGCCGCCCGTCACGAGGTCGTTGCCATTGCCCGGCCATTCACCTGCGCCGAGCCCATTGCCGATAGCCCAGTACATGAAGGTGAAGAGGTTGTCGGCCATCGACACGTCCAGCCTGCAGCCTTCACCGCTGCGCTGACGACTTTGCAGCGCAAGCAAGATGTTCATGACCGCAGGATACGCGCCCCCTCCGATGTCGGCAACTAGGGCTGGCGGCAGTACGGGATTGGCGGGCTTGCCCATAGACAGGGCGAGAAGGCCCGCATCGCCTACATAATTGAGATCGTGGCCGGCTTGGTCGCGCTTCGGTCCCGACTGCCCGTAGCCGGTGATTGAACAGTAGATAATCCGCGAATTGATTCGGCGAAGGCTTTCATAGTCGAGGCCGAGTCGCTCCATGACGCCCGGGCGGAACTGTTCCACCACCACGTCGGCGCGCTCCAGCAGCGGCTGGAGCTTTGCGCGCGCGTCCGGGTCCTTCAGGTCTATGGCAAGCGATTTCTTTCCACGGTTCAGCAAGGCGAAATTGACTGCATGCCCCCCCCATCTGGGCTGGTAGCTGCGCATCTCCTCGCCCCGACCTGGTCGCTCGACCTTGAGGACCTCGGCACCTGCTTCAGCCAGCAGCAGCGTTGCCATGGGCCCCGGAAGAAGAGTCGAGAAATCCAGCACCGTCAAGCCTTCAAGCGGACGCGCGTTCACGGTGCAATTCCCCGCGGGACTAAAATTCGGGACACCACAGTTCTCCTTGCTACATTGTGTAAACATCATCCACCGCTTGCCGCAGAGCGAGTGAGGCGCGGTAGCGCGGGTCTCCCGTCAGACGATGGATCTCGTCTAGGGTCGCGAGCACGCGGTCGAGGCCTATCTTCTTTGCCCAGCCGATCGGGCCCCTCGGGTAGTTGACACCGAGGCGCATGGCGATATCGACGGCGGCTTCCTCGGCGACCCCCTGAAGCACGGTTTCGAATCCTTCATTGGCCAGCATCGCGACCGTCCGCATGACCACCAGTCCGGGCCAGTCGGGAAGCTGCGTCGCGCGGATCTCATGCCTTTCCAGCGTCGCCACGAAACGGTCGATTTGCGCCGGCGCAACATCTGCAGACGCCGTGAAGCCGCAGCGCGTCGCGTTCTGAAGCTCAATCAGGTCACTGAGGATCACCGGCCGCCCTAATTCGGCGGAAAGGCGGTGAGCCGTGCGGCCATCCGTATTCCCGATCCAGACACCGTCGACCTCGCATGTAGATCCGGGCAGGAAACCCTCGAGCGGCCTTCCATCCGGCCCCGCCTGCATCGAAAGGGGCATCGGACGCACAGCCTGCTCTCCATACTCGTAGAAACCGCGTCCGCTCTTGCGACCGAGGCGGCCGGCATTGATGAGTTCCAGCTGGAGGTTCGAGGGCCGGAAACGCGGATCCTGATAGTAGGCCCCGAACACGGACATGTTCACGGCATGGTTCACGTCGTGACCGATCAGATCCATCAGCTCGAAGGGGCCCATGCGGAACCCGGCTGCTTCCTTCATCAAGGCGTCGATCGTGGCCGGATCGGCCACCTGTTCCTCGCAAAGCCTCAGCGCCTCGCCGTAAAACGGGCGCGCCACCCGGTTGACGATAAAGCCGGGCGTTGACTTTGCATGCACCGCCGTCTTGCCCCATGCCTCGGCGGTCGCGAAGATGCGTTCGGCGGTCTCGGTCGCGGTCGAAAGCCCGGAGACGACCTCGACCAGCTTCATGATTGTGGCGGGATTGAAGAAGTGCATCCCGGCAAGCCGCTGCGGAATCTTCAGGTCACGAGCGATCGCCGTCACCGATATGGAAGAGGTGTTGGTTGCCAGAAGCGCTTCCGGGGAGACGATATCCTCGAGAGCGGCGAAGAGCCTGCGCTTGACGTCCAGATCCTCCACGATAGCCTCGATGACCAGCCCGCATCCGGCAAGGTCGCCGATCGTGTCTCCCGCGGCAACGAGCGCGACAAGTGCACCAGCTTCTTCTCGCGTGAACTTGCCGCGCGCCACAAGTCCTTCCTGTTCCTTTTCGATCCGCTTCTTCGCAGAAACCGACGCGCCTTCTCCGACGTCGAACAACACGACGCGGTGACCGGCGCGCGCGGCAAGCTGTGCGATGCCCGAGCCCATCGTCCCGGCACCAACAATACCTACGGATTGCGTCTTTTCGAGCGGGCCCATGTCAATACTCCCACGTGGCCGGTGGGATAAAATTCGACTTGCCGCACGCCCCGCCCGAACCGAGGGCGGAGAGGCCTTCCTCATAGCGTGCCAGCGGCAGCGTCCGGGAGACAATCGGATTCAGCTTGTCCTGGGACCAAAGCCCGAACATTGCGGCCTGTGCCGCCGCCACTGCTTCCGGCTCACGGGAGCGGTAGTCCGTCCATTGCAGCCCCATGGCGGCGATGTTCTTTACCAGCAGGTAGTTGGACGCGATCTTGGGTATGTCGCCCGACGCAAACCCGACCACCACCATACGCCCGGACCATGCCATTGCGCGCAATGCAGCCGCATGGATGGCGCCGCCGACGGGATCTATGACTATGTCCGCGCCATGGCCACCTGTCGCCTCAATCACAGCGTCCTTCAAGCCGTCGCGCAGGTTTTCCATTGCAGAATCGATGACGACATCGGCCCCGAGACGATCAGCGAACGAACGCCCGATGGGTCCGCGGGTCGCCGCCATTACGGTACGCGCGCCCATGGCCCGTGCAAGTTGCACGGCAGCCATGCCGACGCCGCCGGACGAACCCAGCACAAGCACCCGGTCGCCCTCGCGAAAACCACCGCGCCGAATGAGCGCGAAATAGGCGGTCTGATAGACTAGGCCGAAAGCTGCACCGGTCTCGAAGGGCATGTCGTTCGGCATGGGAAAGCACCATGCTTCCGGCACGCGGACCTTCTCGGCATAGGTCCCGCACAGCGGCAGCACCAGAACCTTCTGGCCAACGCTGAAGCTCGACGCGCCTTCTCCCAACACCGATACCCGTCCTGCGCCGGCCAGACCGGGAACGAACGGCAGCGCTGGCGTGTCCTGATACTTGCCTTCCATGTAGAGAATGTCCGGGTAGTTCACGTCGATGGCGGCCAGATCTACCACGACCTCGCCCGGTTCAGCGACCGGATCGGCGATGTCGCCGAACTCCACCCGTTCATGCGGCGGGAAGCCGCGCACGACGATGGCTTTCATGAATTCATGTCCTCTCCGGGCACCGCCATCAGGTCAGCCTGCACGACGCCAAGCTACGACGGCGCGCCGCGCCGGCACGAAGCCAGGCAGCCCGGTGCGCTCGTGGATGGCATTCGACACTTCGTAGTGGCGCACGAGACCGCCGCGGTGCACCCGCTCTATCGGCCCGTCCGGATAACCGAGCCCCATGCTGCAGGTCTTGTCCAAGTCCGCTGCTGTGGCGAGGCCTTCGTCCAGAAACCGAAGGGCATCGTTGTATTTCGGCCGCACCATCCGATCGACAATCCGGCCGGGTTGATCGGCGCAGACGACGACGTCAAACCCCGCGTCTTCGAAGATCGACCGTGCGGCTGCCAGAGCGGACGGTTCGGTTCGCGGCTGACGGACCAGTTCCACGAGATTGGAGGGCGCGTCGTCTCCGTTGCGATATCGTGCGAAGCCGACGACATTCGACCCTTCGCGCGCCATATCCTCGCCGGTGTGTTCGCCTAGGCAATCCAGGTCGAGTTCGACGAGAACCGCGAGTGCCGATGTGTCTGGTGCATAGCCGCCACCAAGATGAAGCACGACCTCGGCTTGGGCGGCTGCCTTGTCGAGAAACGCATCTTGGGCGGGGAACGACCGGCTGTCGCCATGCTGCCGGATAGCGAAAGCCGGCGTAGACTGGACACTCTGGGGAACAGCCCCCGTGAGGAGGCCCTTCCCCACCTTCGCACCGAGCCGGCCCGCCGCCACCATGCGCCGAAGCAGGGGTGGCACCGAAGCGCGGTGGTCCAGCGTGATCGGATAGAACGCTTCTCCCAGACGAACCTGCGTGTCCAACCCGATAAGATCGAGAAGCGTGCAGGGGCCCATCTTGTAGCCCAGCCCCGATTTGAGCGCTATGTCGATGTCCTCCGGTGACGCCAGTCCGGCTTCGACCGCGCGGATCACGTCGTTGTTGAAGGGCACCAGCAGCGCGTTGAGGATGAAGCCCGGCTTGTCCTGCGTCTCGACCGGCTCCTGACCTACGGCCTCCGTCCAGGCCCAGGCGGCGGCAAACGCGGCGTCGGACGTATTGATGCCGCGCGACATCTCGATCAGCTTCATGAGCTGCGCAGGTAGACAGAAATGCATTCCGACGACCTTGTCCTCGCGCCCGCAGCCGCCTGCGATTTCCGTGATGGAAAGCGTCGAGGTATTGGACGCGAAAATCGTGCTCTCCTTGCAGACGCTGTCGAGAGCCGAATACAGGTCACGCTTGACCTGCAGGTTCTCAAAGATGGCTTCGATGACGAGGTCGCAATCGGCGAGGTCCTCCAGGCGCGTGGTTTCGCTTAGCCGAGACAGGGCGGCATCGCGATCGGCATCGGACATGCGCCCGCGCTCCACCGACTTACCGAAGAAAGTCTCGGTCGCCTTGCGAGATCGGGCGAGCCCCTCGGCGGAAGTGTCGAAGCAGACCGTCTCGAACCCGCCCCGCGCCGATACCAGCGCAATTCCGGCGCCCATTGTCCCGCCCGCGCCACATACTGCGACCTTGCGTAGTTCCGTCATTTCGCCCTGAAGCTCCGTCCAATGAGTTGCCTATGGATCTGGTTCGTACCTTCCCAGATCTGCGTGATCTTGGCGTCGCGCATCAGCCTTTCGGCCCGGTAGTCCCGGCAATAGCCATAGCCGCCGTGGAACTGGACGCATTCGGTGGCCATCTTCATGGCGAGATCGCTGGCCCGCAGTTTCGCGACAGAGGCCTCCATGCCGAAATCGGCGTCACCGCCATCCACGAGTTCGGCCACGTAATCGATCCAGCGCTCGACCAGAAGCAACTCCGCTGCAAGATCGGCCAGAATGAACTGATTGCCCTGAAAATCGAGAATGCGCTGCCCCCCCTGAACCCGTTCGTTGCCATAGCCGACTATGTCCTTGAAGGCCGCTCTGGCGATGCCGCGCGCGTGGGCGGCGATGGACGGTCGGGACTTGTTGAGTGACGCCAGCAGAATGCTCAGGCCCTCTCCTGGCTCGCCAATCAGGTTGGCGCGCGGAACGCGCACTCCGTCGAAGGCCAATGCGCAGGTCGACGAAGCGTTGTGCCCCATCTTCCGCTCTTTCGAGACAACGCTGAAGCCTTCCGCCCCCTTTTCGAGGACGAGCACCGAGATCGCCTGCTTCGGGTTTTCGAACTGCGACCACTTCCCGAACAACAGGTAGAGATCGGCGACGTCGCCATTGCTTATGAATATCTTCGAGCCGCTCACGACGATGTCGTCGCCATCGGGTGTAAAGGTGGTCTTCATGCCAGTCGCGTCGGAACCTGCCGTCGGCTCCGTGATCGCCAGGGCGCCGAGCCCGCCTTCAGCGATGCGCGGCAGAAGACGCGCCTTCTGTTCTTCATTGCCGAAATCGACCAGTGGCTTCATGCCGTGAAAATTCGTGGCGTAGATGATCCCTGTGGAAGCACAGGCTTCGGAGATGATTGACACGACCTCCAGATAAAGGGCGAAAGACGTGGATGCCCCGCCATATGCCTCCGGCACGAAGATGGTGTTGAGGCCAAGCGCGTTGATAGCTTCGACATTGCACCAGGGAAACTCACCCGTTTCATCGATACGCGATGCGTTGGGCGCGATGACCTCGTCGACCATACGCTGGACCTGGTCGAGGATCTGCTGCTCCTCCTGTGACCAGCGGCGCGCTCGCGCAACCTTGTCGAACAGCTTCATCAGTGCGCAATCCCCTGCCCGCCATCGATGTAGATCGTCTCGCCGGTCAGAAACTTGATGTTCTCGACAAATAGGGCGCCGACAAGCCGCGCCACCTCGTCAACTGTACCTGCGCGCTCAACGGGAACGCGCCGGCTGATGAAGGCTTGCACCTTCTCGCGGGCAAGAAACTCACGATTGAGGTCCGTCTCGATATATCCCGGCGCGATGTTGATAACGTTGATGCCGTCGCGCGCCCACTCGACTGCCATGCAGCGGGACATGGCAGCAACCGCAGCCTTGGAGGCACAATAGGTGAGGTTGTCACGCACGCCCATCTTGTCGAACCAAGAACCCATGTTGATGATGGTCCCGCGCGATTGCTTCAGCAGTTGATGGGCCTCACGGGAGGCTATCATGACTGCGGTTACATTCAGCCGCATCATGGCCTCGAAATCCTGCGTCCTGATCTGCGCGATCGGACCGTTTGCAATGAAGCCGGCATTGTTGACAAGGCCGAGGATAGGGCCACCAGCGCCGATCTCCTCGAACAGCGCCTTCACCGCAGCTTCGTCGGTCATGTCGCAGGCTATGGCGGCTCCAACTGCAGCGCGGCCTGAACGGGAAACGCAGAGGACCTCGTAGCCGCGCGCGTGGAGGTCGCGCGCCACTGCCTCGCCAATCCCCTGACTGGCACCTGTTACAACTATACGTCCCTTGCCCATCTTCGTACTTTCCTATCGGTCCTTGAATGTCGGCCTGCGCTTTTCTGCGAACGCGGCCATTCCCTCCTCGGCATCGTCCAGCCTGTAGGCCAATGTCGAGACATCGTTTTCGACCCTCAGTGCATCTTCGAATGAGACGTCGCGCGAACGCCTGATGGCGCCGCGAACTAGCTCCAGCACGGGCAGGCTGTAGCGGGTCAACTTCGCGGCGAATGCAACGCCCGCCTCCAGGAGGTCACCCTCCACCACCTTGTTCACAAGGCCTATTCGCTCGGCCTCAGCAGCATCGACATTGCGGCCGGTCATAATAATTTCCAGAGCCCGCCCCTCTCCGATAAGCCGCGGCAGCCGCGCGATACCGCCATAACCTGGCGTCAGACCCAGTTTGATTTCAGGGAGGCCAAAGATGGCATTTGCAGAGGCGAGCCGGAACGTGCAGGCCAAGGCCAGTTCGCACCCTCCTCCGAAGGCGTAGCCATTGACAAGGGCGATCGAGGGAAAAGGCAGCTTGTCCAGCCGGGCAAAGACCGCCTGACCGAGTTCGGAGCCTCGCTTCTGCTCCATCAGCCGGCGCGCGCGCAGTTCCTTGATGTCCGCTCCCGCGCAAAACGCCCTGGTGCCGGCTCCCGTGACTAGCAGTGCGCGCGTGTCCGGCTGCGCCGCTACACGGTCGACTGCTTCACCAATCTCCCGGATGATCGCGAAAGACAATGCGTTGAGCGCTTCAGGCCGGTCGAGCGTAAGAACCGCAAGGCTGCCGCGCGTCGAAAGATTGACTGCCATCTCTAAAGCACTTCCCGGCCTGTGAGCATCATGACGCCACGTTCCTTGCATGTATGACATTGCATATCCGGCCTGGATCTCGATAACGCTTATTCATCTCGGGCCTTCTGTAGCGGTGGAATCTGGCGGCGGCATCGCGGAGCTCTTAGCTATCCCAAGCAGGTTCCATGCCAAGCCGCCCGGTCCCTGAAATTCGGGCGAAAAGGCCAAGGTTCCTTTTGCGCAGGTGTACCTGAAGGCGACGCGGACCAAAATCTCTTGACCAAAGGTGTCGTCGTCATGGACATATGGTCTAAGGGAGATGACGGCGATGACGCAAGCCCAGACCAAGAAGCATGTCAAAGGTGTAGCGGTGCTCTCCGCCGATGGCCACCTGGTCGTCCAGTTCGGCGTCGTCTCTGATCCGCGCATTCGGTCTATGGTGACAGATACGGTTTGGCTCGAAGATGCGCTTAAGCGCCGCGTGGTGCCCATTCTGCTGACCGAGGCGCGCTATCTGGCGCTATCTGCGGACGTCGAGGAAGGACGGCTGATCCTGATATTCGAGGAGCCATCGGAAAACGTTCTGAAGTTCTTCATGAGCGTGGACTTTGCAGTCGACATCATCGACCACATCATCAGCGACCCCTATGACGCGATGGCGATCATCGACGACGATTCGCGTCTTGTGTTCGTTTCCCCGGTTCACGAGAAATTTTTCGGGCTGCTGCCTGGCGAGGCGGCGGGCCGCAAGGTCACAGAGGTGATCGAGAACACCCGCCTAAACCATGTGGTAAGCACCGGCGTTGCGGAAGTCGGCCAGATCCAGAAGATGCGCGGCAGCGAACGGGTGGTTTCACGCCATCCGATCCGGCGCGACGGAAAGGTGGTCGGCGCGATCGGACGCGTGATGTTCAAGGGGCCTCAGCAAGTCGAAGCACTTGCCCGGCGCATCAAGACGCTGGAAAATGAAATTGCCAGTTACAAGAGCGAATCCGACGCGCGCAGGCGCGAAGAGGAAGCCTTGTCGATTATCGTCGGTGAAAGTCAGGCGATACGCAGCGTTCGCGAAGAGATACGCAAGGTTGCGGCACTCGACATACCAGTTTTAATCCAAGGCGAAAGCGGGACCGGTAAGGAGCTGGTCGCGCAGGCGCTGCATCGGCTCAGCCCCCGTCACAGCAAGCGCCTCATCACGGTCAACGCGGCAGCGCTGCCGGCCTCGCTGGTGGAAAGCGAGCTGTTTGGCTACGAAGCAGGCTCCTTCACCGGCGCCGACCGTAAAGGCCGCGCAGGCAAGTTCGAACTCGCCGACAAAGGCACGATCTTCCTCGATGAGATTGGCGATATGCCGCTGGAGGTGCAATCCAAGCTGCTTCGCGTGCTTCAGGATCGTATAGTGGAGCGGGTTGGCGGGGACAGGGCCCGCAAGATCGATTTCCGGCTCGTCAGCGCCACCAATCGCGATCTCGAACGATTCATCGAAACCGAGAAGTTCCGGCTCGATCTCTTCTTTCGGATCAGTCCGGTCGTCATCACTCTGCCGCGACTCTCGGACCATATTGAGGATATTCCCCTTTTGGTGGAACACTTCCTGCGCGACATTGCAGGCCAGTACGGCCGCGCAGTTCCCCACGTGCCTGACGAAGTTCACGACTTTTTGATGAGCCGGAAATGGCCGGGAAATGTGCGCGAACTGCGCCACATTCTGGAGCGCGCCCTTGTGTTCTGCGAGGGAGACAACTTGCGGGTGTCCAATTTTAGCAAAAACCCTAGCACTGAACCTGTGGCGGAAATCGCTGGCAGCTCGGCCGCCCTGCCCCGGCAGCCCGCAGGGTCAACGCTGAAGGAGCAGATCGATCAGCTCGAAAACCAGTTGATCGCCGATGCCTTGGAACGCTTCAAGGGCAACAAGAAGCGAGCGGCCGAGCATCTTCAGGTATCGCGCTCCTATCTCTACAAGAAGTTAGGTGAATAGCCTGGTCAGCTGATCATCTGGCCGACCTGTGTAGGAATACTCACGAATCGGAGGTCGGACTCAATTCTTAGCACTACTTTGGCAGATTTGTGATTTTTGGCGATGGCAAAGGGCAGCCGCAGCGGGGACAGTGGGGCGGCGGTGATCGGGACAGGCAGTCAAGGATGGCTTGCCGGACTGCCGGCAGGCTGGGCTGAGGCGGCGGTCCGGCGATTCTTTTTTTTCCGCCCCGCTTGAGCGAGGCGGCGGGTCTGCAGGAAGGCGTAGGCTATCATTGTCATGAGCGCGTGGCGATGGAGACCAGTCCAGGAACGGCCTTCGAAGTGGTCAAGGCCAAGCTCTTCCTTGAGTTGCTGATGCGCCTGCTCGCAGATCCAGCGCGCCTTGATGGCGCCGGCCAGTTCCTTGATCGGCGTGTCCGCAGGCAAGTTCGAGAGATAGTATTTCCGCTCACCGCTCGAACGATGCTCGCCTACCAGCCAGACTTCCTCGCCGGGCATGTGTTGCGCTCCCGAGGAACCTATGCGCTGCGGCGCGGGAGCGGGAAAAAGGTGGGGGTAAGAACCTTCAGGTAATCGAGGCCTTTTCCGGAAAGGGCACTCGTGGATGGCACAATTGAGGATGAAGGTCTGGGTTGAGATTGTCGGCGCCGATGGCATTCCGCAACGTCGGGAGATTGCAATCATCGACCGCAGTGTCGACGGAGCGCGTCTCGACGAGTTCGGCCTCTCGATGGAGGAAGGCAAGGCGATACAACGCCGTCTGCAGGAGGAGCTCACGCAGTTTCAGGCGGATGAAGCCAGTAAGCAGGATCGGAAATGTGATGACTGTGGCCGCCTTCGCGGGGTTCATGACTATCGATCTCGTACCCTCCATTCGCTCTTCGGTATTTGTCGCCTGCGCATACCGCGGTTCCGAAGTTGTGCCTGCGGAAGGGCGGCAAGATCGGGCATTGGACGCATCGAGACCCTATTGAAGGGCAGAGCAACGCCGGAATTGGAGCGCGTTCAGGCCGAACTCGGCTCCCGGCTATCGTTTCGAGAAGCAGCCCGTGTGCTCGATCTCTTTGTACCGGCCGCGCGACCACACAATCATCGAACCGTCGTCAACCGGCTCGCCACAGTCGCCGATCAGATCGAGAAGTGGGATGCCGCGAGCCCCTATCGCATCAGCCGGGCCGGCGGATCTTCCATCTCGGTGTTCATTGATGGCGCCTATATCCGCGCGGTTCCCGGATATCAAAGCCGGCATTTCGAAATCGCCATGGGACGCGTTGTTTCACCGGGGCGGCCACCGCGTCAGTTCGCGGCTGCACCGCACGTGGCCACCGGCAAGCACGTTGTGGTTCGTGCCGCGATGCGGGCGCAAGGATGGCTGCCTGGCCGCGAGGTCACTGTCTTCAGCGACGGAGACGTCGGGCTACAGAGCATCGTGCTCAGCGCAACCCGTCAACCCGTCAACCCGTCAACCCGTGACGCATATTCTTGATTGGTTCCATCTGTCGATGCGGCTCCGGCATATCGAACAGACATGGGAAGGGATCAGACATGTCGGCGATCTGAACATCTACCTTCGAGACGTTGCGGTTCATGTGCCGAGGCTTCGGCATCTCCTTTGGAGTGGCTACGTCAGGGAGGCCACGAGAGCCGTGAAGGATATGCTTTGCGAGATGGAGCAGCACGCTCGGCTTCGAGACACCATCCACAAGCTCAAGCGTTTGCACATATTGATCAGCAATCTCCACACCTATTTGGTCCAGAACGCGACGTCGATGGTCGACTACTGCAAACGATACTGGTCAGGTCAGCCGATTTCCAGTTCTCCCGCCGAAAGTGCTGCCAACAGCCTCGTCAATGCCCGCATGAACAAGAAGCGCCAAATGCGTTGGTCGCCGGGCGGCGCTCACCGGGTCCTTCAGGTCCGAGCTGCGGTTGGCGACGGCCGGCTCAAACAAGCCAAGCTTGCCCTCGCGGCTTGACCCCCACCTTTTTCCCGCTCCCCCTCACGACGACGCGCGACGCCGTCATGGAGTTCACCAAGGCCTTCGCCGACAAGGCCGGATGGAACGAACCCTCGCTCGACGTTTATCCGAACACCCTTGCACCGATCGTTCGGGTCGGCGCCGACGGCAAGCGCGAGATCGCGAGCGCCACATGGGGCATGCCCACGCCTCCAGCCTATATCAAGGGCAACTACGACCCCGGCGTCACCAATATCAGGAACGTCAATTCGCCCCACTGGCGTCGCTGGCTGGGGCCGACCAGCCGGTGCGTCGTGCCGTTCACGTCCTTTGCCGAACCAGATCCGGCGAGCAAGGTCGAAGGCGGCCGCACGCCCAATGCCTGGTTCGCCCGCGATGCCGACCGGCCACTCATGTTCTTTGCCGGCTTCTGGACACCATGGAAGGGCGTCAAGAAGGTCCGCGACGGAGAACGCGAATTCGAGCTTTACGGGTTCCTCACGACGTCACCCAATGAGATCGTCAGCCCGATCCATCAGAAAGCCATGCCGACGATCCTGACGACGCCCGAGGAGGTCGATCTGTGGCTGACGGGCGAGTGGAACGCGGTCAAACACCTGCAGCGCCCGCTCCCCGGAAACATGCTGGTCGTGGTGGAGCCACCGGCGAAACCGAAGGACGACCTTCTGGTCTAGGCAGGCAGCAGGATCGTAGCGGCAGTTCAGATGTTGACGAGCGACGAGGACGGACTTGCGCACCAGGGTGCACTTGATCGGAGCGAGAACGAGCCTCCGATCCGCAAGATCATACATGTCGACATGGACGCCTTCTATGCCTCTGTCGAGCAGCGCGACAATCCTGAACTCAGGGGCAAGCCAGTGGCCGTCGGCGGATCGGCGGCGCGCGGCGTCGTCGCCGCCGCAAGCTATGAGGCCCGCGCATTCGGGGTGCGATCGGCCCTGCCCTCGGTGACGGCAAAAAGAAAGTGTCCCGATCTCATCTTTGTGCCGCCCCGTTTCGAGGTCTACCGTGCCGTGTCCGCGCAGATCAGGGAGATTTTCGCCGAGCACACCGACCTGATCGAACCCCTCTCGCTTGATGAAGCCTATCTCGATGTCACCGAGAACAAGCTGAACATCCCGATCGCCACCGATATCGCAATGATGATCCGCGCTCGGATCAAGGAGGTCACCGGGCTCAATGCCTCCGCCGGGATCTCGTACTGCAAGTTCCTGGCGAAGATGGCGAGCGACCTCAACAAGCCGAACGGACAGGCGGTGATCCCGCCGAAGGCGGGGCCGGACTTGGTGGCCAATCTGCCGGTCAAGAAGTTCCATGGCGTCGGACCGGCGACGGCCGCGAAGATGGAGCGCTTGGGCATTGTGACCGGCGCCGATCTCCGTGAGAAGCCGCTGGCGTTCCTGCAGCAACATTTCGGGAAGTCCGGGAGCTGGTATTACCGGATCGCACGCGGGATCGACGAACGACCGGTTCAGCCCGACCGCCCCCGAAAATCCGTCGGCGCCGAAGACACCTTCGCAGTCGATCTCTTCGATCTCGATGCGGCGCGCGCCGAGCTGGTGCCTCTGGCAGAAAAGGTCTGGCGGCATTGCGAGGCCAAGGAGCTTAGCGGGCGAACGGTGACGTTGAAGGTGAAGTACGCCGATTTCCAGCTGATCACCCGCAGCAGAACGCTGCCGAGCCTCATTGGAGGTGCGGATGAAGTGATCGAGGTTTCGCAATCGATGCTCGCCGACCTGTTTCCCGTCGAGAAGGGCATTCGCCTGCTCGGTGTGACGCTGTCGTCATTAGACGAAACCGCCCATTCGACGGAAACGAAGCAGCTCGCGCTCTTCTAGGATCATGCTGGCGGTTACGATTCGAACGAAGAAACCTGATGGGAAGTGCAACAAGGAGCCGCCATCCGGACGGCGGCTCCATTTCGAGCTAGACCAAGTCCTCGTCATAATACATGGAGAGGTCGACGCTCCCGCCGGTTTCGAATTCCGGCTGTTGGTATGCGACGCGGCCGGCGACGCGAAACATCGTCTTCACGCTGGTGAAGTTGATCTTGTCGCCATGAAACACCCGATCCTGGTCTTGCTCTCCGTTCAATGAACCCGAGAGCGTGGCAACGAGCGCGTCCTCGGTGACGTCGACCACGACTTCGTCGATATAGAGTTCGTCGAAATAGGCGTTCGTCGAAGCGATTTCTCCCGACAATGCATCTTCGATGATCATCGGGTCATCCATGACGCGGATGTTGATCTCGTCGCTGAGATCCCTGGTCTGCCAGACCTTCTCTGAAAAATAGCCCTCTTCGACCAGGTATGTGGAGATGTCCGCCGCGAGATCATCGACGGTCCGCAAATCGTGGGGAAGTTGGTTGAGCTGTCCCCGACGCTGGTCCATCAGACGAAGGTCGGGGATAAGTACGGCCGCTTCTTCTATGGCTGCAAGCGGATATGTCGTCTCCGCCCGAAGGGCCGCTCCTGTCCCATAGCCGAAATAGGCCGCGACAAGTTCATGAGCGTGGCCGGATCGCAATTTGCCGCCGGTCAGTTTGCGGTAGGTCTCGCGCAGACGGTCTGCGCATTCTTTTTCGATAGACATGACAATCCATTTCATCCCGGCGTCTGAATGGGGTGATCGCAAGCGTTTCGTGAACACCCTGCGCCGGCTGAATGGTTGCCGTTCAGGTTTTCAAGTCGAGTTGTCTGCCGCCTTTTGGGTCGCTTGCAGCCCGGGCGATCGGCTCCGACTCGGAATATAGTCGCCAACACCCGGAGCCGCAACCTGGTAGGAATTCGGGCGTGCTGACCAAATTTTCTATACAAACTTTGGTCTCTATCGACTGCCTCATTGCTACTGACCAAAATTTGTATATAATCTTCGGTCACCAAATGAGGATGCAATGCCAGATCCTACGTCCGACACCCTGAATCGCGTCCATGAGCGGATAGCAGCGGGCGCCCCCGCCGGGGTCTGGTCGCGGGCGGATTTCCTCGACATCGCCAGCCCGAATGGTGTCGAGAAGGCACTGCAACGACTAGCTAAGCGCGGGGATATTCGGCGTCCATGCCGAGGACTCTATGACAAGCCAACCATAAGCAACCTGACTGGAAAAATGGTGTTTCCGCCGATAGCCTCTTTCGTTGATGCCATTGCCCGCCGGGACAAGCTGCGAGTCCTGGTCGACGGAATGACCGCCGCCAACGATCTAGGTCTCACAACGGCAGTCCCGGCCCGCAGCACGATCTATGCCGACACATATCCGAGAACGATCGAAATCGTTGCCAACACTGGAGACCCGAACGCAACAGACCCCGTCGTATACAAACTCGACTTCAAGCGCATTTCCGCCAAAACGGCATTCTGGGCCGGTCGGCCGGCCATGCGCGTCGTCCAGGCGCTATCGTGGTTTCGCGATGACCGGTCGAATCTCGACGTAGCGGTCAACGGTATCGTACGACGTCTTTCGAGGGCGCCCGAGCGCGACCCCATTGTCGAGGACCTGCACCAGAACATCCAAACCGTCCCTGCCTGGATGTATCCGGTAATCGATAAAATCACGCGAACCCTGTCGGCCGACCAAGGCTCGGCCGACGCATCAGAGCCACTTGAGACGCCGGGGACACATGCAGAAAACCTTCGCTGAGATCCTCGGCTCGAGCATCGACGAACGGCGGGCGCTCTATTCGGCGGTTGCGGCCAAGCTGGAGACACGCGCCGAAAACGTTGAGAAAGACCTCTATGTCTGCTGGGTGCTCGATTTTCTATTCAACCGACGCCCGGACGATCCGGTCCATCTCTACTTCAAGGGCGGAACCAGCCTGAGCAAGGCATATGGCCTCATCAGACGGTTTTCCGAAGACATCGACATTGGCATATATAAGGCCGATCTCAATGCCCCGCTTGAAGCTGATATTGCCGCCCTTCCCTCCATCAACAAGCAGCAAAAAGCTCTCGCCGAGGAGGTCGACGAAGCTGCGCGGCAGTACATTTCCGGTCCGCTCAGAGAGCAGCTGCTGAAGGAAATTGCCGCGGTCGAGGACGCGATCGGCCAGAAGGGTCATTTTTCTGTCGGGTTCGGTTTCGATGCCTATCGGAACAAGGATGCGCTCGACATTCTCGTTGTTGGTTATGACGGCGCCTTCGGATCCGGAGACGGCTACGTCCAGGCCGCAGTGCGAATAGAGGGCGGTGCCCGGCCAGATCCTGTTCCCGTCGAACAGCGGGAAATCGCCCCCTACGTCGCCGACGAACTGCCGAATGGTCGTGATCTAAGATTCGGAGGCGTCACGACCGTGAAGCCGGAGCGCACGTTCTGGGAAAAGGTGCTGATCCTGCACGCCATGACCGAGATGACGGACAAGCGCATTGCAGACAAGAATCCCGACCGACCTGTCCCCGACCTCAATCGCTATTCACGGCACTATTACGACGTCCATCAGATGTGGCGGCATGGCGAGTATGGCGAAAAAACTGCCGCGATGCATGATCTCGCCGAGGCCTGCCGCCAGCATAAGCAGCTGATGTTCCGTGCACCCGATCACAAGTATGACCGTGCCGTGCCGGGCACTTATCGTCTAGTGCCAACCGAGGAGATGCTGAGAAAGCTAGCAGCGGATTACGAACGAATGTCGGCCATGATATTCGGGGCGCCGCCAAAATTCAAAGATGTTATGGCTAGTATCGAAGAGCTCGAAAGATACGTCAATGAGACTTAAGTCAACGAACTGACTTGAAACGAGAATCGGCGCAGCATGCATATCAGGTGGCTTCCGGCTGGGCCGATTACGAAGATTCGGGTCGGGTCACGCTGCTCGAGATGGAAGGTCACCAGGGCTTCGCACCGTCCGACGAGGACGTGGCGGCCTGGCGCGGGGCTGCCGAGCCTCTGCACGCGCGGTGCGCCGAGGCCGTGGGCGGGGCCGGCCACGATCCCGACGAAGTCATGTCCGGTCTGATTTCTGAACTCGAGGCGCGCGATTCCGCTTATTGACAGTTCCGGTCGGCTCGGCGGGCGTGGATCGCTAATGTCGCGATCCACGCCCGCCGCGATACCATGTTAAGTCGGCGGAGGCGGCACGCCGGGAGACTGCTGAAGTTATCACCGACATGCGTGCTTTCGAACGTATCATCGGCCGTATCGGTCGCCATAATGCGGGCGGACGCCTTCGGTAGAGGATTCATATCGCAGGTGCACATTCTGATGAGTTTGAGTGCGACAATTCACCGGGACCCTGGGCAGCGGCAAGGCGGAAGCTGATCGGCAGACTCAAGGTCAGGAGCCTGACCAGCAGATAGGCGAATTCCTGACACAGCCGGACGCGGCGCAGATCAGGGGTTGCGAGGGAACCACTGGCTTTTCAACTAAACCTCGAGCAAATAGCTGGCGCGAACTGCACTTTCTTTTGCCACAGGCCTGAAAGCTTCCGGGCCTGTGGCTGTGCACCCTGGCGAGAAGGGCGATCAGTCGATCTGACAGACATTGGCGTAGATGTCGCCATGCGCCTCCAGTACGCGGTTTTGTGTTACCAGCGCCAGTTTGCCGTTGGCATCGCGCTCTGCGCGCAAGGCATACCAGTCCTGCACAGGATGTTGGTTTGGGCCTAGCGCAAAGGAACCGCGCACAGAATCGACGGGTCCATCCAGGATGCCTTCGCGGAAGGCGACGCTATCGAAGCCCTCCCCGGGCATGTTTGCCATGCCGGCGGCGACCATCAGCGCCACATCATAGCCCTGCGCTGCATACCAGGTGGCGGGACGATCGCCGTAAGCCGCTCGCCAAGCCTCCATGAAGGCTTCGTTGGTGGGGTTGGGCAAGTCCGAATTCCAGTGGCTGGAGACATATAGTCCTTCAGCCGCTTCGCCCAACGCCGCCAGCGTGACCGGGTTCAGCGAAGCGGGGTGAAGCACGAGCGGGATTTCCTCCAGCAGGCCTGCCTGATGATACTGCCGCAGAAAGGCAATGCCCAAGCCGCCGGGCTGGAACGGATAGACGACATGGGGCTGGGCGGCACGGATGCGCGCGATCTCGGCGGCGAAATCGGTCTGATCGAGGCTGGTGAAGATCTCGCCGACGATCTCGCCCTGGAAGGTACGCTGGAAGGCTTCGATCGTTTCATGCCCGGCTTGGTAATTGGGTGCGATCAGCAAGGCATTGCCAAAACCCAGCGACTGCGCCATAGCGCCAGCGCTTTCGCCTTGGCTGTCGTCCTGCCAGGAACTGACGAAGTAGTTGGCATGGCAGCCCTCGCCGGCAAATGTCGAGGAGGCGGTATTGGCGCTGATATAGAGCGCACCGGATTCAAGCACCTCAGGCACCGTCGCAAAGGCGATATTGGCAAAGATGACTCCGGTGAAGATCTCGACGCCATCAGCCAGCATGCGTTCGGCGATCTGGCGGGCATTCGCCGGGCGCATGGCGTCGTCCTCAGCCAATAGCGTCACCGCGTGCCCGCCAAGCTGCCCGTCATTCATCTCGACCGCCAGGTTGAAACCGTCGCGGATGTCCTCGCCGAGATAACCCGCAGGCCCTGAAAGGGTGGTAATCATGCCGACAGTGATCGGGTCTTGCGCATTGGCCGCGCTGGCTACCGCGAGAGCAAGGCCTGATGCCAGAAGAGTGGATTTTATACGCATGCTGTCCTCATTGTTTCGCGTGCAAGGAACTCCGCGGGCATGCTCGCATGGGGCCATAATCTGTTGAGGGTATCTCTGATGCTACGTAACTAGGATCTGACCCAACCCGCAGGGAGCAATCTGCAGGCTGCAGCAATGCACGCAAATGGAATACTCTTCATCTAGGTATTCGTGTCAGGAAACCATTTCCCCTGGGGCGGCTTCTCCGCCAGCCCCTACGCGCAGATCCTCGCCGACTTCCCGCAACGTGTTGGCAAACGCTTCGGCGGCTGGCGAAAGCGTGCTTTCGGCGCGCCGTGTAATGCCGATTGGACGCGAGACATTGGGCATCGACAGAGGCACGATAGCCACCGCGCCCGTTGCAGCCTCAGCAAGTCCCGCCTGAAGCGGCAGCACAGCAAGGTAGTCTCCTTGGCGAAGGAGAGCGCGATTGGTCAGCAGCGATACCGACTCCACAGCATGACGCGGCGGCACCAATCGCGCTTGGCGAAAGGCGACATCGAGTTGCCGCCGGAGACTTACATCTGGTGGCGGCAGGATCCAGTCCCAGCCGCTGAGATCTTCCAAACGTGGCTGCGAGAGGCGCATCAACGGATGATCGGGGCGGCAGACAACGCAGGGGTGATCATCTAGCAAGATCTCCTGTTCGACATCATGTGTTTCGCGATGTTCGCTCAGCCGCCCGACGATAAAATCCAGTTCGCCGGCACGCAGCCTTGGCATCAATACATCGTTGGTCGCCTCTACGATTTTGATGTCGATGTTGCTTCGCTCCTTGCGCAGCCGGACAATCGCGGCCGGCAACAGGGTCGCTGCCGCTGACAGCAGCGTGCCCACCGCAACCCGCCCCCCTGTTCCGTCACGCAGGTCGGCCAGATGCTCTTCGGCGTGCCGCAACTGAGTCAAAACGAGCCGCGCATGGCCGATTAGTGTCTCCCCCGCGAGCGACGGCACCGCCCCGCGGTTAGTACGGTTGAAAAGCAGCGTATCGGTAAGCGCTTCGACCTCCTGTAAGGCCTTGGTGACAGCCGACTGGGTCATGTTCAGGCGACGGGCGGCACCGACCAGATTACCTTCCTCGGTAATGGCTACGACCATACGCAGATGACGGATGGTCAGCCGGCTTCCAACGAGTTTCATGTTGCGCTCTTCGCTTCTTCGACGACGGGAGGAACCCGCCAGAGTACCTTTACTATTCCGCATTGGAATACAAAATGAAGTTTCTTTCACTTGAAGGAAACTGGGTGTTGTGGAAGCTTCAGTCTCATCGGAGTCCGTGCGAAGCGATGTGGCTCGAACAACGTTTTCAGCACGTCTCCTAAAGGTGAGCCAGAACATGACCGAAACGCGAACTTGCGCCCCCCGTGCCGAAATCGCTGGTGCCGGAATTGGTGGGCTGGCGAGTGCCGTTGGGCTGGCCATGAACGGCTGGATTGTGACCGTTCATGAACGCGCCCCAGATCTGCGTACCTTCGGTGCGGGAATCTATATTTGGAGCAACGGTTTGCGCGTGCTCGAGGCGCTGGGGGCCTATGAGAAGGCAACCCTCGGCGCCCATGTCGGCCCAGTGATGGAAATGCGCGACCATCGCAACCGCGTTACCGAGATTATTCCGATCAACGGGCCTGGCCAGGCACGGCTCATCACTATCCTGCGAGAGACGCTACTGCGCTCTCTGGTCGAACGGTGCCGCGAACTGGGCGTTAAAATCCGCACCGGCTCGGAGGTTGTCGGCGCCCAACCGGAGGGTGTGCTGCTGCTGGCCGACGGCAGCGAGCGCACTGCCGATCTTGTGATCGGAGCGGATGGCATCAACTCGCAGGTGCGCGACTCGCTGGGCCTGCTGCAATATCGAAAGAAGCTCGGCTATGGCGCAATTCGGCTGATGATCGCGCGCGCCGAGAACGATCTGCCCGCAGCCGACCGCGACAAGTATATTGAGTATTTCACTGGGTCGCGGCGTATCCTCTACACGCCCTCCAGCGAGACCGATCTCTATATAGCGCTGTGCTGCGCCGCAGATGATGCCGCCGCGCAGCAACTGCCCCCCGATCATGCCCTCTGGACGCGAGATTTTCCCTGGCTTGAAAGTGTCGTGCGGCGTTTCGATGCGAGCGGGCGCTGGGATGCCTTTGAGGTCATCCGCCTGAAATCTTGGAGCGCCGGCCGTGTGGCGATTGTGGGTGACGGGGCCCATGCCATGCCGCCCTATCTGGGTCAGGGGGGCGGCACGGCGCTGATGAACGCCCTGTCATTGGCGGAGGCGGTGTCGACGCATGCGGGCACGATCGAGGAGCGGTTGGCCGCCTGGGAAGCCTCCGAACGGCCCCTGACCGAACACACCCAAGAGCAATCGGAGCGGCTGGGAGACATGAATTTCTGGCCCGACGCGCTGCGCGCCGAGGTGATGGCCTTGACCGGCAAGAGCACTGAGCTTGCTGACTTGCGGATGCGCACCGCGCGCCACGTACCAGTCGGCAGCGACCCCGCGGCTGATCTCTGAATCAATATGGAGAAACCTATGAAGTCCATCCGCATCAACAATAATCTTCTGTCCTATGACGAGCAGGGCAGAGGCGATGCGATACTGCTGCTGTCGGGTTGGTGCCAAGATCACCGGCTGTTCAAGCATCTGGCTCCGGCACTCGCCAGTTCCTTTCGGGTGCTGCGGTTGGACTGGCGCGGGCATGGGGTCAATCGCGAGCACAACGGCGAATTCGAGGTCGAGCACCAGATCGACGATATCGAAGGCTTTCTCGAAGCGTTGAAGATCGACACCGTGCTGCCGGTATCGACATCGCATGGTGGCTGGGCAAACATAGGCCTAACCGATCGGCTGGGTGCGGCCCGCATTCCGCGCAGCGTAGTGATCGACTGGATCATGGTTACCCCGAATGAGGATTTTCACAAGTCGATCGCGGAAATCCAGCAGTTCGACAAGTGGGAGCAGGGCCGGCGCGATCTATTCGACTATTGGATTGGCGAAACCGACAATCAGGACATCGTCAATCATGTCAATGAGGAGATGGCGGGCTACAGTTTCGAAATGTGGGCGCGCTCCGGGCGCGAGATCGCGCGCGCCTATGCGCGCTGGGGCAACCCGCTGCAGCGCATCGCCGAATTAGACGAGAAGCGCCCCATCATGCACGTCTTCTCGCAGCCGACCGAGGAGGCCTATCACACAGCCCAACGGAAATTCGCCGCCGCCAATCCCTGGTTCAATCCGATCAAGCTGCCTGGCAAGACGCATTTCCCCACCCTTGAACAGCCAGCCGCCGTCGCCGAGACTATCCGCCAGTTCGCCGCTGGCTGAGCCAATGCCGCGCGCTCCGCTGAACCTTTGCATGATCGGCTGGGGGGCGATCGCCCAGGCCGTTGCCGCGCATCTGACGCGAGACGACAGCCACGCACGCATCATCGCAGTTGCAGTGTGCGATACAGCGCGCGCGCGCCCGAACCTGCCGGCGGACGCGCGCCTGCTGCACGAACCGGGCGCGCTGGCCGGCTGCGGAGGCCGGCTAGTGATCGAGGCCGCCGGGCGCGAAAGTGTGGCACCTTGGGGGCGCGCTGCGTTGGCGGCGGGCATGGATTTCGCGGTCTCGTCGGTTTCGGCCTTTGCTGATGCGGCACTGCTGGCCGAACTGACCGCCTTAGCCGAGCACAACGGCGCCCGCATCCTGGTGCCTGCGGGCGCGCTTGGCGGTATCGATGCACTCAGGGCCGCGCGGCACATGGGCCTTTCCGAGGTCATGCATCGCATCGTCAAACCAGCGCGTGCCTGGGCCGGCACCGAGGCCGAGACCCTGTGCCGGCTCGATGCCCTCCAGGCGCCATGCACCTTTTTCACCGGCAATGCCATCCAAGCCTCGCGTCGCTTTCCGCAAAACGCCAATGTGGCGATGATCACTGCGCTGGCCGGGCTGGGGCCGGAACGCACGCGCATTGCGCTGGTGGCTGATCCGCAGGCCGCCCTTAACCGCCACGAGATAACCGCCTCGGGCGCCTTCGGCTCGATGGCGATGCGCTTCGAGAACAGACCATTGGCAGACAATCCGAAATCCTCGGCGATGACGGTGCTCAATCTGGTGCGGCTGGTCGAAAATCAAGGCAGCGCGCTGGTCATCTGAGCGCGCGTTGCTTCCGGCCGGCTCAGCCACTTCTACCTGCCGTTTGGCGGGCAGCCTCTTCCTCGCGCCTCAGTCTTCACCGGTGCAAAGCTGCACCAGCGCGCGCGACAGAACCGTTTGCGATGTACACAGATCCAGGATCACGTCGAAATGGTTGCGCCCCTGGATGCGGAGGTGGGGCGCGCCGACGGCCTGTGCAAAGAGCGCGCTGTGGCGAACGAAACCGGCGGCTTCATTCTCGGCTAGAGCAACGACCATCCGCACCGGCGGGTCTGGCAGATGGCGGATCGGGCTGAGCGCGGCAACCTCGGCATCGGTGAAGTGCATCCAGTCCTGAACATGGCTGGCGGCAAGCGGCGCCAGATCGAACAGGCCTGAGATCGGCATCGCGGCGCGCACCGCACGCGCCGGCAGTCCGAACTCTAACTGCCATCCTGGCATTGTCAGCGCTGCACTCAGATGCCCTCCGGCAGACGAACCCGCGACGACGATACGCTGGCGGTCGATCCCCAGCGCCCCGGCGTTGTGCCAAAGATGAGCTACGGCAGCACGCATCTGGCGGGTTATCTCGGTCAGGTTTGCCTGCGGCGCAAGCGTATAGTCGGCCACTGCGGTGGCGATGCCATGGTAGGAAAGCATCGGCGCCATGAAGGCCGAATGATGCCGCGACAACGCCCGCCAGTAGCCACCATGCACGAAAAGCAGCACCGGCCGCAAACTGCCCTGCTCGGCGGCAAAGATATCCATTCGCTCGTCGCTTTGAGGGTCATAGCGCAGCGCAAGTTGGTTACCGACCAGCGTCTCGGCAGGGCGCGAATGTTCCGCGTAGAGGCCAATGATACGATCGAATTCCGCCACGCTCACACAGTTGCGCGCGGTGTAATCGGCATCCAGCCGCGCCCGGTCCCAGTGCCGTTCCCTTGCCAGTGCGCCGAGATCCATCACACAGCCTTCAGGTTTGTTTTTCAGACGCCGACGTAGGCGCGCACCCGCACCTCCTCGCGCTCCAGCCCGTCGCTGCTGCCCTGCCAGACGGTGCAGCCCTTATCGATTACGAAATGCCGGTCGGCGAGGCGCTTGAGTACGCCGAGGTTCTTGTCGATCAATAGGATCGACTGGCCACTGGCCTTGAGCCACTCGACCACCTGCCAGATTTCGCGGCGGATGGTGGGCGCCAGCCCCTCGGTGGCCTCGTCAAGTATCAACAACCGCGGATTGGTCATCAGCGCCCGCCCCACCGCCAGCATCTGCTGCTCCCCGCCCGAAAGCGTGCCGGCCAACTGGTCGCGCCGCTCGCCAAGCCGAGGGAACAGATCCACCACCCGCTCAAGGCTCCAGGGGCGGACGGCACCGAGCCGGTTGGCGGCAATGCAGATCAGGTTTTCTTGAACCGTGAGCGTCGGAAAGACCTGACGTCCTTCTGGCACGAGACCGACACCCAGCCGAGCGATGCATTCGGGTGTCTGGCCGCCTATATCGTGCCCGGCGAATCGAACGCTACCGGAATGCGGCCGCAACAGCCCCATGATTGCGCGCACCGTAGTCGTCTTGCCCATACCGTTGCGCCCCAGAAGCGTCACCACTTCCCCCTCGTGGATCTCCAGCGAGATGTCGAACAGGACTTTCGAGGTCCCGTAACTGGTCTGAAGGCCCTCAACTTTCAGCACAGCTCATCCTCCTCGCCTAGATAGGCCTCACGTACCCGCGGATCATTGCGGATCTCGTCGCAACTACCCGTGGCGATGACCCGCCCGTAAACCATCACCGATACTCTGTTGGCTAAGGCCCAGACCGCATCCATGTCATGCTCGACCAGCAGCAGTGGTACTGTACGGGCTACCTCGCGCAACTGCTCGACCATCTCGCGGCTTTCTACATGGCCGAGACCGGCCATCGGCTCGTCCAACAGCAAGAGTCGTGGCTCGCCGGCCAGCGCGACCAGCAGTTCAAGCTGCTTGCGCTCGCCCTGTGACAGTTCTTCGACCGCAACCCCCGCGCGATGGCGCAAGGCGCTAGGGGCCATCAATTCATCGGCGCGCCGCCAGATGTCACTGCGTGCGCGCATCCGGTCGAACAGCCGATGATTGCCCCCGGTGCGAGCCTGAACGGCAATGGCAATGTTCTCGGCAACGCTGAACTCATTCAGCAGATTGGTGACCTGAAAGGTGCGCCCCAGCCCGCGCTGCACACGCTGGTGCGGCCTGATGCGCGTGATATCATAACCGTCCAGCAGGATGCGGCCCTTATCGGGGCACAACTCACCGACAAGCTGGTTGATCAGCGTCGTCTTGCCGGCCCCGTTTGGCCCGATCAGCGCGTGGATCTCGCCGACACGCAGGTCGAGCGAAACATCGTCGGTCGCCAAGAGCCCGCCAAAGCGCTTGACCAGCCCTTGAACCTCCAGAAGCACGCTCATTTCCTGCCCAACCCATTTGGCTTGGCGGCCGGACTTAGCCTGCGCCCCACGAACCTCGCCAGCGCCATGATCCCGCCGCGTGTCCACAGCACCACCACCAGCAGCAAGAGGCCCATGAACAGCTTCCAGTGCTCCGTCCAGGCGGCAAGCTGACTTTCCAGAAATACGAAAGCCGCAGCGCCGAGAATTGGCCCGACAAGCGTGCCCACACCGCCTAGAACCATCATGATGATCATGTCGCCCGAGAGCGTCCAGTGCAGCATATCGGGGCTCACGAAGCGCGAGAAATTCGCCATCAGCGCACCGGCCAGCCCCGCACCCATACCCGCCAGCGCAAAGGCCACCAATTTGTAGAGATAAACTGGAATGCCCAACGCGATCATACGCCGCTCGTTCTGGCGAATGCCGCGGATGATGGTGCCGAAAGATGAATTCACCAGTCGCCACTGGAACAGGAAATAGGCTGCGGCAACCGCCAACACCACATAATAGATCGTCTGCCGGTCGCGCATGTTGAGATCTAAAAGGGCGTTGGCGCGGCTCATGATGATGCCGTCTTCGCCACCGTAGCTGCGCAGCGACACGAAAAAGAAGAACAGCATCTGCGCGAAGGCAAGTGTGATCATGATAAATTGTACGCCGCTGGTGCGCAGGCTGAGCGCACCCACGAGGGCGGCGGCAATGCCGGCCACCAGCATCGCAACCGGTACCGCAACCAGGAAACTGTCAGTGCCGGGTATCAGGCCAAATATCGCACCGGCATGATGATGTAGACCGAGGATTGCGACCGCATAGCCGCCGATCCCGAAGAATGCTGCATGCCCGAACGAGACCAGCCCCCCGTAACCGAGTATGAAGTTTAGACTTGCCACCGCGATCGCATAGATCAGGATCCGCGTGATCAGGCGCAGTATTGCCGGCTGGCCCAGCACATCCAGTAGCATCGGCATGAAGAGCGCTCCCAGAACTGCAACGGCGGCAATGACTGATTTCGTCCGGCTCATTTCAGCCTCCGCTCGCAAACAGACCGCGCGGGCGCACCAACAGCACCACCGTCATCGCCAGATAGATTCCCATGGACGAAATGCTGGCCCCCAGCGCATCGGCATCAGCCGGCGGCATAGCCAGGCGCAGGATGTCGGGCAGGAAGGCGCGCATCAGCGTGTCGAACATGCCCAGGCCCAGCCCAGCCACAAAGGCACCTTTGATCGATCCCACACCACCCACCACGACCACGACCAGCGTAGCCAGCAAAATTTGCTCGCCCATGCCGACCTGGGCGGCGCTGAGCGGGGCGGTGACATAGCCGGCGAATCCTGCCAGCAGCGCTCCCAGCGCGAACACCATAGTATAAAGCAACCGGATATCCACGCCCAGCGCGCGCACCATATCGCGGTTTGTGGCTCCGGCGCGCACCAGCATGCCGATGCGGGTGCGGTTGATCAGCAGGTAAAGTCCGCCCGCCACCGACAGCCCGGCACCGATCACCAGCAGGCGATAACTGGGATAGTGCAACCCCGGCAGCAGCTGCACAGAGCCGGTGAACCCTTGCGGCAGGGCAGCAAAGATCGGCTGGCGACCAAAGCCCAGCACTACCAACTGGTTTAGGATCAGGATGAGCGCGAAGGTGGCGAGCACTTGATCGAGATGCTCGCGGCTGTATAGGCGCCGGATCACCAGCGCCTCAATGATCAACCCCGCCGCCGCTGAGCCGGCAATTGCTGCCAGAACACCCAGCCAGTAGCTGCCCGCAAGCTGTGCCACGTAGACACCGACAAAAGCGCCCACCATATAGAGCGAGCCATGCGCTAGGTTGATTACTCCCATGATCCCGAAGATCAGCGTGAGGCCCGCAGCCAGCAGAAACAGCGTGATACCGTATTGCAGCCCGTTGAGTATCTGCTCAAGTAAGAGGGTCATGGCAGGGAATTTCCTCGCGCGGGGGGCCAGATCAGAGGGCCACCCAGCCTTCGGGCGGCTCCTTGCCAGGGTGAATGGTGCCGCAGTTGGGGCAGGTACGCGCCTGCTCGTCCTCGTAGAAGGCCTTGTAGAGCGGCGGCAGGTCATCGACGATCGAGACCAGGTCGACCTCGGCGCGATGCACCCGATGGTTACATTCAAAACAATACCACTCCACCGCGTCGAGCGCACCTTCTGGGCGCGCGGGTTCGATCACCAGCCCGATCGAACCTTCCTGCGGGCGTTGCGGCGAATGGCGCATATGCGGCGGCAGCAGGAAGACATCTCCCTCTCGGATCGGCACATCATAGAATTCGCCGGTCGCGGTATCATGGATCTTTAGGAGCATGTCGCCCTTGAGTTGATAGAAGAACTCCTCGACCGGGTCGTCATGGTAATCGGTGCGCTTGTTCGGTCCGCCAACGACGGTGACCATCATTCCACTGTCCTCGAAGACCATCTTGTTGCCGACCGGGGGCTTGAGCAAATGCCTGTGCTCGTTGATCCATTTCTGAAAATTGAACGCAGCAAGGCGGGTCATGTCATTCTCCCTTAGGGGTCAGGCCGCAGCTTTCAAAGGCGGCACGGGTGACGGCCTTTTCGGCCTCGGTCAGTTCTAGCAGCGGGCGACGCACCGCACCGCCGACTTGGCCCAGTAGTTTCTGCCAGTATTTCTGATGCGCGTGCGGTTTCTCAGCGGGGCGGGAGCTACGCAGTGCGAGGCGCACCGGATCGAGACTGTCGCGCAGGCGGCGGGCTTCCTCGTAGTGCCCAGCAAGCGCCAGATCCGTGTAGTCACGCATCCGCCGGTCGCCGACGGTTTGCAGCAGATAGGGCGGCGAGGAACACAGGTAGAGTTGCCAGCCCAGTTCGATCACATTGTCGAGCCATTCCTCTTCGGAGGCAGTGCTGACCTGGATACGGTCGCCCGCCAACTGAGTAAGTTCAGCATACATGGGCCGCGGCACGCTGTACTTAATCGCCACTACCGTTTCCAGATCGGCAAGCCGATTGCACAGTTGCGGGCTCATCAGATAGCCGCTGTCAGGGTGCGACCAAAGCGCAATGCCGATATCAACCGCCTCGGAAATGGTACGATAGTATTCGTAGAGCGTCTGATCCTGTTCCTTGAAAAAATGCAGCATTGGCGCGTGCACCACTATGTAATCCGCGCCGCAGCCCTGGGCGTGACGCGCCAGCTCCAGCACCACATCCATGTTCTGGTCCGAACAGGACATAATCGTCTGTGCCCGCCCCTCACTGGCCTTAACCGCCAGTTCGAAGCAGCGTTTGCGCTCATCAACCGACATCGAGAAGAATTCGCCCTGCTTGCCGGCTATAAACAGTCCGTCGATACCCAAATCCCCAGTCCAGTGGAGGATGTTCGCGACAAAGCCGTCCTCGTCCATCGCGCCATTGGGGGTGAAGGGCATCAGCGCCGCAGCCCAGATCCCCCTGAGGTGCCGAGACGCATAGTCCTTGGCATCTTTTCTGCTGTATTTCACGTCATTCTCCAGTGCCTACTGCCATTCGCCGTAACGCCCATCTCAGATCGCCATCTGCTGCGATACGGTTTTAACGACCGTATAGTGGTGTAGTCCCTCCTCGCCGCCCTCGCGCCCGTAGCCGCTGTTCTTCATCCCACCGAATGGGATTTCGGCAACCGATGCCTCGAGAGTGTTGACCGACAGATTGCCGGCCTCGACCTCGTCCATCAGCCGGTCCACGGTGGCCAGATCATGAGTGAAGGCATAGGCCGCCAGACCGTAGGGAAGTGCATTTGCTCGCGCGATCCCCTCGTCGAGGTCGCACACTGGGTTGATTACCGCCAATGGCCCAAAGGGTTCTTCCTGCATGACGCGGGCCTCATAGGGGACATCTGCCAACACTGTCGGCTCGAAGAAATACCCCTGGTTGCCGATACGACGTCCGCCGGCCAGCAGCCGTGCACCCCTGCCCACCGCATCCTCGACCAGCTCTTCAAGCGCTTGCAGGCGACGAGCATTGGCGACTGGCCCCATCTCAGTGCCTGCTTCCATCCCGTCGCCAACCACAGTTCGGCGGATCTGCGCCACGAAACTCTCGGTAAAGGCCGAAGCCCGGCTTTCATGCACGAAGAAACGCGTCGGTGCGGTACAGACCTGGCCGGCATTGCGAATCTTGCGCACCGCCGAAAGCGCACCGGAGGCAACTGGGTCGGCATCCTCGCAAACGATGACCGGCGCATGCCCGCCCAGCTCCATTAGCACCGGGGTTATGTGACTGGCCGCAATTGCGCTCAGATGCCGGCCGACCGGAGTCGAGCCGGTGAAGGCAACCAGACGGATCTCGTCTTGTGGGATCAGATAGCTGGAAATCTCTGCAGGTTCGCCAAAGATCAAGTTCAACACGCCCGGCGGCAGCCCAGCCTCGTGGAAGGCTCGCGCGATATGCAGCGCCCCGGCGGGGGTCTCCTCGGCCGCCTTGAGGATGATCGAACAGCCCGCCGCCAGCGCACCGGCCACCTTGCGCGCCGGCTGGCTCATGGGGAAGTTCCATGGCGAGAAGGCCGCCACCGTGCCCACCGGCTGGCGCAGTACGATATAGCGGATGCCTGGTCCGCTAGGAATAACCCTGCCATAAAGCCGTTGCGCCTCGCCGGCATCCCATTCGAAGAACTCACAACCACGAATGACCTCCAGGCGAGCCTGCGCGAGGGGCTTGCCATGTTCGAGCGTGATGGCTTGGGCGATTTCATCGACGCGCCCTCGCATTATCGCGGCGGCCTTCATGATCAGCTCGGCGCGCATGCGAGGCGCGGTCCGGCGCCAGATGCGCAGTCCCTCGGCAGCAGCGGCCAGCGCATCGTCCAGATCAGCCCGGCCCGCCACCGGCAGCGCCCCGATGACGCGCTCGTCAGCGGGGTTGAGGACCTCGATCGAATTGGTGGTGCTGCGCCATGTGCCCCCAATGAAGAGCTTAAGGTCGGGATAATGGCTCATGCGTTACCTCTACTGACACCGTTTGGCAGGTCCGCCAGGATCTTGCTAACAAGAATGCAATGCCAATAATTCATGTTCAAATGAATTGACGTCCTACTGATATTCCAAAATAGAAATCATAAGCCGGTGCGCAGAAGTCAGTTCGCACACGGAGCCATGGATCAGACATGTTTGGTTGATCACCTTCTTCAGCAGTCCCGCATGATGCGCCTGCACGGCAAACGCGAAGCTTCCACCTACGCACGGCAGCGAAGTACAAAATGCGGCCAAGCCGAGTGTGGGAAAAGGCGGTAGCACTCCTGTGACTCGAACCCCCGTGGCATGAGTGCGATAGGCGAGCTACGCAGTTCTTCCAAGCAACGAGTTATCGCTTTGAGGTGCAACACGCCTCCCCAATCTTCACGTCAACTTGCTGCTCACGAGGCTTAGGTTAGGTCAGCTACTATTCGTCTACTCGGGAATGCACACCAACGGGACTGGCCGGCATTGCTTCCATTCGGTGAGGTCGCCGCTGCCTCCAACATCTTCTTCGAAATCGCTTCCTGTTGGAGACGCAAGTGATCGCTCAGCAGCTTGTTGCGCGTGATGTACCCTGCATTCACACCCGGGATCGAGTGGTTCATCAACAGGTGAACGTCCCCACGCTTCTCCTTGTGCTCAGTGAGATCCCGCTCTCGCTGCGCGCCGCTGATCTCCAACTCACCAGTGGTCAGGAACTACGCCTGGCCACGATGTTCGCCACCGAGCGGGACGCGGTGCGGCGAATGACCTTCACAAATGTTGCGCAATCCTCGCACCGGCTCATCGCCGCGCGGCCGACGCAGGTCTGTACGAGCTGTAGCCTGGGGCATATGCAGCCTGACTCGATCCTGCGAAGCCAGCTTCTGGGGTGGCGAATTACGTGCCCATTGTGCGGAGACCCACTCCGAGATGCCGAATGTCGCGAACGGTCCTCCCCTTTCGAGCAATATCGCAGTACCGCTCTGCGGGGCGAGAAGCTCCTCGATGATGAAGCCGAGCTCGGTACTGGCACCTGGACATCGCGGGCCGAGATTGCCCGGCTCCTGCTGATGCGACGTGTGCCGAGACCCTTCCCTCGTGAGCACGACCTCTGGCGCTTTCGGGTCCTTGGCGCGATCGTCCCCGATTTCGATCATGCGGTCGCCGGACAACAGGAAAATCTGCCCTCGCCTGCAAGACCAATCCTGCCGCTGCACCTGCGGCCGGCACAGCTGGCAGGCGTTGCCATCATCGAGCGTGGCGGACCGGAGATGCTCCGAATGCTGAGTGGTCACATGATGGGTGAGAACAGGACCCGGTTCACTCACGCCGCCGAGAATTTGATAGCCCACGCTTCCAAGTCGCAGGCCTCTTTACAGATGCACTTAATTTGAGAATGAGCTCAGCGAGATTCTCAAATTAAGTGCTTCCTTCGATCCAAACCGGCGCATTCTTGCGTTTAAGGGTTCTTCCTCACTTTGTGTGGAGCGGCGGCAGCATTCGTGCCCTCAGCAGTTCAGGACCTGCCCTGCCGTACATAGCGCGCTTGAGGGTCTTCAGGCGGTTGATCTGACCTTCGGCCTGACCGTTGCTCCAAGGCAGCTCGATGGCGTTGTTGACCGCATCGATGTCCCTGCGCAGGACGCGAGCGAACCGCATGATAGGAATGAGTTCGGAGTCGATTGCGTCGTCGATCCATGCATCCAGTGGTGCCGATCGCTTGCTACGAAGGATGCCGTTAAAGCGCATCGCAAGGCGCCTCATTTCGGCGAAGGCGTGAGATCCCTGCCTCAGGGCATCGACCTTCCTCGCCTGTCGGTCCGTCAGCAGGCCGCGCGGCTTGATGCACAGTGCGGCGGCAACAACTGGCGAAATCGCATGACCGGTTTCCGGATCTCGCACCGGCTCCAACTTCAACGCGACTGGCGGCACAACACTGGCCTGCTCCCTTTCGGCCCGCCGCCAGGCTCCCAGCAGCCGCTCCAGATTTGCGAAGCTGCCAGTGTAGCCGCGCTGCTTGACGTCATGAAACAGGTGGCATCCGCGGCGGTTCCCCTCTTTCCAGCATTGGGCAAGGAAGGTTTCGAAGTACCATGGTGATGTGGGATTCAGTGCTGCTCGTCGCCTGTCTGGCGGAGCCTCGAACTTGAGCCACTTCGTTACGCTGCGACGTTCATAGCCGGTCCGTCGGGCGATTTCGCTGTAGGACAGCCCTTCCTGGCGCAAAGCGTGGAGCATGTCGAATATTTCCTGGCGAGATTGCCTATGCGCAAGACGGGCGCGCCGGCGATGCGTCGCAGCGTCAACAATTGCGTCCTCCGAGAGGATGGCCCTCCCGGTGGCACGTCCAGAAAGGCTCATCTGTTCTTCGATCGCCGAGCGAAGGTTCTGAATCAGATGAAACCGATCGGCGACTTGCTGGGCCAGCGGTGCACCTTCACGGGTGGCCTGCGCATACAGGCCGCAGCGGTCCCGACTGACAACCTCGATGGAAGGATGGGCACGCAGCCACTTGGCGGCACTCTCGACGCTCCGATCGTCCAGTATGTCGACAACAGAACGGCGCTCGAGATCGACCATGATGGTTCCATAGCTTGTCGCCCGCCGCCAACTCCAGTCGTCGATGCCGACCACCCGGACCTCGGAGCTGTGATCAGCAACCGCAGCATCCCGCTTCAGTTGTCGGAGGATGGTGTCGTCGCTCACTGGCATGCCGAGCCGTTCCATCAAGCGTTCGCCAGGACGGCCGCCGGTACTGTGGCCAAGCAGGCCGACAATCTCAATGACCCTCGTTGTCCGGTGCGCATAAGGAACAGCAACCGTCGGATGACGGTCGGTGAACGTTCGTCGCTCACATTCTTGATGCGGGCATCGCCAGCGGCTCAGCAGGAGCCTCACTGTCACGGGTTTGCCCTGGACTGGCAGATCCTGGAGGCTGCGGCGGGACCAGCCATGCCGACTTCGGCTTCGCCGTCCACAATCCGGGCAGATGCCGATCGCGGATCCGGCTGCGGAAACAACCCAACCGTCATCAACAGTGAGCGCGACACCCAGAATCTTGACCCCTGGGCCGGGCGACCATTTCGATTTCCTGTGCATGCCATGCCCGCCCATAGCGACACCGTCGCTAACAGCGGATGAACCACACAAAGTGAGGAAGAACCCGTTTAAGTGGCAAGCGACACGCATCAAGCGCCGCATCCGGTCAATGCTCGGCTTGAAGTCGGAGGCGAACGCCGCCATCATCCTGTCCGGCATCGAGATGATCCACATGATGCGCAAACGACAGGCAAGGTTTGCCTACAATCCCAGCCCGTCGATCGCCGAACAGTTCGAAATCCTCGCCGCCTGAATGGCCCGAACCCACGCCGATCACGTCTCTCGTGTGGGTTTGCGACAGAACCCTCAATTGTCGTGGAACTGGCAAGAGGAGGCCGGGTGAGCATCTCCGCCTGCGCACCTCCCGCGCTGGCCACGGCGGTGTTGAAGGCGCTCCGATGATCCCGCCGGGCGCGCGAGTGTGCATTTAGGTTTCGTCGAAGAACCTCTTCCGGGCTGCGGCAGCGACACCCAGCATGTTGAGCTCGTAGGTGTAGCTGATCTCGCTACGATAGTGGTCGCGGATCCGCCGCGCAATCGAGCCATCGATCGAGGCCTTCATAGCGCGCACTGACTGAGCCGGTTTCGCCGCGATTTGGCCTGCGACACTCATTGCTGCGGCCGGCAAATCCTCTGTCTCCGCCATGCTGTGGATAGTGCCGTATTTCTGCAGTTCGCCGGCCTCAACACTGACACTGGTATACATGGCTGCGCGAAGCCGCTTTTCTGGCATCAGATTGATCGCCTGAACGGCCCCTGCAGTCGCGCCATAGTCTATCTCGGCTAGCGTGAAAGTCGCATCGGGTGACGCAACCACCAGGTCCGCAGCACCCACCAGCAGCACTCCGATGCCAATACAGAAACCGTGAACGGCTACTATCACGGGGGACGCGCATTCCGCGATGGCCAGGCTGGCCCTGAACCCACTATTTGCCTGACCAATGATTCCCTCATGGCCCGGCAGCGCCTGCATCTCGCGCATGTCACCCCCGGCGGAAAATCCCTTTCCTTCGGACCGCAGAACCACGACCGAGATTGCTGGCTCGCGCGCTACCGCTCCCAGCAGGTCGGCAAGTTCGTCGAGTTGTTCGATACCATGCGCGTTTACCGGAGGGTTTGAAAAAACCAACTCCATGATTCCACTCGCGTGTCTAATACTGCGATGGCCCAATAACCCGCTCCTGCAATCTCCCCACCAAATCATTGAAATTTGCCAGAAATGTCAATAGGGTTATCGAATCGTGTGTCACCACCGATGCCTTCTCGGTAGAGAACGTAGAGGTAGGGCGATGCAGCGCACTTTCGGCCGTTTCGCTGCAGACAATAGTGCGTGCAAAAAAGGAATCGGACATGCAGCGCCAACCAAGCACGACGGAAACGCCCAAACGCCAGCGACGAAGCAAGAATCATGATCCAAGCGGCCTGCTCTTGAAGACTGCCCGCTCCCTGTTCGCCTCGCGTGGCTACGAGGCAGTGTCCACTGGAGACATCGCCAGGGAGGCTGGTCTCACCCAATCCATGGTGCACTACTATTTCGGCTCGAAGGAGCGCATCTGGGAAGCAACCATGGAAGACATGATGCGCGACTTCGGCGCTCGCTTTCCGCTCGATACGACTGAACTGCAGGATCTTGATCCGCTTTCGCGCCTCAAAGTTCTAACCCGTCGCTTCATCCGCATGAGCGCCAGCGACCCCAATTTTTCGCGAATCATCATCCATGAAAACCTATCCCACAGCAAACGTCTAACTTGGCTAATCGAACGTTTCATAGCCAGGGGATTTCAGGAATTTGACCAGATCATCTCCGAGGGCGTCTCTGCAGGACAGATAAAGGATCTGCCGCTTTTCGCTGCGGCAAACACGATAATAACTGCTTCCGCCTTCACATTCTGCCTGGGTCCGATGCTCCGCGACGTATATGGAGTTGATCTCGATCAACCCGATGCCGCAGAGCAGCTTTCCGACGCGATCATCGAGATTGTTTTCTCAGGCATTACCGTTAAGTCCGCCGCCTAATGCTGCTCCAATGATCGAACGACGTTCTACCCGTCGGAGGCTCTTTCCACATGTGCACGGATCGCGCTCAGATCGGCGTCTAACCAGCCGCTTCTGGCTGCGACTTCAATCATCTTGTGGAATAGCGTCATCCAGTCCGGATCGTCTGGTGCACCGGGAAGGGTAGGCACCAAGTCAATGGGAACAAGGGCCTCGGTTCCTCGTATTTGGATACCACCTCTATCAATGGAGGAAATGTCCGTGTCAACCAGAACAAGTTTGAAGCGCTGGAAGTCATTCGGGTCGACAAGGCGGGGCCCCGAAGCCGCGCTGAATTCAACGATCATGTCGCACCCTCTTGCATTGGTTTTGTGGCGCCTTGCGCAGACCGACGTGTTCTCACCGCATTAGGGACGGAAGGAAGAGTGATATTGCGGGGAAGGCCACCAGTACCGCCAGTCGAACCACATCCGTCAGGATGAACGGCACCACGCCCCGGAAAATGTCCGTCAGATCAACGTCTGGCAGGACGCTCTTGATCACGAAGAGGTTGATACCGATCGGCGGGGTGATGATGCCGAGTTCCACGACTACAACCAGCACGATTCCGAACCAGATTGGGTCGAAGCCGAGTTGAATAATGATCGGAAATACGATTGGCAGGGTCAGTACGATCATCGCCATGGAATCCATGATGCAGCCCAGCACCAAATACATCAGCAAAATCAGGATCAGTATGCCGTAGGGTCCCAGACCGAGGGTCGCGAGGAAGCTGGTGATGGCTTGTGGCGTTTGGGTCAGCGCAAGGAAATATCCAAACAGCAATGCGCCGATCAGGATCGTAAAGATGGAGGCGGTAACCCGTGTGGTATCGACGAGCGCGGCCCTGATGTCCGCGATGGACAGGCGTCGACGCAGCAGACCCACCGCAAAGGCTCCGGCCGCACCCATGGCACCGGCTTCTGTCGGCGTGAAGAAGCCACCATAAAGTCCACCAATGACGAAGGCAAACAAGACGAGGGTGGCCCAGATGCCGCGAAGCGAGGCAAGTTTTTCGCCTCGTTGCGCGCGAACGCCGTCAGGCAAAAGCCCCGGCTTGAGGCGGCCTATCAAGGCTATTGCCACCATATACATCGTCACCGCCAGAATGCCGGGCAATATGCCTGCGATGAACAGCTTGCCGATATCCTGCTGCGTGATGATCCCGTAGACTGCAAGCACGGTTGAGGGCGGTATCAGAATTCCCAATGAACCCCCGGCCGCAATCACGCCGGCCGCCAGGCTCTTTGGATAGGATTTCCGCAACATTTCCGGATACGCGATCGAGGAGAAAGTAGCCGCCGTGGCGACAGACGAGCCAGATATCGCGGAAAATCCGCCGCAGGCCCCGATGGTGGCGAGAGCCAGACCGCCACGGAAATGCCCGACGAAAGCGTTGGCCGCGCGGTAAAGCTCTGAGCTGATGCCGCTGCGGGAGACCAGCGACCCCATCAAAAGGAACATCGGGATGATGCCAAAGGCGTAGTCGGTGGTCGTGCGCACCGCGATAGTGCCGATCATCCTGTAGGCAGCCGACCAGTCGACTATCTGCGCGATACCTGCAGTGCCCACAATGCCCATGGCAATTCCCACCGGGATGCGAAGCGCCATCAGGATGGCAAGCACGCCGAATCCAATGAGTGTGGTCATGCCAGTCAACTAGCTCCGCTGCCATTGTCGCGCTGCGAACCTCTACCCGCGACCCCGCGGAATACTCGGATGGCGATCAAGATGATGGCCGATACGGTGCCGCACCATGCAATAGCCAGGAATGGCCAAGTCGGCAGCCGGATGTCGTACGTCAGGATATTGTCGTTTCTGGCTTGCAGCGTCTGATCGAGCAATGAAAAGCACAGGACCACCAGCGCCATGAGAACGACCAACTCCGCGAACACATTGATACCTTGCCGCAACTTCTCCCCGGCGAATGTCCAGGCGAGGTCCATGGTGATGTGCCCTCCTCGATAGCTAGTGGTGGCGATACCCCAGAGCACCAGGGTGCAGAGCATGAACCGGCCCAGATCGTAATGGTCGGGGATTGCCGTGGCAAAGAATCGCCTCAGGATCACTGCGATCACCGTGTTGGCCATCATGGCGAACACAAAAGCGCTGGCCGTCCATTCTATTGCGTCCACGATACGCTCGCCCAGACGGTACTGCATGACTCTCACCCCGAATGATGGCGCGTCCCCATGACACCGAACTCCGGCGCTGTCTGCACCGGAGTTCGCCGTCCTTGTCACTCATTCGGCGCCGGCGCCATGCCTTGCCGCTAAGTCGTTCAAGCGCGCGAGGATCGCTTCAGGATCTCCACCCTTCTCTGCCACCGCCTCGGCCCAGAGATCGACGACCGGTGCGGCAGCTTCCTTCCACAGAGCAAGCTGATCGGCCGTCGGCCGTTCGATCGTGTGACCTTCCATCGCCTCAAGCTTGCCAACGCCGGCAGCCTCGAACTCCGCCCAAGGTGTCGCAACCCGGCGCGCCCAGTCAGAGGTGCAGTGGTCATTAAGAACTTCTCTGTTCTCCTGCGAAAGGCTGTCATATTTGCGCTTGTTTATCACGAACATCAGCGAAGACACCGACAGAGGAATATCCAGATGATGCTTTACCGTGTCAGCCACGCCAAACAGGATGACCGATCCCCAGGGCCACGTGACCGAATCCGCCACACCCTTGTCGAGAATATCCTTCACCTCTGCCGTGGAGCCCTGAATATTGCTTCCTCCAAGCATCTGAACGAACTGCGCAATGGTCGCGTTGCCCGTGCGCACGCGCAGACCCCGTACGTCTTCGGGTACAAGGACGGGTTTGGTGGAGGTGTGAAAGCTCGCCGGTTCATGGATCGTCGCCATGCAGAAGTGGATGTCCGGCATGTCACTGGCCGCGTATTCGCGATACCACTCGTCGACGGCCGCCGAGCCTCCCGTGGCGTTGGACAGCATCAGCGGCAGCTCGATGGCCCCGGCAATCGGGAAGCGGCCAGGTTGATAGCCCGGATTGGCGGCCGCGATGTCGGCGACTCCGTCTCGGGCCAGATTGTAGTGATCGAACGCGGAACCGAGCTGTTGCGCCGGAAAAATCTCAATTCTCAGTTCGCCGCCAGACGCTTCGGCTATTGACGACGCCCAAACCTCGGCCGAGGTGTGTACCGGATGCTGCGGCGGCAAGAAGTGCGCCAATCGCAGCACTTGCTCCGCCGAGGCGGCTCCGGTGAACGCTCCGACCAGCACGAGGGCTGATGCTAGACCAGCAAGCCCCTTTGCCGTTTTCTTTCCCATGATTTTTCCTCCCAGTTGATGCGAATGAATCCCGTCCCGCCTGTAGCCATCTTGTCTATGCCGAAATCCTCTGGAATGCCGGCATGACTTCCTCTGCGAAGAGTTCGATCGATCGCCTTGCCGCTTCCGTGCTGCGAGCACCCGCATGCAAGTAGAATGCAAACTCGGAAACGCCGCCGAGCTGCTCGTCGATCTCCCGGATCCTCCTAATGCAGGTGTCCGGCGTGCCGACAATGGCGCGCTCTTCCAAATTGTCTGTGATCGATAGGATGTAATCAGCGTGCTCGAAAGCAGCAGAGCCTGGCGCGAAACGGGTGTCGCCGCTTTGGCTTGTTGTGTGTTTGGTGATCAATTCGGCATAGCGTCGGCTTTCCTCACGTCCTCGCTCAAGTGCCGCCTGATGGCTTTCGTCGATATAGAGCATATAGACGGCGGTAGACTGAAGATCCTCATGGCCGCATTCGGCCGCCCGGTCGCGGTAGTCGTCAAAGCGCGCGCCCATTTCCTTTTCTGACGTGGCAACCCAAGGGATGAGGAAGACATTGTCGCCCGCATCGGCAGCCTGCAGAAACGACTCCGCGCTCACGGTGGCGCGCCAGATGGGAGGATGCGGCTGCTGAACCGGGCGCGGAGAAATGGAAACGTCGGGCACAGACCAGTATTTGCCTTCGTGAGCAGCAGACTTCTGCAGCCAGGCATTGCGAATCATGCGAAGTGATTCGTCGTAACGCCCGCGGCTCTCGCGGGCGTTGATTGCAAAGCCCTCGAAATGCTTGGGAATCGAACCGCGCCCAACTCCAAAATTGACTCGTCCGCCTGAGATCACGTCGAGCAATGCGAAATCCTCCGCCTTCCTAAGCGGGTTCTCGAACGGCAGGAGGCTGATCGCGGTGCCGAGACGTATCCGCGATGTGCGGGGCGCCAGCGCGGCGAGCAAAAGTTGCGGGTTAGGACAGACGCCGAATGTGTAGAAGTGTTCCTCGCCGATCCAAGCGGTGGAATAACCCAGCTGGTCTGCCAGTTCGAACAGGGACAGAGTATCCTTTAGATAGACTGCCTCATTCTGCAACTCCGGGTGGAAATCCATCAGCGTGAGCAAACCGAACTTCATCAATAGCGACCTTTCGAGTTTCCTATTGATCAAATCATACATTCACTAGACAGCATGTCAATTCTCTATTCTATTGGCTTCGTCGATAGCTCTATCGGTTAGGATAGCGTGGCAGGCGGCACTGAATAGGTGCCGGTGGCATGGACCGCTAGCTTGTCACTCCCCTGCTCCCGTATTTCGGCGCGGCAGAAGGCCATACTCCGCCCGAGGCGCATTACGGAGGCCTCACAAACGATGTCGCCCTTGTTCAACGGCCGCAGGAAGGAAAATCCCAGGTCGACAGTGCCCACGGGTCGAAACTCGCCGAGAGAATTGGCAAGTGCAATAACCATCGCCGTGTCCGAAAGCGCGATCGATGCCTGACCGGCGATGCTTCCGCCCGTCCGAAGAATCAGTGAGTTGGATGGCATCCTGATGCTCACACAATCGCCTTCGATGCCGACGACCTGCAGGTTGAGCTCGTTGACCCATTCGGGAAAGACCAACCTGAGGATGTCGTCGGCTTCAGAGATGGTGATTGGCATGGAAGCAGATCCTTCAGAAGGGATGAAAGCGTTTTCCCTTGGCGGCCATCTTGATCAGCATCTGCGGCGGCTCAAATCGCCGGCCAAAAAAGGAGGCCAGTTCCCGGCTTTGGGCTACGAACTGGTCGACTCCGATCGTATCGATGAAGGCGAAAACGCCGCCATAGGCGAGCGGATAGCGCCAGCCGAGCCGGGATGCGATGTCGCCATCAATCGGCGTGGCCAACACATTCTCTTCGAGAGCCCGCACTGCTTCGATCGACTGAGCATAGGCAAGCCGCAGTCGGATTGCTTCGCGCGGCAGGTTCGTTGACGGTGGAGCAAACAGTTCCCTAAGGCCCGGCCAACGGGTAACGCCTTCAGGGCCATGATCGTAGATCCCGCCGTTGGCCTTACCTAGCCTTCCCCGCGACTGCAGCGCCGCCAGCGCATCGTTGGCCCGCAAACCCGCCATTCCTGCCTCATTGGTCGCTAAGCTTTCGAAGATCATTGTCAGAACCGGGATCCCAGTGAGATCGGCCATGTGAAGCGGGCCTACCGGCATACCGAAAGTCAAAGCGACATTGTCGACGATGGCGGGGTCGACGCCTTCGGCCAGCATGGTGAGAGCCTCGCCGGTATATGCTCCTATCACCCGGCTAGTGAAGAAACCCGGGCCGTCACCAACAACGATTGGAATCTTGCCAAGGTGCTTGACCAGATCGAGGCCGCCGGCCAACGTCTCTACCGATGTCTCCGCCCCGCGTATCACCTCCACCAGTTCGATTCGTTCCACCGGGGCGAAGAAATGCAATCCAAGAAAGCGGGCAGGATCGGAGCAATGCCGCGCCAGACGGGAAATCGGCAAGGTGGAGGTGTTGCTGGCAATCAGTCCGCCTGGTCGCACGGCCCGCGAGGCATCACGCAACACCTCGCCCTTGGCCCCCTCGTCCTCGAACACCGCCTCAATCACCACATCGAGATCCGAAAGTGCATCAGCCTGCCGAGGCGCCAGGCGAGCAAGGAGGTCTTGGCGCCCGGCAGAATCAATTCGGCCAGCGGCATGTTGGCGTTGTGCGATGCGATCGATCGTCGCCATGCCCTTTTGCGTGCTTTCCTCATCCCGATCCACAAGCATGACATCAAACCCGCTGACGCTCAGCGCATAGGCGATGCCGCAGCCCATCAAACCCGCGCCGATCACCGCCGCGCGACGGTAATCTTGATCGGGGATGCCTTTGGGCCGCGGGCAGATCCGCCTTGTCTGGTTCATACCGACGAAGCCGGTGCGTATCATATTGTGTGCGGAGCTGGACGAAGCCAGGCGATCGAAGTGACGCGCCTCGATCGCCAAGCCGGCCTCGAGACTGCGCTGAAGCCCGTGATGCAGCGCCATCAGGATGGCTTCGGGCGCAATATCGGCTTCACCAAGCCGGGACTTGGTCCGGGGCCATTGCACAGCAAAGAGACGGCGCCCCTCCATCGTCTGCGGATCGTATTCGGTTCCTTGCGATGGTCGATCCGATCTCTGGATTGCTTCGAGCCCAGAGCCAACCATCACGCAGGCGGCTTCAATCAACGTGCTTTCTGCGGTCGTCTCGTCAACAAGTCCGAGGCCAAGTGCTTCAGACGCCGTGACCGGCTTGCCATTCAACAGCATTTGCATCGCGGGCTTAAGGCCAATCAGTCGCGGCAGTCGTTGTGTGCCACCTGAACCCGGCATCAGTCCGAGAGTGACCTCCGGCATGCCGAGCCGGGTCCGCGGCGTATTGGCGGCGATGCGGGCGTGGCAGGCGAGCGCAAGCTCCAGGCCACCGCCTAGTGCGCTCCCGTTGATGGCCGCGACAGCCGGCTTTCCGCCACCCTCGATGCGCCTCAGCAGCTGCCGGACCGGTGCAAGAAGATGCGACACATCCGCTGGCGTGAGACAACTCCTTAGTTCGTCGATATCACCGCCCGCAACGAAGTCGCGCTTTCCCGATGCGATGACATATCCATCAACATGATCGTCGTTGAGTACCTCTTCGACTTGCTGATTCAGCGCGACAATCGCCGCTTGACTCTTCACGTTCAGCGGCCGATCCGGATCGTCCCATGTAAGGACGGCGACCTTACCCCAGTCGGATCGTGAAAATATCGGGCCCATCAGACCGCCTCCAGCATTGTGGCGACGGCCATGCCAAGTCCGACACACATGCTCACTATGCCTCGCCGCGCGCCAAGTCTGCTAAGATCGTCGGTGAGCATTCCAACCAGCATCGCACCAGTCGCGCCAACCGGGTGGCCATAGGCGATGGCTCCCCCCGAAACGTTGATCCTGTCACGGCCGACCCCGCTGCGCTTCATAAAATCAAGAACCACCGCGGCAAAGGCCTCGTTGACCTCGAACAGGTCGACATCGTCATAGCTAAGCTTGTTACGCTCCAAACATCGACGCGCTGCCTCGTCGGGTCCGACCAGCATGATCGCGGGATCGACGCCTATCTGCGCAAAGGCCGCGATCCGAGCCTTGGGCGTCAGCGAGTGTCGCCGTAGCGCATCTTCGGATACGATGAGAAGCGCCGCCGCGCCATCGACGATGCCGGAAGAGTTGCCAGCATGATGAACATGATCGATGTGTAGCAGTTCAGGATAGCGCCGCTTCAACAACGCATCAAACCCGCCCTTCAAACCAGCATCGGCGAATGCCGGCCTCAGGTTCATCATCTTCTCAACAGTCGTCTCCGGCCGTGGGTGTTCATCCCTTTCGAGGACAATGTTGCCATTAAAGTCGCGAACGGGGATAATTGACCCGGCAAGCCGGCCGTCATGCACGGCTTGCGCCGCACGCGCTTGGCTCTCGACCGCGAAATTGTCGACATCACGGCGAGTGAACCCGTTGACCGTGGCAATGAGGTCGGCCGCCACTCCCTGTGGTGTCAGTGAACTCCGTGCATTGAACCACGCGTCGCTACCGGTAGGCCCCCCCGTGCCTAGCATGGGCACCAGCGAGAGCATCTCGACGCCGCCGGCAACGACGACATCGGCCTGCCCCGACATGACCTTGGCGGCCGCCGCATTGACCGCATCCAGTCCTGATCCGCAGAAACGGCTCACGACCATGCCCGGAACCGAATCCGGCAGGTTCGCCTGAAGCCAGGACGAACGTGCGATATTCGCGCCCTGATCGTTGACAGTCTCCGCGCAACCGAAAATGCAATCTTCAACCAGCGTCGGATCGAGCCCCGTCCGCCCTAGAATTGGCTGCAACACGGCCGCACCCAGTTCGATCGGCGACAGCGTGTACAAGCCTCCATCCGCGCGTCCGCGCCCGCGTGGAGTGCGCACAGCATCGACGACGAAGGCGGCGCTCATTGCCCGCGCCCCACAATGGCCCGACCGATGATCTCTCGCAGAACCTCGGATGAGCCGCCTGCGATGCGCTCGACTCGCGCATCGGCAAAGGCGCGCGCAATCGGGTATTCAAGCATGTAGCCCCAGCCACCATGAAGCTGCAGGCAGGTGTCGACCACGCGGCCCAGCATCTCCGTGGTCCACAATTTGGCGAGAGCGGCAGTTTGATCGTCGAGGCCGCCATCGACATAGCGCAGCAGCAACTGGTCGACATAGGCTCGCCCTACCGCTAGCTCGGTTCGAACATCCGCCAGCTTGAAACGCGTGTTCTGGAAATCGCCCAATGCGCGGTCAAATAGTTTGCGGCCATGCACATAGTCGAGTGTTGTGCGGTACGCGAACTCCGCTTTGGCCTGGCACGAGGCCGCGATCGAAACGCGCTCGCGCGTCAAACCGTGAATCAATTGGCCGAACCCGTCCCCTTCGTCGCCCAGCAGTGCCTCGCCCGGCACCAGCAAATCGTCGAAGAAGAGTTCCGAGGTGTCCTGAGCGTGGTAGCCCAGTTTTCTTAGGTTCTGTCCGCGGCGAAACCCCGACAGGCCAGTATCGACCAGGAATAGCGACAGGCTGCGCGATGACCGCTCCCGCAGGTCCGTCTTCGCCACGAGCACGACCAAATCGGCCAGCTGGCCGTTCGAGATGAAGACTTTTTGCCCTCTGATCCGCCAACCGCCCTCCACGCGCGTCGCGGTCGTGGAGATGCCCCGCAAGTCACTGCCTGCCCCTGGCTCCGTCATTCCAACCGCGCCGATGGCCTTGCCCGACACGAGGTCCGGCAGCCAGCGGCGCTTCTGCTCGGTTGTGCCGAATGTCTCTATGTAGGGGGCCACCATCTCGGAATGGATCCAGAAGCCGGGGCCAGACAGACCCGTCCGCGCCATCTCCTCGATAACGATTGCGTTGTGGAGAAAGTCGCCGCCGGCGCCGCCATGCTCCTCGACCACCGAGGCACATAGCAGGCCCGCCGCGCCGGCTTTCAGCCAAGCATCGCGAGACACGACCCCTTCTCGCTCCCATTGGTCGTGCTGGGGCGCGATCTCGCGAGCGAGAAACGATCTGACCTGGTCGCGAAAGAGGCGATGGTCCTCCCGGAAAAACGGCCTGTCATCCAAATCCACCATGCGTCAATTACCACCTTTGAAGGAGGTAACTATCAATTGTCCTATCTATTATGTCAATAGGTATATCGATGCTTTGAGTCTGCCGCTGGTCGGTGCGCTCGTTACTCAGGCCTCGGCGGAAGCTTGCGCGTGGCGATTAACGAGCCGAACCTTCAGGATCTTCTTGTCAATCTTCCCGAGGGCATTGCGCGGCAGTTGGTCGCTGATCTCGATTGCCTTGGGCAGCTTATAGCGCGCGAAACGGCTGCCGAGATGCTGGTGAAGATCATCCAGCGTGGGCATGGCTCCCGCGCGAGGTACTACGACCGCGCAGCCGACCTCTCCCCAACGCGTGTCTGGGATGCCGACCACCGCAACTTCCTCGATCAGGGGAAGCTCCAGCAGCGCCCGCTCGATCTCAGCCGGAAAGACACTTTCACCGCCGGATTTGTAGAGGTCCTTAACCCGGTCAACGATGTAGTAGAAACCATCACCGTCCGCCCGCGCAACGTCGCCGGTTCGGAACCATCCGTCGACGAAATCGGATGCGCTACGCTCTCGACGCCAGTAGCCGAGTGTAACCGCCGGCCCCGAGAGCAGGACCTCCCCTTCGCTACCGCCAGCCACTTCGGTAAATTCCCCATCCACGAGCCGCGCCTGCGTTAACATTAGCGGACGGCCGCATGAACCCGGCTTGTCGAGAACACGGCTGGCCGGCATTGCCATGGCCGACGGCCCCATCTCGGTCCCGCCATAGAACTGCTGAACAAGGAGTCCTGCGGCGGCCCAGCTTTCGAGCAAATGCTCAACGATGGTCGCACCGGCAACATGCGAATGGCGGATGTGATTAAAGTTGAGACTGGTGAATCCGGAACTGGCCGCAATTTGTTCAAAGAAGATTGGTGACCCGTTGAAATGGGTGATTCCACGATCACGGTCGCCAAGCCATTCCAGGTACAGATCGGGATCGAACCGCCGCGAGAAAGCAACTGTGCCTCCAGCCCCAAGGATCGGCGCACAGAGCGTGGTTAGGCCACCAGCATGGAAGAGCGGCATGGGATTGAGATATTTCGCACCAGTCAGTCCGAGTGCGCAATCAGCAAAGGTGTTCTGGATTTGGGCAAGCAGCATCCGGTGAGTCACCAGGGCCCCCTTGGGAACGCCGGTGGTCCCCGACGTATAGAGTATGTGCGTCACGTCGTCTAAATTGCACTCGCGGCCCGCTCGAAGCGGCACTGCATGCGCCATTTCGTACTCATACGTTCCGCCGTTGTCATTCCATCCGACAAGCGCGATGGGGTGATCCGCGCCGTGAGCCAGTAGCGATCCAACCTCGCTCCACGGCTCGTCGTGAAACAGAATGGCTGGCTCTGCATCAGCGATCATCACCGACAGCTCGTTAGCTGTGAGCCGCCAATTCAGCGGCACGAATATCGCACCAATCCGCATGCAGGCGAACTTGATCTCGAAGACTCGAAAATCGTTTTCAGCGATGACGGAAACGCGGTCTCCCTTCTTCAGGCCGAAGGTCCCGGCGAGCATCCCTGCCGCTATGGAGACACGTTCCTCCATCTGGCCCCAGTTCATTGAATCACCGGTTTCCATCAACTGAAGGACTGGCGCCTTCGCGTCCCGGCCTGCATGGAAGGATACCCAATCGGGAGCGCAATAGTTCATTTCACGAAGCTCGGTTTAATTGGCATTGAAGCGAAATGGGGGCGATGAATTGCTATCGATTCGATCAAAGCTCGGCGTATCGGAAATCGCTGCAAGCCTTGTATGCGGGGCAACCCTGCTGCGGTGGGTTGCGGAGCCAATACCCTTGTCACACCAGGCACTCCTTCGCCGCCTCGTATTCGCGTGCCAGCCGGTCGACCAGTTCGCCTGCACCGACAACAGCATCGACGGCCCCGATGCCCTGGCCGCATCCCCAGATGTCTTTCCAGGCCTTGGTCGAGTCGCTGGCGAAGCTTAGCTTCGTGGGGTCCGATTCGGGCAGATTGTCGGGATCCATGCCCGCATTGCGCACGGAGCCCTTCAGATAGTTGCCATGGACACCGGTGAAGAGGTTGGAATAGACGATGTCGGCAGCCTTCGCCCCGACGATCATCTGCTTGTACTCGTCGACCGCCCGCGCCTCGCTCGTGGCGATGAAGGGCGAGCCGATATAGGCGAAGTCCGCCCCCATCGCCTGGGCGGCCAGCACCGCCCCGCCATTGGCGATCGCGCCTGACAAAAGCAGCGGCCCGTCGAACCATTGGCGGATTTCCTGGACGAGCGCGAAGGGCGACAGCGTCCCGGCGTGGCCGCCGGCGCCGGTGGCCACAGCTATGAGGCCGTCTGCGCCCTTCTCGATCGCCTTCCTGGCGTGGCGGTCATGGATGACGTCATGCAGCACAATCCCGCCATAGGAATGGACGGCTTGATTGACCTCCTCGACCGCGCCCAGCGAGGTGATAACGATGGGCACCTTGTACTTCACGCAATCGGCGAGGTCCTGTTCCAGCCGGTTGTTGGACTTGTGCACGATCTGGTTGACGGCAAATGGGGCTGCCGGCTGGTCCGGATTGGCCGCGTCATGGGCGGCAAGTTCTTCCTCGATCTGCGACAGCCATTCGGTGAGGAGTTCCTGCGGTCGCGCGTTGAGGGCCGGGAAGGACCCGACGATGCCTGCCTTGCACTGCGCGATCACCAGCGGCGGGTGCGAAATGATGAACATGGGGGCGGCGACGACGGGAATGCGCAGACTATTGCTCAGTATGCCCGGTAGCGCCTGCCGCTGGTCTATTTGAACGGCCGCGCTCATACGCAGGCGAGACCGCGAGCGTCGCGAAGTGGATGATAGCGCCCGTTCAAATAGACCAGTGGCAGCCTTCTCGGCGCAACTGTGACCGTCTGAACCCGACCGACGAATATCGTATGGGTGGCGACACTCGATGCGTGTTCGAGTTCACACGAGAGTACCGACAGCGCTCCGTCCAGTTCCGGCGGATTATCGGCCTGCGCAGACCAACTTCCATGCAGAAAACGCTCTTCATTGGAGATGGGCGAAGAAAAAAGGCGGCTGAGCTCTTCGTGCCCCTCGGCCAGATAATTCACGTTGAAGCGGCGACTGCGAGAGATAGCCGAGTGGATTGAGGCACCCCGGTTGACGCAAACGAGAACAGAGGGCGGATCCATCGACACTGAGGTTATGGAACTAGCGGTCATTCCAACCCACTGGCCGTCCTCAGAGGCTGTCACGACGCCGATGGACTGACACAGCCCCCGCATCGCCATCCTAAAATCATTCATCTCGGCCACTCTCATTGCGTCGGTGGGCGCGACAGCAAATGCCGCAGTTTCGACTAGAGTGATCTATTAATGATCATAGTGTCAAGTGAAAATGCAGCCTGTCATCAGCTTCCTCTATTCCCTGTTGACGGGCGGTCCCCATCAAGCAACGCGATCCATGAATTGCTGATCAGTGCCGCCGCACGCCTGCGGTCTATCTTGTCCTGACCACGAATGAACCAGTAATAGCAAAGTCGCTCCAGCTGAGCCCACATCAGCAGCGCCCGCATTTTATCGTCCTTCGCGTCCGCTGTATGGCCGCGCTTCTCGCGCATAATGGATATAGTCTTGACTATAGCGCTCAAAAAACCCTCCAGCACGTCATCGGCGGTGTTCAGCACGTCCTGGCCGCCCCGGCTTTGCCCCTGAAGGAAGGCACGCATTATCAGCTTGGTGTCCTCGTAGAGGACGATGTAGTTGCAGATCCAGTTCTGGAGTGCGTCCGGCGTGAGTGCCTCCAAAGCGGCGAGGTCATCGAACAATGTCAAGACGCGATCGATATGAGCATGCGTGAACGCCTCAACCAATACCTCGGCCGTGCTGTTGAAGTGCAGGTAGAAGGTACCGCGGCTGGCGCCTGCCGCATTGGTGATCATCTCGACGGATGTGTTGAGGAAACCGTTCTCCTCGAACACGGATTGACCCGCTTCAATCAGCCTCTGGCGGCTTTGCTGCTTATGCATCTCCCTGAGGGACGGGCGCTTTGAAACAGTCGCTTTCTTGCTTTTTGGTGTTGAGCCCGTGCCTGACAACCATCCCTCCAATCGAAATCACCGCCTGGGCCGCCCGCGACGCCGCAGTGCGAGGGGCCATTCCTAGCACAGTGATGTCATAGACTGAATAACCTGTCGCTGGATTGGCCTAAAAGGATGGAGACCATTCTGGCAGGCGTCACTTCGATCAATTCTTGGCGTGGAAGCGTTTGCGCACGGTCACCGCGCGCGCACCGAAACCGCGAGCAATGCCGGCGAGGTCGGTCTCGGGAAACTCGACGATCTCGGTTGTGAAGCCGATTTTGCCGAAATGGTGTACCTCCGCCGCATAGGAACTGTCGTTGTAGATTACGATGCAGAGAGAGTGGTTCTGTCGCAAACGTTAGACTGAGGTCATGAACGTCCGCGTCGGCCTATCCCGTCAGGCGGCGAGGATATCGAACTGTTCGGCGATCGACGGCCTGGGATTGTAGGCATACCTTGCCTGTCGTTTGCGCATCATGTGGATCAGCTCGATGCCGGACAGGATAATGGCGGCGCTGACCTGCCACTGAACTGTCATCCAGCGGCGACTAGAGCCTCGACCGTTTCTGTTACGCCGTAGGGCGCGGGTTTAGCAACCGGCGGACGCGAAGCCCTTGTCGAGCGAAGCGTCGGAGGCGGTTGCGGTGAGGGTTCCGGCGAAGGCCGCCGGGGTCTGGTAGCCGAGCGAGGAATGCGGCCTTTCGGTGTTGTACAACTGAGCGACGGAACGCCCACGGGACCGGTGCGGAGCGCGAGCTTCTTTGC
>Ga0076930_100248_pt1 | contig 65409 bp, 53 predicted proteins | sample HotLakConsoUCCRE_FD_71149 | JGI IMG/M metagenome (GOLD analysis project Ga0076930, IMG submission 71149) | Hypersaline microbial mat communities from Hot Lake, Washington, USA - Hot Lake Consortium UCC-RE (version 3) (version 3) ...
CCGCAATCAAGTGCTCCAGCGCATCGAGGCGGTCGGTCGTACTGAGTGGAAACGCGAGAGCGGTTATCATCGACGCTCCCTAGCCGAAACGATGATGTTTCGCTTCAAAACCATCTTTGGCAATACCTGCTCACGGCGCACCTTTAACAACCAAGCCGCCGAATTGTTACTGGCTTGTGCTGCGCTTAATCGCATGACTCATCTAGGCATGCCGGATAGCTATGTCTTGGATGCTTAAAAATTACTCCCCATTCCGGAAATCAGTCATCAGAAATCATTTATGCAACAAAGCCATTCCTAAGTGTGTATTTGACGCTGTTGCCCTCACCCTAAATCCCTCTCCCAAGCTATAGCCCAAGGGGCATTCAAGAAAGGGAGAGGGACTTTGAAGTCTTGCCCCCCTTCTCCCCGAATTGGGAGAAGGAGCTGGGGGATGAGGGCGATTCGCAAAAGTGGGATGCTCCCTGCCCAACTCCTAACAAAACGCATTTCTGGGTTGAATATGTTATTTGAACGCAGTTCCCTAACGGTGCTCTTTAACCCTACTCTGCAGATAACATCAAAATCGGGAAAAATCAGGGCATCTTGCCTGCTAATTGCCCCTTTGGCTCAACTTGTGACCAGTAAGATTCAAAGTTTGGGTGCAGCCTTGAGGCGAGGGGGCGGCTATTAATTGGAGTACTCTAAATTGAACCGTGGGCACCCTAAGGGGGGCGAGTTAGCGCAGAATCAGATTACGCTGTGAGAACCGCGCAACGCGGTCCACATTATTAGCGATGCGGCTAATCTCAAAGCGGGGATCGGCGCTGGCCCAGAGGCGATGGCCGACGCTCGACCAGTTGTTGGCAACGGGCAGTTCATGGATTTGGATAGGATCTCACTTGATGATGCATATTCTGGTGGTCAACTCAGAGGCTGAAACCCGTCATCACCTTTGTCGCTGGCTCAAATCGGACGCATTCGACATCACCCCCTGGGAGGCCGATCCCCAGGCGCTTGACTTGGCTCAATTTAATGAGCCGCTCTTCATTATTGGGGATTGGAAACAAGTGGCCGCTACGAGCTGTCTATCCACCTGGCAAGCGCTCAAGGCGAAGCCCGGTACTCCTCCCATTTTTTGTCTCATGCTGATTCCTGCTGATGGCCTATCCGATTTTCTACCAGCTCTGAAAGCGGGTGCGGATGATTGGCTGACATATCCAGTTGACCCCGTAGAGTTACGGGCGAGGGTGCTGGCTGGGCAACAAATTTTGCGGCTGCGGCAAGAGCTGCAGGACCAAAAAGAACAGCTCAAAACGGAGCTGTCAGAAGCAGAATCCTATGTGCGATCGCTGTTACCCCAAGACTTGTCCCAAAAAGTCCCGATTAATGCCCGGTTCATTCCTTCGAGTTCGCTAGGCGGTGACTGCTACGACTTTTACTGGCTCGACCCCGATTATCTAGTGATTTATTTGCTCGACGTGTCCGGGCATGGCCTCGGTTCGGCGCTGCTGTCGACGTCGGTGCTGAATATGTTGCGATCGCAATCCCTCCCCGACGTCAACTTTTACCGCCCGGAAAAAGTGCTGCAAGCGCTGAACGACACGTTTCAGATGAATGCTCAAAACGAAAAATATTTCACCATGTGGTACGGCGTCTACAATCGCGCCAACCGCCAACTGATGTATGCCAGTGCGGGCCACCCACCAGCGGTGCTAGTCTCGCGACAACCCGATCAACCCCATGCCGTGGAGTCGTTAAAAACGCCCGGTCTGCCCATCGGCATGTTGCCCGAAATTCAATATCGTTGGCAGCGCTGCCAAATCCCCCCGGACAGCCGCTTATATTTGTTTAGCGACGGCGTTTATGAAATCAAGCAGTGGGATAACACCATCATGGGACTGGATGACTTTATCAACATCCTCTCAACCCATGACCTAGACCGCTCGATCGATGACATTTTAGACAAGGTTAACCGGCGGACCCAAGATCGGACGCTATCCGATGACTTATCCCTCTTGGAAGTATGCTTCGATTAATTCCTTCGGGGGATGCTCAGGAGCGATCGCGGCGACATCAGAATGATGCTGCCACAATTCAGAAGTCGAGTCCCGGCTCACCTTTAAGGCTCAATGAAGGGACTGCCCCAAGAACTCAGTAACCGGGATAAATTAATTAACAAAGCTACACACAACAGGGGCGCACAGCTGTGCGCCCCTGTTGTGTGTAGCTTTGGAAGTTATGAGATTTCCCTGCCTAAGTTTGGTGCGACAAAGTCGAGGCTTTTGCCAAAGGGGCAATTACAGCAATTGGTCAAAGGCGACCGCGACCGCCGCCGCAAAGCCTGTAATGCCCATAGCCAACCAAGGACTTTGCCCCTGAGCTACAGCGATTGAAGTAATAATTCCTGCGCCAAGCGCTGCTGTGACGAAAGAGCCAAGCCAGTCCTTTTCTTGCTTTTGGTACATGGGCGTTTGATAAAACGTGTTCTAAACAGTCCTCAACTTATCACCTCACTGCTGACGACTTGGCCCAAAGGTCGATAGCTGAAACCAAGATTAAACTTGGGACAAATTTCTTAATGAATTACACCGTCGACTTAACCTGGTTGAGCATTTAAGTCCTGCATTGGGACGGTTTGGGAAAAACTTCAGATTTCTCACAGCGAGGGGAGGGCAAAATTACCGCTCCAAAATGTAAACTTTCATGAAGTTCGAAAAGATGTTGAGAAGTATGAAGTCTGAGGGGGCAAACTGTCGGGCGAGCTCTTAATTGGTTGATTGACTGCTTTGCAAAGTCATGGATTGGCTGACCAATGCAACGGCAAACAGCTGATTTACTTGGCAGGCTCAAAGCATGTCAACGGAAAAAGCGTCATTAACCGAGCTGGAGCCATTGAAGATAGAAACGTCTTTTTCCGGAGAAACTTGTCATCTATGTTAGCTACTCTTTATCAAGCTTCTGCCCAAGCCGATGGCCGTTTTCTAAGCGATCAAGAATTGCAAGGGCTGCAAGCTTACATTCAGTCATTTCAGGCTCGTCGACAGGCTTATCAAATCCTGAGCCAAAAGGGGGATGCCTTAGTCATTGCGGCGCTTCAACAGCTGGCGACGACTCACCGTCAAGAGGTGAAAACTCATAGCGCTAAATGCAAACGCGATATGGACTATGCCTTAAAGGAGATCGCGAAAGCCGTACTGCTCGCTGATGAGGAAGTCTTCCGTCAAGGGTTTGCCTTGTGGATGGAGAACATCACCAGAGCAGTGCATCGGGGCGATTCGGCGGCGCGAGCTTACACTTGTCTGAAAGCAGAAATCCTCAAAACGATGCCAGCGGCTTGTGCTGCCCTCGTCGGGCCTTATGTGGACGATTTGATCACGTCTTTTTCTGGGCAGTAAAGGAGCGCCTGAGGTTGGTAGCTAGGCGCTGACTAGTACCGCTCAGCGTAAATATGCTCACTATTAGCGATGATGGGGAGGCAGGGTGCCAGGTTTAGGGTCTAAGGTGAAACCCTTGACAAGGGTAGGGAGACTTCCGCTAAGTCGGTGGACATAAAGAAACGATGTCGTAAGGTGCTGTTAGGCGAAGCCGTAACGCACCATGCCACAGGGATTTGAGGCGTTACGCTCTGGTGCTAACACATCCTATAAATAATTAAGCCCATCTACTTACGGAGTACTAGGCTAACACTCATCTCTGCTTTGCGTATTTGGGTGGTTGAACGGTGCTGGCGGCGGGACTCAATCATGCCATTTAACCGTCAATCAGCTTGGCTGGGGAATGCGAATTTGCTGCCTGTAGGAATTTCTTCAGGGGCTAAGGAATGAGAATTGAATCAGTTGGGATAGCCGTCTCGGCTGTCCCCGGACAGGCAAGGGACATCTCTCACCAAAATTGGACTTTAAATAATCCTCATCCCTAAAGATTGCTAAGCGATCGCGTGTTTTTTTCCACAAGCTGGGGATATTAAACACAACTTGTCATCATTTGAGATGGGCAGTGCCTACAATCATTTGCGGTCGCTCAGCAAACGGACGTGCAGTGCGTATTCAACGGCGTTCAGTTGCGATCGCTCTGCCCACCTCCGTTGAACTGGGGTACAACAGGTCATGGTGAATCATCTTTCCAAGTCGATGCCAGATAATCGTCAGATGCCCCCTGTGATCACGCCTGAACTGCTTTATCTGGCTCTTAATGAAGTGCCCACAGCTCTTTACATCAAAGACCGTGAACAACGAGTGTGGTTCGTCAATAAAGCCTGTTGTCAACTGCTGGGGCAATCGGGGGATGAGCTCATCCCCGCGACGGAAGCCGACATTGTGTCAGAGGCCGTTGCCCAGCAATTGCGTACCCTGGATGTCGGCGTCTGGCAAGGACAGCCAGAGAGCGGCGCAACGGCCACCGTCATGATTCGTCAGCCGTCGTCAGCTGGTTGCACCGTGACCCGTCGCACTCAGCTCGCTGCCGATGGGCAATCATTGATCTGCTATCTCGAATCGGTCACCCCAACGGTGGCCCCCAATTTTGAACCGATGCCCCAGGGGCCATGGAAGATGCCCCAGTTGCAGGCCCTCCTGGCGAATGTCCCGGCAGTGATTTACCAGCTCCGGCGTCAACCCGAGGGACACATTCAGTTTGCCTTTGTGAGTCCAGGGGCGTTTGAGATCTTTGGGATCACGTCCAACGCCATTTTGGTCAACGCTGAGCAGATTCTAAGTTTGATCCATCCCCTCGATCGCCCTTCCTTTGACCAAACCCTGGCCGAGTCGGCGGCGACGCTAGTGTCGTGGCGGTGGGAAGGGCGATATTACAAACCTAATGGCAAGGTGGGTTGGCTGCAAACGGTGGCGCGTCCGCAGATTTTGCCTGAGGGGGACGTGATCTGGGACGGCTTGATGATGGATGTCACCAGCCGCAAGCAGGTTGAAGCCGCCACCATCGAACAGGCCGTGATGGAACAGGCGATCGCGGACAATGAAACCCGCTTTCGCACCATTACTGAGACCATTCCCGGCGCGCTGATGCAGTTGCGGGTGCTGGATGAGGGCTACGCGATCGATTTTGTCAGCGATCGCATTCACAACCTCACCGGCTTAACCCCAGCGGCCTTAATGGCCGATGCGCAAATCTTTCTCGACCAGATTCATCCCCTCGATTGTCGGCGGTTTCAAACCACGATGAATGCAGCGGCGCAAACGTTGAGTCCCTGGCAATTTGAGGGTCGCATCATTACGACAAAGGGCGAAACCCGCTGGTGGCGCATGGATGCCATGCCCGTGCCGCAGGAACTGGGGGAAGTCGTTTTTTGTGGCGTTTTGCTGGATGTCACCGATCGCAAAACCATCGAAGAAGCCTACCGAGAAAATGATCGCCAGTTACGCATGGCCTTGAAAGTGTCCGGCATGGGCGTCTGGACCTGGGATATGGCCTCCGATCAAATGACTTGGACGACTGAGCCCGGTAGCCTGTTCGAGTCGTCAGCGGTGAGTTTTTGTGACACTTTTGAGTCCTATTTGCAAAATGTGCATCCCAGCGATCGCCCTCGGCTTAAGCAAGCCGTGAGTCAGGCGGTGAGTGCCGGACAGGAATATCAAATTGACTATCGGCTGCTGCTGGGCGACAGCACCATTCGCTGGGTGGAGGAGCGGGGGGGGCTCTGGCGTGACCCCGATGACCTGGTCCTGGGGTTGATGGGCACCGTAGTTGACATTACCGATCGCATGCAGGCCGAGGCCGCCCTCAAAGAAAGCGAAGAACGCAATCGCACCCTCATCAACAACATTCCCGGTGCGGTGTATCGCTGCAAAGCCGACCAAACCTGGACCCTCCTCTTCCAAAGTGAAGCGATCGCCGAAATCACCGGTTACCCCGTCGATCACCCCATTCACCAGGAAGATTGGCGACTCATTCACCCCGATGATCGCGAGCGCGTCGATCGCGAAATTACCGCCGCGATCGCCCGCCGCCGCTCCTTTGAATCTGAATATCGCCTGCTGCACGCCGACGGCAGCATTCGCTGGGTGCTGGAAACCGGCCAACCCATTGCCGACGCCACCGGCACTGTGCAAATCATCGACGGCGTCCTGACCGACATCACCCGTCGCAAAGAATCGGAAACCCGTCTCCAAGACCTGGCTCGCCGTCAGGATTTGATCAACCGCATTTCGACCCAAATTCGCGACTCCTTAGAGCTGATGCCCCTCTTGCAAACCACCGTGCAGGCCGTGCGGAGTCAACTCATGACCGATCGCGTCGTCGTCTACCGCTTCAGACCAGATTGGACAGGGGAAGTCATCGTCGAAGATGTCGAACCCACCTGGTGCTCAACGTTAGGAGAAATTGGCACCGACAACTGCTTCCCGGCAGGATTAGCGGAGCGCTATGCTCAGGGCCGGATTCGAGCGATTCACGACATTCACGAGGCCGATCTGGATACTTGCCATGTCGACTATCTGCAACAATTGCAGGTGCGGGCTAACCTGATTGTGCCGATCTTGATCAAAAAGCACCTGTGGGGACTGCTGATTGCCCATGAATGTCGCGGTCCGCGCCACTGGACTAACGGTGAAACCGAACTCTTAACGGCGCTGGCTGACCAGGTGGGCATCGCGATCGGCCAGGCTGATCTCTATCAACAAGCTACCGATAACGCCATGCGTGCCAGCCAACAGGCCGCTGACTTAAAGGCGACCCTGGCGGAACTGCAACGCACCCAGTCGCAACTGGTGCAGACAGAGAAAATGTCCAGCCTGGGGCAACTGGTGGCGGGGGTCGCCCACGAAATCAACAATCCCGTCAGTTTCATCGATGGCAACATTTTGCACGCTGCGGAATATGCCGAAGATCTGCTGACCCTGATGGCGCACTATCGCGCCACCTATCCCCATCCGCCAGACTCGCTGCAACGAGTCATAGAAGAAATCGATCTGGACTTTCTCGCGGAAGACTTTCCGAAGCTTTTGGCATCGATGCGGGTGGGAGCCGAGCGCATCAAGAGCATTGTGGCGTCGCTGCGCACCTTCTCCCGCATGGATGAGGCCGAAATCAAAGCAGTTAATTTGCACGACGGTCTCGATAGCACCGTCATGATTTTGCAGCATCGGCTCAAGGCCCACGGCGATCGCCCCCAAATTCAACTGGAGCGTCACTATGGCGACCTGCCCCCGGTGGAATGTTATGCCGGTAAGCTCAATCAAGTCTTTATGAATTTGCTGAGCAACGCGATCGACGCCCTGGATGAGCAACTAGCCGCTGGCCATCAGACCCACCCGCCGACGATCACGATCGCGACGCAAACCCTCACCTCTGACGAAGTGCTCATTACCATTACTGACAACGGGCCGGGCATTCCTGAAGATCAGCGGCGGCGGATTTTTGAACCCTTTTACACCACCAAACCCATCGGCAAAGGGACCGGCATCGGCCTCTCTATCAGTTATCAAATTGTCAACGATCAGCATCAGGGCACTTTGGAATGTGACTCACAACCCGGCAAAGGCACCACCTTTCAGATCAAGATTCCCATCCGGCAGGGCACGACGTGAGGGGCCGGGGGGAGGCGGTAAGGGTCGGTGAGCTAAGGAGATTTCTGGCCAAGAATTTCCATTCCTACGGTGTCATGAGTGCAGCGTAATGCGCCAAGGCCCGGTATTTTTGTTCCTGGAAATCTCCTTAGGAATGGCAATTCAATCAGTTGGGATAGCCGTCTCGGCTGTCCCTGTAATTTTGACCTTGGCATAATAAAAGGGAGCGATCGCTAACTGTTGCATTCTCTCCAAATTCTTCTATGGCTAATTTTTCGCCTCTCAATTCGACCCGCCGCAAGCTGTTGCAACTTGTGGGATTAGCGGGAGGCGCGGCATTGCTGCCGCCCTGGCTTAACGCTTGTGCGTCGTCATCTCCAGTGACCCCCACCTCTGCAGCCTTATCCTTGAGCGAGTTGCCAGCCGCCACGCCCCTTGCTGCCGCCAGTCTCAATCCGCACCGGGTGGCCCTGGTCAGCACGAGCAATCGCGCTGCTGGCGTGCGTCAGGCCCTCGATCTGCTCCAGCCACCGGGATTCAACGGCAAGCGAGTCTTTATCAAGCCCAATTACAACACGGGGGATCCGGCTCCGGCGGCCACTGACCCCGCAGTGTTGGAAACGCTGGTGCAAGAAGTGCAAAATTCTGGAGCCAGTCAACTCACTGTGGGCGATCGCTCTGGCATGGCGGCGACCCGGTCGGCCATGGAGCAGGCTCAGGTGTTTGCTTTAGCCGATCGCTATGGCTTCACGCCGCTCGTATTTGACGAATTGGGGCGCGATGGCTGGCAGTATTTTGCCGGCGAGGGCACGAACTGGTCACGGGGCTTTGCGATCGCCAAACCCGTTTTAGATGCTGATGCGATCGTCAATGCTTGTTGCCTGAAGACACACCGCTTCGGCGGCCACTTCACCCTATCGCTGAAAAATACCATCGGCATGGTGGCCAAGTGGGTGCCCGGCGACGAACACGACTACATGCGCGAGTTGCATAGTTCGGCCAACCAGCGCCCGATGATTGCGGAGGTCAACCGCACCTATCGCCCCTCCCTAATCGTGTTGGATGGGGTCGATGCGTTTGTGCGGGGGGGACCGGCCCAGGGCGAAAAGGTCAGGGCTGAGGTGATGCTGGCAAGCACTGATCGCATCGCGATCGACGCGGTGGGCATTGCCATTTTGCGGCGGCTGGGCACGACTGAGACGGTCGCCGCTGGCTCGATCTGGAGTCAAGCCCAGATTCGTCGGGCTGCCGACCTGGGTCTGGGAGCCGTCAGCGCCGACGCCGTTGAGTTAGTCACTGCTGATAGTGCCAGCGCCCAAATGGCCGATCGCTTGCGGCCCTTTTTAACCTGATGGCGGTGGCCTAGAGCCAGCCCCGCAGGCGGTAGACCAATAGCCCAATGTATTCTTTCATGGCGCGGCTGACATTATCGAGATGCTCGGCATCGGGTAACAGGCTGAGGAGGATGGCCTGACGGGTGCCGCTGACTTCCGCCACGCGGCGAGCCGATATGAGGAAATCGGTGGGGGCGGCGATCGCGTCCATGCCCTGCTTTTGGAAAATTGCCAGCGATCGCGGCATGTGCATAGCTGAGGTGACTAACAAAATCGGCGTTGCTGAATAGCGGTATGATTTTGCAAAAATTTGAACGAGGTGCCAATACCTAGAGAAATTAGTTCATACCTGGCATCAGCAACGCCCAAAATCCGGTCAATGCCTTCCCGCTGCAAAATTGCCTTCACGTTCACGGCATTTTGATAGGTATTCAGGGAAGTAGGGTCTTCGAGGATATCAGCCCTCGGCACGCCCATCGCTTCGGCAATCTGCGCCATATCATCAGACTCAGGGGGTCCTCCACCCCGCCACTCAATGCGACCGCCACTAAGGATCAGCTTGGGCGCTTTGCCCGCTTTGTAGAGCTGGGCACCGTGCAGCACGCGATCGCCCGCCTCTGTCACATCTACCCACGGTCGCGGAAAGTCTGCCGGGCGGGTGCTGCCCCCCAACACGACGATGGCCTCCGCGTTAGGCAGCGGGTCGAGGGGCAGATTTTGCCATTCCAAAGATTGCACCAACCGGGTGGCCACCCAGGCATTGCTACCTGCCCAGAGCACGATCAGGGCGGCGATCGCCGCTCCCATGGCCAACTGTCGCCGCTTGCGCCAGATGCCCCACACCGTTACTACTAGCAACAGAGACGCCAGCCCCAGGGGATACACCAACAACGGCAACAGTTTGGATAAAAAGAGAAACATTGAGCCTCCGCCTCACGCCACTCTCAATTTTGGCAGGTAGCGTTTCTTTCTGGCCGTCTTCTCGATCAACCTTTTCGCCACCCGCGACGATTTCCTCAGCAGTGCCTTGTCCCCTGGCTCACAGGCGGAATGCGGCGTTCCCTGATTGGTAAGCAGTCTGGACAGCCACCTACAACAGCTTAATACGGACCTTTCCAGAGGCTTTTACCCATCACTGCTGCCCCTCACCTTTGTGCCGAATGAAGGGCACCAAATGTTTCATAAAATCGCGTTTGCCGATGGGCACTCCGGCCATCCGGATGATGTCGTACGCCGTCGTCAAATGAAAATAAAAGTTTGGCATCAGAAAATCGTCTACGTAGGATTGGCCGGAGAGTTCTAAATAGAGATCGCCAAGATCAATGCGGGTGATTTTTTCCAACTTGGCATCAACGGCATCAATCTCCGCCAATAGCGCTTGCGTAGCGGCAATCTGGTCGCGAACCTCAGCGAGAGCAGCGACATCGGCCTGCAAATTATTTGCGGGCTGCTCTGCACACCACAAGGCAAAGTTGCGAGGCTGATTGCACGTAAAGACGATTTGCGTACCGAACGGAAACATGTCGGGCGCAATGCGACGCTGTAGCAGAGACTCGACCTCTTCTGCACCATGTTCCTCTGCGATGTTGAGAAAGTGGCTTAAGTTATCCAGCCGAGAACTGAAGATAGTTTGGATCGTTGCAATCTTTTGCCTTTCCATCAATTGTCCAAGTGCATGGTACACAACGTTGTTTGACGCCTCATTACGTTATCAGGAGAAAGCCGTAAACCTCAGCAATTCAGCTGCCGCATAATGGACGTAAGGAATGAGAATTGAATCAGTTGGGATAGCCGTCTCGGCTGTCCCCAAGCAGGCAAGATGCCTGCCCTAACAATCTGGATGTTATTTGATCCTCATTCCTAAGTAGATGGGCTTGATTATTTGTAGGATGTGTTAGCGCCAGCATAACGCATCAAATCTTTATGGAATGGTGCGTTACGGCTTCGCCTAACAGCACCCGACAACATCGTTTATTGATGTCCACCTACTGACGCGGCTCAATCATCAACAGTGCCCGGTCATTTTGAGAAAGCATCTTGAGCGCGCTGCCGTCGCCGGCGCAAGCGCCGTAGTCGCCGCCAGCAGTAAATGATCAGTCCCACCACCAGGACGATGGTTAAAACTGGCGCAAAAATCGCCAGTATCGTCAACATCAGCGATGAGAGCAGTTCAATCAAGGCCATCACGGGATTAGCCAGACCGCCCGTCGCGCTGGCAGTGGCAAACCGGGTAACCGTAGTGGCGCTCTCCACCAGTTCGGCGGTGCCGCCCCCCGCGATCGCTGCCGTCGTCCACATCAACACTGGATTCATCTCACCGACCATCGACAGGCTACCGGCGGTGACCAACATCCCCGCGATGGGGGCCGCCACCAGTTCCAGCGAATCCAGTGCATTGCTCACCCAGGGAATGAAATAGGCCAACACTTCGATCAAGGTGGCGATCCCCAAAGTGATGACAGCGGTTTGGCTACCTAACCACTGCCACTCAGGGGCGGGCACAATCACCCCCTGCATGGCGGCCACACTCATCACAAAGGGCGGAATAAACACGCGAAAGCCACAGGCTGCACTCAGGCCCAAGCCTAAGCTCAGCGCGAACATGATACTGATAGGATCCATGGAATGATTGCTCTCTCTGGCGAATCAGCCTGGGCTGGTTCACAGCCCCTTGCCAAATCATAGCCAACCCCGATCTGCGTTCTAGCTAGGAGCAGCCCAGAGTTCAGAGATGGAGAAACATACACCGATGAAAAAGCCCAGGAAAACCCTGGGCTGGTGTGGTTTTGATGGGATATGGAACGAGCGTTTAAGGGGGAGCACTCATCGAGCTAGGCGCATCTGCGATGCCCTACGCCACACTTGAAAAGACGGGTAGAGGGCAGGTATCGGGCATCGGCGGAATCGGGCAAGAATTAGTCGTCTCGGGAACCGTTTTGACGACTTCTCGCGTCACTTTGGCTTCGTAAAACTGGCACCCTTCGCAAGGGCCACAGGGATTCATCGCACACCGCAGATAGGGCGATCGCGCATTCATCTCGCAACTAAAGTCGCCAAGCACATACCCGATGCCTTCAACATAATTCAAGTCGCGATCGCGCTGAATGGTCGCTTTGAGACCTCTACGAGTGGCGGCCTCCATGGCTCGACCAAACTCAGCCTGCACCCGTTCCCGAGAACGGAGGCTAATCCACGTCGAGATCAGGGCAGGCACCAAACTCAGGCCAAAAATCAACAAAACAATCAGCATAGGGGCTCTATCGGGGTCGTATCAAGTATCGATTGATAAAATCCTATCGTGATGTTGAGAGCGCCTGGTCTCACCTTTATGTATTTGTAGTAATCTGTATGACTTCTCGTAAAGTTATGAAAACTTGACGGCAGAAAAAGCCGCCGTCACCGTTTTTATTACGAGCTGAGAGGCTTATTCTCAGGCGTCTACCGGCGTTTCTTTCGGCTTCGGACGGTAGGTCGAGGCGACATGAAGTTCTTTTAACTGTTTGGCGTCGACGCTGGAGGGGGCGTCTGTCAGCAAGCAACGGGCCTGTTGGGTTTTGGGAAAGGCGATCGCATCCCGAATGGACTCTTCACCCACCATCAGCATCACCAGGCGATCGAGTCCGTAGGCGATGCCCCCATGGGGCGGCGTACCGTATTCAAAGGCTTCCAACAAAAAGCCAAACTTTTCCTGGGCCTCTGCATCCGACAGGCCGATGGTGGCAAACACCTGACGCTGCACCTCCGGCTGATAAATCCGCAAGCTGCCGCCGCCAATTTCATAACCGTTCAGCACCAAATCATAGGCCTGAGCCCGAGCCGTTTTGAGATCATCCATTTCATCAGGACGGGGGGCGGTGAACGGGTGATGCAGGGCTTCCAAACGGTTTTCCTCCGCATTCCACTCAAACATGGGGAAGTCCGTCACCCATAGCAAATTGACCTGACCGTCGGGAATCAGGTTCATCTCTTTGGCGATCGCCTGCCGCACTCGATCCAGCGTGGGATTCACCACTTCGCTCGGGCCAGCGCCAAACAGCAGCAACGTGCCAGCGGCGGCCCCGGTGCGACGCAGTAATTCCTGCACCTGATCGGCGTTCAGGTTGTCTTTAATCGCGCCAATGGTATCAATTTCCTGGTTTTCGCGCACGCGGATGTAGGCCAACCCCTTGGCACCGGCCTCTGCCGCCACTTTGAACAGGTCGCCGCCCGGTTTGATCCGCACGTTCGAAATGACGTCATTGCCGTTCGGAATCGGCAGCACCTTGACCATGCCACCAGATTTAACTGCGCCAGAGAAGACTTTGAAGCCCGAGTCCGCCACCAGGTCAGACACCTCCACCAGTTCCAGCCCGTAACGGGTATCGGGCTTGTCGGTGCCATAGCGGTCCATGGCTTCGGCATAGGTCAATCGCGGAAACGGACGCGACACGTCAATATCCTTCACGCTTTTGAAAATGTGGCACACCAGCCGCTCGTTCAGCTCCAGAATTTCGTCCTGGCTCAGGAAGCTCATCTCCATATCGAGTTGGGTAAACTCGGGCTGGCGATCGGCCCGCAAATCTTCATCGCGAAAACAGCGGGCAATCTGGTAGTAGCGATCGACCCCCGATACCATCAAAATTTGCTTAAACAACTGCGGCGACTGGGGTAGGGCAAACCATTCCCCTTCGTTGACGCGGGAGGGCAGGATGAAGTCGCGGGCACCTTCCGGTGTGGAGCGGGTCAAAATCGGCGTCTCCACTTCCATGAAATGCTCTTCGTCTTCTAAGAAACGGCGAATGGCTTTCACCACCTCGTGGCGCACCCGCATATTGTGGGCCATGCGCTCGCGTCGCAGGTCCAGATAGCGATACCGCAGCCGCAGTTCCTCTTTTACCGTCTCAGCATCGGCAGTCGACACCTGAAAGGGTAACTGCTTGCGCACGGCATTCAGCAACTCAATTTCATCGGCGTAAATCTCGATTTCCCCCGTCGGCAATTTGGGATTGATCGCGCCCGCCTGACGCTGGCTAACCTTGCCCGTAATCCGCACCACATATTCGTTGCGCAGTTCGTTGGCGGTGACAAACGAGGCGGGCGTGCGCTCAGGGTCGCTGACGATTTGCACCACCCCCGTACGATCGCGCAAATCCACAAAAATCACGCCCCCATGATCGCGACGGCGATCGACCCAGCCAAACAGGGTGACGGTTTCGCCGATGTGAGATGCTCGCAGGTGGCCGCAGTAATGGGTACGCATGATAAGGTTCGGTGCTGTTTAAACGCGACAGGTTTTTACAAAACCTATCCATTATCTAGGATCATGCAACCAGTCGCACCCTTTCGGTCTGAGATTTTTCTCGATGAATGGGAAAATTGGCTGCCCATCGAGAACTCAGCCGCTCTTTTCACAAGGAGGCGATCCGAAGTGCTTTGAGCTGGATTAGAGGGGCGATCGCTCATCCCCATCTCCTCCCCCACGATTCCCGGATAGATGGTGGCACTAGCGGGATGCGGCCCTCTACCAGTGCATCACCGGTTCGTCGAACTCGTCCTCCATCAGGGTATTGAGCTGACGGCGCAGCATCGATTCGATTACCGACCCCGGCTGGCGCTCATGGGGCCAGGCAAAGGCATGGCGGAAAGCCGCCGCCTGACAAGCCTGCAACTCGTCAAAACCGATGATGTCTTGGGTCAGCAAATTTTCATACTCAAAGGGTAAGCGGACATTATGTAACCCAGCATTGTCCGTACAGATGGCGATATCCACACCAGCTTCAAAGCAGCGATCGAATATCGGCTTGAGCTGCTGCATGTTGTCCAGAGTGCCAGTCTTAAAATAAGTCGTCGGACACACTTCTAAACACTGTCCCCGCGCCGCCACTTCTTTGAGTAAATCCGGGCGTTGCAGCGGAATCTGAATGCCGTGACCAATCCGCTGCAAGTAGGGCAGCAACTCAGGATGACAGCCATCCTGGGTTTCAAACACATGGCCAGTGGTGTTAATTCCCAGATTACGGGCATGGGAATAGAGAGCAACATATTCATCCAGGCGATCGCCATAGTTCGCATCGCCCCCCGCCAGATCGATCGCACAAACAAAGTTGGGATATTGCGCCGCCAGATCGACAATGGCCCGGTTCACTTCGTAGGGCAACTTAGAGTGCATACAGAGAATCTGCTTCGTCACCACGGGATACTCGGTTTGCTGGCTTGCCCGCCCCACAACCTCGATAATTTCTGCCATTTTCTCAATCCGCTCAGGTTGCGGCAGATGCTCTGGCGTGCGGAGATAGGGCGTATAGCGCAGCTCCAGGTAAGCCAGATTCTCAAAAATATAAGCGCCGCGAATCAGACGATACACAAAATACGGCAAGGCTTCTTGGGTCTGCACACTTTCTACTAAGGTATGCAGCTCTAAATATTCCGCGAGGGTATTGCGCGGACGGGTGTAAAAATCTTCAAAGGCGGGATACCCCTCAAACCGCTCTGATACGTCGGGGCGGTTGCGTTGAAAATAACGCCAGAGCACTCTGGGGACAACGGAACCGCCCAAATGACGGTGAAGTTCAGCATATAGACTCATGGAAACCCCTTAACTAAGATTGAGCAGCAAAAATGTAAAGTATCGTAAATCAACGGAAGGTTATCTACTGTTTTACCGTAAGAAAACCGATTTGGGTTTATGCTAGTCTGATTTGCTTGAGTGCTTCACGCTCATGCCCAATCCTCTAAACCCTGAGTGAATTAAGGCCTGAGTAAAACGGGCGATCGCGGCCCCCAGCTCCCATCACCTCAGAGCATCGTTCACCAGTTCCCACTAAGTTGCCGCCGAGTTCACAAAACAATGTCTTGACAGTGTTGCAAAAACTTGGAGATAATGGTCATTTGTGTGAACGGAAGACCTTAAGACATTGGCTAACGTCGTAGTAATTGGTGCCCAGTGGGGCGACGAAGGAAAAGGGAAGATCACTGACCTCTTGAGCCGGTCGGCTCATGTAGTCGTTCGGTACCAGGGCGGCGTGAATGCGGGTCATACCGTAGTGGTTCAAGATCGGACGCTGAAGCTGCATCTGATTCCATCAGGGATTTTGTATCCCGATACGGAGTGTGTGATCGGCAGCGGTACGGTAGTTGACCCTCGCGAAATTATCAAAGAGTTAGATATGCTCGAGGGCCTGGGCATCTCTACTCGGAACCTATTTATCTCCGAATCGGCCCATGTCACGATGCCGTATCACCGGCTGCTCGACCAGGCTTCAGAAGAGCGTCGGGGCACCAAGAAAATTGGCACGACCCGTCGGGGGATTGGCCCCACCTATGCCGACAAATCTGAGCGTATCGGCATCCGCATGGTCGATCTGCTTGATATGGACGATCTGGCCGAGCAGCTAGAGTGGACGATTCAGTACAAGAATGTCGTGCTCGAAAAGTTGTATGGTCTGGACCCCTTAGACCCGAAAGCGGTACTGGAGGAATATCGGGAGTATGCCGATCGCCTCCGCTCCCACGTCGTGGATAGTTCCCTGCTCATTGACCAGGCGATTCGCGATCGCAAAAATATTTTGTTCGAGGGCGCTCAGGGCACCCTGCTAGATCTCGACCACGGCACCTACCCCTATGTCACCTCCTCCAATCCGGTGGCGGGGGGAGCCTGCATCGGTTCCGGGGTTGGCCCCACCATGATTGACCGCGTGATCGGCGTCGCCAAAGCCTACACCACCCGCGTCGGTGAAGGGCCCTTTCCCACTGAGTTGATTGGCGGCCTGGGGGACAAGCTCTGTGAATTGGGGGCCGAGTTTGGAACTACGACCGGGCGGCGGCGGCGGTGCGGCTGGTTTGACGCGGTCATTGGTCGTTACGCGGTGCGCATCAATGGCATTGACTGTCTCGCGATTACTAAGTTAGACGTGCTCGACGAACTGGACGAAATCCAGGTGTGCACGGCGTACAAAATTGATGGCGAGATTCACCAAGAATTACCCAGCAGTGGACGGTTGTTTGCTCGGTGCGAACCGATCTACACTACTCTTCCGGGTTGGAAACAATCCACCGCGGGTTGTCGATCGCTGGAAGACCTGCCGACCCAAGCGCTGGATTATCTCAAGTTTTTGGCTGAGTTAATGGAAGTTCCGATCGCGATCGTATCGCTCGGAGCCAGTCGTGACCAGACCATTATCGTGGAAGATCCCATCCACGGTCCCAAGCGAGCGCTGCTTTATGAAAATGGTGGCGCTTCTCAAGTTGCTTGATCGTTCGTTTGCCTGCCGAAGTCTTTTTGAGTTGTAAGTAAGTCCTATGGAACTGTCGATTGAATGTCAAAAGCGCGATACCAGCGCAAATCCCAGAGCCCTCCGCCGTGAGGGACAAATCCCCGCAGTCCTGTATGGACATGACGGCGATGCCTCAGTTTCGCTCGTGGTGGAGCAGCGGGAAGCGGAGCGCCTCGTGCGCTATGCTGACGTCAACAACACCTTGATCAACGTCAGTGTGCCGGAAATGCCCTGGAATGGTCAGGCCCTCTTGCGGGAAGTCCAAACCCATCCGTGGAAAGGTAAGATCTATCATCTGAGCTTCTTTTCGATTTCGAGTCAGTCCAGCGTAGACGTGGTCGTAGGGATTAACTACACCGGCACTGCTCGGGGCGTTAAAGACGAGGGCGGTACGCTTGATATCATGGTGTCAGAATTGGCGATTCGCTGCGCCCCGGACGTGATTCCTGAGTCGTTAGACATTGATGTCTCTCACTTAGCCGTCGGTGAAAATTTGCATATCAGCAACCTCAAACTGCCAGCGGGCGTCGAAGTGATCTCAGAGACTGACAAAACTTTGGTGAATGTCGCTGCACCCCGAACTGTTGCCTCTGAGGAGCCTACCCCAACGGTGGCAACTCCCTTAGGCAAAGAAACCCCGAAAGCAGAATAAGGCTAATCTATCCGGCTTGACCAGGGATTGATATCCCTGGTTTTTTATTGTCTGAGTGCGGCTGGTCACGGCCATACCCTCAGCAGTCCTGATCTCCGTTAGGGTGGGCATGGCCTACCAGGCTTAAGTCAGTGCCAACTTTGCCAGCACTCATCTCCAAGCAGTTTGTAAATCACCTCTAAACCCCAGGATTCATGGCGAACGCATCCCTTCCCCCCTTGATTGAACAGATGCTCCAGCCGGAGTTTTATCCCCACGACGTGCAGCCGCCTATCCGGCTCATGCAGACCCACGTCTCTTACGTCCTGTTGACAGGGGATTTTGCCTACAAAGTGAAAAAGTCGGTGGATTTTGGGTTTCTCAACTACTCCACCTTGGAAAAACGGCAGCACTTTTGTGAGGAGGAACTGCGGCTGAATCAACGCGCCGCTGCGGCCCTCTATTTGGAGGTGTTGCCGATCGCCCAACAGGGCGATCGCTTTGTCCTGGGGGCAGATGATAGTGTGGTCGAGTATGTCGTCAAGATGCGGCAGTTTCCCCAGTCGGCCCTGCTGAGCCACCAGTTCGAACAAGGGGAATTGACGGAAGCGCTGCTGCAGCAATTGGCAGCGGCGATCGCTGAATTTCACCTCAAAGCGAAAACCAACGACTACATTCGCGCCTTTGGCACCGTCGAAAACGTGCGCCAGTCCATCGACGAAAACTACGAGCAAACGGTGGGCTTCATCGGCGGTCCCCAGACCCAACAGCAGTTTGACGAAACCAAAGCTTTTACCGACGAGTTTTTTGCCACCCGGCAAGACCTGCTCCAACAGCGCATGGCGCAGGACAAAATTCGGGCCTGCCATGGTGACCTGCACCTCAACAACATTTGTTATTGGCACGATGAACTGCTGCTGTTTGACTGTATCGAGTTCAACGAACCGTTCCGCTTTGTCGATGTCATGTTCGACATTGCTTACATCATCATGGATTTGACCGTGCAGGGACGGCGCGATCTGGCGGCAATTTTTCTCAGCCACTATGTGGAATGCACGGGCGACTGGGAAGGCTTGCAGGTGCTGCCGCTCTACGTCAGTCGGCAATCCTACGTGCGGGCGAAGGTCACCTCTTTTTTGCTGGGTGATCCCTCCATCGATGAGGGCACTAAGCAGGACGCTGCGGCCAAAGCCGCCAAATACTACACCCTCGCCTGGGAAGCCATGCAGCCTCAGCCGGGGCGGTTGCTGGTGATGTCCGGACTGTCAGGAGCGGGCAAGAGCACTGTGGCTCGCGAGTTGAGTCGTCAACTGGGGGCGATTTACCTGCGCTCTGATGCTGTGCGCAAGCATCTGGCCGGAGTGCCGCTGCCGCAGCGGGGCGACGACAGCCTGTATACGCCAGCAATGTCCCAGAAAACCTATGAACGACTGGCCGAACTCGGCGGCCTGCTGGCGAGTCAAGGCTATACCGTCATTTTAGATGCCAAGTTCGATCGCGTGGCGACCCGACAGTTGGCGATCGCCCAGGCCCAAACCCACGACCTGCCGCTGACCCTGGTGCATTGTCAGGCTCCCTCCGAGGTGCTGGAGCAGCGGGTGCGGGAACGCCAGGGCGACATTGCCGACGCCACGGTGGCGGTATTAGCCCAGCAAACCCTAGAGCCATTCACCGCCACTGAAGGGCAATTTGTCCACCCGGTGGATACCACCCAGCCCCTGCCTCCGCAATTGGCGACTATAGTAGAGGCGTAAACGAGTCCGGCCAGGGGTTCGTGATGGCTAGAGCACTGCGCGCTCGGTCGACCGTCGATGTGGGGTGAATTGTGACTGACAAAATTTTTCCCGTCGCCCTCAAACTGTGGTTGGTGTTTTTGCTGGCATTTTTGCTGCTGGGGTATGAAATCGCTCCTAGTATCATCTTTGGCGCGATCGCCGGTTTCGCGGGCGGTACTGTGTCGGCCTGGTGGCAGACCCCCGGCGGCGAACCCGCTCCCCCCAAACCCGAACCCACTGCCCTGGATAAATTGAGCGAAAAGCTCAAACCTCGCCAGGTGCAAAACCGCTTACCCTTCTTAAAGCTGTTTACCCGTCGCGATCGCCGCTCCCCTGGCCCGCGCTAATCCGCTACTGCTATGCCGTTTGAAATTCGCAAGATTCAGCCTGCTGACAATCCTCAGATTGCGGCGATTATTCGCCAGGTCTTAACCGAGTTTGGCGCAAACCGCCCTGGTTTTGCCTGGGCTGATCCGGAGTTAGATGCACTTTCGCAGGCCTATCAAGGCCACAATGCCGCGTATTACGTGGTTACTGCCGACCACACGGTGATTGGCGGCGGTGGGATTGCCCCCTTTCCCTGTGAGCATGAGGGCCTCTGTGAACTGCAAAAAATGTATCTTCTTCCCGCCTTTCGGGGGAAAGGGCTGGGCCAGACCCTGATCCAAAAACTGCTCAATACGGCATCCGTTCTCGGCTATCGTGGCTGCTACCTGGAAACCCTGGATGCGATGCAGTCGGCCCTACAGCTCTATCAAAAATTTGGCTTCGAGCCCCTCGAAGCACCGCTAGGCGATTCGGGTCACGATCGCTGCAACTGCTTCCTTTTACGATGGCTGCAGCCAGAGTCCCGCTCCCCCGTGGCCTGACCGACCCCTTGATGGAGCGATCGCGGGGCATCTGACGCCTCCCCGCCAAGCGCCTACGAACAGAAGCATCCCCAAACAAGAAGCAGTTCCAGCGATCGCTGAAACTGCTTAATTGAGTATTCAGTTGTCAGGTGTAGTTGACTAGGAGACGACAAAAGCGATAGAGCAGACACCTGCTACTAGGCCAGCCGCCAAAACACCGAGAATGATGTAGTTGCGCTTGTCATTGGCGGTTGGAGGCTCAGCCTCATACATCTTGGGTTCAACGGCAAAGTTATTTAACCGACCACCATCTTCAACGGTATAGCGCATATTTATATCCTTTGCGAATGCTGCAATTCATTCCACCTTAACAGATAAACCGCAAATTTCTACACACTTCTTAACATTTTTCAGGTTTTTTCAAGCTTTCGATGTAGAAAAATCAATGCTTCCCCCTCTAGCGGGTGAGATAGTTCCGAAAGAAATCGACTTGGAGCTGGGCGGCAGTCCGTTGCAGGCCAATATCGAAAATGCTGTGTCCAATCCCTTCAAATTCGTACATGGTCGTTGGCACACCGTTGCCATCGATCACATCATGAAAGTTGCGGGCCACATCGACTTGCAAAAAGTCCGCCGAGCCGTGAAAGATCATCGTGGCGGTGGTGATGTCATCGGCACTATAGAGTGGCGAGATCGCCTGATACAGCTCAGGGGCTTCCATGGGCGTGCGCCCCGTCAGGTAAGACAGCAGGGATGAGTAGCCCAGTTGCCATTCCGTAAACGCATCCAGGAAGGAGCACTGGGGGTTAGCCGCCGCAAACACCTCGGGGAATTGAGCGATCGCCTGAGCCGTGAAATAGCCGCCATAGGAACACCCCGTAATGCCCAACTGGTCAGGACGCGCCCACCCTTGCCCCACCACCTGGGCAGCCACTTCGACCCCTTCGATGATGTCAACCTGGCCGAAGTTGTTGCCCTCGGCCTGCAGGCGATACAACTCAGCGCCAAAACCCTCGCGCCCAGCGAGCGGCACCGACAGCACCGAAATGCCGAAATTGGGCAGCAGGTTCAGGGGCATTTCCACTTCCACCGCAAATTCGTTAATCATTGAAAAGCCGGGACCGCCCTGTTGCCAAAATACGATGGGGGTCTCTGTCGGCGGAAAGGCCATGCCTGCGGGCTGCACCAGAAAGCCCTCGCGGGGGCCGTTGCGGGTTGAAAAGCGGACAGGATTGACCTGCACCTGGTTGACCGCCGCCACCGCTGCATTGAGTTGGGTAATCTGCACCGGCGGAGCGCTGCCATCCAGCGGCATCGAATACAACTCTGGCGGTTGGGTGACGGACGAAAAGGCAAAAAACAGAGTCCTGCCATCGGGGGAGACTTGCCACGATGTGGGGTCGACACTGCCAGTGGGGAGCGGCAGACGAGTCAACCCTTCGGAGCCTAAGTCGTAGGTATAAAAGTGGCGATTGGTGCCGACAGCGCTGCTAAACAGGACCGTATCGGCGTCAATAAAGTCGCCGGTATTCTCCAGGGGGCCTTCGAGCACCGGGTCGCTCAGGGTGGCGAGGGGATTGCCCGTCAGATCGAGAACCTGATAGTAGGACCGCTGGGGATAAAGGTAAGTCGGAAACTCGCGACCGCTGAGCTGACTCGGTTCCAGATATTTCACCAGCAAGCGATCGCCAGCGGGGTTCAATTTGGCCTCGGCCAGCAGGTGAGCCGGGTCATCCCCGGCTCTGAGTTGCAGCAGCAGTGGCTCCTCAGAGGCCGTGAGGTCATAGACTTTGACTTCATTTTGCTGCAAGAAAAGATTATCGGCGGGGGGCACGCGCCCCAGCGCATCTTGATTGACCGGATCCGCCAGGTTGGGGCTGTAGGGGGTGCGTTCGTAGAGTTGCCGCCCTTCCACTGAGGAGGTCACAAACACGACGCGATCGCCGTTAGCGGACCAGGACGGGGGCTGAATTTCTAAATCCGGAGGAATGCGGGCGACCTCAATGCGATCGAGAGATCGCAGAGACACCAGGTAGATCACGTCTTCCTCTGCTTCGAACACTCGCAGGGCAAAGTGAGAAAAGTCAGGAGCTGCCCCCAAAATTTCCCCCGATTCTTCCTCTGTAGGGTAGACCGTGGTGTGTGAGACGATGCCGGTATCTCGGTTCAACGACACCAGATCCCACGGTCCAAACAGGCCCTCTTGGACAAACCGAATCGTGCGGTTATCCACCCATTGAATCGGCACCAGGGGGCTAAATACCTCAGCTGCCAAAACAAACGAGTCCACCAGTTCACCTGTGTTGAGGTCGAGGAATTTGACCTGCCAATCGGTTTGACTCAAGCGATCCAGACTGGCGACCACCAGCGTTGAGCGATCGGGGCTGACGTCGCTCAAGATTTGGGGCTGCCGCACCAGTTGCAACGTATCCAGCTTTTCCTGCTCGGCCTCCGACAGGGTGGGTAACTCCACATCATCAAAGCCTACATTGATGATTTCTGCCGTGGCCGTTGTTCCCACCACCAACACGGTGGTGAAGCTGCCCAACATCAACCGCCAGGAGCGCTGGCCCGCCGACCTCAAATTCAGACCGAAAAATATCATGGTGCGATCGCCGCTATGCCCCATGCACCCCGGCATTGGAGGCATAGAACGCTAATAACTTGTCCCGTTGTATCCGATTTCGGCGGCAATGGCGGGATTTCATATAATCTCTTTGGAAAAGATTTATAGCCGCAGGCGGCAGACGGAATGCGAAATTCGGACTTAGGTGATAAGTAGATGGGCTTAATTATTTGTAGGGTGCGTTACGGCTTCGCCTAACAGCACCCTACAACATTGTTTGTTTATGCCCACCTACTTACCTGAAAAAGAAAATAAGCTAATCGACCTTTAATTTGCCTGGTTGAGTCTTGCCGACAGCGGAGTTCAACCACCAAAATACGCAAAGTAGGTGAGCTTTAGCTTATCAGTTGCGTAGGAATGGAAATTCAATAGGTTGGGATAGCCGTCTCGGCTGTCCCTTGTCCGGTCAGGTCTATTCTTCGCGAAAATTGCATGTTACATGATCCTCATTCTGCTGGCTCAACTAGGCGTTAATGGTGCCATCGGGCATGATGGTGCCGCGCAAGATCGTGCCGGTGAGTTTGACCATGACGCGATCGCCCACGGCCACCTTCGCCCCACTCAAATCTGCGCCGCTGAGATCTGCCCCGCTCAAATCTGCGCCAATGAGATTTGCGCCCCGCAGATTGGCATGGCTGAGATTAGCCTGCAGCAGATTGGCCCGAAACAGATTAGCGTTGGACAGGTCAGCCCGATTGAGATTGACCCCATGCAAAAACGCATCTTGCAAGTCGGCATTGCTCAGGTCAGCACTGCTCAGGTTGCGCCCGGAGAAGTCTTTTTCCTTCAGGTCGGCTCCCCGCAGATTGGAGCCGCTCAAGTCCGGCTGCTGCCGCGACCGATAGGCGCTGCTAGAGCTTGAGTGAGATTCTGCAGGCGATGGCGGGCGGTAGCTCGAAGCGGGGGGGCGATAACTCGACGTCGTGGAGCGATCGCTATTAACGGTGTAGCTGGGGCCACTATCGCGACTGTTTGAGGCTGAGTTACCGGAACCACTGGGCCGCGGCGTGGTGTAATTGTTCCACCCGTCATTGGCATTGGTGTGAGAGGCACTATTGCCGTTGGTGTAGCGGTGGCTGGGGTTCCCCGGTGTCGACCCGCTAGCGCTAGTGTTAGCGCTAGCACTAGACGAAGAGGGCGGGCGATCGCCCGTGGTGCCGTTACGGGCTTGCGCATCCTGATTTTCGTTCTGGCGGTAAGTCCCGTAGTTGCCGTAGCGAGCCTGGGCATAGCGAGCTTGATAATTCCGATAAGGGTTTTGATAGGTTTGCTGCGACGACTCTGACGGACGACTGGAAGTCGAGTGCTGCCGATAAGACGGATTACCCGCAGCGCGACCGTAGGGGCGCGTGCGCGATCGATAGCCCGTGCCCGCAGCATTACTACCGTTGCTAGAGGTGGGGGTCCCCACGCGGGCGTGGGTGCGCAGGTAGTCGCGGGCTTGATTGAGCTGCTTAATTTTTTCCTGCGCTTTTTCAATCAGCCGCAGATTATCTTTCGGCAAGCGATCGGGATGCCAGATAAACACCAGATCTTTGTAAGCCTGATTGACTTCTTCCATGGAAGCCCCCGGCTCTAAATCTAATATTTGATAGGCGGTGTCTAGCTCTTGCATTCAGCTTCGCCAATGAAGTGCATACTGCGACTAATGTGCAGCTATTCAAGCAGTCTGGAAATAACAGTTTCTCTATTTTAGTGGGAACTCGGGGCAACGAGATCGCGACGATGGCTTCAGACTAAGGGGGGAAGCGCTAATCTGGGGCTTTTTGCCGATTCGCTTAAGCATTCGTCAAACAACTTACTTACAGGGATTTAACGATCACGGCGTTCCCGCACGAGAATTCTTGCCGACTAGGGGGCGACTGCAGCCTAAGATACCAAGAGATGATTGCAAGGCAATGGGAGGCCAGGATGCGCGTTTTGATTATGGGCGGCACTCGCTTTATCGGGGTGTACCTCACTCAACTCTTGGTCAGTCAGGGCCACGAGGTGGTGCTGTTTAACCGGGGCAACAAACCTGCGCCAGTCGCATCGGTGAAAACCATCAACGGCGATCGCCAAGATGCGGCCCAACTCAAAGCCGCCCTCGCCGGGGAAACCTTTGACGCCATTTTTGACAACAACGGTCGGGAACTGAGCGACACCCAACCCCTGGTCGAACTGTTTGGCGGTCAAGTTCAACATTTTGTTTATGTCAGCTCTGCCGGGGTGTATTTGAAATCGGACGAAATGCCCCATGTCGAAGGCGATGCCGTTGACCCCAACAGCCGCCACCAAGGCAAATTTGCAACCGAAGCATATTTAGCGGCGCAAAAGGTGCCCTTTACGTCGGTGCGTCCCGTCTATATTTATGGACCGCAGAACTATAACGATGTGGAAGCCTGGTTTTTCGATCGCCTGGTGCGCGATCGCCCGCTGCCCATTCCTGGTAACGGCATGGCACTGACCCAAATGGGCCACGTCGCCGATCTCGCCGCTGCCATGGCTGCCGTGTTGGGCAATCCGCAAGCCATGGGGCAGATTTACAACATCTCTGGAGACAAGGCCGTCACCTTTGATGGGTTGGCGCGAGCCTGTGCGATCGCCGCCGGTAAAGATCCGGCCAGCCTCAAGTTGGTGCATTACGACCCTAAAGCCTTTGATTTCGGCAAAAAGAAAGCTTTTCCGATGCGGGTGCAGCACTTTTTTACCGACATCCACAAAGCCCAATCAGAACTGAATTGGACCCCTCAGTTCGACCTCGTGAGTGGTCTTAAAGACTCCTTCGAGAACGATTTTGTGACTTCCGGACGCCAACAGGCTGAGGCTGACTTTTCCCTAGACGAGCAAATTTTGTCGGCCTGCCGTTGAAGTCCACCCCGCTGACCAGCAAGCATCTAGGAAACGCGGGTTTAGCAAAATCCATTGTTTTGGCAGGGGCGCACGGTTTTGCGCCCTGCCCGAGGCCTCAAGGGCAGGGAGGCATCCCCGCACCAAAAATTCTGGCAAGGTGTTGTTGCCTTCCCCCACTGCCCCGATCGCAAAGCAATAAGCTTGATAAAGGTGGATTTGTTCTGTTCTCAATTTGTGGGCACCCTAAAACACACTCAATCCTGTCACTGTTGCTAACGAAACTCGCCTCACCTGGATGGAAATGTCATGAGGTGCCCCTTTCCCTGGTCTTTTCAGCGATCGCGCCGCCGATTTCTACAACTCACGCTACTGTCGGCGGGCGCAACAGGCTTATTCGCAAACTGTCGCCGTCCTCATGGGACTAGGGGCGAAAATTCCACCCCCTTGGCCCGCAGCAAGACCTTTGACTGGGAGCAATTCCAGGGGCAAAAAATCTCCCTGCTGTTAGATGACCACCCCTGGACGGCTGGCGTCAGACCTTACTTGGCGGACTTTGAGGCCCAAACCGGCATTCAAATTGAACTCACCGTCATCCCTGAACCTGAGTACTTTCAGGCCATGGAAACCGCTCTCCAGAATGCCACGACGCCCGTCGACGCCTTCTTCTTACCGATGGATTCGACGGCTTATCGGCTGTGGCAAGCCTCGCTGCTCTACCCGCTGACCCCCCTGATTCACAATCCTCAACTCACGGAAGCGAGCTACAACTTGTTTGATTTTCCGGAAGGGTTTCGGCTCGCGGCGATGTATCCTCCAGCGGCGGCGGCGCAACAACTCTATGGCATTCCGGCAACGTTTGAAGCCTATATCCTGTTCTATAACCAGCAGTTGGTGAATCAGCATCTTGGGGGCATCGTGCCCCAAACCATGCCCGAGCTGATCGCGGCAGCTCAAAAGATCAATCAGTTAGGTAACGGAGAATTTTTCGGGGCTGTCATGCGGGGCATTCCCTCTGATGCCATCATTGATACGGTTACGGGCATTGTGTTGGATAGCTGGGGCGATGATGACACCTCGCTGCCCTATAACGTTTGGTTTGCCCGCGATTGGCAGCAGCCCCGACTTACCGATCGCCGCATTGTCGAAGGCTTGACGGCGTATGCCCAGCTGATGCAGGCGGGACCACCGAATATCAAAAACATTGATTGGCCCCAGGCGACGGCACTGTTTCAAGCGGGTCAGGTGGCCTTTTATATTGACGCTAGTTTGTTTGGGCCGGGGTACGAGAGTGCTGAGTCGGCGATCGCGGGGAATGTGGGCTACGAGTTGCTGCCCCGGTTTCGGTCGACTAGCCTGACGGGGCACTGGTTATGGGGCCTTGGGATTGCGCAAAAGTCGCGGCAGCCGGAGGCGGCCTGGCTGTTTGTGCAATGGGCCAGTAACCAGCAAATCGAACCGCTGATATCAGTGGCGACGGGTGGGGCACCCAGATTTTCATCCTGGTTAAATCCGTCGCCTTATACCGAAGCGATGAATGTGGCCTATGCGCTTTGTGTCCAAAAAGCGATGCAAACTTCTCGTCCCACGGTCGTTTTACATCCCCGCTGGAACCAAATTGCCTTAGCGATCGCGGAGACGATTCACACAATTTATGATGGCACCGATAGCGTAGAAGCAGTGACTCAACTAGAAGCCCTAGTTGAGCAAATCATGGCGCAGGAGTCCTAATGTTTGTGCCCTGGGGATGGCCCAAAACCATTCGCTCTCAGTTGATGCTTGGCTTTGGCGCGATCTTGCTCGTCAGTTTCACGAGTTCGGCGATCGGCTACCGCAGCTTGGCTCAACTGCGGAGTAGCAGTCGTGCCCTGGTCGACAATTCTGCTCGGGTGAGAGACCTCAGTTTAGAATTGCAAGCCAATTTTCTCCAGGCCAGGCAAGCGGAAGAAATTTATCTCAACCGCTGGAAAACGAGCATTACGGCTAAGGATGTCCAGGGCCTGATTCAAGAAAATGAGCGGTACTTAATAGCCGCTCGGAAAAATTTGTCGGAGTTGAAGGCCCTAGAAGGCGAAAAATCAGATTTGTCGGAGGAATTGGCCCTGTTGGAGTCCCTATTTCTCAATTATGAATCGGCTTTTCAATCCACGACCCAGCGCATTAGCCAGAACGCTCAAGATGATTTATTTCCGCAAAGAATTCAACGCCTTTTTCAAACGATTTCTATGCCTGCCGCAGGGGTAGAAGAACTCAATTTGCAGAAAACGTTATGGGAAATTGCAGCTAAGGAACAGGCTTATTTTAATGTGGGCGATCAACAATATCTCAACGATGTGCGTCAGGAAGCCGAACAGCTAGCGACGTTGCTTGAGCGATCGCAGTTGCCAGCGCAACAACCAGATTTTGCCGATGAGATGCAAGCTTATTTGAATGACCTCAACGCGGCGTTGGTGCTCGAACAGCAGGTCCAAGTGAATGCCATTGTGGCTAACAATATTAATCGCGAAATTGATCAAATCATCCAAAGCATTGACGATACGACCCAAGTCCGCGCCCAAGCCGCTCGCCTAGCGCTCGATCGCACCGCCCAGCAAAGTAATGCGGCTTTACTGGCAACGGCCTTAACTGCCCTGGGGTTGACGATTTGGGCTTGTTTGTGGCTGGGGCGGCGCATTATGCGACCGATCACGGCGTTGCAAAATGCCGCAACCCAAATCAGCACGGGTGATCTGAACTACACCTTGTGTTTACCGGGCAAAGATGAATTTTCCGTAGTAGCTGACACCTTTAACCAGATGGTGAGGCAATTGCGCCATACCCTTGACGACCTGGAAGCCAGGGTGGCAGAGAGAACCATGGCCCTCGCTGCGTCTAACCAGTCTTTGCAAGAGAAAACCCAGTCCTTAGAAGTCGCCCTCAAGCAACTCCGGGAAAGCGAAACCAGTTATCGATCGCTGCTAGAGCATCTGCAAGCGGGGGTTGTCGTGCATGACCATCGCACCCAAATTGTGCTGTGCAATCACATGGCAGCTCAGCTACTGGGCCTGTCCTCGGACCAGATAGTGGGGCGCGATGCGGTCAGGTCATCGTGGCCCTTGATCGACGAATCCGGCCAAGGCTTGACGGTCGATCAATATCCAGTGAATCAGGTGATTACCAGCCAAGCGCCCCTGCATAATTTTGTTTTGGGTATCCAACCGGGAGCATCCACACCAGTGGTTTGGGTGCTGGTTAACGCCTTTCCCGTGTTTGATGATCAGAATTTGCTCCAGCGAGTGGTCGTCACCTTCAACGATATTACCGAGCGCAAATTAGCCGAAGAAAAACTCCGCCACCGAGCCCTACACGATGTTTTGACCGATTTACCCAATCGCACCTTACTGATTGAGCGACTCAATCACGCCATTCATCAAGCGTGTCGTCAGGCCCAAAATCGCTTTGCGGTGCTGTTTATTGATCTCAATCGCTTTAAGGTCATCAACGATAGCTTGGGGCATACGATCGGCGATCAACTGCTAGTTCAAGTCGCCCAGATTTTGCTGGCTCAAGTGCGCAACGTTGATACGGTGGCTCGCTTAGGCGGTGATGAGTTTGTCATTTTGTTAGAACAAGTGCAAAGCCTGCAAGAAGTCATCCACGTGGTGGAGCGGATTCAAACCGAGATCCAAATCCCGATCACGCTGATGGGGTACACGATGTTTACGTCGGCTAGCATCGGGATTGCCCTGAGCAACGACACGTATCAGCGGGGGCAAGAGATTTTGCGAGATGCGGATAATGCGATGTATCGGGCCAAGGCTAAAGGCGAGTCCCACTATGAAATCTTCGACCCCGAAATGCACGAGACCGCGCTGCGGCTCTTATCTTTAGAAACTGACTTGCGTCAGGCGATCGCCCAGCAAGCGTTTTTTCTGCAATATCAGCCGATCGTCGATTTATCGTCGCGCCAGTTGATCGGCTTTGAAGCGCTAGTCAGGTGGCAGCACCCCACCCGCGGTCGCGTGCCGCCCGATCAGTTTATTCCCCTGGCGGAGGAGACGGGGTTGATCATCCCCCTGAGCGAGTTGATTTTGCAACAAGCCTGTGCGCAGATGAGCCACTGGTGTCAGCACCAGGCGATCGCCCGACGCCTGCGGGTGAGCGTCAATATTGCCGCTGGACTGTTTCAAAATGCTCTGTTTGTCGAAAACCTGGATGCGGTTTTACAGCAAACGGGACTGCCGACCACCCACCTCAAACTCGAAGTCACGGAAAGCGTGTTACTCGAAAATATCGACGCCGTGCTCTCGACTCTATCAGCCCTAAAGCAACGCCAGATCGAGGTGAGTTTGGATGATTTTGGTACAGGGTATTCGTCGCTGAGTTATCTCAAGCAATTCCCCATCGACACTTTGAAAATTGACAAATCGTTTGTCGACAGTCTGGAACAGGATGGCGACGCCAGCATTGTGGAAGCGATCATTCAGATTGCCCATTCGCTACAGATGACGGTCGTTGCTGAAGGGGTCGAAACCCCGGCGCAACAAGCCTGGTTGCAACGCTTGGGATGTTGGGCCATCCAGGGCTATTTGATCAGTCCGCCCCTCGATGCCCCTGAGGCCGAAAAGTTTATGCAAACTTTCCAGGCTTAACGGTGGGCGGTCAAAACGGCAGCGCCTTAAGGTTGGAACTGCTGGGTGTAGAGGTAGGCATAGCGATCACCCTGCGCCAGTAACGCCTCATGGGTGCCCGATTCCACAATTTGCCCTTGCTCCAGCACGAGGATGCGATCGGCATTGCGGACGGTGGCGAGGCGGTGGGCAATGATAAAGGCGGTGCGATCGCCCATCAGCCGCTCCAGGGCTTCCTGCACCAGCTTTTCGGATTCGGAGTCCAGAGCGGAGGTGGCTTCGTCCAAAATCAAAATACGGGGATCGAGCAGGACGGCACGGGCGATCGCGATGCGCTGCCGTTGCCCGCCGGACAGGTTCACCCCCCGTTCTCCTACCCAGGCGGAATAGCCCTGAGAAAACTGAGTGATGAAATCGTGGGCGTTGGCGGCTTTGGCAGCGGCTTCGACGGCCTGCAAATCAAACTCTGGTTGCCCAAAGGCGATATTTTCGGCGATCGTGCCGGAAAACAGCACCGTCTCTTGCGGCACAATACCGATTTGCCGCCGCAGACTTTTCAGCGTGACCTGGGAGATATCTTCGCCATCAATGAAAATCTGGCCGGATTGGGGATCGTAAAAGCGCGGCAGCAAGTTCACCAGGGTCGTTTTGCCTGCGCCCGAGGACCCGACTAGGGCAATTTTTTCGCCGGGTTTTGCCAGCAGGTTAATGCCCCGCAGCACCGGCTCCCCCAGTTGGTACTGAAACTTGATATCACGATACTCTACCTTGCCCGTCACGGCTGGCAGGGGATAGGCATTGGGGGCTTCTTCTACACCGGGGGCGATCGCATTCAGCTCAAACACGCGGTCCACCGACGCTTCCGCCTCTTTGAACAGGTTGTAGTTTTCCGTCGTGTGGGTGATGGGGTCGATCAGCAGCAGCCCCGCCGTGACATAGCTGGCAAAGGCTTGTCCGGTGAGATTGCCGGTGGAGATTTGCCAACTGCCCACCAAAAACAACACGAGAATGATGCCCGCATACAGCAGGCCAATGACGGGATACTGCACCGCCAGCAGCCAGGCGGCGCGATATTTGGCCTCGTAGTGGCGTTTCGATTCGGCCTGAAAGCGATCGACGGCGTAATCTTCTGCCGCAAAGGCCCGCACGAGACGGATGCCGCCAAATACCTCGGTGAGCTGGGATGACAGGTCGGAGACCAGATTTTGGCTGGTGCGCGAATAGTCCAACATGCGATCGCCAAACCACCCCACCAGCGCCGCAAAGGCGGGCACAATTACCAGCATTGTCAGGGTCAGTTGCCAGTTCAAATACACCATGTAGGTGAGCACGACCACGAGCTGCAAAAGGCTGGGAATGAAGTCCTGAAACAGCTTTTTGACCACCTCGCCGATGCGATCGATATCTTCGGTCAGACGGTAGGTGAGGTCGCCGGTCTGGGCCTTTTCAAAATAAGACAGGCTCAGTCTTTGTAGATGTCGATAGGTATCGACTCGCAGCTTGAGCGCGACTTGCAGCGCCGCTTTCGACATCAGCGAATCTTGCCCATACTGCCCCAGCTTGTGAATCGTAAAGCCCGCAATGGTGATGGCGGCCAGACGCGCCAGGGCCAACACTTCACCCTGCACCAATAGAGACAGCATTTGTCCAGACAGCCAGGCCAAAATCGGCCAAAAGGCTGTGAACACCAATGTACACAGCAGGGCATACATAATTGTGCGCCACTGCTCGCGGACGTAAGGGGCCAGTTGCAAGTATTTTGAGCGGGGTTTTGCGCGGGGGGCCAAGCGATCGCCTCATCCATTCTGCATTTCCCCACGCTATCAGGTTCCGAGGAACAAACAAGCGTTGGTTAGCCAGTTTCCTGACCTAGCTTTCAGGCGGGGTGAGTTGGTTTAGAAAGTGCTCTAAATCTTGATGGAGCAGGACTTCTAGCTGGTTGGATAGCTCCAGATTAGTCCGCAGCTGATTAATTTCAATTTCTGCCCCATAGCCATGCCGGACAAAATGTCGAAACCCTCGTAAGCGATTTAAGACATCAAAGGTGCTTTCCGATAACAAGGCGGGACGAATTCCCTGCACGGGTTGGCTGAGGCGAAGCAAGAGAGTCCGATGCCATTCGCCACGAGAGCCAATCTGATTTTCAAAGGCATTGGCAACTAATTTCAGCAAATCCTCGACGGCGCAATACAGATTATGAATTTGGTAGGCAACGCTGTCGCGCTGAGTAGGGGTCTCTAGCCCTGACTCTAGGCGATCGCCCAGGCGTTCATAGACTCGTTGAATCAAGCGCCATTGGGCCATTAGCTCAGCTCTGAGTCCGGCGACTTTGTCGTACTCCATGGGCGTCCTATTTGGCGAATTTTATCGGCAAAATGGCACTGATCTAACGGCACCACATCGACATCCCGGTTGACCTGTAGAGATAGATAACTTGCTAGGCCAAACGGATCACCGACCGACAGGGTATCGACTGCAATATCCAGGTCTGACTGGTTGGAAAAGCGTTCGGCCTGGATGACGGAGCCAAACAGATATCCCTGCTTGATGCCAAATTCCTCAGCGTGCGAGATTAACCAGGTCTGTGCAGCCGATAACACGGTCTGGCGATCGCGTTCCCACTGTTCACGTTGCTGAGCCCACTGCCGATCCAGCACTGGCGTTGGAAAATATGTCCGTTCCACAGCTTTCAATTCATCGACCTCGAGATCTAGATTAGCGGCCAATCCATCAACCTGGAACTGCTGAACATTTGAAAGGCTGAATAGGCTGAATAGATTGAGGGTTTAGGGCAATCGCAGCGCCGCGATCGCGAGGCAAGCCCAACCCAGCATCAGCGCGACTCCCCCGATGGGGGTGACGGGGCCGACGGCCTTGATCCCGGCGAGGCTAATGAGATACAAGCTGCCAGAAAACAGCACCGTTCCGGCAATGAACAACCAGCCCGCCGCCGTCAGCCAGGGCCAGGGCGGTTTGGCAATGCTCTGCAACGTGCCAACGACCAGCAGTGCCAGCGCATGATACATCTGATATCGCACTCCCGTACCGAAGACTGCGATCGCCCGCTCGGTGAGCTGATCTTGCAAGGCATGGCTAGCAAAGGCTCCCCCCGCGACAGATAGGCCTCCTAACACAGCAGCGATCGCGAGAAATACTTGCATGGGCGGTTTGTCGTGACAGACCAGACATTACAGCGATATCTTAGCGCTGGTGCTGGCATCGCGATCGCGGCAGTGGACCGCGAAAACGGTGCTCGATCCCCATCAGCCGCCAGGAAAAATGCTGGGAAAAGCTGACGGCTTGCCCCTCGCTGGCCCGTCGATCCCGCCATCCCCTCTGGCCAGGGTCTAGAAACGATGCCCACTTTGGGTCATGCTATTAGCGAACGCAATTCAATAGGGAGAGGACACATGGCTGAGATGGATCCGGTCAAGCTGATGAAGCAGGAAGTGGGGCGAGCGGCGGCGGCTCAGGTGCAGTCCGATACGATTGTGGGATTGGGGACGGGGTCGACAACGGCGTTTGCGATTCAGTTTTTGGGCGATCGCCTCGCGTCCGGTGAGCTGAAAAATATCAAGGGGGTGCCCACCTCTTTTCAGGCCTCGGTTCTGGCCAAGAAATACGGCATTCCTCTAACGACGCTGGATGAAATCGACCACATCGATATCGCCATTGACGGAGCGGATGAGGTCGACCCGCAGTTCAACTTGATCAAGGGCGGCGGCGCGGCCCATACCCGCGAAAAAATCGTGGATTCTTTGGCGGCAAAGTTCATCGTGGTGGTCGACAGCTCTAAACTGGTGGACAAGCTGGGCTCGACCTTTGCGCTGCCGGTGGAAGTGCTGCCCATGGCGGTCGCTCCGGTCACGCGAGCGTTGGCAGGTTTGGGGGCAAAGGTCGACCTGCGCATGGGCGTCAACAAGGACGGCCCGGTAATTACCGATCAGGGCAATATGGTGCTGGATGCCAAGTTTGACGCGATCGCGAATCCCGCCGAGATGGAACAGCAGCTCAACAACATTCCTGGTGTGCTGGAGAATGGGCTGTTTGTCGGCGTGGCGACGGCCGTACTGGTGGGCGAAGTCAAAGACGGCCAAGCCTCTGTCCGGAGTCTATAAAGCCGATTGGGGTGGGGGTCAGGCCCGGTCGGCTGCGACCTCACCCGGCACAGGAGCATTCTCGCTACGATGTTGCCAACCGCTTTGCCCAATCGCCACTTAACTAGTTTCAGAACGATGCAATACCGACGCTTTGGACGTACGGAACTCCAAATGCCCGTGTTTTCCTGCGGGGGCATGCGTTATCAACATGCCTGGAAAGACGTGCCCCAGTGGCAAATTCCGCGCAAAAATCAGGAAAATCTGGAAGCGACCATTCGGCGATCGCTGGAGTTCGGTATTAACCATATTGAAACTGCCCGTGGTTATGGCACCTCCGAAGTGCAGTTGGGCCAGATCTTGCCGACGTTGCCCCGCGACCAACTGATCGTGCAAACCAAAGTGTCGCCCGAGCCGGACCCCAAAGCGTTTCGCCAGACGCTCCAGCAGTCCCTGCAAAACCTGCGGCTAGACTACATTGACCTGCTGGGCATTCACGGTCTCAACACGCCAGAATTGGTGGAGTACACCCTGCGTCCGGGGGGCTGCTTAGACGAAGCTCGCCAATTGCAACAGCAGGGGCGGATTCGTCACATTGGCTTTTCGACCCACGCCCCGACCCCCGTGATTGTGGAGGCCATTAATTCCGGGCAGTTCGACTATGTGAACCTGCACTGGTACTACATCAATCAGGACAATTGGCCAGCGATCGCGGCAGCCACTCAGCAAGACATGGGCATCTTTATCATCAGCCCGACGGATAAAGGGGGGCACCTCTACAACCCGCCACAAAAACTCGTGGATCTGTGTGCGCCCCTGAGCCCCATCGTATTTAACGATCTGTTTTGCCTGAGTCATCCCCAGGTGCATACGTTGAGTGTGGGCGCAGCACGACCCTCTGACTTTGATGAACACCTCAAAGTGTTGCCGCTACTCGACCAGGCTGAGATCGTGCTGCCGCCCATTTTGAAAAAGTTGGAAACGGCGGCGATCGCTGCCCTGGGGGCTGATTGGCTACGCACCTGGAAGGTTGGTTTGCCGAGTCCTGATCAGACCCCCGGACGCATCAATATTCCCATCATCCTCTGGCTGCGAAATTTGCTGGAAGCCTTTGACATGCAGGAATATGCGGAAGCCCGCTACAACCTGCTGGGCAATGGCGGTCACTGGTTTCCCGGCAATAAAGCGGATCAGCTCGACGCGGTGAATATTCGGGCGGCGATCGCCCACAGTCCCCATGCTGACAAGATTCCGGCGTTGCTGGCCGAGACTCACCACCGGCTACAAGGTAAAGCCGTACAGCGATTGTCCAGTTCCTAAAGCCTGGATCGGCGATCGCCAACGGTCCCAAAGCGGCGGCTGGCACCCGAGAGAGCGGGCAGCATGGAGATGCCTGATAATGGAGTGAAAGTGGCCGGTGCATCTGGCCGTGAGAGAAGCGCCGGTAGAGGTTAATGTAAGAGAAATCACAAATTTTTAGGGGATTGTGGTCGGTGGCCTGGATTTAGCGATCGGGCGCGATCCCCCCGGTTGAATAAACTCGCCTGATTTACATCTCTCCTGATGAAAGAACTGCTTTATCTAGAGGTTCCCACTCCCGATACCCTGGCTGTTCGGGCCTGGCTGCAAGCGACTTGGCAGCCGCAGCGAGGAACCGCGATCGCGACTATTGATGGCGTGCGTTTAGAGTTTCCGAGTCAGCAGAGCCAGGCCGAGTTGCCAGTTGCCCTGTCCATCTTTGTGTGGTCGCTGCAGCGCACTACCTACCTCAAGGTGTTTCGCTGGGGCAATGCGCCCTTACCCCAAGAGGCGAAGCTGTTACGGCAATTAGAACAAGCCGTCCGGACGGCGTTTCCCCCGACCTATCCCGAACTGCCCCCCTATCACCCCGATCAGGAAAGCATCTTTGCGGCGCTGGCACCTCACTATCCCAAGACGGTGACCTACTTTCAGCGGATGCCCAATGGCGAGGCCGACCTCCAGCGCGTCTATTGGTGGGAAAAGCGCTGGCGAGACAGTGTGCGATCGCCCCAAGCGCCCCAGCAAGTGATCTTTCGCAATCGTGATCGGGAGGGGGCGATCGCGCCCGAGAGCGAACCTTTTGACCTGATTTATATCGGGGGAGCCCTGGGTGTCATCCATGCGGCGGTGATGGCGAACCTGGGCTACCGTGTGCTGTTGATTGAGCGCTTGCCCTTTGGCCGCATGAACCGCGAATGGAACATTTCTCGGCGAGAGTTTCAGAGTTTAATTGACCTCGGGCTATTCACCGAGGAAGAATTTGAAGCCCTCATTGCCCGCGAATATGAAGATGGTTTCAACAAATTTTTTGATGCCAATAATCCTGCCGTCGCGAAATCCCCAGTTCTGCACACTCCAACGGTATTGAATGTCGCGCTGGATTCTGAAGCCCTGCTCCGGCGTTGCGGCGAAAAGCTGTTAGCGGCTGGGGGCACCATTTGGGACGAGACGGAATTTGAGTGGGCCAACGTCCGGGATGATGAGGTCACGGTGCAGACCCATCATCGCCCAACGGGGCAGGCCAGAACGACACAGGGCCGTTTGCTGGTCGATGCCATGGGCACAGCCTCGCCGATCGCCTGGCAACTCAACCAGGGACGAGCCTTTGATAGCGTTTGCCCCACCGTCGGAGCCTGCATTTCGAGCGGTTTTGAGCCCGCCGTTTGGGATTCGACCTATGGCGACGTGCTATTCAGCCACGGCGACATCTCGCGGGGGCGACAGCTCATTTGGGAACTTTTTCCCGCCCAAGGAGATGAGTTAACGATTTATCTGTTTCACTATCATGAGGTGCATCCTGACAATCCGGGTTCGCTCCTGGCGATGTATGAAGACTTTTTTCATATCCTGCCCGAGTACCGACGCTGCAACCTTGATAAACTCACTTGGCGAAAGCCCACGTTTGGCTACATTCCGGGGTATTTTTCTCTGGGCAAAGACGATCGCACCGTTGCCTTTGATCGGTTAGTGGCGATCGGCGATGCCGCTTCGCTCCAGTCGCCCCTGGTGTTCACCGGGTTTGGCTCACTGGTACGGAACCTCTCCCGCTTGACGCATTTGCTCGACGTGGCGTTGCGTCATGATCTGCTCAAGGCCAAGCACCTTAACCAGATTCGCGCCTTTCAGAGCAATGTCGCCGTGACTTGGTTGTTCTCCAAGGGCATGATGGTGCCCACTGGTCAATCTTTACCGCCAGCTCGTGTCAACTCGATGCTCAATACTTTTTTCGGCATCCTCGAGTCCGAAGACGCTGAAGTAGCAGACCGATTTATTAAAGATCGAGCTACCTGGAGCGAATTTAACCGCATGGCCCTCACCGCAGCCAGCAATAATCCCGCCCTTCTATTCTGGATTTGGCAACTGGCCGGTTCTAAAGCGTTGTTCCGATGGGTCGGCAGCTATCTCAACTACACCTGGCAAACCTTTTTGTTGTGGCTGTTTAGCTGGTTCCCCACTTGGCTTAGCGTCAATCACCAATGGCTAGAGAAGATGAGTCCCAGTCTCTTCTTTGGAATGTTGGCTCAGAGTTATCACCTGACCTACGGGATGGGGGCTCCGCCTCAGCAGCAAACCAGGCAAATTCAACTGCCTACCATCTCGGACAACTCATCTAAGCAAACCCGAGTGTCATCGAAACCAACAGTATCTTCGCCAAATACCAATTCTCTGTCTCAGCCCGACTCATCCACAACTTAATGTCCTGATGGCGCTTGCACTGCAAATAACCCTGCTCTCAGGCACCCGCACTCTCCCTTTGAGTTTGAGCGTTGCGTCAGCGTCATGGCCTTGCTCTGCAAGTGAATGTCTGGCGCAGAAGACAACATCATGGAAGCTGCAGCTGAATTGAGGAAATCTTCATCGTTTGGTGAACGCCTGGTAAGTAGATGGACTTAATTATTTGTAGGATGTGTTAGCACCAGCGTAACGCATCAAATCCTTCTGGAATGGGGCGTTACGGCTTCGCCTAACAGCACCCTACGACATCGTTTATTGATGTCCACCTACTTATAGAAAACCACGATTGGATGAAACAAATCGGATTGTCAAACTGCACACTGACCAGGATCTCAATTTTGCACTTGGAAGCAAGGTTATTGCCTGAAGGTAGCCTGCGGATCTTTATGCAAAAGATAAAAAATCAATATGAAAAATCCCAGAGCCTTGACCGATTCTGAGGCCATCGTTGCCCAGGCAGCGCCATGCCAGGAATAAAGCGGAATGAGCCAGATATTGAGGATAACGTTCAACCCTGCCGCAAAAATTTGAACGCTGGTTCGATACCCTTGAAAATTGGCACCTGTGAGGGCATCGCCTCCAATTATCTGAAAAGTCATGATCAGAGGCAGGAAGGCAACCAACTGCAGCAGAACCTGAATTCCGTCGTATTCTGCACCGATGACGTTGACAATATAAGGGGATATCAAATACATGGAAATAGCTGCGGCGACACCATAACCAATCGCTAACGGCATGAGCTTCTTCGTCAGTTCAAAACTGCCTCTAATGCCCTTAGCACCGTGCTGAAAGAATCTGGGAAAGGTTGCCCCGGCTACGGAAATAATGGGAACTTTGAAGACAGATACGATGCGAAAACCAGCGCCGTAAAGGCCAGTGGCCTGTAAAGATGCCACACTCGCAAGCATGATTTTGTCAATATTCTCATTGATAAAGTCAGAGGATTGACTGGTGGAAAAATAGAATCCTTGAACAATTTCTTGCTTTAGGCGAACGAACGAAGGTTTGGGTTTGTCTAGCCACGCATTGACCATCCAGATAGAGATGAGGGCAGGCAGCAGGGTTGAAAAGCAGTAAAGATATGCCCACTGAACGGCGTTGGCATCGGTGATGATAAGAGATAGGGCAACTGCGGCTAAGAGTTTTGTCATGCCGAGCAATATGGATTTGAAAGCAGCGATTTTCGCCTTGCCCAAGGTGATAAATGCCAAGTTTGATACTTGACTAATATTAAATCCAATTAGGTCAGCGACAAAAATTAGCGCAATGACGAGGGGCGGGAAGTTGCCTCCGGAAAAGATCGGGCCAACTGTTGTGAACAATAGGGTTAGGAGTGTACCCAAGCAGAAGATAGTGATTAAAGCATTGCCCCAGTAATATTTCAGCAGCGATCGCTCAACCGCCACATGTTTAACCAAAATTTGACCACTGCCCCAACTCGCAAACGAGTTGACCATTGTGGCTAAGGCGGCGATACCAACGAAGACACCATACTCTGACGGCCCCAAAGTGCGTGCCACTAAAATAAAGTAAGCGGCCTGAATAAAAATACTCAGACCTTTTGAAGTCAATAACCAAAAAGAATCTTTTGCAAGGGAATTCTGGCGCAGATTTAAGGTTTTGGTCTTGAGTTGGTTCAAACCTCTAGAAATCATATAGGCGATCAGCAATAGATGTACACACCCCGAAAGACAGTCAGTCAGTTACTGCTAGTGCACTTGAGGGAGTTGATTTGAAGTCAGTGTTATATCGGATATAAAAGCCTCCGAAAAAGATGTCCACGCGGGAAAAAACATTAACTAAATTTTTTGTAGACCTCGGTTCTGAGGAATGTTGCACGCACTCGGCGGTTGACCACTTTAGGGATCTCCAAAAGTGCCTTTTGATAGAACAAAGGTCTTTGCAATGATCCCCACAACGCCTTGAAAAACATGCCTTGCTTTAACGGTTCGACAACTGCGTAATAGTCTCTGATCTTGCAAGTTTCGCGGAGTTTCAGGCGTAAGGCTTTGGTCAGACCCTCATCATTGTCGAGATAGGCTGCTTCATCAATTAAAAACTGATTGATGGCATCACACTCTTGGGTCAGACGCTCAATTTTGTTGGTGCTGGTTGTTAGCGCACCATCTCTAGAGCGGTAGTAATAATAGGGTTCTGGCAGGAGAAAAAACTTTGCTCCGCGCACCAAGCAATCTATATCCAGCCAAAAGTCTTGGGAAACTTTAATGTGGGGCTTGTAGGTGATCTGGTTGTCAACGAGAAACGTACGACGAAATAGAGGCTTGCTGAAACCAAGAGCGAGTCCTTTACGCCCCTCGATATCAGACATCACAAACTCAGTGGGTGAAATTTCGGTAACCTCTGAGAGCGAGGAGCCACAGTACTTAATCATGGTGGTTCTGGGATGTGATTCCCCATCCTCAATGATGTAAAGGTCATCGGCCACCATGTCGGCTCGGCGTTCTTTAGCCAGCGCCACCAGTCGCTCCAGGCGTTCGGGCGCATACCAATCATCAGAGTCGAGCACTGCTACCCAATGCCCGGTCGCTTCTTGCAGCGCTCGATTGCGGGCCGCCCCGGCCCCGCCATTCTGAGGCTGACGAAAAATTTTGAGGCGAGGATCGTTAATTTCGGTGAGCACCTGAACCGTGTTGTCAGTTGAGGCATCATCGACAACGATAATTTCAAAATCACTAAAGGTTTGATCGAGGATAGAGTCGACCGCTCGTCTAATATACGCTTCAGTGTTATAGGCCGGGATGATAACAGAAATTTCTGGATTCATAGTAGCTGATAGCTTTACGGCTGGCAGTGAATGAGTTGAGCGAGGCAGCCTAGCATGGAAACTCTAAACCAGGTAATCAGCAGTTCAATGAACCAATGACTTGATTACCTTATGCTGGGCAACCTTAGCTCATGCCGTTAGTTCGGCATGCCGGCGACTGCTGCTTTATTCAGGAGAGAACGTCCGTCAAAATAAGTCGGAATTTCGACTCCCATCAAGTCGAGGAGAGTTGCCCCCACATCTACCGAGCGGCCATTTTGAACAAGTGAATTGGCGTCGATGCCGGGACCTTTGAGCATCAGGAAACCGCGATCGCGATGGCCCCCGGAGCGATTATAAGTAATTGGTCCAATCCGGCCGAAGTCAGAACTATCAACGACATCAGGGAAGACATCATGCCAAACCACGACCAGGTCAGATTCGGGCAGTTTCTCTTCATCTAAAGGATGATTGCGGGTTCTAACGACATCTTTAACCAGAGGCTTTTGGGTTCTCCCATCCCGCAGGCGGTAAAGCATGTCGGTGATTTCGATGCACAGCGCGTCATATTCTGCCAGGTCAACAATGCCGTCGCGCTCGCGCCCCTTCAGATTGATCCGAATATGAGCATCCGCAAAGCCAGGAATCGCAAAGGCTTTCATCTTGGGCCATAACGGTGAGTAAGCCATCGCGGGCATCCAGAAGAGCTGTTCACCATTTTTCTCAAGGGTGTAAGGCGACAGCAACCCATCTTGAGTCCCAGCTTCGAGGAAGCGCTTGGGAACCCAGGTGTTCCACAGCCGTTTGAGGGGATTGGGTTCGTACATTTGTCGCCAAACTTCGCCGGGCCAGCCATTGCGGATATTGCGAGAAATCACCGGCCCAGGGGGCTCATCGAGATTGCCCGGCGTGAGACCACATTTACCGGGGAAGTTAAACCGATACATGATTTCCCCAATGAACATCATGCTCAGCAGGTCGGTGTGGTTAACGTCCATGCCATGCAGCGCAAAGACCGCAATATAGGCGTCTTCGGGGGCTTTAGCGATCAATTCACCCACGGCTGCATCGACCTGTTTAAAGCCTGCCAGCATCGGATCACCCATCGTGTTCATTTTGTTGTGATAGGGGAACAGTGGGTGCTTGGGGTCGCTCGTGTGTAATAAATCATGCCCCAGGGTATGAGTTTCGCCAAAGGCAGTCAAAAATAGATCCCAAGGCCCTTGAGCCATAAGGTCGTCAAAAATCTGCACTCGAGTTTCAACGCTGTGCTTGACCGAGTCGCGAACCCAATTGAAGTATTTGTCACTCCACCAGTAGCCGTTGTCCTTGCGGTAGACGGGATTTTCTCCGTATTTAGCCAAAATGTCGGAGAGTGCGTTGGGTGGACTGGATTCGCTGGGAACAAAGGGATGGTGACCGCCCCAGCCAGTAATTTGAATCCCATCGACACCGTCTACGACGCGGGAAACAGGGACGTCAAACGCCAAAATTTTCTTGTCTTTCGCAAAAGTGTAAAACGGCAGATATTCCTGATAGTCGTACCCACCATAGATCGGGTCGCATTGGACACTGTAGTCTTTGGGGTTGTAGGTGACGGTGTCCCAAAAGCCGGTTTTGTCAGGTAAGCAACCCGTCAGAAACATGGTCCAGAGCGGTTCTGTGGAGGAGAATTCAACCTCTGAGGCCCCTTGGTAATTAACTTTATTCTTTAATCGGCTATAAGTTCCTTGTTCGCTGAGGGCACGTAGATTGGGCAGATCCCCTGATTCTATCCAGGGTTCGATGAGGGTCGGATCGGCTGCATCTAGGCCAATGGCGATCACTGGTTTACTTTTGCTCATATTTACCACTTAGAGAGTAATTAACAAGTCGACCGTTGGAAGGTAAGAGGCGTGTAAGGCACTCAACAGGAGTAGTGGCTCTATGGGCTCAAGTCCTGATTTGATTTACCTCTGGTGCGAATTAGACCCAAAGAAGCAGATGGTAGCTGTCCTGAATCTGGCGTCAGTGCTTTCACTCATTCATAACACCCATTACCGAGAAGTTGTATTAGGTTTTCGTGAACCTGTTGCCAGAGATATGAAGACTTGATTGATTGACGCAACCTGCTTGTGAGAAAAACCACCTATAGGGGGATTCTGAGGAGTTGGTGAGGGGAATTGTATGGGAGCCTGTTCAGTCCGTGATTTCAACAGGCAGCTAATTGAACATCAGGATTGGGGGATGGGGGCGCGATCGCGGCAATTGCCAAGTTTTCTCGGTGGTCGGTGGGGGTGGCTGCCAACTTCAGGTCTCACAAAATAAGATATAGATTGGCGATCGCGGGCTGGAGGCGGCACCGTCCAAGCAATTGGCGACGTTTCACTGGTCAGCCAGGGCGGCTGTTTACGCTAGGCATCCGCGATCGCTGGGCTAAACTTTGTAGAACTGACTGTGTACAAAAGCAACGGTCTGCTGTTGCTGGCTTGGAGTAATTTGAGGGTAAGAGGCGCGAATAGCGGTTATGGCATCCGAAAAGAGCGATCGCGAGCTACAAGAAGAAATGCAGCGGCTGATGGCAGAACTGGAAGCGGGGACACCGCCTCAAGTTACACCCCCGGTGGCGGGCTCAGTCTCCTCTACAGGAACGGCCAAACAGCCGGGCGTGCTCACTCAGTTGAAGGCGAACTTTGCTGTGCCCTTGTGGATCTTGGCAATTCCTTGGGCGCAAGAAATCATTGATCAAGTCTTCTTTGCAGGCCAGTGGAACCTCGTTTTACATCCTCGCAGTCTCGATGGGATGCCGGGAATTCTGCTGTCCGCTTTTTCGCACAGTGGCTTTGTGCATCTCATTAGCAACACGATTGGATTTGCCATTTTTAGCTGGTTGATTTTGGCTAAGAGCCGCCGTGATTATTGGATGGTGTTTTTGATTGGCTGGCTCGGGGGCGGCGTGATGAGTTGGCTTGTCGGCCCTTCCAGTGTGCACGGGTTAAGTGGGGTGGTTTATGCCCTGTTTGGCTATTTGCTCGTCATTGGCTGGTTAGAGCGCCGGGTGGTGTCGCTGCTGATTTCGATTTTTGTACTGCTAAATTACAGTGCTACTCTGTGGGGCGTTTTGCCGACCCAGCCGATGGTGGCTTGGTGGGGGCACTTGATCGGACTATTCCTCGGTATATTTGCAGCCTACGGTGTTTATCGTGAACCTCAAAAACGGCGTTGATAAAATCAACCGCCAGTGCGGCAATGCCACTGATGAGCCAAAAGAACGGATGAATCTTGGCGATCGCATCTTTAAGGTGCGGTGAGGGCAGCGCTCACCATAAAAGTCCCCCTTCTGACTCGCAACTCTCCTACCTGATTCCTCATTCTTGAACGGCTGCCGTTCTCGGTGTGCGGCTGACTATCGCAACGCCTTGACTCAGACTTGGACCAACGCTCAGGGGGCGCTGATGAGTTTCTTGAAAAAGTCGAGCTTGCCTGCATAAGGGGCGTAACGCCAGTCCAGGTCCAGCCAGAAGGGCTTTTTCAAGACACTTTTTAGGTGCGAAAAGGTCTCAAAGCTGGATTTGCCGTGGTAAGCACCGATGCCGCTGTCGCCGACGCCGCCGAAGGGCAGCCCCCAAATGGCGACTTGCAAAAAGACGTCGTTCAGACAGACGCCGCCGGACGAGGTGGAACTGAGCACCCGATCGCGCAGGGAGCCGTTGCGGGTGAATAGGTACAGGGCCAGCGGTTTAGGCCGGGCGTTGATTTGGGCGATCGCCGTTGCGATATCCCGATAGGTCAAGACGGGCAAAATGGGGCCGAAGATTTCCGCTTGCATAATCGGACTGTCCCAGGTGACCGAGTCCAGAATGGTCGGTGCGATGTAGCGCTCGTCGCGACGGGTTTCGCCGCCCACCAGTGTGGATTCGTCGGCCATTAGCGAGGTCAAGCGGTCAAATTGGCGATCGCTGACAATTCTGGCTAGGTCGGGACTTTGCGCGGGATCATCCCCAAAGAACGATCGCAGCGTCTCTTGCAGAGCCGTCAAAAACTCCGATTTGATCGATTCGTGAACCAAAAGATAGTCCGGCGCGATGCAGGTTTGACCGGCATTGACAAACTTGCCCCAGGCGATGCGTTTGGCCGCCACTTCAATATTGATATCCTGATCCACAATGCAGGGACTTTTGCCACCGAGTTCTAAGGTGACGGGAGTGAGGTGCTTGGCAGCAGCTTCCATCACGACTTGGCCGATGCGTGTGCCCCCGGTGAAGAAAATATGGTCAAATTTCTGGGTGAGCAAGGCCTGGGCAGTTTCCACGCCCCCTGCCATGACCGCCACATATTCCGGCGGAAAGGTGTCGCGGACTAAATCGGCCACCACCTGCGACATCGCGGGGGCGATTTCAGAAGGTTTGATGAGGGCACAATTGCCCGCTGCGATCGCGCCAATCAGCGGCGAAATCACCAGTTGAAAGGGATAATTCCACGGGCCAATAATCAGCACCACTCCGAGGGGATCCGGTTGCACCCAGGCTGATCCCGGCCACTGGGTTAAGGGCAACCCCACGCGCCGGGGCTGGACCCATTGCTTCAACCGCTTCAGCACATACTTCAGCTCATCCAACACGCCGATTTCAAAATAGCCCTCCAATTCCGGTCGCCCCAAATCCGCCTGCACCGCAGCAATGATCGCATCCTGGCGTTGGACGATCGCGTCCCTCAGCTGGGTGAGCCGTGCTAAGCGAAACTCAACGGAGAGCGTTTCGCCACTGGCAAAATACTGGCGCTGGGCGGCGATGAGCGATCGCGCTTGGGCCTCTAATGACTGATCGGGGGTGGCTGATTGGTCGGGGGTGGAGAGGGCAGTCATAGCAGTTGATGAGTGACTACCTCCCCATCATAAAGAAACTTGTAAACCCTTGCTGATGGAGGCCTTATCCGCAGAGAGACGCACTCAAGGGCGGGAACCGCTGAGGGGCGAAAATTGCGTCATCAGGACTGGGCCGAGCAGATGCCGGTGGCGATCGCACCTGAGCCCCGCTCGTTCCCCTAACTGCTCTCGAGCCGTGGCGCTGTAGAAGGCGACGCCGCCGGGAGAAATGCCGGGCCGCCAAACCTGGGAGGTAAACCAGGTAGGCGGGGCAAAATCCGCCAGGTAAAACCGTCCCATGGGCTTGAGGACCGCCGCAATGCTCTTTAACGCCGCGACGGGATCGGGATAGTGCAAAAAGCTGATCGAGCAAAAAACGGCATCGAAGGTGTGAGGGGGAAATGGTAGAGCGGTCACGTCACCCCGGCGAAATTGCAGGCGATCGCCGTGGGGTGTCGCCCGTTGGGCCTGGGTGATCATGCCAGCGGCGAGGTCGAGCCCGCTGCCCGTCAGGTCCGGCCAGCATTGAGCCAAACGATTCAGCAGTTTGCCGGTGCCGCAGCCCACGTCTAACACCTGCGCCTGCGCGGGTAACTCCACTTCGTCCACCAGTCGCACATGCACCGCCTGGTAAAAGACGGAGGGCAGCAGCGTGTCATAGTGAGGAGCCCAGCGATCGAAAAACTCAGTTTTGTCCATAGATTTGCTCAGGAATGAGAATTGAATAAGTTGGGATAGCCGTCTCGGCTGTCCCCAGGCAGGCAAGATGCCTGCCCTAACAATTTGGATGTTATTTGATCCTCATTCCTAAGGGTTCCGTTTGCTGTACCCGTACCTACGCTTGTCCCGTTGCCCCGCTACCCATCCACTTCCTGCAACCGGGATGTGATTCTCCCGCCGATCATCCCCAAGTGGCTCAAATCATCCCCTCAGGTGTGAATGCTGCCGTCGGGCATGGTTGTCCCGGTCAAAATGGCATTCAAAAAGTTGGCGCTACTGATTTCCGCCCGCGTGAGGATCGCGTCGGTCAGGTCGGCACTCGTCAAGTTTGTACGTCCCAAATAGGCTTCAACCAGGGTCACGGACTGGAGTTGGGCACGGGTCAAATCGGCCCGACTCAGATCCGCCAGGTTGAGATTGCTGCGAGTGAGTACGGCATCTTGCAAAGAAGCTTGCTGTAGGACGGCATCCGTTAGGCGAATGTCATACATGATGGCTTGATCTAAGCGAGCTTCGGTGAGATCAGCCCGTTTAGCTAGCACATTCGTCAAGTCCGCTCCCTCCAGGTTGACTGACGCCAACTGGGCATCGCTGAGGTTGGCTCCTTTGAGATACGCCTTTGACAAATTAGCCCCGTGCAAATCGGCTGCTTGAAAGGTGACATTGGCGAGATTGGCCTCACTCAAATCCACGTAAGCCAAGTCAGCCCCGCGCAAATTCGCCCCTTCGAGGTCAGCCTGACGGAGGTTGGCCCCGCGCAAATTCGCCACATATTTGCGGTCTTCTTGCCGTAGGTTGGCCCCGCGCAGACAAGCTCCCGTCAAATTAGCGCCACTTAAATCAGCATTTCTCAGGTCCGCTTCGATCAGGTTGGCATCCATCAGATCCGCGAGGGGCAGTTGGGCACTGCGGAGATCTGCCCCTTGCAGGCTGGCTCCGTGTAAGTTGGCATCGCTGAGGTTAGCTTTGGTGAGGTTAGCCTGGTTGAGATTGGCTCCGCACAGTTGCGCGCGCGAGAGGTTGCTTTGTTGCAAGTTGACTCGCGTGAGATAAGCGAAGGTCAAGTTGGCATTTTCGAGATCGGCGAGTTGCAGGTTGGCCCCAATCAAATCAGCTTTAGAAAGGTCGATACCATTCAGGGAAAAGCCTTTGAAGTTCGTCTTGCCAGCGGCATAGCGGTTGAGAAGTTCTTGTGGGGTCATGAGCTGAGAGCACTATGGCGGCAATGGCCGAATGAGAGACCTAGCTGTGCAGTCATGGGGGCAGAGATGCGCCATGATGACTCCCTCAAGGATAGAACGGTTTCATGGCTTGTAAAATAGCTCCGGCGGTTTGGATGTTCTCGCCGACGTTATCGACGCAATGACACATGATGGTGAGCTTACTTTCTAAATCGGAGAAGGTTTCGCAGTATTCAAAGGTGGCCTGCAGCAAATCATCTAAAGATTTTGACTTAAGGGTAACCCAGTCCTGACGACTGGCGGTGAACGGACTCCTAACCGTCGACAGTAACAAAATCTTAGCCCTTAGCGGATTGGTGTACCGCATGATTTCTAACCGCAGGTTGTAAAGGCTGGCGCGATCGCGCAACTTGACTGAGGCGCTGTTGGCGTCTGCTGCCTCCGCCTCCAGGGTGGCTGTTGGTTGCTCGGGGTGGGCACAGGTTTGCTCTCCAGAATGGTCGGCACTGGCCCACGCCGTCAGCGAGGTCAATCCCTCTTCGCTCGCCATGGCAGTGCGATCGCTGTGCATCACCGTCTGCTCCTCGCTGGGCTGGGCAGGATGCAGCTCAAAGGCGGTCTCCGAGGTTTCGGCAAGGGCTGACCCATATAGGCCATGGAAGGCTTCGGAGATGAATAAGGCTAGCTGGGTATAGCGTTCCTGGCGATTGAGGCGCTTGATAATACGCTCCAGGTGATAGCTTAAATCTCCCTCAGTGGGGGCAACCTGGTGCACATCCGTCACCAGTTCGGTCATGGTGTGTAGCCCCAGGGTGGCGGGATCATTTTCCCAATTGGAGTGTAAGACGGCGTATAGGAGTTTTTTGATGCGCAGGCGATCGCTGTGCTGAGCCAGCTGATCCGCGATCTGCTGATAGTGGGTGGCTAGACTTTGGGGAGAAACGGGGGCGGCACCATTGCTGAAGTCGGATTGGTCATACACCGGTTCTAAGACGGTCAAAATGGTTTCGGCGATCGCCAGATAAATGTCTTTGTGATTTAACCGGGAGGCCATGGTCTGCAGGGCTTTTTCCAGCGAAATCAGGGTGTGGTGTCGCTGATGTAGCTGTTCTAGCATGACCATTAGATCAAATTGAGCGAGGACTTTGAGATCGTTTTCCCAGGTGCCTTGATAAGTGCCAAATATAAGTTTTTTGATGCGTCGATATTGCGGATCTTGTTCCAAGGTATCGGCTGCGATCTTTAAGGACGATTGGGAGTCGGTAGCGATCGCCCTCGCTTGATGGGGCACCACCATCGTCGCCGATTGGCCGTAAGGGGGAATTTGGTAAACCGTGACGGGCTCTTGAATATTTTTGAGTTTGAGGGGGCCTAAAAAACTCGCGTTGATATCGACCCGAGCTTTCACGACATCGTAGACTGTCTGGGAAATGCAGATGCCACCGGGAGTCGATTTGGTTTGTAACCGAGCGGCGATGTTGACCCCATTGCCCAACACATCGTCATGGCTAAACAACACATCGCCCAGATGAATGCCGATGCGATGTTGCAAATATTCTTCGCGGGGCAACCCTTCCGCCAATTTGGCAAACTGTTTTTGCACCTCCTGACTGCACAGCACCGCTTGCACCGCACTGTAAAAGGACATCAGCAGTCCATCGCCGGTTGATTTGAGCACTTTCCCCCCAAAGCATTCGCATTGTTCCGCAATCAGGTCTAGATCGCGTTGAATCAACGTGAGAGTCCCTTCCTCATCAACGGACATCCGGGCGCTGAAGCTCACTGCGTCGGTCAAGACAATCGCCGCGAGAGATCTTTCTACTGAGGAATGGGGACTGCTGGGCTTCATGCTCATTCGTGACTACTGTATGCCCGCCTGGGAAAACCACCCTTAGCTTTCCCTAGTTGAGATGCGGATTCTGCAACTTATGGGTTAACTCTATCGATTGGCAGGGTTTGCCAGAGTTAGGGAGACAACCAAACCAGAACATCAGCCCCGCTGACGGTCGATTTGGCTAGATTTCACGAGCCTTGGGAGCGCAGTCGTCCGGCCTGCCCAGATCAGGGGGCCAGCCAGCCAATCCCGAAACGATACAAAAGGATGCTAGGGGTCTCTGCCATTGATGATGTCGCCTCCCCAAATAGCTACCGCTTATACATAAGTTTCTGACTGACTGCTTCCAGTGGTTTAGCCCCCTGTTCTGGTATGCCCGGAGGGCTTTAAGCCCCCAATTCTGGGGGACTTCAAACTCCGGTCTCCCCCCAAAATTGGGGGGACTAAGGGGGGCGAGTGCGCCGGTTGAGGTGGCAATCGAGATGTGTATAAGCGGCAGCCCAAATAGTCCATGGAAACCACGGGCTGCTTGGGGGGCAGCGGCTCCCCGGAATAGTTGGGGGGCTGCCCCTGAGGGCAGTGAGGTCACGCCACCAGGGCGTTCTGCCTGCTGTCGGCAGGCCGCAGGCCGTAGAACCCGCCGCCGCTTTAGGATTTGATATCCGCGATCGCGCTACGGGCCATGGAGGCGATCGCCTGATCTGTGGCTTTCGGCAACTGGTAGTACTTGCCGCCTGCGGTTTTGGCGAGTTCTTTACCAAAACCTGTGGAGACAAACTTCCGTTCCGTATCGATCACCAGCAGTTGGAAGCCCGTGGTGCGGATGCGGGCGGCAATGTCCAGCAGTTCTTGCTTGATGTCGGGCTTTTCTTCCGGCTCCATCGTTTCGCCTAGCGATCGCGCCAGGGGAATGTTGCCCCGACCGTCGGTAATGGCCACAATCACCACATTACCGATGTCTCCAGACTGTTGCGCATTGGTGCCAATCCGGACCGCCTGCGTGAGACCGTGGGCCAGGGGCGAGCCCCCGCCACAGGGCATCCGTTCTAACCGGCGACGAGCCATCGAGATCGAGCGGGTGGGCGGCAACAGCACTTCGGCCTGCTCTCCCCGAAAGGGAATTAGCGCGACCTCATCACGGTTTTGGTAAGCGTCGTTCAGCAGTTGTAAGACCGCCCCTTTGGCCGATTGCATCCGGTTTAACGCCATCGAGCCAGAAGCATCGACGACAAACACAATCAGCGATCCCGCCCGCCGGGCCAGCTTTTTCGCCCGAATGTCGCCTTGCTCCACAATCACTTTCCGGTGGGGTTCACGAGCCCGCCGCGCCTTCTGATAAGGGGCTGAGGCTCGCAGCGTGGCATCGACGGCAATCCGGCGGACGGGGCCTTGGGGCAACATCGGTTTGATATAGCGTCCGCGATCGTCGGAAATCACAAGACTCTGGCTGCCCGATTTGCCCTGTTGCGTCAGCGACTGAGCAAACATGAGCAACGAAGGATCAATCATCACCCCTTCGGGATCAAAGACAAATTCCTCCGGCAAACTGGGCGGTGGTTCCTCTGTTTGCTCGTCGTCATCGCTGTCGTCGTCCTCCTCATCGGACTCGTCGTTGTCGTCTTGAGAATCTTCGGGTTGGTCGTCTTCGTTTGGGTTTTGAGGGGGCGGTGGGGGCGGCGGTGATTGCTCGTCTTCCGGGGGCGGCATTTGGATCGCCCGAGGCAAAATTACCAGCTCTACCGCAACTCGCAAGTCTTCAGCGGTAACGGTGGCGCGGCCATCCAAGGCAGCATGGGCCTTGGCCACACGGACGGCAAACAGCTCAGCCCGGTGGCCTTGCACGCCGCCCCGCAGGGCTTCCGTGACCAAATATTGAACTTGCTCACGGGTGATGCGGACATCCTTGAGCCATTCTCGCGCCAGGATGATCTGGGTTTTGAGGGCGTCAATTTCGTCGGCATATTCCGCTAAAAACGCCTCAGGATCGTTGGTAAACCGGGTGAATTGGTCCACCACGTCAACGCGACTTTCCAGTGAGAGGGCTTGGTCGGCTGAGAGGGCGATCGCAATTCGATCTAACAAGTGATCTCGCAGGGGGCCTTCTTCGGGGTTATAGGTCGCAATTAACAGCGTTGTACAGGGATGCTGAAAGCTAATCCCCTCACGTTCGATCTGATTGCGCTGTTCCGTCAGGGCCGCCAGGAGCAAATTGCTGATTTGCTCTTCCAACAAGTTAATTTCGTCAACGTAAAGCACGCCCCGGTTGGCTTCCGCCAGGAGTCCGGGTTGAAAAACGGTTTCCCCCGCCTGAATCGATTTCGCCACATCGACCGAGCCCAATAGTCGGTCTTCAGTCACCCCCAGGGGGATCTGGATAAAGGGAGCCGGAATGACTTTGGTTGGCAGCTCCTCCAGGGGGCTGCCTTCACTCCCAAATCGCTGCAGGGTTTCGTCATCCCACTGCAAAGGATCAATGGGATTAGCATTGCAGCAAGATCCCTCAATGACCTCAATGGGGGGCAGCAACTGGTGTAGCGCCCGCGCCATGACTGACTTTGCGGTGCCCCTACGCCCCGCAATGACGACGCCTCCTAAACCAGGATCGACCGCCGCCAGTAGGAGCGCCAACTTAATCGCTGCTTGGTCAACCACTGCCGTCAAGGGAAAGACAGTAGGCATTTCAGAGCGTTCCGCCGTCAGCATTCGATCTTCCTTATATAACCAGTGTTCACAGATGGGTCGTAGCTGCTAAACCCGTCAACGAGGGAGTGGTTAGCCAGGTATCGACTCAACCTATGCTAAATCACCAGCGCTTAGCATAGACCTTCAGCGTATCAGGAATCTTTGTCCAGCCCCATGACTGGCAATAGCTTGGCGAAGAACCGGGTGCCTCAGCAAGTTGGGCAATTTCAGAAAGCGGGAATTCCCGCTTATCGGCAAACCAGTTGGGTAGGCAGTTCACGTAATATTTCGTCTTGATTCGAGCTTGTGATTCTCCGTAGGCTGTTATACCTGTAAGCAAATACGCCCTTTCTCCGCCCTAGAGACCCCAATGACGCCTGCAATTCAGTGGTATCCCGGTCATATTGCGAAAGCCGAAAAAGCCCTTCAAGAGCAACTGAAGCGGGTGGATGTGGTGTTGGAGGTCAGGGATGCCCGGATTCCCCTCGCGACGCAGCATCCCCACATTGAGCGCTGGATTGCAGCTAAAGCCCATGTGTTGGTGGTCAATCGAGTTGACATGATCGCAACATCTGCCAAGACGGCCTGGGAAGGCTGGTTCCGCGAGCAAGGCGCGACACCGTATTTTGCTAACGCGCAACAGGGCCAAGGGGTGGCAGAGATTGCGAAAGCCGCTCAAGCTGCAGGACGTAATATGAATCAACGACGGCGCGATCGCGGCATGCGCCCCCGCGCCGTCCGTGCCGTGGTCATCGGCTTTCCCAATGTCGGCAAGTCCGCCCTGATCAATCGCCTGGTGAACAAAAAGGTGGTGGAAAGTGCCCGCAAACCCGGTGTCACGCGCCAACTCCGCTGGATTCGCATCTCCGACGACCTGGAATTACTCGATGCCCCCGGAATTTTGCCCGCCCACTTGAAGGATCAAGAAGCCGCTCTCCGGTTGGCAATCTGTGACGATATTGGCCAAGCTGCTTACGATAATCAACGTATCGCTAGTGGCCTGGTGGAGTTATTCAAATCCCTAGATGGGAATACTGAAGGAGCCTCTTATCTGTCAGCTTTAGCCCAGCGTTATGACTTACCCGTTCAATCAGCCACCGGAGAATCCTATCTGCAACATCTGGCGGAGAGCCGCTATCAGGGCGATCGCGAACGCGCCGCCCGCACCCTCCTCCGCGATTACCGAGTCGGTCACCTTGGCACCCTCCCGCTGGAATGGCCTCCTACATCAGGTGAAGAGAAAGAATCATCCTCAACATCGCTTTTTGACAAATGACTGGGTACTCTCACTTAGGCGGATCTGCGGACAGTTTATGACTGTTTAGCCGCAATATCCCAAAGTGGCAACTGTCAGCAGATTAATTGATATGGAAACCAGCCAACCTAGTTGAAATTTAACTTTGTGCTCAAATCCTCGGCTAGATTCACTTTGCTATTTTCCCAGCGTCACTCTGTCCCATGCTCTACCGTGTTCACACTCATTCCAGTTGTCTTAGCCCTGGAGTATCCATGCTTGCCAAGCATCGAGCATTCGATCAACCTCCTACCTGCACTGATCAGCGCACAACTGCAACGACTATGGCCGATGTTCCATCATCATTCAAAGTGTCGATTATCGTAGGCGACCTATCAACAAAAGGAGCTGGACGTTGGGGCGGTGCAGTCCGCCCGTTTTTATTGACCAAGGCATTACAGCAACTAGGACTACAAGTTGAAATCTTGGGTTTTTCGGATGATGAAGCCCCACTTGCTGTAGACTCCAGCGTGACCGTCAAGCGGTTTCCAAAAACGATTTACCCCACCTTTGTGAATTCGGCCATGCGGCTCGTGCGGTCCATTGAAGGGGAATTGATTTACGCCTATAAAACGAAAGCAAGTAGCTTTGGAGTCGGATTACTAGCAAAGAAAATTCGCCGTCTACCTCTCGCTCTAGATATTGATGATTGGGAAATGAGCTGGCACGGCGGAGAAACCTGGCGCTACCACCCCTCACTTAAACAACGTTATCGGGATTGTGTGCAGCCCAATGGTGCAGTACGGCAGCCCGATCATCCTATCTATCTGAAAAGGATGGAAGCACAGGTCCACCAAGCTGATTCGGTGACCGTGCACACAGCTTTTTTGCAGCAAAAATTTGGCGGGGCTTACATTCCTAATGGTAAAGACACTGCCAGCTTTGACCCTAGCCTGCATGATGGACCGGCAAATCGCCGCAAATACGGGCTAGATGACTACAAAGTCCTCATGTTTCCCGGTGCGCCTCGTCCTTATAAAGGCTTAGAAGATATTCTCACTGCTCTCGATATTCTTGATCGCCCTGATTTGCGACTGGTCATTGTCGGCGGCAGCCCCTATGACGACTACGACAAAATGCTGCAGAAGCAATGGGGACGACACATTATTCAACTGCCGAAGCTGCCTTATGCAGAGATGCCAGCAGTCGTCTCTGCCGCTGACATCATTGTGGTGCCCCAGCGGGATGCCGCTGCCGCCAAAGCTCAGTTTCCACTCAAACTGACAGACGGCATGGCAATGGCTAAGCCGATCCTCGCGACTGCTGCGGGGGACATTCCCACCATTATTGGCAATGCTGGTTATCTCGTTGCGCCTGGTGATAGTCAGGCGATGGCTCGCCAAATTGCTGAGATTTTGGCAAATCCGGCGGACGCTCAGAGACGAGGCGATCGCGCCCGCGATCGCTGCATCCAGCACTACAGCATTGAGGCGATGGCCCAAGCCTTGAAAGGGGTCGTGTTCCCGTTGATTGCTTCTCATACATCATGCGAGTAAATCAGCTCTAACTCGTTTTTTGTGAACTTTACTATGGTTAACCAGCTACAGGCACCAATGACCTCTCAATCCTCGACTGTCGCAGCATCACCAGAAGTGACCTTCACTCCTCGTCAAATGCTGTGGAGGGTTGCGAAGAAATATCCCTTTAAAATTGTGGCAAGCATCGTCACGGGGTTCTCAGGAGCCCTCTTCAATGGTGTGGGCACGGCACTGGTTATCCCCATCATGCTGAGTCTGCTAGGGCAAGATGCCATTCTTCGCGAGGGGCCGCCGATCTTCCAAGCGCTATTGGCTCCGTTTGAAGATCTGCCCGAAACCTATCGCTATGTGGCGATGGCGTTAGCAGCCCTGCTACTCATGATTTTGAAAAATGCCAGCAACTATCTGAGCGCGCTGGCTTCTGGAACGCTCTCTCGGGCCATGACCTCTGACTTGCAGCGGCAGGGGCTAAACATGATTTTGAGCGTCGATTTGGAATATTTTTCGAAGGCCCAAGTGGGTGAATTGGTGAACCGACTGGGGGGCGAGATGAACCGAGCCGCCAGCGCCATCGCCGCCACCACTCGACTCTTTATTACTATCGCTACTATCTTTGTCTTTCTGGGCTTGCTGCTATCGATTTCTTGGCAACTCACCCTTGCGGCCACCGTTTTATTGCCTGTATCGAGCCTGGCCAGTCAGTTTTTGGTGAAACAGTCAAAACACTATAGCCGGCTCCTGACTCGCCTGAACAGTTTGTATTCTGGGGGATTAGTCGAGCTGATTAGCGGCATTCGATTGGTGAAGTCGGCGGTCACCGAAGCTAGAGAATATGAGCGTTTTGCTGGATATATCAATGAAAGAGAAGACCTCAATCTGAAAATCCAGATGAATTCTGGAATCGTTAGTCCGTTGGGCGAGGTGCTCAATATCTCAGTACTGTTCATTTTGGTCTTGCTCGCCCGGTTTTTGTTTCAAGATCAGCTCGAGTCACTGGCGGCAGTCATGGTGACCTATCTGGTGCTGCTCAATCGCCTTTTACCCTATATCTCGCAAGTTAATAGCGGTCGCAATCAACTGGCTCAGGTGTCGGCGTCAGTGGATATTGTGCATAATTTGCTGCGCACTGATAATAAATCATTTATGCAGAATGGTGCCTTGCCCTATCACGGGCTTAATGAAGGCATTGAGTTCAGAGACGTCAGTTTTCAGTATCCTGGTGTCCAAACTCCAGTCCTGAAAGGCATTAATCTAAAATTGCCAAAGGGCACGACTTTAGCCCTAGTAGGATCATCTGGGGCGGGGAAATCGACTCTGGCGGATTTAGTTCCCCGGTTTTTTGACCCAACGGGGGGGCAAATTTTGATCGATGATCAAGACCTCAAAAGTTTTGATATCGCTCAAATCCGCAAGGCGATGGGTATTGTGGGGCAGGAAACTTTCTTGTTTAACCACACGGTGCGATACAACATCGCCTACGGCAATCTGGAAGCCTCTGACGCAGAAATTTTAGATGCCGCAAAACGAGCCAATGCTTACGATTTCATCATGAATTTGCCGGAGGGGCTAGACACGATGATTGGCGATCGCGGGGTGATGCTTTCGGGGGGACAACGCCAGCGCTTGGCGATCGCTCGGGCTTTGGTACAAAATCCCGAAATCCTCATTCTCGACGAGGCGACTAGCGCCCTAGATACGGTTTCCGAACGGCTGGTTCAAGAAGCGATTGATGAGTTGAGCCGAGATCGCACGACGCTAGTTATTGCGCACCGGCTCTCGACAGTTCGCAAAGCTGACCAAATTGCCGTGATGGAGCAGGGGCAAGTTGTGGAACTAGGCACCCACGATGATCTGCTGCAACAAGGAGGCACTTATAGTAAGCTATGTCGCCTGCAGTTCGACAACAAATCCACTCAACAAGAACAAAAATCAACGCCACAAATGATTCAACTTTCATATGCATTTAGATCAGGTCTCAATACGATTACAGGTCTACTTGCAGTGCTTGAGGATGAAGATAGTGAAACCGAACGTAGCGAAATCACCGATGAAATGTTTGAATCCCTACAAAAAATGTTATCTAGCTTAGAAAGAGTAGAAAAACCCGAAACTAGCGAAAGCGTATAACAACAGATAAAAAGATTTCGATACAAAAAGAAGATTCGAATTAGTTGCCATGAATACTTATTCCCCAGTAAAGACACTACACAATTGCTCTTATGCAGTGGGTACGACTGCCAGAAAATTGTGCCATAAGCTAAGATTGCCAGCAAATCAAAAAATAATTCGGTTTTGTGGTATACAAAGATCAGGCAATCATGTCCTCATTAATTGGATTATTGCACAAGAGTCTTTACCGACCTGCTTTATCAATGGGGCCTTTCCAGGAATGAATCTATGGGGAAATAATAACTGGGGAATTTCATATCCTCATTATCCCTATTGGCCTACTTCGAGAGATCGCCAAGGAGTTCTTGTCAGAAAGGAATTAATGACCTATTCCTATGAAAATAGAAATCTTATTGATATTGAAAACGATAAACTGCAGCTCCCTACCTACACTGGAAAAAGTCAAGAAGACTATGTAGTAAAGGTTTTGCGTGATCCCTACAACACCTTTGCCAGCTGGCTGCAACCCGATATGCCCGTGAACGAAGGAGTTATTGTGCTACGGAAATCCTATGCATGTGAGTTTACGGTGAGCACAAATCTTTTGAGCCTTCCTAAAGTCTTTGTGGATTTTAATGCATGGTTTTCAGCAACAATTTATTGCGAACAATTAGCTAAAGAATTAGGCTTGATTTTTACGGATAAAGGTTTAAGAAAGTTAGGCATCATAGCGGTGGGAGTTCTTTTGATGGTAGGAACTTAATGAGGAATGCGACTAGCATGAATGACTTGAATTATTTCGAAACTTTCCTTGATTATCAAGAGTCCCGAAGAAGTTCTAAAAAAGATGATGAGCTTAATCAACTTTCCTACGGAATTTTTGGTACCTCAAGCATCATTTTACACGTCCTTAACAGATAAAGTATGCAGGAAGACGGCTCTCGAAAAAAATCTGAAAACGTTTATTTAGCAAGGTTTTATATTCATCCTGTTATGAAGACAAAAAGTTTTTATGCCAAACTTAAAACTGGATGCAATATGCCCATAAGTCTCCTGCTTATACGGATGCATTAGAAAATTGCCGAGCACAAAATCGTTGGTTTTATCAACAAGCGATGAATACCTTGAAACGATTAATCTTTCAAGTTTGAATAGGTATAATTTTTTTTTGTTTATCGGGCTTATTAGCTATGATCGCTACGAAACCAGCAAAATTGGCTATTTGGCAACCTTATTTTAGAGGCGGTGGCGCTGAGGCAGTCGCTTTATGGATATTGGCAGCCTTAAGCAATGAATTCGACGTGACTCTTTATACATTGTTACCAGTTGACTTTTCCTACCTAAATAACATGTATGGAACTCAATTGGAATTAGAACAAGTTAAGGTGGTTCATTCTCTACCCGATTGGTGCAGTCAAGCAGTTTATGCTTGGATGAACAGGCATCCAGCAATCCGTGCAGCTTGTACATATTTGACTATTAAAAGACTAAAGAAAGAGGCATTACAATATGATTTACTGTTTTCAGCATTTAATGCGGTAGATATGGGAAATGCAGGAATCCAGTATGTTCACTGGATCAACGTCGTAGAAAATCGCTCTACAACCGCAAAGTATTGGCTTAGAGGCTTAATGAAGTGGGTCAATTTTTCCTACGAAAACTTGGAACAAAATCTAACATTATCTAACTCTAAATGTACTGCAAGCTTCGTTAAAAAATGTTATGGGGTAGACTCTCAAGTTGTGTATCCTCCTGTAGTCACGAGAATTGATGCTTGTCCCTGGATGGAAAAAGAGCAGGCGTTCCTTTGTAGCGGCCGTATTATTAAAGCTAAACAGCCACACAGAATAATCACAATTCTGAAAGAGGTTAGGGAGAGAGGTTTCGATGTCAAGCTGCATATCACAGGAGGCGGCGGCGGCAAATATGAGGCTGAATACTTAAGCAAAGTTTTGAAGCTTGCCCAACAGAACGCCGACTGGATTCATCTTCATCAGGAGTTACCTTACAGCGACTACATAAAAATATTAGAGCGTTGCCGGTATGGAATTCATTACAAGTCAGAACCATTTGGGATTTCTGTCGCTGAAATGTTGAAGGCTGGCATGATTCCTTTCGTAAGGTCTCATGGTGGGCAAGTAGAAATTGTCGGTGAAGAGAATGTAGAGCTGTTGTTTAAAGATGATGTTGAGGCTGTCGAAAAAATAGTGCAGGTTTTGAAGGATATCCCCTTACAAGATCAACTAAGAAAAGTTCTTGGTGTACGCCAAGAACTTTTCTCGACTGATAAATTTACTCACGACATTCAGTCAGTTGTGAGTAATCATTTTACCGATAGGCACTAGTTAAATGCTGTTCTATTTGCATCAAAGTTGACTTTGTTAAGTAAAAAAAGTTGCCTACCCAATACGGATGAAACTCTTATGAATATAAAAACAGTCGGCATGATCTCTAGCTATAAAAATTTAACCCAAGCTGACTGGCTTTGGAAACAGGCACCCTTAGCATTTGGACAATGGAAAAGTACTCAAATGCTTGCTCAGCATGAAAAACCCGATTATTTATTACTTTACCAATTTAATTTTCCTGACTATTTGAATACCCCGAAGCGGTCATGGAAAACGAGTCTTAAACGTGGTGATTGGCGATCGCTGCTAGTCCAGAAACCTCAATTAGACGAAGCCGCTAAAGAAAGTGTATTAAAGCTATTTCGCGAAGTCCCGAAAGAAAGAATTTTCTTTTTGGTGAGAGAGCCGCCCTTGCCAGAAGTAGCTTCTAAGCAGCTAGCTAATTATCAATACGCTCAAGACTACTGCTCTTATGTCTCTGGGCCTAGTGAATCAGCACCTGTACCAGATTACATGCCTGCTATTTGGTACGTGAATATTGACTTTCAGACATTAAATCACGCCCCAGCACCAGAGAAGGTACGCTCTTGCAGTTGGATCACGTCTGGGATCAATCGTACTCAAAACCATCAAAGACGGTTGCAGTTCTTGCAGAGCATAAAAGAAGCTGAAATACCAGTTGATGTGTATGGCCGTGGCTTACCTTCTTGGTCAAATAGCTTAGGCTCGCTAGAAAACAAATGGCATGGTATGGCACCATATTATTACAATCTGGCCATTGAAAACTATGCGGAAAATGACCTTTACGTTAGTGAAAAGCTTTGGGATGCCTTATTGTCGTGGTGTTTACCTATTTATTATGGGGGTACAGCGGCTGACAAATTACTACCACCTGGCAGCTTTCTACGATTACCTAGTTTAGATGAAAACGGTATTACTTTTATTCAAGAGGTGACTGCAAACCCAGATGCTTGGCACGAAGCAAAGGATGCAATTTCTGAAGCCAGAAAAATTATTTTACATGAGCTAAATTTACTAAATTGGCTCCACGATCGCATTCACTTTTTAGAACAATGAATCCATATAGCATCCAGGGATTGTGATATGACGGCGGGCATACGATCGCTAATCAAGAGCTTTGTCTGTGATGAAGTTTTTCCTCCCGTTAAAAATATGGAAGTAGATGTCGGAAAAGATGCCTCGCACTGTTACTTATCTACATGGCAATTGTCTTAAACGTTAACATGTTGGCATTTTGAAGTATTTAGTCTTATTTTCAGGTGTTCTTTCTCTAGGTGGTTAACATGTTAAAAGCATTGATTCTTAGCCAACGCCGAAGTGGCTCTACTTTTGGAGTAAAAACAACGAAAGTGGCACTAGGATTAAATCTTAATACTCAGGAAAACTGGAAACCTATCCGTCCGTATCAAAGATGTGAAGAACTTTTAGAGACGAATTATATTACCTTACGCTGGAAACTTTGGCGGGCAAACACTCACATCATAAAGATAGAAGAACCCTCCTCTCATCTAGAATTAGTCGATCACTTACTAGCCAATTTCCCAAGAGTCAAGGCGATTACAACAATCAGAAATATTGAATCCCTAGTCGCTTCACGTATGGCTCTCAAACAGGCTTGGGGTAGATCAACAACGGCAGAAAAAGTCATTCAAGAATGGGTCGCTCACTATCATTTCCTCGAAGATTTTATAAAAACCTATCCCGGCAAGCTGTTTATAATTAATATTGATCAGCCTCAAACCTTCAATGCAAGTGAGTTTTGCAGATTCCTAAATGTCAGTTTAACTCCGGCATTTCAGACATATTCAGAACAGTTTTTACCAGTCAATACATTGGATAACCAAGCTCGAAAGCACGGATTGAAATATGCAAAAGAAACTTACCATCAAGATTATTCAAAGGAAGCGTTAATTGAGCTGTTTCCAGACTTACCAAAGTATGAAATTCTATTTCAGAAAATTTTCGAGATTAGTGACGACCTCTAATCTGACTATTCTAGAACAGTAAATCTATACAGTATCAAAGAATTGAGATATGACAGAGGGAATATGCATGCCGACGAGAAGGTTTGTCTTTGCTGAAATTTTTGCTCCCATTAACCATGTATTTGCTCCCATTAACCATCTAGAAAAAGATGTTTCGCATCGTTATTCATCCCATGATGATGGTGTTAAGTATGTGAAGATATTTACCCATAATTATCCTCAAGTTCAATTTCTTAAGAATATGGAAGTGATTCAATCTTGGCATGAATGGAATAGCGATATCTGAGCCGCTCGTTTTTGAAGCTAGTGAGATTCAAAAATGTCCTAAAGTCTTATTGCTTAAGTAAAGAGATTGACCTTGCTAAACGAATAAAGACTAGATATCTAAGATGCTCTTTTCATGAAAAAACTATGACAATTCCTCCTAAAGTATACTTTTATTTACCGCAAGAAGATTTTCCAAAGGAAATTCCTGAGAGTGCGGATCAGTATTGGATTGGATTTCGCAAAGGAATTTATTGCTGGACCCTCCAGACTTATTTACATCTAAAAAATCAGGGATTTCCTTGTTATCTAAGCAGTACAATTCCTGATTCTGGAATCATTTTGGCCCATTGGGATTCTTTACCTGCAACCTTAATGCCTTCTTCTCAACAGCTTATTGTCTGTTTTCAGGCTGATCGAGCCCGCCACCCTTATGCACAGGTTCATATTGTTCAAAATCCGGAAGGCTTAAATCGGAATCTGATGGTCTGGGGCGATCGCTACCTGCTGGCGGGTCATGATTATTTCATGCCTCATTGGCCTCAGCCAGGGTTGATTTCCCGATCTGCCGAACGAGGCTGCCGATTTGAAACCCTTGGTTTTCTAGGGCTTGAATGTAATCTATTGCCTGAGTTTCGCGATCCTAGCTGGCGGCAGCAGCTTCAAAGCATAGGGGTGAACTGGCAAATTATTAGTGATTTTGAACAGTGGAATGACTATAGCCAAATCGATGGCATCCTAGCAGTTCGCAGCTTCACTTCCTACAGTTTTACCTGGAAACCAGCTACTAAGCTATTTAATGCATGGCATGCTGGCGTCCCTGCGATTTTAGGCTGTGAAACAGCTTATCGAGCTGAACGCAAGAGTGAGCTAGATTATCTAGAGGTTAAGTCTGTTGAAGATACGTTAAAGGCGATTCAAAGCCTTAAGCAAGACCCTCAGTTATGTCAAGAAATTACTAATAATGGTCATCGCCGCGCCCAAGAGACGAGTAAAGGTAAACTAACCGACCGATGGGCTACGTTAATACAGAGACAACTAATTCCATATCATAACCTTTGGGTTGATTCGGCCTATCATAGACAGTTCTTCATGCTGCAAAGAGAGTGCGCAATTAAAACTCGGTCTCATCGCAAAAAGCTACAGAGCACTAGAAACAAGATTGGAATTCGTTCTTTAGTAAGAAAAACTATGGGCGGTGAGAGCATATAAATTCCATAGTCAGTGTTTAGAAATAATTTTCTCAGCGCAATCATTTATAGAGATTTTACAGGTAGAGCACATGAAATGCTGCTATTTAATTCAAACCCACAAGAACCCTGAGCAGATTTTTAGGTTAGTTCGGTTGATCAAGTATTCAAGTCCTAATTCTCAAGTGATAATTAGTCATGATGCTCATGTTAAAAAATTACCATTTGAACCTATACAAGATTTGCAAGATGTGCATCTACTGCAAGACACGAAACCCCGTTTTAGAGGTGATTTTTCACTCATCAAGCCGTACTTAGACACCGTCTCTTGGCTGAGGGAGCATAATTCTACTTTTGATTGGCTGATTTATCTATCAGGACAGGACTATCCCGTAACTCCCATACCAAAGATTGAAGATTTTCTGGGGAATACTGAATATGATGGCTTTATAGATTTTTGGAAAGCTTTCTCTGAAGAAAGCGTCTGGGATCAAGGTAAATTTTGGAAACGCTACTACTGTCAATACCAGCGTTTTCCAAAGGTGACTGTTCCTCTTTTAAAAGCAGTTTCGGACTTGAGTCGATATCGTAAAAAGATATCAGTCTCTAAGCTGAGAGGTCTAATACCAGATGTTCAACCTTTTTTGACATATGGTCCTCTAATTGGTACGCCATCAAAGACGACTCCTTTCAACAACGAATATCATTGTTTTGGAGGATTTCAATGGCACACACTTTCCAGAAAGTGTGTGGATTACATTTACGAATATATATTGAAACACCCTGCGTTACTTAGTTATTATAAAAGAACTGTTGTGCCAGATGAATCTCTTATTCAAACGATTTTAGTAAATAGTAATAAGTTTAATTTATGCAATGATAATAAACGCTACGCTGACACCTATGAGAGAAAATATGGTCATGCAAGAACTTTAACTGTTGCTGACTATGAAATGCTTGTCGCCTCGGAATATCATTTTGCCCGAAAATTTGATATTGACGTGGATTCAAGAATTCTAGAGAAATTGGATTCTTTTTTGCGCAAAAATCATAGAGAAATCTAATATAAAATTTTCTTTGCTATATGCATGAATAATTTTCTAAGTCTTTCACGTGCCTGTAAGTACATACAAGATTCTTGTAATCTATGACTTTTCTCAAAAACCAAACCATGTATCAACCAGAGCTAGCTACAATTCGCCAGCAATTGCATGAGGCGATAGATGTTTTAGAATGTCCACCGTCAGTTGCTCTTCTTGATCATCCTAACCATCCAAATGTGGGTGATAGTTTGATTTGGTTGGGTGAAGTTTTTTACTTTACACAAACCCAAGGAGCTCAAGTGGGATATATGTGCAATCGCCGGAATTTTTCACCCCACGAGCTGGAGAAGCAGGTTGGATCAGAATCACCTATTTTCTTGCACGGTGGTGGTAATTTCGGTGATGTTTGGCCATTTTATCAAAAGTTTCGAGAAAACATTATCGAACGATATCCTGATCGACCTATCGTAATTCTTCCTCAAACTATCTTCTTCAAAGATACCGACAATATTGCACCGATAGCCCGCCTATTTAATGATCACGGAAAGATAACTATATTTGTACGAGACAACTACAGCTACGAAATTGCAACAAAGCATTTTCATAATTGCCGAGTGTTCAAAGCACCCGACATGGCCTTTGAGATGGTCGGAATACCTGCTCCAAAGCTTTTATCACCTTTGCCTAAAACACCTCTATATTTATCCCGGAAAGATCAAGAGGCCAACATATCATGTGATTTTAGTCACCTTGGTATCAGCGACCTGGTAGTAGAAGATTGGGCCGCTTACAAATACTACTACGCTGATACACCTCGCGCATGGACGCCATCCGGTTGGCGGAGAGTCGCAAGAGAAACGAAACGTCAGGGAACTTTGTTGCCTTGGGAGTGGATATCTCGTCAATTGTGGAAATATCTTCACTCTTATTCTAAAGTCTTTAAGGATTCTTATGGCCTAAACGCACATCTCCAGTCTTGGTGTCTAATGCACCATGGTGTTTATCAACTTCTGAAATATTCCCCTGTCATCACTAACCGTCTTCATGGGCATATTACTTGTGTGATCTTTGGAATTCCTCACGTATTCCTGCCGAATTCCTACTATAAGAATAAAGGGTTTTATGAAGCTTGGACTCATACTGTGCCTTACTGCCGATTTATCGAAGACCCCAGAAATGTGCGTGATGCAGTGATGGAGCTTTCAGAACTTTATCCATAATAATTAATGCCTCAATCAGGAATTCATTCTCATTGAGGGATTACATTGTAGTTGTAACTGGGCGCATCCAGCGGTTGGGGGAGTAGGCAAAAAAAGAGGGTGCAGGGAAAATAGTCACTGCACCCAACACAAATGATGACTATGAGCATAGCGCCCAGACTGAGCGACTG
>Ga0076930_100249_pt1 | contig 65312 bp, 50 predicted proteins | sample HotLakConsoUCCRE_FD_71149 | JGI IMG/M metagenome (GOLD analysis project Ga0076930, IMG submission 71149) | Hypersaline microbial mat communities from Hot Lake, Washington, USA - Hot Lake Consortium UCC-RE (version 3) (version 3) ...
CCCAGGATCACACCGTTGACGGCACTGAAATTACACCAGCTCCTTGGACGCTACCGCTTCCGGCTCCGGGGTGTTCGAGAAGTCGCGTTTCTTCGTATAGTCCCGGCTCATCCGTGATGGTCCTCCCTCGATTGCCCCGCCCGCACCAGAAGAGGTGTGATGGACCGGCTCGCCCTGCCAGGCCGGTCTCACAGATTACGTTTGCCAAGTCTTGAACGTCACACAGGCGCGTGCTGTTCCAAACCGGAATCCACGCGTTCGCGATACTCCTTACAGGCACCCGGCAGCCGAAAGATCGTCCGTACCAATCTCGGGCGCATTCTCGATGACACGCTTGGGAGCGTGGAGAATGAACAGGTCCATGCCCGTGACGACTTCCAGCACCTGCCATGTTACGGCGATCCCATCCTCGCCGATCCCGAAGAAAACGCCATGATAGATCGAAGGTGTTTTCCCCATGATCGGAAAAGCCTCATCGCCGCTCTCCGGCCAGAGGGGATCTTGCGACCGGTCCTGGTATCCGCCGCTTTGGGAGAAACGCCATGACCGCCTCCATCCGGAAGATTAGCAGGGAGCAATTGCGCTCGCGCCTGTGGTTCGACAATCCCGACAATCCGGGCATCACTGCGCTCTATATCGCGCGCAATCTCAATTACAGCCTCGCCGGCGCGGAATTGCAGGGCAGCAAGCCGGTCCATCTCAACGCGATTGCGCGGCATGTCGGCGTGCCGCTCGATTGCGCGGATTGGGAGCGCGTCGGTTTCGAGATTCCGCTGCTGGTCGACATGCAGCCCGCCGGGGGCCTTTCCCGGCGAAAAATGTTACCGCACCGGGGTCCGGTCCGGCACATGCGGTACGGCTCGTGACGTGGCCGCACCGGGTGCCCGCGAGGCCGCGCCCTCCCGGGTCAAGATGAACGCTGAGCGTTTCGGGGTGACGCCTTTCTCCGGCAAGAGCATGAAACGCAGGAGCACGGATCGGGCCGCACCGAACGGACAAGCAAAGCTCAGCCCGACCGCCCGGCAAGATGGGCTGTGAGGATCGCATCGAGGCTCTCGTCGGCGGTAATGACATCGCCCAGCGGGTGATGCGTAACGAAACGGCGCGGCCAGCCGGTGACGATGCGCGTAATGGCCGGATCTGGGTCGATCGTGACGAGACGTGCGGTGTTGCTTCCCGCGATGCGCTCCAGCGCGGCGATGAAATCGTTGACGCAGACGGTGAGGGCCGGTTGGTTGACGGCGCGGCTGGCTCCGAATGCCGTAGGCGGCGCGTCGTGCAGCCGGACGAGACTGCGCGCCGCCCGCTGCACCGAAACGATCGGGAAGGGTGTCGATCCATCGACCGGCGCGGTGACGGCGCGTCCCGCCAGCGGTTCGCGGGCGAGGCCGGAGACCATGTCGGAGACCGCCCCGGTGGGTGCGCCGGGGCGGATCACGACGATCGGAAGCCGCAGGGATCGTGCATCGACGAAACCGCGGCGGCTGTAATCATCGAGCAGGCGCTCGGTAACGGCCTTGGCGGTGCCGTAAGAGGTTTGCGGCGTCTGCACTTGATCATCCGCCACGACCGGCGGCAGCTCACCGCCGAAGACTGCAATCGAGCTTGTATAGATGAACTTCGTCCGCTCTGCGCGCAGGCGCAGGAATTCGAGCATGCGTAGCGGCAGGTGGAGATTGGCGGCCCAGCCCAGCGCCGGATTCTGCTCGGCCTCGACGGTCAGGCTCGCGGCGAGGTGGAAAGTGGTATCGGCGCGAAAATCCATCACCTGCCCGAGGTAGTGCTCGTCGCACATGTCGCCCGCCATGGCGCGGATCATGAAGGGGGCGGATGGCAGTTGCGCCGGCACGACCCTGTCGACGAGCAGGATCTCCTCTATCGCGCGCACCCGCCCCTCGCAATCGGTGAGCGTGCCCTGTGCGATGAGTTCCTGCGTGAGGCTGCGCCCGATCAGCCCGAAGGCGCCCGTGATCAGAACCCGCATGATCTTTCCTCCCCGTTCTTCCCGATTGTTGGTTTCGTGATAATGACCCCGTTGCGCCACGCGGGGCGGATTTGCCCCGAGCGGTGCGCATGTCGTGATGGGAGGTGCCCGTGCCGAGCCGAGCCCGAACGCCGCGTTCCGAGCGGGGCGCATGGCGCAAGACCGAGATCGTCGAGGCGGCGGCGCATTGCTTCATGGAGCGTGGTTACCACGCCACCGGCATCGACGATGTCGCGCGCAGGCTCGGCTGCACCAAGGGCCGTATCTACCATCACTATGCCAGCAAGACCGATCTCTTCTTCGCCGTGCATCGCGAAGGCATGGCGCGCCTCTTCGCCGCCCAGGAGGCGATCCTGCCCTTGCCGGACGACACCCTCGAAGGGCTTGCGGCGATGCTGCACGCGCACGCGCGGGCCATGCTCGAACACCATACCTACGAGACCGTCGTTGCGCAGGGCGTGCAGGTGCATCGCTTCGAGGCGACGACCCCGGACCAGCGCGAGACCATGGCGGCCCTGATCGCCGAGCGTGACCGCTTCGAGGCCTTGTTCACGGATCGGCTCCGGCTGGGGATCGCGCAAGGCGAGATCCGCGAAAGCGACGTCCCGGTCACGGTGAAGATCCTGCTCGGCGCGCTGCAATGGTCGATCATCTGGTATCGTCCGCGCCCCGACGATGATGCGGCGCGGCGCACCGATCTCGCAGCACGCATGGTCGCGCCGCTGGTCGAAGGGCTGCGCCCGCCGGTCTGAGCGACAGGGGAGGCGGTTCGCATGGCGGCTATAGCGGTAAGCGCGTCGCGTCATGAGAAGCGCCTTAGCATGTTCGCATTGACAGAAAAACCTACCGAGTAGTATGTTTTTTTGCATGCCGGGGCGGAGCATGCTGCGAGCGCCTCGCGGGCATCCGCCTGCTTCCCGTCACATCCACCCACCGACCGTTTCCGAAAAGGACCAACCCGTGAGCGACACGGCTTCCCCCGAGCGCGCCGACAGCGCCGACGCCTACGCCAATCACCGCGGCACGACCGCCGATATCTGCATCGTCGGGGCGGGATCCTCGGGCATCACCGTGGCCAAGGCGCTGAAACAGCAGGGCCTCGCCTTCGATTGCTTCGAGAAGGGATCGGATATCGGCGGGATGTGGCGCTACGAGAATGATAACGGCCTGTCGTCCTGCTATGCCTCGCTGCATATCGATACCAGCCGGCCCAATCTCGGCTATTCGGATTTTCCCATTGATCCGGATATGCCCGACTTCCTTTCCCACGCCCAGTTCCTGCGCCATCTCGAAGCCTATGCCGATCATTTCGGCATCCGCCCGCTCGTCAGCTTCAACCGCGAAGTCGAAGCGATCGAACCCGTGGAGGGACGCTGGCGCGTGCGCCTCGCCGACAGGCAGGAGCGCGAATACGGCCATGTCATCGTCGCCAACGGGCACTTGTGGGACCCGCGCATGCCCGATTTCGCGGGCGATTTCGCCGGTACGCAGCTGCATTCCCATGACTATCGGCGTGCAGATCCTTTCGAGGGCAAGCGGGTTCTGGTGGTGGGGCTCGGCAATTCCGCCGTGGATATCGCGGTCGATCTGTCGAAGCGGGCGGAGCATGTCTGCGTCTCGACGAGGCGCAGCGCGTGGGTAATGCCGAAATATCTGTTCGGGCGCCCGATCGACCAGGTCTCGGGCGCGCTGGCGCGGAGACTGCGGCTGCCGACCCCGATGATCCGTCGGATCATGAGTCTGCTGGTGCGCTTCGCCCAGGGGGATCAGCGCCGGTTCGGCCTGCCGCGCCCGCAGCACCCGATGTGGCGCGAGCATGCGACGCTCAGTCAGGAACTCCTGCCCGCCATCGGCCATGGCCGGATCTCGGTGAAGCCGAACATCGCCCGTCTCGACGGGGATGCCGTGCATTTCATCGATGGCAGCCGCGCGCCCTTTGACGCGATCATCTACGCGACCGGCTATCGCACCAGCTTCCCCTTCCTCGCCCGGGAGGTCTTCGACCCGGATGCCGAATCCGGGCGGCTCTATCGCCGCATGCTACCCCTGGGGCACAACGGGCTGATCTTCGCCGGGCTTGTGCAACCGATCGGCCCGACGATCCCCCTCGTCGAGATCCAGGGGCAGTGGATCGCGAGGGCTCTCGGCGGTAGCATGACGCTCCCCGATGCCGCGACCCGCGCGCGGGAAGTCGAGGACCATCTGCGACGCCGGCGCGAGACCTGGCTCGATTCCCCGCGCTATGCTCTTGAGGTCGATTACCGGCATTATGCCGGGCAGCTGCGCGCGGACATGCAGCGCGGCGCGGCAGGGGCATGAGCCGGAGCGCAATTCATTCCCAGGCGTGTCCGCGCGCGCGGACCGACGGCACGGCACAATGAGCGCGACCATACCCCGGGGGATCCCCGGCGACGGGCGGCTTTGAAAACTGATCGACGGGCAGTTGGAAATCTTTCGGATTGAACGTGGTCTTCAGTTCGGAGGCGAAACGATAAGTCGGTTTCCGAACTTTATTTTTGCCCGCAGGTTTAGTCATGAGAAGTTTGATGGTGTATTCTTGTCCCAAATGTGGAGGGACGAGCTATGGGCCAAGTTCATTCCGGGATCGTCACAATGACAACGGCGTCCCGTCAAGCAATAAAGCATCGTCAAGACAGCCTGAGTGTGCTGGCCAAGCTATAAGGGATCAACCCGAAGACGGCCATGTTCATGCGATATAGATGCTTGACGGCTGATTGGCTGGGGCGGCAGGATTCACCCGTCGAAAGCCTCACACTCCTAAGCAGCTGTAAAAGCTACAGAAACCAAACTGTACGCCACAGCGTGTGTTGCACTAAGGCTCACGATTATTGTACGTCATAAACGTCAACGCAATCCGTGATCAAAATTATCCACAGGCGAAATCGAGTCGGCATGACGATGGCGGTTTTCGGGGCACGCCAGTGGAGTCGCCCGCTCGCGCAGTGGGAAAGCGCGATAGGGGTTTACCCGGTTCATCTGACAGGCAGGTTGGATGCGTGTTTCGGTAATGTCCAGACACCGATTCGGATAATCTCCGGCGCGGCTTTTCTAGAGCGTCAACTAACTTGCCCGCTGCCGACAACCATGATGGCTAGGTTTGGCCGTTGCGTTGAGATCGCTTATTCGTTCATGTCCTGCTTGGTATTGTGGCTGACGAGGCTGCCGTCGCGGTTGTCGCTGGATGTTGTCGCAATCCCTGCAATCCCTATCGCATGGAGTGGAACTCAAGCCGAATACCCCATCTACATGCTCACCTGCACCGTGGAAAAACGCGTCAAATCGGGACGCATGGTCGTTACGGGAACCAACCGGGATTATCAAGTGTCGCGCGCGATCCTCATCATGGCCCGGTTGATGAGAGAATTGAGAGACCGTGCTTTGCGGCACCAGTTGACAACTATTGAAGCGGATTGGATCCTTGAGAGCAATAGTCCGCTCATGCGCTTCATCCGCGCAATGAACCTGTCACGCACGCGTACCTACCGGATTTTCGAATGTGACGTTCTTGGTTAGCGGCAGCGTTCGAATCGGGGAGTGGCGCCGAAGCACAAAGGCGTGCCCGCCAAAAGGATGTGTAGACGCGATGATCAAGCAATCCGCTCTAGCTCATGATGAATTGCAGAACGCTGTTCCCTTAAGCCGACCTCAACCTGCGGAACGGCAGGAGATAATCACCAAGGCGCTTCAAAAATCTAACAGTTCCTATTTTGCCCCTGTTTCTTATGGCTATCAAGAGATCCCGGTCACCGCAATAGATCATACCCTTTTGATTTATCGCGTCGATAATGGTCGGCTTCTCGCTGACCTCGCCGAGAGGACCGAAAATGTGGAGGTGTTGTCACGTATCCGAGACAACCCCGAAGCGTTTGAGACGCAGTCCTTCCTGCATCGGCTCTTACTTTCAAAATCCAAGGATCCAGCCGGCCCGATTTTCGATGAATTGGCGCGTGAGGCGATCCAGACGGAACCGCTATTGGTTGATTGCAACGGGGTCGTGATAAACGGGAATCGCCGGCTCGCGGCTATGCGAACATTGCATGCGATCGATGTATCGAAATACGCCTCATTCGCGACTGTATCAGCTGCGGTCCTCCCCGATAATATCAGTCCGCAGGATATCGAGTTCGCCGAATCGGCATTGCAACTCGCTCCAGAAACAAAACTGGGCTATGGCTGGATTGAGCGGCGTCTAAAGCTGCAGCATCAGGTCAAACAGCTGAAATTCCCGGAATCATGGATCATGAAGGCCTATCGGCTTCAGGATCCGGGACAGATCACCGGCGAACTGGCGGAACTCGATCTTCTGGAGGACTACCTTTGCAGTTTTGTCGCAGCCCCGAGACAATATTCTTTGGTTGCGGATGCGGAGGACTTGTTTCGCGGTTTGCAAAACCAGCTGACGACACTCTCTGATCCCCTTGCACGGATCTGGCGGGGATTGGGGTTTGCGCTGATTGCCGCTCGTAACCGACTTGAACCGGGTTTCGATCGACATTTTCCGTTTGCAGACCCTGCACCCAAGACCATGCCTCATTGGGCGATCAAAGCTCTTGTTCATAGCAACAGATCCGATCCGGACATTGCACCCAGTTATTCCGAGAACGATGCAATCACAATTGTTGAAATGGACGCGATAGCGGGAATGATAGAAAAGAGCCGAAACGATCCTGAGGTTGCATCAGATGTCGCACACACGCTTTCCGAACTTCGTCGCATTCACGGCGAACGGAGAGCCCCGCATCGGATGCTTCATCGGATGCGGGAAGCTCGACAGATGATGGACAGGTTGGATCCGACGCGGCTTACGCCAGAGCAAAAAAGCCGCTTGCGCGGAGACGTGGCAGCCATTCACGCACAGGCTGCATATCTCTTGGGGGAAAATCCCGAAACCCGCTTCGAGCAACGTAAAACAGGCGTCCTCAAAGCCGTCAATCTACTGATAAGTCGTATCCGGAATAGCTGAAGGGTCGAAAAACAGAGAGCGCTCGAAGGGTACAGAAATCTCAATGCGTTCGCCCGATTCAAACCGAACTGGGAACGTAAAAACGGCGAAAGCAACATCCTCCTCATCCAGAATTGGGCGTATCGGCTCCATCAATCCGATCGCGAGCCGCCGCATTCCCAGACGGACCGGAACACTGTCGATACCGCTTATACCGCGCACATTCGGGAAAACGAGCATCGGTGATCCAAAGCTAAAGATGGGCTCCGGTGTCTGACCAATTTCAACATGAATGATGTCACGCGTTTCACGTTGAGGAGCGGTGTCACGCCGCACATCGAACACCAGGCTGAGAGACAATTCGTCGAACTGCACAACGGTCTGACGATCATCCCCTTCGCCCTGTTGCGACAAGCTGCCTGTGATTTCGCGTCGTTGCGACAGCTCAGCCATTCGCACGATGGGGGCCGGCATATCCTCGAACTCCTCGGTGTCCAAAAACTCTTGAACGCCTGTCTCCGTGATGATGTCCGACAGGACATCTGTCTGGGCAAGACGGCGATCCACCCACCAATATCGCGGATCTCCGAAGACGAAGATCGCGAAAATCATGGCGACAAGAGCAGCACCAAGCATCAGAAAGGCGCCTTTTGATAAACGGTAGCGTGTTGACGCTACGCCAGGAGGTGGCACGGCTGGAATATCATCAGCTATTTCTGGCGCACCTTCAAAAAGCGAAGCCTCTTCCTCGGTCTGGTTTGTGCTCGCTGCCCCATCGTCCGAACCAGGTTTTTCCGCTGAACGCTTTTCAGTTTCCGGCTTATTAGTGGATTTTTCCTCAGCTTTCTCGTTCGATTTCGAATCACCAGCCGATTTTTCCCTTGGTTTTTTGATATCTTCTGTATTTTTCTTTTTTTCCTCAAGCGTTAAATCAGAATTCTTGGATGCATTGGGTTCCAATCCAGCGACATTGTTATCGGATTTCTTTTGCGGCTTTTTCTCCACGGATTTGCTGGCTGCCTGTTCGGCCTCTCTGTCTTGATGCTTGTTCTTGGCGGGTTCCCGATCTTCGTTCTTGGGCTGCGTTTTATGTTTTACTCCCTCATCGCGACCCGGACGCGGGTTCCCGGATTTGCCGGCTGGCTTCTCAGACGCATCTCCTGAGTGCGTGTCAGGTTTTTGAGGATCTTCGGGTTGGGGCTCTGGTCGTTGAGATTGATCATTTCCTGGATCACCAGAAGCGCCATCATCAGCATTATCCGAAGCCTGAGAATCAGGTCCCGCATTTTGGTTTGCTTGTCCGGTTGCTTCCGACTGCCGGGAAGGCTTCACCATTGAATTTGTGGAGGTCGGCGGGGTATCCTGATCAGGAGCATCCGTAACCGAGCCCCTCACGCCTTCCACCGCCGCCGCCTCCGCCGTGGGATCCACGCTCTCACTGTTTCCTTGGGCCAGTCTCCCCTTAGGGTTCTTCTCAGACTTGTTCAGTTCGTCTTCAATTTGCGAAATGGCGAGCTCAAGCGAATCGAGATGGCGTGCGATTTCGTCAGCCACCGCAAAATCAGAAGCACCTGACTGGCCCTTCAGATGGCGATCGAGTGCCTCACGGGCGCTGGCGTAAATGGCATTTCTGGATTCTAGACCGTCCACCTGACGCGCGACCATCGCGCGCTCCAACATCGCCCGAAAATGATTCACAAGCTCATCATCTGTGGTGTCTGTGTTACCCATATACAACACTGCCTGCTTTGGCTTCCATCCCGCAAGGTGGGTTCATGGATTCTAGATACGCATTGTGTAGGGTCTTTTCTAGCAGATGCCGAGCATGTATGGGTGGCGTCGTGAAGCGATTGGTTGGGAAGTTGAGGCGTATGGCAGTTTTCTTGAAGACGCATAGCGGAATTTCCGGAATCGCTCGCGTTGCGATAGCATTGGCCATCACAGCCGGTTTGGCAGGATGCGCCGCAATGCCGAGTTCCGGGCCGACTGCCGCAATGATCGTTCAGGCGGCCGCACCAAGTGATGCAAGCCGCCCGTACGAGCTGATTGATTTGAACGCCGAGCGTGTCGCACAGCTGGCGCAGTTTCGTCCGACGCGGCTGTCCGGCCATTTCCCTGATCGGCGCCCTTCACCAAACCAGGCGGTGGGGATAGGCGATCGTCTCCATGTGGCGATATTCGAAGCGGGTTCCGGAGGTCTGTTTACCGCCTCGGCGGGGCAGCTCGGCGGTGGAACAAAAAACGTGTCTCTGCCCGTTCAGGAAGTCGAGGCCGACGGCACAATCGGCATACCGTTTGCCGGTCGTATCGAGGCGCGTGGAAAGACACCCTCGCATATCGGGAAATCCATCGAACAGGCTCTTGCAGGGCGGGCGCTCGACCCGCAGGCAATTGTGACAGTGGAGGATACCCGTTCCGGTCGCGTCACTGTAACAGGGGACGTTGGCTCACCGTCACGGGTTCCGCTCGCACCGGAAGGAGAGCGGCTGCTCGATGTGATCGCCAATGCCGGTGGCACGTCCGGGAATCCCGCTGAGATATTCGTGCAGCTAAGCCGCGGCGGCAAAACCGGCGTGTCTCCGTTGCGTTCGATCACGGAGAACCAAAGAGAGAATATCTATGTCTGGCCCAGTGACACAATTTTCGTCTATCGCGAGCCGCAGGTGTTCACGGCATTTGGTGCAACTGGGCAGAGCGGAAATTTCCCATTTGAATATGAGCGGATGACTCTGGCAGAAGCGGTCGGAGCTGCATCTGGGCTGAATGATTCGCGGGCCGATCCTGCTGGCGTGTTCTTGTACCGCCTCGAAAGGGGTGAGGTGGTGTGTGAGCTGATGGCATACGAGACATGTAAATCGCCGGACGGGAAGCATCCCGTGATTTATCGGCTGGATTTGCGCAAGCCTGATGGCCTCTTCCATGCCCGACAAATGCTCGTCCGAAACAAGGACATCATCTATGTGGCAAATGCCGAAGCAGCGGAGCTGCGAAAATTCCTTGACCTGATCGGTACCTCCTTTGGAACTGTGAGTGCGGGAGCATCAATCGCCAACTGAAGCTGCCATATTCATTCCTGATTTTCACGATCTAGAGAGCGAGGCGCGAATTTTCAGGGGGGCTTATCGAGATGCCGACCATGTTCCCCGATGAGTGGCATCGCTTCCGGGCCCTGCTGACGGTCCGAGGTCGTGTTATCTGGGCGCTGAATTTCCGGAAGATGGGCACGCGGTTTAACCGCTCGAAGCTCGGATAGGCATGGGCTCTTGGCGAACGGATCTTCTACATCATGATATTGTCCGTGCTGAAGACCGCGGCCCGTGGCAATGTCGGTGCGCTTGGCACCTGAATATCCGTGTTCTTAGTCACCGGCATCATACCGTTCCCACGGCTCATGTTGTGGCACGGGCGCGGTCTACCCACTATACCGGATACGAGAGCATTGTACTCTATGCCACCTATGCCCTGCTTTGGAATTTTTCGCTTCTTGCGGTAGGGTTATGGGCAGAGCGTGCACTGCGTAGGAGGGCTGAGCAGTGATCCGGTTTCGAGACGTTACGAAAACCTATCGAGCGGGATTCTTGCGTAAGGTTGGCCTCGACAATGCAAACTCCGATATCATCCCTCGCCGGAGCCTTGATAGCCTCGGCATAAACGGTGCCGGGAAATCGACCCTGATCCGACTGCAATCAGGAGCGAGCATGCCCGACCGAGGTTTGATCGACCGTGGAAAGCTCAGGAAATCATGGTCACCGGATTTTCGTGGTTTTTTTGCAACGAGCACAACCGGCCGGGAGATCCTGAGATTTGCGTGTCGCATCTATGGTGAAGCTTGTGATCGGATGACGCTATATGTGGGAGAATTCAGCAACTTCGGTGCCTACGTGGATATGTCGGTGAGTAGCTATTCCTCCGGATCGCAGGCACGCCTTGCTTTTGCCTATCAATTGCAATCACGATTGACATCTACTTGGTCGACGCGATTACAGCCGTTGGAGATGCCAAATTCAAGAAGCACTGCGAAGAGGTTGTTGCTGAACGGCTTAAAACATCGGATATCAAAATGATTTCGTACAGCTTGAGTAACCTGAAGAAACTCTGTGCTGCAGAATGCGTCCTAAATTCTAAAAGGATCGCGCGTTATATTCGAATTGATGATCCGATAGATGCTTATCAGGACGCATTTGCACAATGAGCAAGGAAATGACAGACAAGCACGCCCCCAAAGCAAAAGCCAATGCGGCAACCAATTCCGCGCAGAAGCCGAATGTCGTGCCGCTTCCGAAAAGAGAAGCGGAACCGCAACCTGCTGCTCAAGCCTCGTATTGGGCTCGGGAATGGCTACCAATCAGTGCGCTTGCTGTTATTGCACTGCCAACGTTAATTATCGGGCTTTATCTCGCGTTCTTTGCTTCTGATCGCTACGCGGTAGAAGTTCAGTTCGCAATCCGAGGCCAGGAAGTTCCCGTAATGGATGTTGCCGGTATCATGAATGCGTTCGGTGGATCTCCAAGCCAGACCGCCTCGGACTCGTACATTGTCAGCGACTACGTGATGAGCCGCCAATTAGTTGAGGAGCTCGATCAGATCGTAGATTTGAGGTCAATTTACAGAAAATCCCATATCGACTTTTTTTCGCGCCTTGGGGCCGATGTATCAATGGAGCGACTCGTAGAGTACTGGAGATCGATGACCACAGTTTATTTTGATCAGACAAAAAGCACGATATCACTTGAGGTAAGTGCATATTCACCAGAAGATGCAAAACGTATTGCTGAAGAGACGTTGCGCCTCGTGCGGATTCTTGTGAACCGGCTATCTGAGGAATCCCGAAACGATGCGCTTCGCGGTGCATTGGCCGATGTCGAGCGAGCCGAGTTTCGGGTTCGGACGATGCGTGATGAGATGCGCCGGTTTCGAGAGGAGCAACGCATAGCCGACCCCACCACCAGTGCCGGCTCCGCTCAGAATCTAATCACATCGATCCAGCAGGAGATTTCACAAATCGACTCGCAACTCGGTTCGGCCCGCGCCTTTATGGACGAAGATGCACCGAGCATCGTGGTCCTTCGCGCCCAACGCGAATCGCTCGTCGAACAGCTACGACAGGCGCGATCCGAGATCGATGGAAGCACGCGCATGGAAGACGGCGGCTCAATCGCTACTATGCTCTCGCGGTTCGAGGAGCTTGAAATTGAACGAGAGTTTGCTCAGCAGGCATACTCCGCCGCGTTAGCTTCACTGGAAAGAGCACGCGGTGAAGCCAATCGAACGCAGAGATATCTCGCGGTCTTCGTCAGCCCTCACCAGCCTAATGAGGCACGTTATCCGTTGTTGTTCCGCGGTATTATGACGGTATTGGCATTTTCCGCTCTTGCGTGGATTCTTGGGATTTTGACGTATTTCGGAATCCGTGAACACTCGGCATGAGAATCGAGCTCAGTAATCTGAACATCAAGCACATGACGACCTAGAAGCACTTTTTCCTCAGCTGTTTTTACAACTTTTCATAAATGGTTTTCTCGATTTATCAAATTTAAATTGCCTTTTACCGTCGAGGCATGACCCGGTAGTGAGCGGAATTTGCACTGAGATATGACCTACGTGACCCTTTCCCCAAGTCGGTACGCAGAAGGGGACTATAGAGTGATCCACATGGAACTTTTAAACATCATTCGCCGGATGGCATTGCGGGAGAAGCTGCCGCTTCGCGAGATTTCGCGACGCACTGGTTCGTCGCGGAACACCATCAAGAAGTGTCTGAACGCGGGTACTGTCGAGCCGAAGTTCGCGACACGCCACAGGGCGAGCAAGCTTGACCCTTTCGCTGAGAAGCTGGGGATTCTGGCTGAAGATGGAAGCGCGTGTCCACAACGGTCTTCACGCCCGAGGCGTCGCACTGCTTCCGCGCGCCCGGACGGGCGCGTCCCGACGCACCGCTTGCCGGCCGATGAGCCGCCGGACCACTCGCGTCGGGCGCCCGGGTATGGTATGCGGTTCACATGTGGAAGCCCTTCTACACACCGCAGCCGATTGTGGAGACCGTCGAGCCAGGCTATTTCGAGCCGGTCCACCCGCGGCCGCGCGAGCGCCCGATGGGACTCGTCGGGACGGTACTCGGGGCGCGCCACAATCTCATCGCCAATTGGCTGAAGGAACACTACCGATCCCACGTTGACACGTTCAGGATTGGGCCGCGTCAGGTCGTCGTCGCCAACACACCGGAATCAATCAAGCACGTCATGGCGACGTCGAACGCGATCTACGAGCGCAAGAGCCCGCAGATGCGCCGGGCGCTCGAATTCCTTCTCGGGGACGGTCTGTTCATCAGCGACGGCGAAACGTGGCGTCAGCGACGTCCTCTCGTGGCCGATATCGTTCATAAGAGCCGACTGCCGCGCTTCGCACCGACCATGACGGGCTCCGCGCGCGATCTCGTCGCTCGCTGGGAAACACGGGCTTCCGGCGAGACCTTCGATGTGCACGCCGAAATGGCCGAACTGACGGCGGAGATCATCGCGCGCACGGTCTTCGGCAGCAGGCTCGGCCGGGATGCCGCAGCCGAAGTCATCGGCGGTTTCAGCGAATACCAGAAACGGGTCGACAGCTTCAATCTGCCCTTTTTTCTGGGGGTCGATGACGGCTTTCCGGTGATGCGCACAAGAAAGCTCCGAAAAGCAGTCGCGCGGGTCCACGCAGTTGTCGATCAGATCGTCTCCCGCCATCTCGCCGGCGAGGGCGACGCCGATTCCATGCTGGAACTCCTCGTGCGCCGGAAGCGGAAATCGCCCGAGCTTGCGCTCGACCAGGCCGCAATCAGGCACGAGGCCGCGACGATTTTCATGGCCGGGCACGAGACGACTGCTTCGACGCTCACCTGGGCCTGGTACTGCCTCGCACGCGCTCCCTGGATTGAGGAGAGGCTTCATCGCGAGCTCGACAAGGTGCTGGGCGAGCACCCCCCGGAGCTCACCGACCTCCCGGATCTGCCCTATACACGGGCAGTCATCGAGGAAACTCTTCGTCTCTACCCCCCGGTCCCGCTCCTGCCGCGGCAGGCGGGACGCGCCGACAGGATCGGCGATGTGTCGGTGGAGAAGGCCGCGCTCGTGCTGGTCGTGCCGTGGCTCCTGCATCGGGCGGTTGACCTCTGGGACGAGCCTAACCGTTTCCTGCCGGAGCGCTTCCTGGGCGACCGTCCGCCGCCCTATACCTATGTCCCCTTCGCAGCCGGCCCCCGGATCTGCGCGGGACTCGCCTTTGGCCTGACCGAAGCGACCTTATGCCTCGCGACGCTCGCCCAGCGCTTCAGGCTCCGCTTGGCCCAGGGCGTCATGGTCGAGCCGGTCTGCCGCCTGACGCTCCGACCCGCGGGCGGGCTTCCCGTCGTCGCCGTCCCGCGGCGCTGAAGGCGATTGCCACTCTCAGTCTATCCGATCGTCCAGAAAATACCACTGGTCGAGGTTGGCGCGAATGATCGGCTCAACCACCTCGTTCAGCGCTGCAACGTCCTCAAGTATCTGATCATTGGAGCGCTTCGTCGCCGGGCCCAGCCGGAACGGCGCGCTCCCGTCGACGTAGAAGCGGCTCCGGTACATACGCCGCACGTGGCAGACGAAAATCCTCGCGTCGGTCCGCCGCGCGAGCCAGGCGGCAGCCGCAAGATTCCCCTCCCGATGAGGCTGACGCCCGAAAAGTGGCGACATTGAACGGCCGGCCTTCGCCTCGTCCCCGAAGATGGAGACGAGCCCGCCAGCCGCGAGTTCCTCGCGCGCGGCGCCGAGTCCGCGGACATCACCGTGAAGAAGGTGCATTCCGAGCGAGCGGCGCACCTTCGACGCGATGAAGCGCTGCGCCCAGGTCTGAGGAGGCTCGGCGAACGTCGTGCAGGTGATGCTCTGATGATGCAGGTCCGCCGCAAGGACCTCCCAATTCCCGGTGTGCAGCACCAGGGCAAGGGTGGGCTCGTCTCGCCGCTTCAGGCTCGCTCGCAAGGCGACCATGCCGGGAGAGAGTTCGATGCGGCCTTCCCCGCAAAGCCGGTGGAGGACCGAGAACTCGGCCATGAGACGCCCGACATTGTCGAGAAAGGAATGGATCGTGGAATCGATCGCCTCGGGTTCGAGATCGGGCCTCAGAATGCGGAGATTGCGCCTTGCGCCCTTGATGATCCACGGCCGGTTTCGGGGAACGCTCCAGCGAACAATGGCGCTGCCCACGTCAGAGGCGACGTCGATCGGCGCGTGCCGCAGCACGGAATATATGCCTAGCTCGTAGGCGTCGCGCAGTGTCGACACGACGGTTCTGGGCGGAGGGTTCTCAAAGAACGGATCGGGCCTATCGTCCATCGCCATGATTCGATTCCTTGCGCTTTCGTCAGAGCCGCAGACAGCAGCCAATGCTGCCTGTCCTGCTCATGCACAGCGCCAGCGGGCCATCGCCTGACCACGTCATGCTGTGTATCCTTGCCCCCACGGCGATATGCGCGGCGGTCACCGGAGCGGCACCGCAGGAGCCCGCAGACCCGGAAAACCGGAAGGTGCGCATGCGCCGGGCCGTGTCTCCAGCCCCGGCGCGATCCGCTGATGATTGCCCGCGTCTTGCATTGGCGTCGGCCGAAGCGCGTTCGCCAAGTCGAGGCGGCGGATCGACGAACGCGCCAGGCTGGTTGACGGCTCGCGCAAGAACGCGCTCGACCATCCGGTTCACGGCGTAACGTCGCCCCTGCCGATTGTAGAACGATCCGCGAACTTGGACAGTGGCGGCCAAGGCGCGAACAAAGTCCTCGATCAGTGAATCGTCGATTGGATCCGGAGTGGTCCAGAACACATCAAGCGGCCCCTGGTGGGTCAGACCGGGGATATCGTAGATCGCCGAGCCGAAAACCTTGACCGGCTTGCGAGCACGGATCGCGTGCAGCCCCACGGTCGAGTTCGTCACAAGGACGCCATGGGCGCGCGCGATCAGCACGTCGAGTTTGCCGCCGTCGATGAAGTGGACGCGGTCCGCGACGCCGTGCCGACGAGCCAGGCTCTCGATACGCGCCCCCCAGTCGATCATACCAACATCCATTGGATGCAGCTTTACGATGAGATGCATGTCCTGCGGAGCGTTGCAGGCAAGCGAGCGGATTGTCTCCTCCAGAGGCTCCGCCTGGTCGTCGAAAGGCGCGTTGGCCCGTATCTGCCAGTCACTCTGAAGCTGAAGCCCGTAGAGGGCGAAGGGCCATGAGCGCGCCTCGACCGCGGCGAGCGTCGCTTCGAGGGCGCGCCGTCGTCTGCGGCGGCGATGCGTGCGCAGAAAACTGCTCAGATACTCTGGGAGCGGGCTGTAAAAACGATCCGGCTCGTAGCGCGGGAAAAGGAAAAAATAAAAGAAGTTGATGAGATTCGAGACGACCTCGTTCCAGGCCTCGGTGGCGAAGGTGTGGGCGAAGGGCCCCGCCGCGTCTGGCTCGCTAACCTGCGAGGCAATCCTGCGGATGTCCTCGGGAGCGTTGGGGAAATGCGAGTATGTGCTCATGCCTCCGCGCTCTAAGGTGAGCCAACCTGGCCGGAGGTAGCCGAACTCGACGACATAGGAAGGAATACCGAGTGCTTCGGCAATCTCGGCGGCACGTGCGTGGTAGGGGACGCGATCGGCATAGTAGAGGACGTCCGTCACGCCTTCCTCGCGGATGATCTCCTCCAGCCTGTCAGGCCATCGGGCCAAGGAGCCCCGATAGGCGACCGCACCGCGACGTGGCCAATAGATGACGTCGGACGCCGTGAAATGCACCTTCACCACGCGCGCCCCGGCTGCCCGGAAGCCGTCCCCGAGCTCGGCCCAGAACAGTGACGGTGGCCCCTGCAGCATCAGAATCGTACGGCCGCTCGCGTTCATGATTCCGATTTCGGCTACTCGGCCGCCATGCGCGGAGTGCCTTCAATCAACCGAGGAAGCGCCGCGACCGAGATGCCGGCATGGAGAACGCGGTCGAGCTCGCACCGAACGGTGGAAACCGCCTCGGCGATCTGGTCGGCCGTATGGTCACACGAGAGGAAAAAGCGGAGCCGCGCCGTCCGCTCCGGTACACCGGGCGGCAGGACAGGAAAGGCGTTGATGCCGCAAGCAAGGAGGCGTTCTGCGAGGGTCACCGTACGCAGCGTGTCGCCAACAATTACGGGCACGATGGCGATGCCCCAGCTCGTGCCGACATCCAGCCCGCTTGCGCGAGCCAGCGACGCGAACAGCGCGCTGTTGTCCTGAAGCTTCCGCACGCGCTCCGGTTCGAGCGCCATGATGCGGAGCGCCTCTGTGGAGGCGACGGCGGCAGGCACGGGCATGCCCACGCTGTAAACGAAACCGGGAGACACGCTCTTGAGATAGTCCACGAGAACGCGGCTACCTGCGACGTAGCCGCCGCAGCTGACCAGCGACTTCGACAGCGTGCCGAGCCAGATGTCGACGCGGGATGGATCGACCCCTGCATGTTCGAATACGCCACGCCCCGTTGCCCCCAGCGTTCCGAGAGAGTGCGCCTCGTCGATCAGCAGCCAGCAGCCAAAGCGCTCCTTGATCTCGACGAGACGGGCGAGGTCGGGGCCATCGCCGTCCATCGAGAACAGGCCCTCCGTCGCGATCAGGGCCCGGTTGAAACGGTGGCGCTCCGACCGCAGGAGTGCCTCAAGTGCGTCCAGATCGTTGTGTTCGAAAAACCGGCGGGTCGCTCCGGACATGCGCGCGCCGGCCACCACGCAATTGTGGATCAGAGAGTCGTGGACGATCAGGTCGCGCTGCTCGAGAAGGCTCGCGATCGTTGACACGGCGGTGGCATGGCCGCTGACGAATGCGATCGCATCCTCGGCCTCGTAGATCGCCGCGAGGCGCTGCTCCAGTTCCCGGTGCGCCATGCGTTCGCCGGCAGTGAGGCGGCTCGCTGACACGCTCGTCCCGAAATCGCGTGCAGCCCGCGCCACCGCCTCGACGATGCGAGGATCGCCATTGATTCCGAGATAGTCGTAGGACGCGAAATTGACGACCTCTCTGCCGTCAAGCCGCGAACTTGCCCCGGCGCGGGCCTCATGGACCCGGTAGTATGGGTCGCTGAGACCGAGCTTCTCACCCACGGCGCGCTGGAGACGAATCGCGTCGTATCCGGGCAGTGTCTCGAAGGACGTATCGTAGGAGGGAGCCGGCTTCTCCCGCTCGCTCCGCGCCGAACTGCGTGGCATCGTGCCAGCGCGAGCAAGGTTCGCGGCAAGATCCGCGTCGTCTAGCCGTCTTCCTCTCACGCTGCGCCCCCTCAGACGTTCCCAGCACCACCAAGGTCGCACGATAGCGCGGCAACACTGCCGCTGTCCAGCGTTTCGCCGCCGTGGATATCCGCGAGCGCCTCGACCCTCATGGCGAGCCCGACGTCTGCACTGACGCCCCGCAATCCCGCGAGGACCTTGTCGGCGACGTCGAGCGTGCTTTTCTCGCCGAGCGACAGTAGCGGGAGCTCGATCCCGAGCCGTTCCTCGAGACCGAGCCGAAGCTCCAGCGCCATGAGGGAATCCATTCCGATCTCCGCAAGGGGACGGTTCGGCGAGATGCCATCTTCGGGAACACGGAGGATGCGCGCGATCTCGCTGATCATCGTTGCGACGACGATCTCGCGCGCTTGCGTGTCCGATTTGCCCGCCAGCGCCGAGGCAAGATCCGCACCAGTTGTCTCGCCGGCACGTCCCGACGGGGCTAGCGCCGCGAAGGCGGGCGAGGACAAGAGTGTGAGACTGCCGCTGACGGCACTTCGGCCCACGGCGGAGAAGACCGCGACCGCGGACGTATCCGCGCCGCGCGCGAGAAGTTTGCCGAGGAACGCCAAGGCATCGCGGGCGGGGATACCGGTGACCCCGGTCGTGCGAGCGATTCGCTCTGCAAGTTCCCGGTCGCGTGCGACGACGCCCACGTCGGAGATCGCGCCCCATCCGATGGCCAGACCCGGCTCACCGCGTGCGCGTCGCTCGCGCACGAAGCCTTCGAGATAGGCATTGGCAAGCACGTAGGCGCCCTGACCAGGGTTGCCGATGAGCGTCGCCGCCGAGGAATAAACGACAAAATATTGCAGCTTATCCGCCCGCACGGCCGCGTCGAGAGCCCTCACGCCGTCGACCTTCGGAGCGAGAACCCGCTCGAGACACTGCTCGTCGAGCCCCTCGAGAAGCCCGTCCTCCAGTACCATGGCCGTGTGCACGACGCCCGCGATCTCCCCGTATATCGCCCTGATCCGCATCATGAGATCAGATACCGACTTCGGATCCGCGGCGTCGACGCGCTCGACCACGATTCGATCCGAAACAGGATCAATCCGTGCTCGGTCTTCTTCGGCGAGGACTCCGCGCCGCGAAGCGATGACGACATGCTCCGCGCCGAGTTCGGCGAGCCAAATTGCCGTCTCGAGCCCCAGGCCACCGGTACCGCCGACGACGACGTGAACACCGGATCGCGGCACGAAGCTCGGCGTCGGTGCTGGCGGCAACGCCAAACTCGGGGGACGAACGAGCACCTTGCCCACGTGCCCCGATCGCTGCAGCAGGCGGAACGCGTCTGCGACCCGTTCCCCGGGGAACGACCGGAACGGAAGAGGCGTGAACGCGCCGCTTTCAAGCCTCGAGCGAACCTCAGTCAGGACGCGCGCCACAGCGCCGCTGTCGTGCGCGAGCAACTCGTCCAGGTCAACGCCGAAGTAGGCAAGGTTATGCACGAAGGGGCGGAGCTCAAGCGCGGTATTTTCAAGATAATCGCGCTTACCCAGCTCGACAAAACGCCCGAACGGGCGCAGCAGGCGCAGGCTTGCTCGCATTCCCTCCCCGGAGAGGGAATTGAGGACGAGGTCGACTCCGCCGTGGTCCGCACGGATGCGGTCTGCGAATTCGAGGCTCCGCGATTCGTAGACCGCGTCGGCGCCCAGCAGTGCCGCGAGATGGCGCCGCTCAGGCGTCGCCGCCGTCGCGAGAACCCGTGCACCAAACGACTTCGCGATCTGGATCGCGGCCATGCCGACCCCGCCCGCGCCGCCGTGCACGAGAACCACATCTCCCGACCGCAACCGTCCGACCTCGACGAGGGCGAACCACGCCGTAGCGAACACGACTGGACACGTCGCCGCTTCCTCCGCGCTCAGGTTCGCAGGAGCGCGGACGAAATTGCGCCTCGGCGCCGTGATGTGGGATGCGAAGGCGTCGGCGACGAAGCCCATGACGAGGTCGCCTTGCTCCAGGTCGTCGACGTCGTCGCCCACGCGCAGTACGCGCCCGGCGCATTCGAAGCCAAGGGCGCCAGCGGTCGAACCGGCACCGAGGATGTCGTCGTCGAGAACGCCCAGAGCGACCATGACGTCGCGGAAGTTCAAACCGGTCGCCTCGACCTCGACCTCGATTTCATCGGGTCCGGGATGCGTGCGGGGTCGCCAGCGCCAGGCGAAATCATCGAGCGACGCTCCGGCATCCGTCTCCAGCACGGCACGCAAGTCCGGTCCGGGACACGGCTCGATTCGAACACCGCGCGAGACGCGTGGCGCTGAGAGACCTCCGCGGTCGATCATAACCTCCCGTTCATCGCCCGGCTCCGACAGGAACCGAAGAAGCGCGTCGGCCGCCTCGGCATGGGTGAGGTCGGGGGCGAGGTCGACGAGCCGGATGTCGAGAGCGGGATACTCGTTGATTGCCACGCGGACGAAACTCCAGATGGCATCAGCGCCCGCGCACGGCAGGCCTCCGTTGTCATGCGCCCCACGCGTGATCACGCAGATCCGCACGCCTTCGGGCTCCAGAGCACGGTTGCGGAACACCTCGGCGAGGCGAAGCGCTCGCGAGCGCAAGGCGTTCGGGATCGAATCATCATCACGGCTCGCGCCTGGCAGGTCGATCAGGACCGTCGTCCCGGCATCGACGCCATCAGCGGCCTGCAGTCGATCGACGAGACCGGCATCGACGTCGGCGAGATCCCGATGGATGAAGGTCAGTCGCGGCGCCTTCGCCCGGCCCGCATCCAGCAGCCTTTCGCCGACAACGAACGTCGGCGAAAGGCTTTGCGCCGTCGTCTCCGGCATGAATCCGCGACGCCTCAGGACGGCTTCGACCCGGGCCGCCTCGGTAAGCCTCCCGATCCCGTCGGCCGCGCCTCTCGCGCCCCCCTCGCTCACCAGTGCCAGAAAGACCTCGAACACGTCGCGCGGCGGGAAGGCCAGGATAGCGGCCCGGCACCGCGGCGCGGACAGTGCGAACGCGCTCTCCGGCAGTTCCTCATCCGCCCCGAAGCTCGCCTTCACCAGAAGGTCGCAGAGGCGCAAGGTCGGACCGCACGCATCAGAACCGTAGATCCTTACGTCGCCCGGCAATCCCGATGTGGGTCCGGTTCGCTCCGTCGAGAGGACAACGAGTTCGATCTCCCGCGCAATGTGCGCCCTCGTCAGGCGCTCGAGCACAGCTCCGATGCAGGGTAGCAGGGCGAGGACACGCGGTCGTCGGCCAGCGGCGATCACCTTCGCGGCTTCGATCTCGCGGTCGAGCGCCTCGATCGCGAGCGCAAACGCGGATGCCTCGCCAAGGATCAACGTCCGCGTCTGCTCCGAGAGGCTGGGCAAGCCCGCCTCCAGAGCCTGCGGGAGGCGACATCGAAGTTCCAGAAGGAGAAGAAGCTCCGCCTGCGCGGCCGGGAAACGATCGATCAGCGTCGCAATGAGGTCGTCCGGAGCCGCGTAGCCCGTTTCGGGGGCGAGGCGCCATCCCTCTGTGATCGGCTCGGCGCTGCCATCATTCTCAAGGAGAGCGACGAGCGCACGCATCAGGGCGCTCGCACGGTCGTCCGCCTCGACGGACAGCGCCGCTTCCCGCAGGACGCCCTCGCAGGACAGCGAATAGAGGGCCGCGTGCGCGATCGCGACAATCGCGGCCCGGGTCAACAGCCACTGAGCTGGCACAACCGAGCCAGTGTGCTCCGGCAGGGACCGGGCCTGCTCTTCCTGACCAGAAACCGCAATCCGCTCCACCTCGCAGGCGAGCTGCCGTTCGTCCTCCTGTTCCCACGAGAGAGCGACGGCCCTCAGGTAGAGGCCCTGCACCTCCGCAACGCAACTTCCCGCCGCGTCCTCGAACCTGAGGTCGAGCGACATTCCTCGATCGGTCTCGCGCCGGATATGTGCGGTGGCGTGCACGATGCTGGCTTGCGGCAACCATACCCGCAGGCGTCTTACGCGGACTGGCAAGTGAGCGATTGTCACGGTGCCCTTCGCGGGCCTCGCTGCGAAGATGCCGTGCAGAGCGGCATCAAGCGCCGTCGGATCGAGTACGAAGGCGTGCTCGAACGCTCCGGTGTCGGCCCGACCCGGCGCGAGTGTCGTCGACAACACCGTGTCGTCGCGCAGCACCGAGACGGCACGGCGAAATTCCGGCCCGTAGACGAGGCCGGCGCGAAAGGCTGCCCGATAGATCTGCTCGGCATCGTCCGACCGCGCGAGATTCGGGTCCGGAAGCGGAAGTGCCGGGCTTGGCTCGCCGACGGCACGCGCGATCCGGCATCCAGCATGGAAAAGCCATTCCTCACCAAAACGCGTCCGGCTCCAGATTTCGACCCTCGAGACATGGTGCTCGAAGCGAACCGAGATCTCCCGCATGTCTTCCTGGCCGAGGACCATGGCTTTCGCGATGTCGAAGTCTTCGATCTCCAGCGGACCATCGCCGAAAAGGTCGCGGCCGACCGCGAGCGCAATCTCGACGAGGCCGGCACCCGGAACGACGATCTCGTCGCCGACCTTGTGGTCCCGCAGGAACGGGACGATGACGGGATCGAGCACGGCCCGCCACTCGGGCGAGTTCGCCGCTATCCGCGTTCCGGCGAGCGGGTGGCGAGCACCGCCCGTCAATGACCCGAACAGGTCAATGCGCTCGCTGGTAGGCGCAACGAGGCAGGTCTGCCTCTGCCAGGGATAATGCGGAAGGGGCACGCGCCAGCCGAGGGACGAACCGACGAGATCCGGTCCTGGCGCATGAGCGCCATTGGCTACCATGCGAGCGAAAGTCGCAACCATGGGATCGACTTCGAGGCCATCGTCGGCTTCGGAGAGCGTGTGCAGCGCGGCTGCGTCGATATCGAGGGACCGCGCGGTCTCGTTGGTGGCTCCCAGCAGGAGCGGGCGGGGCGACAGCTCGAGGAAGCAGCGTGCGCCGGCGGCGAGGGCGCTCTCAACCGCCTGGCGGAAACGGACAGGTTTACGCACGTTGTGCCACCAGTACTCGGCATCGAGCAATTCGCCGGAGATTTCGGCGCCCGTGACTGTGGAGATCATCGGCACGCGGCTCGGAGCAGGAGCGAAATCCCTCAGGCCGGAGAGCAGGTCGTCCCGAATCGCGTCGAGAAGCGCCGAGTGGAAAGGATAATCGACGGCAAGCCTGATCGTTGCGATCCGCCTGCGACGCGCCGTGGCCCGCAACGATCGAAGCGCCTCCTCCGGGCCGCTGAAGGTGATCGAGTTCGGAGAGTTTATCGCCGCGATTTCGACGCCGCCTCCGACCTCCGTCGCGAGTGCCTGCGCCCTCGTCTCGTCAACGCTCGCCGCAACCATTCCGCCGAGGCCGCGGATTTTCTCCTGATGAAGGCTTCGCTCCAGGATCAGCGCGACGGCCTGCTCCCGATCGAGCGCCCCGCTGGCCTCGGCCGCGGCAACCTCACCGACACTGTGTCCGATGACGCAGGCCGGGACGACGCCGCGGCGCGCCATTACGGCCCGTAGCGATGTCTGTATGGCGAACACGAGCATGACAGCGACGCTCGTTGAGGCCAGCCGCTCTTCCAAATCTGCAGCGAGCAGTGCTTCACGGGCCGACCAGCCGGCGCGGTCGCGGATGACCGCGTCGATCTCGTCCATTTCGCGCGCAAAATCCGGGCTGCGCAACAGCGCGGAGCGCCCCATTCCGACCCACTGACATCCATTTCCTGGAAAAACGAAAGCGATCCGTTCGTGGTCGCCGGATGCAACGGACACCGAAGTTCCGGCGGGCTGCTTACCTGCCGCGATCGCCTCGAGATCCGAGACGAGCCCCTCGCGGGCCCGCAGGGGGACGACCGCCCGATGGGCAAGCAGACCCCGCCGGGCGGACGCCGCACTTGCAAGCTCGGAGACGTCGAGTGACGGCTCGGAGGAGGCGGTCTCGGCGTAGCCGAGGGCAAGCGCGCGCAGCGCCGCCTCGCTCTGCGCGGAGATCACGAGCGCCCGCGCTGTCTCCGCATCTTTGTCCTCCGCAGGATCCGCTTCGGCCGCATCCGGCGCGCGAAGGATCGCATGAGCGTTAGTTCCGCCAAACCCGTAGTTGCAGACACCGGCGACCAAGGGGATCGCATTGTCGAGCTTGAGATCCTCGCGGACAATCTCAAGGTTCAGCTCCTCCAGCAGAATCGCCGGGTTTGTCCGCTCCACGTGAATCGTCCTAGGATAGATGCCACGCTCAAGCGAAAGCACCACCTTGGCCAGACCCGTCAGCCCAGAGGCGCATTCGAGATGGCCGACATTCGATTTTACCGACCCGATCGGCAAAGGATGCGATCGAGCATGGCCCAGCGCTTCGCCGATCGCCCGGGCCTCGATGGGATCGCCGACCGGCGTACCGGTCCCGTGTGCCTCGACGAAGGCGAGCGCCTCGGGGTCGATTTCGCTTCGCCGGTAAACATCGGTGAGGAGGGACTTCTGCCCTTTGAGCGAGGGCAGCGAAATGCCAGGCGTCCTGCCGTCCGAGTTCACGCCGGCCCCGAGGAGAACCGAGCGGATACGATTTCGGTCAGCCTTGGCAGCGTCCAGCCGTCGCAGCACGAGAGCGACCGCCCCTTCCGAGCGGACGTACCCGTCGGCTTCGGCGGAGAAGGGACGGCATAGCCCCGTCGGAGACAGCATCCGGGCACGTGAGAAGCCGATATAGGGCGCGGGCGACAGAAGAAGGTTCACACCAGCCACGATAGCTGTATCGATACGTCCGCTCTCGATCGCCTCGTGTGCCTGCGCGAGCGCCACGATAGACGACGAGCATGCCGTGTCGATAGTCATGCTCGGCCCGTTCAGGTCAAGCACGTGGGAAATTCTGTTGGAGACGATCGAGAGCGCGATTCCGGTGACGAAATGGCTTTCGATGGCGGCATGGTCAACCGAGACTGCGGACTGATAGTCGACATTGGAGGCCCCGACATAGACGCCTACGGCCTCGCCGGCGAGACAGCCCGGCGCAATCCCGGCGTCCTCCAGCGCCTCCCAGACGACTTCGAGCAGAATCCGCTGCTGCGGATCCATCTGAACCGCCTCCCTCGGCGATATACCGAAGGCGAGCGGGTCGAAATCGAACGGATCCTCAAGATAACCTCCGGCGAACGTGTAACTGAAGCCCGGCTCGCTTGCCCGCGGGTGCCAGTACCGCGCCGTCATCCACCGCCCTTGGGGCGACGGCGAGATTCCCGACGCGCCAGCCCGTAGCGCCGCCCAGAACGATGAAAGGTCGGGACTTCCGGGCAGTCGGACAGAAAGGCCCACAATTGCAGAGGAGTTTTCCAAAAGGTAGCCTGCTTTAAACTTTGCTCGTCATCAACGCAATTCCAAACGAATCGAAACCGGATCGGCGGGCTTTCCCATCTCGCACACGGCTCAGTAAGCAAATGGCAGATTTCTCGATGGTAGGTCAATACTATTGCTCTGCCGGTCCGCCTCCACGCACGCCTTTTCGAGCGTCCGGGCCCATCGCCCTGGCGAGACGAATTTGCCGACGCCTCAATATCGATCCGGCCAGGCCGCCGAAGTTCGCCAGCAACCAGGCTCCGATACCGGGGCCAACAAGAAACCTACCCTTCTCCGCTGCGGCTATTATCGCGCGTGCAACCGTTGTCGGCTGCCATAGACCCCCGCCTTGCGAGATGACCTTCGTGACGGCAGGCCTGAAAACTTGCTCGCCATGGTATTGCGGGGTATCTGTATCCGAGGGGCAAGCAACTGTAACCTTAACGCCACACTCTGCCAATTCCACACGTAGCACCTCGCCCAGCCCGCGCAGGGCGAATTTGGAGGGTGCGTAGGCAGAGTAGCCATAAATCCCGGCCAGCGCTGCCGAGGACGAGACAAGGACGATGTGCCCCCGCCCGCGCTGTGCCATGCTTGGCGTGCAGGAATGCAGGAGATGTAACGCACCAAGGTAATTGATCTGGATGTGCCGCTCATGCTCGGCGAGATCCTGTTCCAGAAAAAGCCCCGGCCGCGCGATGCCGGCCGAGGCAACGACCCACTCAGGTGCACCCTCGACTGCAATCAGGGAGGAGACGGCATCCCGGCACGCCTCGCTGTCGCCGACGTCAACCGACCGGACGAGGACATGTGCCCCGGGGCGAGCGGCGACGAGCGCATCTCTGGCACGTGCGAGTCGTCCGGCGTCACGGGCGAGCAGCGCCACCCGACAGCCGCGGTCAAGGAGTTCGGCGGCACATGCGAGCCCAATGCCGCTCGAGCCCCCGGAAATCACCGCAAGACCGGGGTCACTGGGCATCCGCCTGGTACTTTTGGTCAAGCTGGTCGCTCCCGTGCTGCCGCTGCCGTTCCGCTGGGTTTGATGAAGCTGGGGCACTGGTCGAGGCCCCCTTGGGTCTGGTAAGGAAAAGCACTCCGGGGGAGCCATGGCAAGAGCGTCGCCCCGGCCGGGGCATGTCTCGGCGGCGGATGTCGTTGGATTCGGCGATATCCAAAGATCGAGTGCACATGCATCCAGTTCCGAGCTGCAGATGCGCTTGCCAGCGTCACAGAACAGGGGATTGGCATAAAACCCGGTCGGGCCCAGTTGCTCCGAGCGGGTCAACGCGGTGCAGTTGCGGCGATCCGACGATCCCGTATCCCGTCAGCGAGAGCGTCTCCTCCTGGAAAAGGCCGATAAGCGGACGCGGTCCTATCGAAAACACGGCAAAGCCGCCAGTTACGTCACGAACCCGCAGAGACTCGAAGGAAAACGGCTTCTCCACGCCGAACCGGGCCTGGTGCCTGCAGACGTCAATAAGAAGAACATGGCCCTCACCCGCCCACAGACCGTGCATGAACGCGATCAACGAACGCGTCTCCGTCGACGGGTGGGCCGGGGCTGCAAAGAGGACGAGGACAGACAGCATGATGACCTTGGAAAACCGCGTCCGGCTCCAACCCACCTGATGCGAGGCAGCGAACAACTTCAGTCCTCCCCAAATGACGGTTCCGAGAACAAGGTTGGGTTTTTTAGAGACACGGACCGCCTCCCCGATTCCGCGTCCCAAAAAAAGTTGCCGGCCACGATGTTGTTTGTTCGGCATTATCGGCGCTGCTTCCAAACGGGAAGCCATCACCCTCATCGGAACAGCTTCCTTTTCCCATTCGCGAGCCGATCCAGATCGCCGGCGACGGGCGACCGAACAGGTTCATCAGGGATGGCATCCAGGCGTGTCGGAAGACATTGTTACGGATGACGTTGCGACGCCGAGGCTGATGTCGCAGCGTTCCACCCTCGCCGCAATTGCGGTGGAGACAGATCTCGCCGGATGCAACGCCGGCGAACATGTTACCGAAGACAACGTTTCGCGCCGATCCGTTGACCGCGACGAGCTCGTGACGGACACTCGTCGTGAAAGGGTTCTGGAGCATCCGATTGCCCGCGCTCTCGGCATCGAGACACACCGCCGTCGAGCGGTTCTCCTCCTCGATTCTTGTATCTGAGAGCGAGACGCCATCGACGCTGGGCTCGCCGCAAAACGGGATCGAGTCGGATTCGACCAGAAGCAGGCGCTCAAACCGGATTATTCGTGAGGGCGACGCGGATTGCAGCCGTTGCGTATGTCCGGGGCGCCGCGATATCGATCTTACACGCGGCGCCTCGCCATTCCTTCCGAGGCCGAAGATGAGCACGGCGCCGGATATTGCGCAGCCCTCGACGACAACATCCCGCGGTGGCGTATCCGGGCTGGTGAGATCGATCTGGACGAGAAGCGCATCTGAATCCGGCAACGGATGATTCAGCCGCGCTCCGTGGCATCGCAGGCGTACGCCGCTCGTCGTGATCTCAAGCGGCCGGCGAACGATGTCGCCTGCTCCTAGCCCCATGCGGTAGGGCTCGGGAGACGCCCAATACAGTCCGCGAATCTGCGTCTCGCCACATTCAATTGTTGGCGCGGCCGCAGGCAGCCGCGAATCTTCCGCCTGCGTAGGGAAGACGAGCATGCATGCGAGCAGGAAGCAGGTAACGGCACGCAGAACGAGCATTAGAAAAGCATGCCGATCAGCGCCGCGCTTGGCAAGCTGCTATCAGGGCCGTCGAGGCACGGACTGAACGGGAAACCCTTGGTTTCTCAGCGCCTGCGATCATCTGCCCTCGCTATGTGTGGCCGTCTGGCAACACGCGGCGAAGGATCGGTGCCGGAGCGCATGCGTCGACCGCCATTGCAGTTGCCAAAGGGGCCCATTAGAGATCATCAGAACGGATCGGGCTGGAGGTTGCCTTCGCGTACGCTCCGATCCGCAAGCGCTTCAGCCGCATCGACAGTGGCCAGCACGCGGCGTCTGCCTCGAAGAAGGCGCCTGTCGTCGGGAGTGAGAGATGGCATCGCCTCCGCGTATTACATGCCGTTCGCCCGCTCTCCGGGGTATAAGGGATTCGATTGTCGCCACCGGTCTTGTCGAGGTCGAGCCCTCTAGCATCTTCCAACGCGGACGTACGTCGGGCGCGGACTGGCTGGAGCACGGCGAGCCGCGTCGCGTTGGTCGCGTGGCCATTCGGCCCGGGCCGCTCTGGATAGTGTCGCCCAGGCGTCGCGATCTGCCTTTCAGTCTGCGGGCCGACAGCGATCACGCGGACGGTCCTGCGCCGGATCTGCCTCTCGGACGCGTGATCCCGGCGATGCAGCTCTATGCCGAAAAGAGGCTGTGCAGGCGCGGCTACCTCCGCCTGAGCCAGGGGAGGGGCGACGACTTGCCGCGAGCGCGCGTCGTGATCGGATTTGCCCCAACCTCTTCCGGTCGTGATCTGGCCGGAAAAGCGGCCGCGGTTCTCGCCGAGGAGAGGGATGAGGCTTGCATCATCGCAGTCGACACGAGGGGAGACGTCTTTCTGCCGCGGCCCGGAACAGCGGGCAAGCTGTCGCGGACGCCAGCGTTGAGCGGCTTATCCCCCTGGGCGGCGATCGAGGCGGCGGAAATGGTCGTCTCATGCGATGAGGACGAAATTGGCCTTGCGGCGCGACTCCTTGGCATCCCGGTTCTGGAGGCTTGCACGAAGAGCGCGACGTCGCGGGCAACGCACCTTGTCGAACCCCAGGCGGACCTGACCGCAACCTTCGCCGAGGCAGTACTGCGGCGGCCGGTCTACCTGGATCCCTGGTCGCGCGAGCCGGTCCCGTTTGAAGACGTGGCCGAAAAAGTCGCCTGGCTGCGCGACCGGTTCCACGAGAACGACAGGCGCGTCGTCTGCGTAGGCTTCTCCAAATGGAAGCACGGCACGACGGCGCGGCTGCTGGACGGGCCGTGCGGCCCACCACTCTTCACTATGTCGAGCCGCCGCGCCGCTTCGCGCGCGACGGCCGTCGGCGGTCGCGTGGTCGTGTGGGAGGCTTGCCGCACGCCGGATCTCGAGGAGCGCTGCGCCCGCCTCGACTTGCCGGTGACGCGGATGGAGGATGGGTTCATCCGCTCGGTAGGCCTCGGATCGGCTCTCCTGCCCGGTGCCTCCTTCGCCCTCGACGACACCGGCATTTATTTCGACTCCACTCGTCCGAGCGCGCTCGAGACGCTCTGCCGCGAAACCGAGTTCACGCCGGACCTCATCGCCCGCGCGGCGCGCCTGCGACAGCGCGTGGTCGCGACAAGGCTGAGCAAGTACAATGTTGGCGATGGCCAACTCCCGGACATCCCTGCGGCACGCCGGGTCGTGCTCGTCCCCGGGCAGGTGGAGGACGATCGCTCGATCCTCCTCGGCTCGCCCTCGCTGCGTTCCAATGCGGAGCTGCTGCGGCGCGCACGCGCACGCAATCCGGATGCCTTCCTGATCTACAAGCCGCATCCTGACGTGGAGGCCGGCTTCCGTTCGGGAGCGGTGGACGACCGAACGCTGCGTGCCCATGCCGACGCAGTGGCACGGCGTGCGCCGATCGCGGATCTGATTGACCGCGTCGATGCCGTGGAGACGATGACCTCCCTCGCGGGATTCGAGGCCATGGTGCGCGGCAAGCACGTGGCAGTGCACGGACGGCCCTTCTACGCGGGATGGGGCCTCAGCGAGGATCTCGACCCGCCGCCGCGGCGTGGCCGCACGCTTTCGATCGACGAGCTCTTCGCCGCCGCCATCCTGCTTTATCCGCGCTATATCGACCCAGTAACCGGCCTGCCATGCCCGCCTGAGATCGTGGTTGACCGGCTGCTGGCGGCGCGCGATGCCGTGCCGGCGGAGAGAATTACGGCGGCGGGGCGGCCACGGCTGGCGCGCGCGCATCACAGGATGACGCTGCTTTTCGACCGTATCTTTGGCCAGAAGCGAGAGGTGCGATAATGATCGGCGTGCTGTCGTCCGGCATTGCCGCGATCCCCCATCTCGAGACTTTCCTGGGTGAGTCCTGGTGCCGCGTGCGTCCGTGGACGCGTCCGCATGCGCTGTCACGGATCGCCGGGTGGGGCCTGAAGCCCACGAGCCTTCGTGCGCGCGCCTACGCGGAGCGTCACCGGCTGCCTTACCTCGCGCTTGAAGACGGATTCTTGCGATCCAAGGGGCACGGCGGCGCAGAGCCGCCGCTTTCCCTAGTTCTCGACGACATTGGGATTTACTACGATGCGAATCGCCCGTCCCGGCTGGAGGCGCTGGTGCGCGAAGCCGCGGAGGACGCCTCGGCGCTCGCCCGGGGCGTGGCGCTCGCCGCCGCGTGGCGCGCAGGGCGCGTTTCGAAATACAACCATCAGCCCGATGTCGCTCCGGAGGCAGAGGGTGGTTTTGCGCTCGTCATCGACCAGACAGCGGGCGACGCCTCTCTCATCCACGGGCGTGCCGACGAGGCGAGTTTCTCGCGTATGCTGGAAGCGGCGCTCGACGAGGATCCGCACCGCGCCGTGCTGGTGAAGGTTCATCCCGACGTTCTCGTCGGCCGCAAGCGCGGCTGTATCGACATCGCCGCCGCCCGGCGCAACCCTCGCATTCGGGTCGTTTCCGACCCGCATCACCCGCCAGCCCTGCTGGAGCGCGCCGGCGCGGTTTACGTCGTGACTTCGCAGCTTGGCTTCGAGGCTCTTGTTTGGGGCGTGACCGTCAGAACATTCGGTATGCCCTTCTATGCCGGTTGGGGACTGACCGCGGACGAGCAGAGCGCCCCCGAAAGGCGTGGACGAATCCCGTTCGGGGCGCTCGTCGAGGCCGCCCTCGCCCGCTACCCCGTCTACGTGGACCCGCGAACCGGGCGCCAGCTCGCCCCGGAGGAAGCCATCGCCGCCCTGGCGCGCAGTGTCGCCAACATGCAACAGGCGTGAGAAAGGGTGGGGACGCGACACGTCGGGGGTGGCGCGGGTCGGGCCTCCAGCTGTCGCCGATGTGCAACACCGCTGGAAAACAATGGCGCGGAAAACGTTTTGGGGTGGCGCCGATCGTGGTCGCCGGTGCTAAACGGGGTGTAAAGCAACGCGAGGGCATGGCTGGCTGGCCGTTACGTCAGGCGCAAGTGCAAAAACAACGAATCGAAACGGGGCAGATGTGGACAACGGTGTGTCGATGAGCCCGGGCGCGGATGCACTTTTGATCGTGACCGAGTGGGATGCCTTCCGTGCCCTCGATCTCGGGCGCATGAAGGGGCTCCTGAGCGCCCCGGTGCTGGTCGATCTGCGCAATATCGACCGGGCCGAGGATGTCCGCGCGGCGGGCTTCTCCTATGTGAGTATCGGCCGGTGCTAGAAGCCATCCGTCGTCGGATCGACCGCATGCGCTTTCGGCATCTCATCAAGCGCAACCGCTTTCTCGACGCGCTCGCGCTGTGCGATCCGGTCGACCCGGTCACCGACCCCGATCGCCGCTTCGCGCTCTACCGCCTGGGTTGCTACCGCACCGCCGCCGAGGGCGCGGGCGAGCCGCGTACGCCGCGCGAGCTCGTGGCCCTCGCCGTGTCCGTCGCCGCGCTGGGAGACCGCGCGCGCGCCGTCACCTGGCTCGCGAGCGGGCTCGGCGATCGGCTGGAGGGTCCTCTCCTCGTCGAGGCCGCCCGCGCCATCGCGCCCTACGACTTGGCGAGCGCCCTCCGGCTGGCGGCGCGCGCGCCCGGCGAGACGGCCCTGAAAGCGGCACTCCTCCTGGCGGACGGCCGTGAGGCCGAGGCCCGCCCCCTACTCCACGACGCCGACCTCGATGGCGCGCCGGCGCATCCCGACGCCTTCCTGCTGCGGGCGAACCTCGCGCCCGAGCCCGCGGCAAAGCTCGCGCTCCTCAACGCCTGCCTCGCCCGGCACGACCTGTCGCCGCTGGCGCTCGACGATCCGGCGCATCCCCCGTCGGCGACGAACCTGCGCGGCGTCCTGCCTGCGGGGAGCGTCGAGGGGCCGCTCGTCACGGTGATCATGCCGGCCTACCGCACGGCGGACCGGATCGAGGCGGCGCTCGGCTCCCTCGTCGCGCAGACCTATCGCAACCTCGAGATCCTCGTCGTGGACGACGCGTCGGACGACGGCACGGCGGACGTGGCCCGCGCCGTCGCCGCACGCGATCCGCGGGTGCGCGTCCTCGTCATGGCGCACAATGGCGGCCCCTACGTGGCCCGCAACCGCGCCCTCGCCGAGGCCCGCGGCGACTTCGTCACGGTGCAGGATTCGGACGATTGCGCCCATCCCGAGAAGATCGCGCGGCAGGCCGCCCCGCTGGCCGCGGACGCGCGCCTGCTGCTGACGACGTCGGACTGGGTGCGCGTCTCCGACGCCGGCGAGTTCTACGCCCGCCCCGTCTTCCCGTTGACGCGGCTCAACCCCGCCTCGCCGATGTTCCGCCGCGAAGCGGCGCTGGCGCGGGCCGGGCGCTGGGACGAGGTCCGCACCGGCGCCGACAGCGCCTATACGGCGCGCCTGCGCCTGATCGCCGGCCCGCGCGGCGAGCGCCGCCTGCGCCAGCCGCTGACGCTCGGCGCCCACCGCGACGGATCGCTGATGACCGCATCCGATACGGGCCACGCTTCCGGGAAATTTAACTTGCAACGTTTAGATTACCTTGAGACAACGCTTCGAAAGCTCCTGTACGTAGCATAATTCCGCGTTGATCGCTTTGCACCTCGAAGCCGCGACAAGCGATCCCACTGCGCATCGATCCCGGCCCCTCATCGATATGGCTGCAGCCACGAGCATTCATACAGAGTGCATACCGCAAAGATGTGGCGAACCATTCTTGTCGCGGACCGCTGGCTTTGAACCGATCGCTTTATCTCGTCGCCAGGCAAGCCGAACCCACGAGAACAACTCTCGACAATCCTTGTCATGCGGTCGGTCAGCATTGGTTTAATATCTTTGTAAATCCTAGAAGACAGGATGAAATCAGAAGCGAACCGATCAAGATCCACGTTAATCTCACGTCCAATATAGTTGAACCCTCCATCCACGTTCATAACGTTATTCTTGTCAACAGTTGCCACTCGACCAGAGCGACCAGGAAAAACCTGATCTTCACCTTTCGCCTCGAAACGCCACATTTCACCATACAGGGGAATCTCGGAGAGACTCGGAAACAACTCGCGAATTGCGGAAAATACGACTCGCTCAGTTACCTTATCGTAGATCTTCAGCGAATGGGCGAATTGTGCAACGCTCTCATCCAACAACGGGTATATCATCTGACTCACACCATCGTAGTCTAATATACCGGGAGCCAGATGCGATCCCAGCCTTAGATCTTGATGAGCCCAGTACTGAAGATTTCGGAAATCTCCGCCAGAACGCTGCTTTGCCCAATTGTGAAGATAAGCTAAAACACCGGATTGGCATTCTGCGGTCACCCACCCGGACAAAAACGGCGAAAAGCTCGACCGAATTATTTTTTCCTTGTCTGGATTCATGTCTGTGGCAAAACCGCCCCTAAGTAGATGACCATGACCATGCAATATCGGCGTTCCGAAATCCTCCTGTGCTGCGAAGCGGATTTGATGAGGCACAGCTGTAATGAGGCCTTCTGTCCGCATGTGAGAACGACATGCGGCCTCAATCGGATCTGCGAAAACCTGCTGCCTACGGACCTCAATGGGAACTCCTGCCATCCTTGCCATCAAACTCGCAATTGCAGGCTCCTGACCATCTCCGCTGCCGTAAGTAACACCGTGAAAGTCAAGCCCAGCTGCCTTGGCTGCTGCAGTTATAGTACGGCTATCCTTACCACCGCTCATTAGGATAGTTGATCGGCACTTTTTTAGCGGCGCCAGAGACCCAACAAGTATACTCGCTAACCTTCGCGCTGCGCTAGGCACATCATCACTTGAGTAACTTGGTTCTGCCAGAGGATGATCAATCTCACGAGCACCCCCCTTCCCCATTAGCAGACAGCTACGAGGTGAAAGCCGACGTATACCAGCGTACGGCGTTGAACCATCAATGCCTGAGCCTGCGGCAAGGCGAATGGGGATGAACGAGGGGTCGAGTCTGATATAGCGGCTCTCGCGTGCCGCTAAATGGACAAGAAGCGGCCGCGTCCCCGCGACGAGAAATCCGTCCCCTCTGGACCAGTAGATGCCAAGGGCTGCTGGTTGGGTGCTCCAGCAGTAGACGCATCCCTCCCCCGGTGGTGCCCACACAAAAGCCGCCACACCGCCACTGCTCTCGCTAAGTTGCAAGCGGTTTCCTATTCGAGACAATCTCTTTGCAATCTCAGCTGGCGCATCTTCGGGCGCAGCCAGCGTAACGTAGCCGTCATAAACAAATATGCCGCCTTGCTCTCCAGCCACGGGACGAACACTCTCCGCCGGTGCAGCCATCCGTCCCCAATGAGCGACGGCGATGCCGCGTTCCAGATCGAAGGTGCAACTTGGGCGCGGATGGTAGGCGAGCGGGAGGTATCTTGAGCAGAGCTCAGCAATTTTCTGCACACGCTCACGTGCATGCTGTGGGTCGTCAAAGTAAAACGCAAGGAACGTAGACATTGCAGACTCCTTTTAGCTGCACGAGAGCACCAGCACTCATGGATACTATACTCATCCCAAGCTCAAAGAAAGGATCAAATAGCGACATATGTCGCTCTACTAAAGTCTTTTACTTGCGGAACTTTCGCCTCTTCGCAGCCTGTGATAAAGTGTTCCCACAGATCGAAGACAAGGGTCGGATGAAACCTTGTCATCGATCCAGGCGCAGAGCGCGAGCATTTGATTCGTAGTTCATGATCTGTGATCATGCGCTCAATGGCCGCAGCAAGGTTGGTAACGCGGTCGGAACCTGGTTTGACCAAGACTCCATTATACTCGTGCACGACCAACTGGTTCAACCCACTGCAATCGTCGAAACCGACAACGGGTAGCCCAGACGCGAGGGATTCCGTCACAGCAAGGGGGAAACCCTCAAATTCAGCAGAGTGACATAAAAACGAAGAGTCCGTGTATTGCGATTGAATCTCGACGACGTGCCCACGAAGATAGACACGATTCTCCAAACCCAATTCGCGGATCATGGATCTTAGATTTGCTTCTTCCGGTCCAGAGCCAAATATCTCGAAGTTCCAATTAGGATGCCTACTCGCAATCCTATGAAACGCAAGGATACTTAAGTCATGCCGCTTCACTTTGGCCAGTCTGCCAACAGAAAGTATTTTGGTCTTGCGAGGCGCATTCTCTAAATCAAGAGATCTCACAGGTCTCACTGCGTTAGGGATGATCACAATTTTGTTTCGGACTAACTCATCATACCATTTTTGGTAATCCGGGAGCAGAACCGCCACCGCGTCAAAACCATAAAGGGCGCGTAGTCTCTTCTCTCGATCGAGCGGATTGGGATCCCATCTCTCAGGATTGGTGTAGTCTTGTGACGGTTCGTTGTGCGTGGATGCAACAAGACGGATCGGGAGGCCCCTCTTGGCCATCGCGCAAGGAGCATAGGTCGGAGGCATCCAGGCAACCACAGTGTCGGGGCGCCAGCTTTCGAAGTGCCGTCGCAAAGCACGCGCAAACCCATAGTGCTCGGAGTACCACGCAAGGGCCCGAAGGCCGGCCCAATAGGGAAGGTTCTTGACCGTGTTGCGCCGCAGCCTGTCGAGGCGCCGCTTAATCGGCGAGCGGCTGCCGTCCGGGACCCGAAGGTTCACCACACGGACGCCAAACGCCGGCGTGTAGAACGGAGGCGTACGAGTTGGCTCGTAAGTTACGATCTGAACCTCGTAGCCGCGAGAGTGCATCTCGTTTGCGACGTCCATCAGCACGCGTTCAGCGCCGCCGCCACGACCGGCCAGTCTGCGGATCACGAAGCAGATCCGCTCGCGTTTCATTTTCCTGCTCACCGCCCCCCCCTCCTCGAATCAAGAATCATGGAACGCAAGACGTCGGCTGCGAGGCCTTCGACTTGATCGCCTGTGGCATCGGGTCGAAGCACCGCCTTGTGAGACGAACACTGCTGTTGCAGAGACCGCATCGCACTCGCGGCAATCATCAGTCCGTGCCCGCGCGCGACAGTCCGGATGGCGTTCTCGAGCCGATTGATCGACAGATTTTTGTAAAGCGCCTCCGACCGTTCGTCGTCGATCGAAGGAGCGATGAGCTGGACATCCAAGTCAGAGCGACCTGCGAATGCTCGCTCCGCTAGGGTTCGGCTAAGGTCACCTATGCTCGACGCATGTTCTTGCGGGACCGTTTCCGGGACAATGATAACTGTTCGCAACGCAACAGGACCCAGACTCGCCGTAAACAAGGCGATACACTCGGAAAACGAGTCGAGTTCAGCGTTCGTGGAGCCGTTTATGGCTACCAAGTCGGGGAAAACAAGAGCAAGGCGAGCGCCCCAAGGGCATTTGTCCTTGATGTAGTCGGCGTATAGGGTTGCGCGTTGCTTATAGTCACCATCAAGCAGAAAATTGTGACTGTACTTACCACACCTCGCTGAAATCCAGGGCGCGAGAACAACACTCCCCCCGTCGCAGATATTTGCGATCTCCGCAGCAGGAGGAAAAACAGGCGTCAGCATCTCCTTCGCGCCAGCAACAACCGTTATCACCATGGCTTCCCCCCCTTACGAACTGCATCGTTGACAAAACGCGACGGCCTCGCAGCAAACGCTCTTGCCAAATACTTTCCAGCCTCAGGCCACGATTCGTTACTTATTGCAAACCTCGCGGCAAGTAAATCAGCTTTATAGTGCCGATTCGCCACGAAGCGGGGTCCATACGCGTTGATAACAGAATGATACTTGTCAAAGATGATGCTCTGGCACTTACGTATCTCTCGCGCATTTCGGCCAATATCAGACTTATAATAAGCGCAAAGAGGCGCGCGACCGGAGGGAGTTATGAGCCTGCCTCCAGCTTGAACGAATCGTAAGAAGTAATCCAGGTCCTGTAGACGGGAGAGTGACAAATCAAAATAGCCGATACTCCTATAGGTCTCGGCTAGACCAAACAAAGTCCAAAGGTAAGCACGCAGAGTAGTACCTATTAGGAGAGCCTGCAATTGATCTTTATCTGTTACCTGGTTCTTGAGCTGCGGCTTCCGCCCGCTCTGTACCCAGTCGTAATGGCATGTAACAAGAACGTCTTCAACATTTTTTCCTGAAACCCTGACTCTGTAAAGGGCATCAAGCTGCTTCTCCAGCTTCTCCGGATACCAAGCGTCTCCCGCGTCCAGCCAAGCTGCGTATTTTGATTCAATTGCGTCGATCAACTGATTGCGCGCATACGGACGTCCGCGGTTCTCTCGCCCCTGGATCAGAACCGTCGAGAGTGGACTCTCGGCAAGGAGATCCTGGACCGCTGAAACCATCTTGCCGGGCGATCCATCGTCATACACCACCACACGCACCACGCTGGAGATGGTCTGCCGCTCGACCGATGCAATGGACATGGCGAGCCCCGCCACATCGCGATAATGCGGAATAAGTACGTCAATTCGAGACATCTTGATGTCCTAGCAGAAGTGAACAACGCTCAAGCCGCATGCTCCCGCAACCCATAAAACACCAGCCCCCCCCCAGTGTCCAGGCGAGCGCCGAGAGGAGCAGCGTCGTCAGGATGCCGCGGGGCACTTCCGGATAGAGCGCCTCCTTCGTCTGGCGGGGCTCGACGAAGACGGCGAGGTAGCGCCGGGTGCGCTCGGCCTTGGCGCGGGGGCTCGAGCGAAGCGAGGGCGGCGGTGTAGGCCTGCTGGGCGAATTCGCGCTCGATCTCCGGCTTCGCGAAGGTGGAGAGCATGCTGGCCACCGCGCTGCGATCCCCCGGCGCGGCGGCGGAGCCGTCGATCGCGGCGCGGGCGCGGGCGGGCTGCTCCTCGATCATGACATCGGCGTCGCGCCGGGAGACGGGGTCCGAAGCCGGGTCGGAATAGAGCGCCCGCAGGTGCAACCCAGCATCAGGTTCCTCCCACAGCTGGCGGCTGAGCAGGTACGCGCCACGATGTCGCTCTCCGAGGCCATGGAGGTGGGCGCCGCGCCTAAGGCGCCGGGCAGGCCGGCGGCGTCCATGATCGGCATCTCCTGCCCGCGCACGGCGAAGAGGAGGAGGTAGGGCGATACGACAAGCATCGGCAGCCGCTCCATTCGCTGTGGTCTTGCTCATCGTTTCAATACATCCTCGTATGCGGCGATGGCGCTGTCGATCGCAGGATAGAAGGTCAGACGCCCGCGGTCCAGTACGCATCCCGCGGTGCAGAAACGCTTGAGCGTGCCCATGGAGTGGGACACCATGATCACGTCCGCGACCTTCCGCCGCTCGGCGAAGACCTCATCGCAGCGCTTCTTGAAGATGGCGTCGCCCACCGCCGTGATCTCGTCGACGAGGTAGACGTCGAACTCGATGGCCATGGAGAGGCCGAAGGCGAGGCGTGCCTTCATGCCGGAGGAATAGGTGCGCACCGGCATGTCGAGATGCGCGCCGAGCTCGGCGAAATCCTCCGCGAAGGCCGTGACCTTGGGGATGGAGGCGCCGTAGATCCGGCAGGCGAAGCGCAGGTTCTCCCGGCCCGTGAGGCTGCCGTTGAACGAGCCCGCGAAGCCCAACGGCCAGGAGACGCGCACCCCCCGCCGATCGATGCGCCCACGATCGGGCATGCTCGCCCCGGAGATGAGGCGGATCAGCGTCGACTTGCCAGCCCCGTTGACGCCGAGCACGCCGAGGCTCTGCCCGCGCACGATGTCGAAGCTCGCATCGTCGAGCACGGTCTTGCGGCGGTCGCCGACGCGGTAGGACTTGGTGACGGAACGGAAGCTGATCATTCCTCGCTCCGGCGCCGCAACGCGCGCTCGGCCAGGAGCCCCACGGCGAGCAGCAAGAACCCGCTAATGACGAGGAAGCCGACATCCACCACCTCGCTCTCGTAGCCCGGATAATGAGCCGAGCGGGCGAGCGCGATCGCATGGGTCAGGGGGATCCACGCCAGTGCCTCGCGGATGGACGGGGGCATGAAGTCGATGACGAAGAACACGCCCGTGATGAACAGGCTCGCGGTGAGCATCCAGGTCACCACCGTGGGCCACCATTTCATCACGCCGCTCACTGCTGCATTGAACGTGCCGAACGCAATGCCCAGGAGGGCGGCTGCGGACAGCGCACCCAAGAAGCGCAGCGGGTCGTCTGGCATGATCGGCAGGCCGAGCCCGGCGAAGACGGAACCGATCAGCAGGGCGACGACAAGCATCGTCGCGATCTCCAGCAGGGCGCGGGCGATGAGCGTGTCCACAGGGCGTACCGGGGGATAGTTGAGCAGCGCCCGGTTGGCGGAGATAGCGCTACCGAGTTGCTGCGTCGTCCTGCGGAACATGAGGAACGGCACGATCCCGGTGAAGAAGAAGACCGGAATGCTGGTCCCAAGGGCCGACACCCCGCCGCCAGCGGCCGACTTCAAGGCGGAGAGGACCAAGATGAAGACCACGGGCTCGCCCAGAGCCCACGCATAGCCCAAGCGCGAATGGCCGAAGCGCGTGCGCATCTCGCGCAACACCAGCGCCCAGACAACGCGCCCTTGCAGCGCCAACGCGTCACGAAACCTCTGGAACTCGCCCGAGACGGCCAAACCCATTGCAGACTGCTCCTCCCACCGTGGGGCCGTTTTAACGCCGACGAACCCCGCCGTCCAGTATGCGCTCAAGGCTTTGAACTCGGGTTGACGCGGATCAGGTGAAGTTTGTCGATGGTGCATGTGAGCCGTGGCGGGGAGGTCGTCAGCTCCGAGTTCGCCTTCGCTTCCTGGAGATGGGGTGCGGCACGCATGGATGCGTACCGCCTGTTCGGCAGGCTCGAATTCGTCGCGCAGGCGCTACACCCGTGGTCGCCGCCCGCCCGGCGTGCCAGTACACAAAATAAGCTGCATAAACCGTCGATATGGCCGCACAGATTATGTTTGCGCCGGCGCAGCGCCGAGAATACGAGGGCTTGCGCGGCGGCGATGTCGAATGAGGCGCCTCCACGCTCAGCAGGTGCATCCCGTCTACAATACGGAACGACACCTGCTCTATGTCGCATGTACCCGCGCACGTGACCATCTTCTGATTTCTGGTGCCGATCCGATTTCAGAATTCCTTGACGACCTCACGAGATAAAATCGCTCAATGCTCGAACTCGAAAGCAAGGATTGTTTTCCAAGCGCCTTACGAAAATCGGCCGACTGCAGAAGAAAAGATTTTCTATTCTTTGCAAATAAACAAAGATTGAAAATCAAGCTCTCAACCCAAATACCCATCATAAAACTATCCTTATTCGCGATAAATATACCTCAATCAAAATCAAAAATTAACCATATGAAAATATAAATTCATAATTTCACTTGATATTCATTTCGACAATCATCAAGTTTCTCTTGCACGCAGCGTAATGGTGCGCTGCATGTCAACTCGCAAAGGGTCTTTGCTCTTTGCGGAGCGGTCGCCGCAGCTGGCTGCAACCAGCTACGACGACCTGACCATAACAACCTTGGTAGGAGGTCAGTCATGGCTGACAATATCGATAGCACGTCGATTCTGACGTGCAACACCGGCGATTCTGCCGCGTTTCCGTTTTCCCCCGCTCCCCTCAATTTCGACCTTCCCGTCTTGCGTGACATGTGCGCCAGCGTGCCGGGCATGACGCTTGATCACGTCTACCTCGTTCTCGTCGCGATCGACGAGATGGGGGGGCAGCGTGAGCTCGGCGATCTCGTCGACTTGATCGACGACGCGCGCTGGCCGATCCAGATCATCGACGCGATGATCGAGTATGGCTTCATCCGCTTTGCTCCTGGCTATGCCTTCGATGCGAGCATTCCCGTCGAGCGGGTCTGCTGAGCCGAGACTTCCGGATCGATCATCCCGAATCTTTCACAGGATCGCGATGGCTGACTACGAGCGCGTGGTTGCGCGCTCGTAGTCGCTGTCGGCGACAGGAGCTCATCATGCCTCAATCAAACTCGCCGTCGTGGGCGGATACCCACTTGTTTTCGCTGCATGGCCGAGACGCCGGTCTTACAGCTTTTGTCTTGAGCGATGACCACGCATTCGCCGCGTTTGCAGCCAACAAGGTCTTCAACCAGCCCGGGGTCTATGTTGCTACGAACCAGGCGGGCAAAAGCTATGTCGGGTATGGCCGCGATCTCCAGTATCGCACGCTGCCCTACACCACGGGCCTGACGCAGCCTGCCCGGCTGATCTGCATCGTGGGCCAGAACCGGCCTCTGTCTGTCGAAGAAGCAGCCTCGCTGGAACGGATCATTGCGCAGGTCCTCTGGCCGTATACGAATCTCGACAAGAATGACGATTATCCGCTCGGCGGCCGGGTTGATCTTGGTACCTACGGCGAGCTGCACGCGGCTTGGTCATCTGTCGCGCTGAACTTTCGAGAATGTGCACCGGAACTCGCCCGCCCTTGGCTCGGCCCCGATTACGGCCATTTGCCGGCACCCGATGATGAGCTCACCCGTTACGGCGGTCGCCGCATCGCACAGCGCAAGAACCTTCGTGCGAGCAGCATTCCGACGACTGGCGGATACATCATCGAGCCTGGCAGCCTTGTTAGGCCCGAGCCGCGCAAACAGAGGCATCTCCTTGGCTACACGCACCGCATCGAATCCCTGTTCGCGGGCCTGCTCGTCGAGGATCGTGATGCCTTGCGGCTCACCCGCCCCATTTTCCGCGACACGCTCGCATCGTGCTCGCGGTTCGTCTTCGACACCAGCGATACCGCAGCGTGGCAGCCCGTGCCGCGTGACTTCCCCGACAGCCCGATCATTTGAGGAGAACAACGATGACGCACGATACGAACAGCAGGTCGGGTTCCGCGGAGGCGGAGGAACCGCAAACTGAGGCGTCGAACAGCGTGATGCAGCAGAGCAATCAGAGCGACGCACAATATGCTCTTGAACTCGCCGACGCCCATCTGCATGGCGAGATTGATGATTGTGATTGTGATCACGATGATGACCACGAAGATGATGACGATGACGAACCGAGCGAGCCAAGGTTTCCGGGTTTACGGAAGTCGTCACGGAGCGTGATTGCGAATTGGCTGATCGATAACCCGCTCAAAGAGCCGCTTGCACCGATTTTTGCCGCCGCATCTGATTGCGTTCTCGTTGAGACGCCGGATGTCAGCTGGTGCGATCCGCTCCAAGACGCCATCGTTCATCGGCTGCGCGAACCGAATCGTCTGCGAAGCCGGCACGAAAGTGTGATTTCCGTCACGGACACGCATCGCCGAGGTCAGAAAGACGCGATCAGGCGCCAGGCGATTAGCGTCCTGTCAGGCGGCCAGCCGCTCGTGATCTTGTGTGACACGCCGCACGCGAACATGCCCAAAGAGATTCTCGGTCTGATCGATACCCACGCCAGGATCACCGGCTTCTCTGATGAAGAGTTGCGCGCGATCGTCACGGAGCTCGCGGGGGCCGATCCCGGCCCTCTCGATGCCACGCTTCTCCATGGATTGTCGTTCGACCAGATCTGCGGCGCACTGCGATTGGGCGACAATGCGGCGAGGATGATGCGCCGCGTCAAGGTCGTGCGCGAGGCTGCACATCAGACGAAGTCGGTTGCGGCACCCAAACTCGACTCGCTTCACGGTTATGGAGAAGCAAAAAGGTGGGGTCTGCGTCTGGCACGCGAGATCGACCGTTTTCGGGCGGGACAGATCAGCCTGTCGGATCTTCCACGTGGCCTGCTGCTTTCCGGCCCTCCCGGATGCGGGAAGACGTTGTTTGCGCAATCGCTTGCTGCGACATGCGCAACACCAATCGTCGAAACAAGTGTTGCGCAATGGTTTCAGGACGGCGACGGACATCTGGGTGACGTGATGTCAGCGATCAAACGCGTGTTTTCGCAAGCGCATCGCCAGCCCAAACCGGTCATCCTGTTTATTGATGAGTGTGACGCACTGATTGATCCCACCGCAAAAGCCGCGAGCCAGACCCACGCCCAGTGGTGGAACACTGTCCGTGCTGGCGTGTTGTCAGCTGTTGATGGCGCGGGGACGGAGCCAGGCCTGATCCTGATCGGGGCCTGCAACTTCCCCGAGATTGTCGATGCCGCGCTTCGCCGTTCCGGGCGGCTCGACAAGCATATCCGCATTCCCCCACCCGACCCCGAGGCCCTCGCCGGCATGCTGCGTGATGCTTTCGGCACCCTGTTGCCTGACGCCGATTATTCCCGGCTTGCTCAGCTTGCGATCGGCATGACGGGGGCTGATATCGCGCGGATCGCACGCGAAGTGCATGCCCAAATCCGCGATCTTGATCGATCGATCGCGGAATCCGACATCGAGGCGGCACTTATGCCGAAAGATCACAGAAGCCCGGAGCAAATCCGTCGCACTGCAATCCACGAAGCCGGCCATGCTTTTGCAGCTCATATCTTCGGGCGGGATGTGATCTTTGTGCGGCTGGGCAGCACGAACCAGCCCGAACGCGTCGGATCGGTGATGTTGTCGCGTCCGGGGACCTTCACCCGCGAGCTCTTGCACGAAGAAGTCGTCATCGCGCTCTCAGGTCGGGCTGCCGAACATGTGTTCGGGCTCGACGTATCGTCGGGAGCGAGCGTCGATCTTACTGAAGCGACCGAGCTTCTTGTGCGGGGCCATTGCAATTTCGGGCTCGGCGAGACGCTCGACAGCGTCGCTCAGAGCACCTCGATCCCGCAACTGCTGTTCTCTGATGAACGCTTGAAGCGCATCGTGAGTGCCGAGCTCGATTCGCTCTGGAAGCGAGCCTGCATGATTATGCGCGACAACCGCCACGTCGTCGAAGCGATCAGCGCGTCGCTGATCAAGCGTCGTACGCTTGCAGGCGATGAGATCGCGGCAATCGTGTTTGCTCACGATGATGCAGATACCGGCATCGACGTTATCTGAGCCTGACGCCGACACGAGACGAAGCCCTCGCGTCGGCGTCACGAAGCGTCAACGGGCTCTTTCGCCGTCGACGGTGTTTCGGATTTTGCTGAGCCGTTGGCCGCCGTCGCAGACTTTGCCCCAAACCGGAAACCCGACGGCGGTTTACCAGAGGCATGCTTTTGCGGAGAAGCCGCGGAAACGTGCGGCGTCTCCGCGTTATCAGAAATATTCGCGGACGCGTTTTCGGCGGCCTGCCCTTTCTCAGCATATTCGATAGAACGCCCGCCTTCTGCCCGCTTGGCATCAGTCTCTGCGGGAACCGGCGGCTCGCCCTGCACGCCAGACTGCCCGATGGGCGTCTGCTCAGTCTGCTCAGATACCGTATCGTCTGCATCTTCTGTGGATTCCTGCGCCGGACTGACTGCTTCATAATGCGCGAGAGCAGCACGCAACGCGTTGTCCGCCAAGGAACGTGCCGCAGCCAGATCTGCGGCATCGAACGGCTCGTCGAGCGCTTCTGTCGCTTCGCCCTGCGCCGCCAAGCGTTCGTCTCCGATGCGCCGCAGCGCTTTGCGTGTCGCCGCGTTTCCAAGAAGCTGCTCAATGATAACGATCAGTCCAACCACAACAGCAACGGAGTTGCACATCTTGTAAATCAGACTACGCTGCAGAAAATAGCGCAGAACGCGCCCACCTATGGCTTTTGATGCCTCATTGTTTTTCCTGAAAGCGTCGAATGAAGAAAGCATTGTAGCAGACATAGCGAGACCCTCCAGCGCCAAAACTGACCCCATTTGAATATATACACGTGGCTAAATTATGGCAAAATGCCATTTTTCAAATGCGAATCTCAAATCGCATAGATCGTTCAAAGTATCTTTCCTTGGAAAGCTTGCAGATTCAACATGTGCAGGAAGTTGATGGGCCTGTAGGGCACATGCAAGGGAACACTCAACAACACTCCCATCCGCGGCGGAGCTTGGGATCATCGCGCCTGTCGCGCGCGCAGGGGCCGTTGTTTTCAATGCGTGTTTCTTGCTGACCTGAACGTTAAGATTTTCCGACTAACGGGGAGAGAAAACCATGATTGGCTCAGAATCGGAGCTCACCAGGACAGCGACTACGATCGCATTCTACCACAAAGAGGGTCGCCGGCTAATCGCCCAGGCCGGCGCATCAGGCATTCCCGACGAATTCGAAAGGATCATGCGTACCACTCGTTGGTTTGCCGGGCAGCATGAAAGATGGAAGCCGGCATCGATCAGAATATTTCGCGCTGCCCTGCGTCAGCTTATTCTTAATTGTACGCAAAATTCACATATAAATCAACGTGATATCGCTCATTTCGAATTAGCTCTCCAATCCGGGCCGATACCGAAATCGGGCTCGGCGAAAAAGGTTGGCGCATCGAAAAAACGCAAGAGTGTGAAAGAGACAGAGATCAAACAGCTTTACAGGTATCTTCGGGAGAAGGACACGCCAACGAGCCGTGTGCTGGCGAAATGGCTCATCGTCGGTGCACATTTCGGCTGGCGGCCGTCGGAAGCATTCCGTGGAATGTCCATCGAGAATGATGCCCTCGTCATTGCGTGCGCAAAAACGACGAACGGTCGCGGTATCGGGGAAAAGCGAAAGATCCGGATCAAAAACGATCGGGTGCGGCAGGAATTGGAGAAATTCATTGCCGAACTCAACGCTTTGACGTCTCAGGTGGCTGATTTGTCAACAATTCACGATCGTTTTGCGAAAGCTCTTGCGGCGGCATGTGATGCGTGCGGAATCAAGCGGATTTCGTTGTACACGTTGCGACATCAGGCTCTCGCAACAGCAAAAGTCACAATGGCTCCGGAAGAGGTGGCAGCGCTCGCCGGCCACGGCAGCGTCAACACCGCCTTCGCACATTATGCAAGGCGTCGATCCGGTTGGCATGTGAAACCGGCTGTCGCCGTCTCGCCAGTCCAGGTCGCTCTGGTGAAAGGGGAATTTCGACCGTTTGATCGTGAGCCGCGGACTGCATTGACCCCCTCATAGACCGCTTCCAGAGATTTCCTCGGGACCTTTACCGATCACGACGCTCTCGTCACCACACGGCCCCGATCACCGACGCGGTCGACGCTGGCGATTCACGCTGTGGGCACGCACATCATTGCGCAAGCTGATCGGTGCCGGCTCAACGCCAGCGGTGACGCACGGAATCTTTCTCAAAGCGGAGAGCATCAGCTCGAGGCTGATTGCCTCACGATAACGTTCTTCGGCTTCACTCTCGCCGCCCTGCCCCAGAATGTCCTGGCGCCATTCAGGCATCACCTCCTGGCGGAGGAGTTCGTTGTTGCCGAAATGGCGTAACGAATGAAAGACGAGCTTTCGTTCACGTGCATCAGGGAGCGCCTGCTTCAGGATGCGGTTCCAGCCACGATCGAAGGCATTGCCGAGCGAGCGAGCGGGGTTGTCATGATAAAGTTCGGGAAACATGAGATCGTAGCCGGTAGCCGCGATTTGCCGCCCGTAGTCCTCCAGACCGAGCCGCAGCAATTCGGGGTGAATGGGGATCTTGCGTTCCGACTGGGTGTTCTTGATGCGTCGGTACTTGTTGACCTTGTTATCGAAATACGGGATCGGCGCGTCAAACACGACCTCGTCGCGCATCAATCCGCAGATCTCGTCCCGCCGCATGAGCGAGTAGCCGGTCGATGCAATCGGCGCATGATACGGCGACGGCATCGCAGATTACCAAACCCATTCCCTCAACTGGTCAACCATGATGTCAGGGGGCGAACAGCTGGTAGATTCGGCGGAGCCAAACAGCCCTGTTGACCATGGCTCTCCAAGCATATCACAACCTCATGCGGCACGCCGCACGATGACGTCTTATGACCCAAGACACATCATTGGCCATGCCGAGCGAGCTCGATGTCTTGCAATTTATGTGTATCAAATATATTTTTGATGCACACAAACCTTTCGAGCCTGTCATGGAAATTCTCTCTCATTCCCGTGCCGCTCAGGTCGCCTATCAGGATCTGCTGCGGCTGCACCTTGAAGAGGCCGCCGCGTTCCTTGTCGGCAGCGTCGAGGAGCGACATCGAAACGGTCGCACCTACCTCTATGACAGGTTCCGCATCGGCTCGCAGATGAAGAGTCGCTATCTGGGCGAGGCCACGCCTGAGCTGCGCCACCGTCTCGCAAACGTCGCCGAGCTCAAGGCTGACGCAACGGGGCGTGCCAAGACGATGGCGAGGCTGGCCCGCCTGCTGCGTGCCGAGGGCTTCATCCGGACTGACAGGGAAACCGGGTCCATGCTGCTGGCCTTTGCACGAGCCGGCGTCTTCAGACTCGGCGGGACGATCGTGGGGACGGCTGCGTTCGGCCTCTACCAGGGCGAACTCGGCGTACGCTTTCATTCCGACGAGCTGGCACAGACGGGAGATATCGACTTTGCGAGTTTCGAGCGTTTGTCGGTCGCACTTGGCGACCGTGTGGAGGAGAGCCCAGGCAACATCCTGAAAGCATTGAAGTTCGATCCTGTTCCCGGTCTATACGACCGGCAGGTCTGGAAATGGAGGCAAAGCCAGGGGGAGGCTATGGTTGAATTCCTGACGCCTGCGTTCGGAGAAGAACGGGTCAAGCCCCTTCCAGCGCTCGGAGTGAGTGCCCAAGCCCTGAACTATCTGAATTTCCTGATCGCGGAGCCCATCCATGCACTGGCCTTGTATCGTTCCGGTATCCTTGTGCAGATTCCGCGGCCCGAGCGTTTTGCTATTCATAAGCTGATCATCGCCGACCGCCGCCGTGACGGTCCGCACCAGGCGAAGGCCCGCAAGGATCGGAGCCAGGCGGCTTTTCTCGTCTCGGTACTTTCGCAGGACAGGCCAGATGATCTCATGGATGCTTATACACAGGCCCTTTCGAGCGGCCCGCGCTGGCGAGCACGTATCGAGGCGAGCCTTAAACTGATGCCGCATACTGCGAATATTTTGCACAGTCTTAATTAATTTAAATTTCAACAAATATCAAAATAAAAAATAGAAAGCTCTTCAATTGAAATTCCAATAAAGATAAAATTACAATAATAATTCTTTTTATTTGTGTTAAAATATCTTAAGTCAAGTTTTATATCAATCTTAAAACTACAGGGCACTTTATACTGCGATCACTTTCAGTGAATTTACGATTTTTAAAATCCCCTCGACCATCTTGTTGCCATTTACCGATAATGACGCCCCCGGTTTACCGAGGCTTTCGACGCTGGCGATTCACGCTGTGGGCACGCACATCATTGCGCAAGTTGATCGGTGCCGGCTCAACGCCAGCGGTGACGCACGGAATCTTTCTCAAAGCGGAGAGCATCAGGTCGAGGCTGATTGCCTCACGATAACGTTCTTCGGCTTCACTCTCGCCGCCCTGCCCCAGAATGTCCTGGCGCCATTCAGGCATCACCTCCTGGCGGAGGAGTTCGTTGTTGCCGAAATGGCGTAACGAATGAAAGACCAGCTTTCGTTCACGTGCATCCGGAAGCGCCTGTTTCAGGATGCGATTCCAACCCCGATCGAAGGCATTGCCCAGCGCACGAGCGGGATTGTCGCCATAGAGTTCGGGAAACACCAAATCATAGCCGGTAGCCGCGATTTGCCGGCAATATTCCTCCAGACCGAGCCGCAGCAATTCGGGATGAATGGGGATCTTGCGGGTCGACTGGGTGTTCTTGATGCGTCGGTACTTGTTGACCTTGATATCGAAATACGGGATCGGCGCGTCAAACACGACCTCGTCGAGCATCAATCCGCAGATCTCCTCCCGCCGCATGAGCGAGTAGGCACCGATCAACGGAACCCAGTATTGTGCATCGTGCACGATCATCGATCCGGGTTCGAGACGCCGCTTCGGCGATGCGCCGCCAATCCAGACCGGCGAGCCGAACAACCTCGTCAGATCGGCAACCGAGAAGGGTGGTCGGGCATCACGATCGCGTTTCGATTTCCGGACCCGCAATTCGGTGAGTGAAACCGGCTCTGCCGGCAGCATGCCTCTCGCCTTGGCGAAGTGGAAAATGCCGTGCAGGGCCGTCAGGTGACGGTTGATCGTCGCGCCGTTCAACCCGCGTTCACTCTCTGGCAAGAGCCGAGCCATGGCGATGATTTCGCGCATGGGCCGGTCCAGATCCCGGCGTGATCGCCCGTAATTGCGGGGCATGTCGATCAACAGCGTATCGGCGAATTGTGCGATATGACGCTGGCGGACCTGGCGGATATCGTCGATGCCAGTAATACGCATGAACAGGCGTGCGGTCTGGCGGGCCTGGGACGCGGTCTTTGTTGTCCAGTCCCTGCCCTTCAGCCTCTGGCTGATCAGGCCTTCAGTGATCATGGCAAAATGGGGAAAGGTCGGATCGCTGGCGAGAGAGACATGCCCGTGATCGGCGGTGTTCTTGGAATACACGGCTTCTCGTCCGTGCGGCCCTTCCCTTGTGACATGGCCACGCCGATCGTGATCGTAACCATGCATGCCGCCGGCATGTCCCCCGGGATACCCGGGCTCACCGGCGGCCTGTACATGAGGGTTGCCATGATATCGGCCATGAGACTGGCCATTAGGGTGGCCATGAGACTGGCCATGCGGATAGACATGAGGGTGAGCGGCGGGGTGGGGTTGGGGGTGAGAATGAGAATAGCTCCCTGGATAGCCTTGACGGGCCGCCTCGCTCATCGCTCTGATTTCGCCCGGATTTGGAAAATCCCCACCCGTCGCGGCCAGCGTTACCGGGTCGGATTGCGGTGAAGTTCCTCCGTGCCTTTCGTCCGGCTTGGCGGGCTCACCCCAATCTTGCGAAAACGCCGGCCCGGCGGCGGCCCCTTTCATTTCACCACCTGTTGCCACAGTCATTGTAGCGTCGGAGATCATGACATGGGAGGTCGCGGTCGGCACCTGCGTGTCGACGACAGGCGTGGCGGCAAGCGCGTCCGACACGACTTCCTCACCGAACCGTTCGATATCCGCGTCGAGCGTGTCCCCCCAACGGGCCTGCGTCATGAAACAGGCCGTCGCCATACCCCTCAGATAAACGTCCTGGGCATGCAGGATGTTCATTCCCGTCGTGCTCTTGCCGGGTGCGTGTTCTTCGATCAGCGCGGCGAGTTTCGAAGGATTTGGCGGAATCAGGCCCTGGCGGCGGTATTGATCGAGCGTTGTGATCACACGTTCCTTGTCTGCCGGATCGAGACCGCATTTCGCGAGAAAGGCCTCGTCGATATCCTCAGAACCGACGCCGATGCCCTTCATCGCAACGATCCGGTAGACGGCACCTACGATCCGGTCGCCGCGGGCCCCGTTCGTGGGGCCCGCGGCGCCATCGGCCTTTTCGACCCTGGCGATCGCGTCGAGCTTGCGGGCATGACGGCGAGCGACCGTCTTCAGGATGGCCTGTGCCTCGTCCGGTAAGAGCAGCCCGTCGCGCACACGGGCGGTCAGCTCCTCGCTCATCATCGTCATTTCCGCTCCACGCCGGCGGGCGACGGCCAGATCCTTCGTCGCGAGACTGATCGCGAGGATACCGTGCGGACAGGCGGGTGCCATGTCCCCGAGACGCCGCCGCCAGTAATAGACCGCCCCTCTTCTGTGGATGTAGGAGACCTGTGACATGTGTGCCAGCCCTGTGTCGCAGCGCTGTGTCACAGTTGGACTCCGAGCCTTGATAACGGGGAATTTTCCCGTTATATTTCAGATGCTTGAGATATGATTGGCTGGGGCGGCAGGATTCGAACCTGCGCATGGCGGTACCAAAAACCGCTGCCTTACCGCTTGGCTACGCCCCAAAGCGCCGAACGGGGCGGAACATAGTGAGGTGCGGCGTGCTTTGCAACGCTTTTTGCGTGCCGTAATGGATCATCCTTAAATTGTATGGGCGCTCCGGCAAAGGGCGCCTCTGTATCGGTAGAATTCGTCTGGCGCACGGCGCCCCGGGAGCGATAGCGCGGAGGCCCTCTGGATGCGTCTGGCTTCCCCCGGTGGAAAATCCTCATGAATCTTGCATACATGCCCTTGCGTCATGTTTTCACGTCGGCTTACTCTGCGGCAGCGCCGAAGCGGGACGCGACCGGATCTGTGGTCGCCTCTGCCCTAGCTGCGAAAGTGTAACGAATCACAAGGGTTCTCTCATGAGCTGTCCCGAGTGAGTGGGCGTTCGCACGGGGGCAGGGTTTTTCGTTCGGACCAGGGAAAATGTGCCCGCAGTGAGATTCGCTGGCGGGCACGCTGTCTTGCCGGGCTGCCGTGAGGTGGGTTCGGGAGCAATCCGGCTGCTCTTCTCCTGAAGAGGCGAGCCGGATTGAAGGAAATCATGAGGAGAACAGGGATGAAAAGAAGGTTCACACCATTGGCTCTGGCGGCAGCGTTGCCGCTGACCATGATGGCGGCGGCGCCTGCGCTGTCGGCTGATCTGCGGATCGGCCTCAGCTCGGAGCCGTCCTCGATGGACCCCCACTTCCACAATCTGGGGCCGAACAATGCGCTGCGTCAGCACATCTTCCAGTCGCTGACCTATTCCGACGAGAACATGCTGATCCAGCCCTCGCTCGCGACCGAGTGGGAAGCGACGGGCGATACGACATGGGAATTCACACTTCGTGAGGGCGTGACCTTCTCGAATGGCGATGCGTTCTCCGCGACCGACGTGATCTACTCGATCTGCCGTGTGCCCATGGTCGAAGGTTCGCCTTCCTCCTTCACCAGCTTCGTGCGCGATATCGTGGGCGTCGACGTGGATGGCTCGACCATCGTGTTCACCACGGACGGCCCGTCTCCGCTGCTCCCGACCAACATGTCGTCGGTTGCGATCCTGAATGCATCGCTCTATGGCGGTGACAATGTCGAATTCGATGCGGAAGGCTGCGCCAACATGGGCGATCTGCCGGCATCGACGGATTTCTCCAATCCCGAGACGGCCATCGGCACCGGGCCCTACATCCTGACCTCCTTCGCGCCGGGTGACCGCATCGAGATGGCCCGCAACGCGGATTACTGGGACGGTACGCCGACCTGGGATACCGTGATCCTCCGTCCGATCGCGAACCCCGGTGCGCGCGTCGCGGCGCTTCTCGCCGGCGATGTCGATGTCATCGAAACGCCGCCGATCCAGGATTTCGACTCGATCCGCGAGGCCGGGTTCCAGATCGATCAGGGCTTGTCGAACCGTGTCATTTATCTGCACATGGATAGCGGCGAAGAAGTGCCCCCGGGCGTGTCCGGCACCGACGGCGTCAATCCGTTCGCCGATGTACGCGTGCGTGAGGCGATCTCCAAGGCGATCAACCGCGATGCCATCGTCGAGCGCGTGATGGGCGGCGTGGCCGTGCCGGCGGGCGAGCTTCTGCCTTATCCGCTGTTTGGTACCCGCGAAGATGCCGAGCCGGACGTGTATGATCCCGAGCGTGCGGCCGAGCTCCTCGAAGAGGCGGGCTTCGGTGACGGTTTCGAGATCGTCCTGTCGTCTCCCAACGACCGCTACATCAACGACGAGCGTGTGGCCCAGGCCGTGGCGCAGTTCCTGTCGCGGATCGGCATCCGTACGGGTGTCGATGCGATGACGGCCTCGACCTTCTTCTCCAACCGCAACAACCATGAATTCGGCATGTGGCTCGCCGGCTGGGGTGCGGCTTCAGGTGAGATGGCCAACCCGCTCACCGCTCTCGTGGCGACACGTAATCCGGATACGGGCATGGGCTCGACGAACCGTCAGCGCTATTCCAATCCGGAAATCGACGCGCTCGTCATGGAAGCCCGCCGCACCGTCGATGACGATGCCCGCGAGGAAATCCTGCAGGAGGCCTCGATCATGGCGATGGAAGATTACGCCACCGTCCCGCTCCACTTCGAAGTCACCCCCTGGGCCTTCACGAATGATCTGGAACTGACGCCCCGGGTCGATCAGTACACCATCGCGATGATGGTGCGCCCGGCGGAGTGATCTCTCGCCCGCGAGTGTGCGTTCGGGCCGGCAGCTCATCTGGCTGCCGGCCCTTTTTTGTGCGCCGAGCTCCTGCTATGAACCGGGAATGCAGACGAATCTCTATTTCGGATACGGATCCAATCTCGATCGTGAGGATTGGGGGCGCTTTTGCCAAAGGCGCGGGTTCGCCCCCGATTGCGTGACCCCGCTCGGGCCGGCATGGCTTCCAGACCATGCGCTGGTGTTCAATTACCATTCACCGCGGCGTGGTGGCGGCGTTCTGAACGTCCTGCCGCAGCCCGGGGCGATCGTCTCGGGATGGCTTTTTCGCTATAACGAGGAGGGGTTGCACGCGCTCGATGTGAAGGAGGGCGTTCCCCATGCCTATCGCCGCGAGCAGGTGGTCGTTCTCGACGATGCGCATGAAGAACACCGCGTGCTGACCTATCGCGTGATCGAGGAGAATACGGAAGACTTCGTCACACCGGCAACCGAATATCTCGCGATCTGCCGCCGGGCGCGCTCGGTGCTGGGGATCGACGCGGGCATTCTGGAAGAGGCCGTGCGCGGGCAGGGCGGTGGCGCCTGTCACAGCGTCTTCGTCTATGGCACCTTGATGAGTGGTGAGCGCAGACACGATCTGTGGCGTGACGCGCCCGGTCTGCTCGACGTCGCGCCGGCGGAGGTGCCGGGGCGACTCGTGGATTGCGGGGCCTATCCCGGCCTCGCGCCCATTCTCGACGCGGATGACCGGGTGCGCGGTGAATTGCTGCGTTTCGAGACGCTCGGCGGGCTGATCGATGCCATGGACGCCTATGAGGATTTCGCCGGCTATGGCGCGAGCGGCAACCAGTATCGCCGCATCCCCGTCGAGGCACGGACGGGGCAGGGGAGCGCACATCCCGCCTGGGCCTATCTCTATCTGGCCACAGACGGATTGCCGCCAATCGCCGGCGGCTGCTGGCGTACGCACAGGGCGCGCGCGCTCTGACGCAGCCCCACCGCTCTCACACGATCCCGAACGTCTCCATCCAGCCGAAATCCTCCTCGGTGCGGCCGGTCGGCTTGTATTCGAGGCCGACGGGGCCGTCGTAGGGGGAGGCGGCGATGGCTGTGCGACCTGCGCTGGGTCCAACAGGCCTCCATCGTCAAAATGGCAGCCTGCAATAATGCAATTTTTTATTGCCTTTCTAGGCGAATCACGTTTTGATCTGTTTAAGTTCAATGTTAGTTTCTCATATGGCGCGTACGACTCCTGCGCTTCTGCGCCGCTAGCAAGATCTCGGAGGTAGCGTGCTTCCTCAAAATTTTGACGATATAACTCTCGAAGATATACAGGCGCTCATAAATAGCGGCGTTTCAGAAGGGCCACGTTTGGAGTTCAAGCGCGACCTGTATGGCAATAAAGATGCTGATCGGAAAGAGTTCGCCGCCGATGTATCGGGGTTTGCCAATGCCGGCGGTGGTGATCTGATCATCGGGATTTCAGACGAGGGAGATAGTGACGCTGGTGCGCAATTATGGGGAGTTGAGACCGCAGATGCCGATGCATTGGTGCGGCAGACCGTAGAATTTTTGAGCAATGCCTTCCAGCCGCAAATAATTGGAATTCGAGTATGTTGGATCCCGATCGAAGAGCGGCGGGGCGTACTTCTGATTCGCATTCCGCGCAGTTGGCAAAGCCCGCACCGGGCCACTGCTCGCGGCGGCAGCCATTTCTATGTGCGGACGGAAAACGGGAAGCAACAGATGTCTGTGGACGAATTGCGCCATGCGTTTCTGCGTGGGGACGAGGTCGCACAGCGAATGCGGAAATTTCGCCAAGACCGGCTCGCCCTTCTCGAGGCTGACGAAGGCCCGTTACCAATGGAGGATCAGCAGTCGCACCTGGTGCTGCACTTCATGCCATATGCGTCATTTGCAGAAGATTTCACCATTGATCTTGAGCAGCAGCAATATAATATCGTAAAGCCGCTCGGCGCGATGAGTTGCAATACAATATATTGCTTGGATGGTCTGGTAAAATACTCTGGTCCCGAATATTCAACTGAACCAGTTCGTGCATTCACGACACTATTTCGGTCTGGCGTTGTCGAGTTCGTTGAGCGCATCGCAGCGCGCGAAGAAGGCGAATATCGCCTTATCGATGTGCGGGAAATAGAAAGTTCACTCCTTTCATCCTTCGAAAACGTGCAACAGTACAGCGAGCAGTTGGATTTGCCCAAGCCAGTTTACGTGGCTTTGTCTGTTTTGGGCGCACGTGGGTTGAAGCCAGATCCAGGAGCGAGGCAGAGTATCACATTCCCGTACCGTCGCGATCGGATCGTTTTGCCTGAGATCTCGTTGGGACATAAGGGCGAGGTCTCTCCCGTCGATGCCATACGGGGGGGCTGTGACCTGCTCTGGAACGCGTTTGGGCAGCCGCGTTCTCCGAGTTTCGACAGGAACGGGCAATTCCGAGGGTAAGATTGGGGAGTGTATCCAACAACAGAATCGAAATGTTGCGCCTTTGAATACACTCGCCCCCTCAAACAATCCCGTATTCCGTCATCCAGCCGAAATCCTCCTCGGTGCGGCCGGTCGGCTTGTATTCGAGGCCGACGGGGCCGTGATAGGGGGAGGCGGCGATGGCTTCGAAGATGGCGGGGTAGTTGATCTCGCCCTTGTCGGGAGCGAGGCGCAGGGGGGCGTTGGCGATCTGGACATGGCCGATATACGGCATGTGGCGCTCGAAACGGCGCAGGAGATCGCCCTCCATCACCTGGATATGGTAGAAATCGAACATCAGCTTGACGTTCGGCTCGCCGATCTCGTCGATCAGCGCGACGATGTCATCGGAGCGCGAGACGAGATTGCCGGGACGGTCGTAGCGGTTGAGCGGTTCGAGCAGCAGAGTCAGTCCTCTGTCGCCGACGGAGCGCGCCGCCTCGCGGATATTGGCTACATAGGTGGACAACCCCGCATCACGCTGGCCGTGGGCGACGGCGCCGCTCATGACGTGAATGAGCGGCGCGCCGAGTGCGGTTGCGTAATCGACAGCCTGCGCGAAATGGCGCCGGAAATCCTCGTCGCGCCCGGGAATGCCGGCATGACCCCATTCGTCGCGGGAGATATCCCCGCGCGGCGTGTTGAGATTGTTGAGCCGCATGCCTGTGGCGTCGAGCGCAGCTTTCAACTCGTCGATCGGATGGTCATAGGGAAACTGGAATTCCACCACCTCGAAACCACAGGCCTTTGCCGCCGCCAGACGCTCGGGCAGGGGGATCTCGGTGAAGAGTGTGCCGAAATTCACCGAGAAGCGGGAGCGGGGCAGGGGGCAGTTCGGCATGGCGTTTCCTCCGATGGCGCAAATTGGATCTTCAGGACGGCGCCTTGCTGATCCATCCCTTCGCGCGATCCTAGCGCAGCCGCGCTGCTCTGGGCAGCCCGGGCATGCGGCGAAACTCCCGCTTCACGATGGGCATGGCACCGCAGCGCGCCTCGTTTTCCCGCCTATGGAGAAGCCCGCGTGTTGCGCGCGCGAAGCAAACGGCGTAACGCATCCGCTTACGCCCACGCGCGCGATGGATGGATGCAGACATGGCACATCACGACAAGATTCTCATCGTCGATTTCGGCTCCCAGGTCACCCAGCTGATCGCAAGGCGGGTGCGCGAGGAGGGGGTCTATTCCGAGATCGTGCCTTTCCAGTCGGCGACGGAAGCGTTCCGATCAATGAATCCAAAGGCCGTGATCCTCTCCGGCGGGCCCGCCTCTGTGACGGATGAGGGTTCGCCGCGCGCGCCGCAGGAGATCTTCGATTCGGGTGTGCCGGTACTTGGCATCTGCTACGGCCAGCAGACCATGGCGGCTCAGCTCGACGGCGCCGTCGAAGGCGGGCACCACCGCGAATTCGGGCGCGCCGAGGTCGAGGCCGTCTTCGCCTCGCCGCTCTTCGAGGGCGTCTGGGAGGTTGGCCAGCGCTACCCGGTCTGGATGAGCCATGGCGACCGGGTGACCCAGCTGCCTGACGGATTCGAGATCATCGGAACCTCGCAGAACGCGCCCTTCGCAGCTGTCGCGGACGAAAGCCGGCGCTATTACGGCGTGCAGTTCCATCCGGAAGTGGTGCATACGCCGCATGGCGCCGCGCTTTTACGCAATTTCGTGCGCCGCATCGCCGGCTGCACGGGTGACTGGACGATGAAGGCCTTCCGCGAGGAGGCGATCGGGAAGATCCGCGCGCAGGTCGGTTCGGAGAAGGTGATCTGCGGCCTGTCCGGCGGTGTGGATTCCTCCGTCGCTGCCGTGCTTTTGCATGAGGCGATCGGCGACCAGCTCACCTGCGTTTTCGTCGATCACGGGCTGCTGCGCGCCGGCGAAGCCGAGCAGGTCGTGACGCTGTTCCGCGACGCCTACAACATCCCGCTGGTGCATGTGCAGGCGCAGGACATATTCCTCAAGGAACTTGCCGGCGTCACCGATCCGGAGCTCAAGCGCAAGACCATCGGCCGGCTGTTCATCGATGTGTTCGAGGCCGAAGCGAAGAAGGTCGGCAATGCGGGCTTCCTCGCCCAGGGCACGCTCTATCCGGACGTGATCGAGAGCGTCTCCTTCACCGGCGGACCCTCGGTGACGATCAAGAGCCACCACAATGTCGGCGGTCTGCCCGAGCGCATGAACATGAAGCTCGTCGAGCCGCTGCGCGAATTGTTCAAGGACGAGGTGCGCGATCTCGGCCGCGAGCTCGGCCTGCCCGACAAGTTCGTCGGTCGCCACCCCTTCCCGGGCCCCGGCCTCGCCATTCGCTGCCCGGGCGAGATCACTTCTGACAAGCTCGAAATTCTGCGCAAGGCCGACCTGATCTATCTGGAGGAAATCCGCCGCGCCGGGCTCTATGACGAGATCTGGCAGGCTTTCGCCGTGCTTCTGCCCGTGCGCACCGTCGGCGTGATGGGCGACTCGCGCACCTATGACTATGTATGCGCCCTGCGCGCCGTCACCTCGGTGGACGGCATGACGGCGGATTTCTACCCGTTCGACATGAAGTTCATCGGCCGCGTCGCCACCCGCATCATCAATGAGGTCAACGGCATCAACCGCGTGGTGTATGACATCACCTCGAAGCCGCCGGGGACGATTGAGTGGGAGTGACCCGACGCCGTCCTCAAGCGGCGTCGTCCTTCTGGAGCGCTTCGAAGAAGCTGCGGACTTCCCGGGAGAGCAGGGTGGACTGGTCGGCCAGTTCCCGCGAAGCGCCCGTTACGGTTTCGGCGGATTCGCGGGTCTCTCCGATGGCACGGCTGACCACGGAGACGTTGTCCGACAGGGTGCGCGTTCCCGAGGCGGCGCGCTGGATATTGGTCGAGATCTCGTGGGTTGCCGCGCTCTGCTCCTCGATCGCGGATGCGACGCTCGTGGTGACGTCTTCGATCCGGCCCATGATGGCCGCGATACCCCTGATCGATTCCACCGATGCGGAGGTTGAGCCCTGGATACCGTGCACCTGACGTGCGATTTCCTCGGTCGCCTTGGCGGTCTGTGAGGCGAGGTTCTTCACTTCCTGGGCGACGACGGCAAAGCCCTTGCCGGCCTCGCCGGCGCGGGCGGCCTCGATGGTGGCGTTGAGGGCCAGCAGGTTGGTCTGCTCGGCGATTGCCTGGATCAGACTGACCACTTCGCCGATCTGGCGCCCGGCCTGCGCCAGACGCTCGACTTCCGCACTGGAGGCCTCCGTCATGCTGGCGGCTTCGCGAACGATCTCGCTGGCGCCGTTGATCTGATTGGCGATCTCGTTGACGGATGTGGTCATCTGCTCGGTGGCTGCCGCCACGCTCTGGACGTTGCCCGACGTGTCTTCCGAGGCGCTGGTGGCGGAGCCTGCTTCCTGCGAAGCCTGTTCAGCGATGCGGGTGAGCGCTGCGGCCGTTTCCTGCATGCGGCTGGTATTGGTGTCGAGCGTGCCCATGATGCTGTCGACCGAACCACGGAAACTGCTGATTGCTGAAGAGATCTCGTCGTTGCGACGCTGGCGCTCCTCGATCAGGGCGGTCTGATAGGTGGAGATGGCATAGTCGAGGTCGAGCATCACCACCTTGTTCAAGGCCTCGATATAGCGCGCGAGCCGGCTCGGTGCGAAGCGGTTCTTGCGCACGACGATGCCGCTGAGCTCGTTCAGGAGGAACTGATAGCCGGCAATGTACCAGCGCGGCTCAAGCCCGATGCGCACATGCGCCATGCCGATGCGGCGGATGCTCGCGACATAATCCGCGTCGAACTGCCCGCTGAACAGCCGCTCCCAGTGTTTCGCCTGCGCGGTTTCCAGCCCGGCCTGCTTGTCGCCGAGAAGCTGGCTGAGATGCGGCTCGCCATGTGCGTGCGCGTAGAACCGTGTCAGCACGCCGGGCAGGTCCGGCGCGACCTGCTGCCAGATCGCGGGAAGGTCGGCGCGCGTCGTGGCGTCGATGCGGGCATAGCGCAGGCGGGTCTCGTGATCGGCCTTGTCGAAGTTCTGGGCGGGGGCGGTTTTCATGGGTTTACCAATGCCTTGGTATCGAATGGATCAAAGATCTCGATGGATCGGTTGCGTAATCAATTTTTATAAAAAGTTGCGCATAGCGATTCCGTTTTCTGGCTGCTGTATGATTCCCAAGGGGCAAATTGCCTCGCAAACTTTAAGGAGTGCTGAATGCTGAGATGCCAATGAATACGATGTGTATATTACGTAATGTCATGGGCTGAGTATTCGAAAAAACAATTGTAAATTGTTTAATTTATGCCCCTGGCTAATTTTCCCCGCTCTGTCATCCACAGCCTGTGTAAACCGGGGAAAGCGGGTGCGGCCTGTCGAATCATCGCAATGGCCGCGCGCTTCATCTACCCTGCCGCCTTACGACAGAGCGATTCGGACGGGACCCACGATGGCGAATGCCAATGCGCTGGTGGCGCAGCTTGACCAGAACGAGGCGGAGTACCGCGTCGCGCCGCATAATCTCGATGCGGAGCAGGCGCTGCTGGGTGCCATCATCGTCAACAACGAGGCCTATTACCGCGTTTCGGATTTCCTCGAGCCCGAACATTTCTACGAGGATTTGCACCGGCGTATTTTCGAGGTGACCTCCAGCCTGATCAAGGCCGGCAAGGTCGCCACCCCGATCACGCTGAAGACGTTTCTCGGCGATCAGGATCTGGGCGGCATCACCGTATCGCAATATCTGGCGCGGCTGGCGGCCGAAGCGACGACGATCATCAACGCTCTCGATTACGGCCAGACGATCTATGATCTCTCGATCCGCCGCAAGCTGATCGCCATCGGCGAGGACACGGTCAATTCCGCCTTTGACGCGCCTGTGGATTCGACGCCGCGCGCGCAGATCGAGGAGGCCGAGCGCAAGCTCTTCACCCTGGCCGAGACCGGGCGCTACGATGGCGGCTTCCAGCGTTTCGCCGATGCGCTCACCTCCGCTGTCGACATGGCGGCGAAGGCCTATCAGCGAGAGGGCAAGCTTTCGGGGATCTCGACCGGCCTCCTCGATCTAGACCGCATGCTCGGCGGCTTGCAGCCCTCGGATCTGGTGATCCTTGCCGGGCGCCCGGCCATGGGGAAGACCTCGCTCGTGACCAATATCGCCTTCAACATCGCCAAGGCCTATCGCGGCGAGAAGCGACAGGACGGTGTGATCGAGACGGTGAATGGCGGCATTGTCGGCTTCTTCTCGCTGGAAATGTCCTCCGAACAGCTCGCCACCCGCATCATCGCCGAGCAATCGGGGATACCGTCCTATAAAATCCGCCGTGGCGACATCCGCGAGGACGAGTTCTACAAGCTCACCGATGCCGCGCGCGAAATGCAGACCATGCCGTTCTATATCGACCAGACTGGCGGCATCTCCATCGCCCAGCTCACCGCCCGCGCCCGCCGGCTGAAGCGGCAGAAGGGGCTCGATCTGCTCGTGGTCGATTATCTTCAGCTGCTTTCCGGTTCCGGCAAGCGCGGCGAGAATCGCGTGCAGGAACTCACCGAAATCACCACCGGGCTGAAGGCTCTGGCGAAGGAACTGTCGGTTCCGCTGATCGCCCTGTCGCAGCTCTCGCGTCAGGTCGAATCGCGCGAGGACAAGCGCCCGCAGCTCGCGGATCTGCGCGAATCCGGCTCGATCGAGCAGGATGCCGACGTGGTGATGTTCGTCTACCGCGACGAATATTATCTGCAGAACCGCGAGCCCAAGCCGGGTACGGAAGAGCATTTCAAATGGCAGGCGGAGATGGATCAGGCGCATGGCAAGGCCGAGGTGATCATCGGCAAGCAGCGGCACGGCCCCACTGGCACCGTGCAGCTCGCCTTCCAGGCCGACATCACCCGCTTCACCGATCTCGCTGACGAGGACAAGCTTCCGGAGCGGATCGGTGACTGAGGCCCCGATGATTGGCGATTTCGCCGCGATCCCCCCCGAGGAAGCCGGCGCGCTCCTCACCATCGATCTCGACGCATTGGCCTTCAACTGGCGCCTGCTGCGCGACAGGGTACAGGGCGCTGATTGCGCGGCGGTGGTGAAGGCGAATGCCTACGGGATCGGCATCGAAATGGCGGTGCCGAAGCTCCTTGAATCCGGCTGCCGCACTTATTACGTGGCGCATCTCGCGGAGGCCAGGCGCGTGCGGGCGCTCACGGGCGACGCCGTGATCTATGTGCTCAACGGCTTCCTCGCCGGTACAGCCCCGATCTATGCCGCGCATGGCCTGCGCCCGGTGCTGGGCTCGCGCGAGGAGATTGTGGAATGGGGCGAATACGCTGCCGCGCATCCGGATGCGCCGCCAGCAGCGATCCATATCGATACCGGCATGAGCCGCCTCGGCCTGCCGCCGGAGCAGGTCGCGGAGGTGGCGCGCACCTTGCCGTTCACGCCGGCGCTGATCCTGACCCATCTCGCCAGCGCCGAGGATCAGGCCGACCCCTCCAATGCCCGCCAGCTCGCTGATTTCACCCGGTTACGTAAGCATTTCCCGGACATCCCCGCCTCCTTCTGCAATTCCTCCGGCGCCTTCATCGAGCCCGTAGCGGCCTTCGACCAGACCCGCGCGGGGGTTGCGCTCTATGGCGCCAATCCGGTCCCCGGTCAGCCCAATCCGATGCGGGAGGTGGTGCGGTTGGAAGCGAAGATTCTGCAAATCCGCGATGTGCCGAACGGGGCTGCCGTCGGCTATAACGGCAAATGGACGGCCCGCGGCCCGCGCCGCCTCGCGACGCTGTCGATCGGCTATGCCGATGGTTATCTCCGCTCGGCCAGCGGCTGGGATTCCAAGGCTGCGCAAGGCATCGATGCCGGGATCGCGCTTGTGGGCGGGGTTGCTTGCCCCTTCGCGGGATCGGTTTCAATGGATCTGATCGTGATCGACGTGACCGCCGCGCCGGACGACGTCGCGCGGCGCGGGGGCCTCGCCGTGATGATCGGGGACGGGCTCTCGCTCGACGAGGTCGCGGCGCGTGCGGGCACCATCCCCTACGAGATCCTCACCAGCCTTGGGCGCCGCTACGCCCGCATCTACCGCAACGCCTGAGCGAACGGGACGACACATTGGCCAAGCGACGCGCGACTTATCTCTGCCAGGAATGCGGCGCGGTCTATAACCGCTGGATGGGTAAATGCGAGGCCTGCGGGGCCTGGAATTCCATTGTCGAGGAGGTCGGCGGTGACGCTTCCGCCAGCCTTCCCGCCGCTTTGCGCAGCCCGCGCTCCAAGGGGCGCGTCTTCGCCCTTGAGGGACTTGAGGGCGAGAGCAGGGAGCCGCCGCGTACGCCTTCCGGCATTGCCGAACTCGACCGCGTCACCGGCGGCGGCTTCGTGCGCGGCTCGGTGATCCTGATCGGCGGTGATCCGGGAATCGGCAAATCCACGCTCCTGATGCAGGCTTCGGCGGCGCTCGCCAATGCGGGGCGCCGCGTCGCCTATATTTCGGGCGAGGAGGCGGTGGGGCAGGTGCGGTTGCGCGCCGAGCGGATGGGGCTGGCCGAGAGCCCGGTGGAACTCGCCGCCCAGACCAATGTCGAGGACATCATCGCGACGCTCTCGGAGGGTGCGGTGCCGGCACTGATCGTGATCGATTCGATCCAGACCATGTGGACCGATACGGTGGAATCGGCGCCGGGCACGGTCACGCAGGTGCGTGCGAGCGCCCAGCATCTGATCCGCTACGCCAAGGCCAGCGGCGCGGCGGTGATTCTCGTGGGCCATGTCACCAAGGACGGGCAGATCGCCGGGCCGCGCGTGGTCGAGCACATGGTCGATGCCGTGGCCTCCTTCGAGGGTGACAGCGCGCATCATTTCCGCATCCTGCGTGCGGTGAAGAACCGCTTCGGCCCCACCGACGAGATCGGCGTGTTCGAGATGACGGGCAAGGGGCTCGCCGAGGTGGCCAACCCCTCGGCGCTGTTTCTCGAAGGGCGCGATACGGCGGCGCCGGGGACGGCGGTCTTCGCCGGCATGGAAGGCACGCGACCGCTGCTGGTCGAGATCCAGGCGCTGGTCGCGCCGACATCGCTGGGCACGCCGCGTCGCGCCGTGGTCGGCTGGGATCCGGCGCGGCTGTCGATGGTGGTGGCGGTGCTGGAGGCGCATGCGGGACTCAAGCTCGGCATGCACGACATCTATCTCAACGTCGCCGGAGGCATGCGCGTCAGCGAGCCCGCCTGCGACCTCGCCGCTGCTGCCGCGCTGGTCTCCTCGCTTTCCGGCGCGGCGCTGCCGGCGGATTCGGTCTATTTCGGCGAGCTCGGCCTCTCCGGTGCCGTGCGTCCCGTCTCGCAGGCGGCGACGCGGATGAAAGAGGCGGCGAAGCTCGGTTTTTCCACCGCCGTGATTCCGGCTCTGCGCGGCGAGGCTGACGGCGCCACGCCCTTGCGCAGCAATGTCGTCGGCCATATCACCGAGCTCGTTGCGCAGATAGCGGCGCGCCCGCGCCATCGAAATGCCGCATCCGGGTGAAAGCAAGGGTGACGAACGGCGCGCGGCGGGTTATACAGCGCCTGCGAGCCCTTATTTTGTCCCGCATGAATGCGCAAGCGCGCTTGGTAGGCTTTGTCCGGAATGCCCATACCCATTCTCGATCTCGTCGTGATCGGCGTCATCCTGATTTCCGCCCTGCTGGCCGCCGTGCGCGGTTTTACGCGTGAGGTTCTCGCGATTTTCGCCTGGGTGGCAGCGGCGCTCGCGGCGTGGTATTTCCACCCCCTCGTGCTGCCTTATGCGCAGGATTATATCACCAACGACAACATCGCCCTTGGGGCAGCGATTGCGGCAGTGTTCCTGATAACGCTGATCATCGTCTCGCTGATCACCGTCAAGGTTTCTGATCTGATTCTCGATTCCGCGATCGGTGCCATCGACCGGACTCTCGGCTTTGCCTTCGGCGCCGCACGCGGCTTTCTGATCTGTGTGATCGGCTGGTTCTTCTTCAGCCATCTGACAGACGGGATCATGCCGGGTTGGGCCGAGGAGGCGCAGACGCGGCCGATGCTGCAATCAGGCAGTGATGGCCTTGTCGGCATTTTGCCGGGTGATATCGATGCGCTGCTCCAGCAATTCGACCAGGCGCCTGATGGCGATCCCGGCGAACCGCCCGAACTGGTGCCGCAGGAGCGTAGCTGACGGCGCAAAGGCGCCGCCAGGTGTGGCGTCGGTGTGGTGCCGGCGCCGTCTTTCGTTTCGGAGAGCCGAAACAGAAACGGAATGACGATCATGAGCGAGACCTACGCCAGCTATCCGCCCGTGGGGGTGGATCACGATTTCGATCTCGACGGGGATACGCTGCGCGAGGAATGCGGCGTCTTCGGCATTTTCGGCCATCCCGACGCGGCGGCAATCACCACCCTCGGGCTGCATGCGCTCCAGCATCGGGGTCAGGAGGCCGTGGGCATGGTCTCCTTCGACGGCAAGCGCTTCCATGCCGAGCGCAAGCTCGGGCTGGTGGGTGATTCCT
>Ga0076930_100253_pt1 | contig 64909 bp, 65 predicted proteins | sample HotLakConsoUCCRE_FD_71149 | JGI IMG/M metagenome (GOLD analysis project Ga0076930, IMG submission 71149) | Hypersaline microbial mat communities from Hot Lake, Washington, USA - Hot Lake Consortium UCC-RE (version 3) (version 3) ...
TGCGGCGGGCGGAAGGGGGGGACTCAGGCTCACGGGATCGGGCGTTCGCGCGGCGGCCTGACGACCAAGATCCACGCGGCAGTCGATGCCCTTGGGCTCCCCGTGCGGCTGATCCCCACGGCTGGACAGCGCGGCGACAGCCCGCAGGCCGCCGCCCTGATCGACGGGCTCGACGGTGTGGGCCACGTCATCGCCGATGCGGCCTACGATTCCGGCGCCTTGCGCGGGAAGATCAAGGATGAACTCCGGGCAGAGGCCCACATCCGGGCCAACCCGTCCCGCGCGATCAAGCCACCCCTCGACCTCGACCTCTACGCCGAACGCCACAAGGTCGAGAACTTCTTCCAGCGGATCAAACGCTTCCGTCGCATCGCCCTGCGCTGCGAGAAGACTCTGACCAGCTTCATGGGCTTCATCTTCCTCGTCTCAGCCCTCGAGTGGCTAAGGTGAATGCAGACAGGACCTAGGAGAGCGTCCGCCGCCCATGGCGCAGGGCCGCGTCGGCTTCGGCCGGCGCGCGGTCACGTTCGGCCGCAGGTGCGCTGGTCTGCCCGCGACCCGGTGCGGCAGGGCCCGACCACTCTCAGCACGCGTCCGCGAGCAGGGCGTCGGTCCGGCCCGTCATGCGGTAGACGACGAGCCCGATCCATTCCTTGACAGCGGTGTTCAGTGTCACAAGGCGGCCCGCGAGGTTCCAGTCGACAGAAAGGTTGCCCGCGGCGCGATGATCCACCGGATAGGGCACGATCCCGCGCCACCCTGCCGCGCAGAAGGTGGCGACGGATCGGGGCATGTGAAAGGCAGAGGTCACGAGAAGCCATGGTCCTTCAGCCGCGCCGATCAACTCCCGCGTTAGCGCGGCATTCTCGGCGGTGTTGCGCGAGGCGCCTTCGAGGAGGATGCGCTCCGGCGCAACGCCCACCTCCGCGAAGAGACGCGCGGCAACATCGGCGCCGCTCACGCCCTGGTCGAGCAGGCTGCCGCTGCCCCCGGTGAAGATCAGCCGCGCCCCGGGATGGGCCTGCGCCAGCGCCAGCCCCGCAAGGAAGCGGTCGGCGGCCTCGTTGACCTCGGGAAGGCCCGTGGCCTCCATGGTCCTCGCATCCTCCGCCCCGCCGAGGACGATGATCCCGGCTGGGGCCACGACCTCGGGACGGGCCGGGAACCTCTGCTCAAGCGGCCATATCAGAATCTCCCCCAGCGGCAGGGTGCCGATGCCGAGGATCAGCAGCAATGTCGCAAGAAGCGTCCTTTGACCGAGGCGCGGGAGGTCCCGGCGAAAGGCCATGAGGGCGACGAGGAGCAGGAGGACGATCCAGCTCTCGGGCCGCGCGAGGGTCCAGAAGACCTTCGAAGCGATGAAGAAAAGCGTGTCCAGATCCCGTCCCCCGGTCTTCGGTGTCTGCCGCCGGCGCGGCCCCCGGAAGGGTCTCGCGCGGATCCGGCACGGCGAGGGATAGGTCAGCGTAGCCGACCGCGCCATCCCTCATCCTGTGTCGACTCCTCGGGACGGCGGGGAGGCGGCCGGACCCCCGAGGCGAAGGGGTCTCTCGTCGCACGGCGACGGTCGGTCGTGGAGGCGAGAACGGGACCGCTTCCGGGGAGCGTGATTGCAGGCCGTCGACACTGGCCGATATCGCGCGGGCCGATATCGCGCGGGCCGATCATCCGCCTCCATGCGACCTAGGGGCAGGAGAGCGACTGTTTGCAGCCCGTGGGCGACAACCGCAAGGCGCGCCCGACCATCGCCGACGACAGCGCCGCCACGCCCTACCGATTTGGTTCCGCCGATTTCGCGGCAAGGATCGCCCGCGTGATCGGCGAAGAGGACAGTCCGGGCGGCGCCACGCATTCACAGGAAAGAACCATCTTCCCGTGACAGACAATAGCGCCGGCAAGCGGGATGTCCGGGTTCGGTTTACTGCGTGTCGGACGGGGAGCCGCTGTCGCCGTCCCGCGACAAGCCCGCGATCAGTGCGAGCCCGCCGACCCCGAGCACCAGGGCGCCGCCCGGGCCGAGGGTGCCGATGAGCGGCAGGGAGCCCAAGGCATCGTCATCGGCGACGACGCCCGGAAGGGGAACCGTACTGCACGTGACGGAGAGGCCCGCACCTCCGTCGACAAAGCGCGCGGACTCGACGACAAAGCCGCCGCAGACGTCGGCTGCCTGAGCCAGCCCGAGGGCATCGTCGAGGTCGGCGGCAAGGACGCCGCCGGCCGGGACGGCGAGGGCACAGGCCAGCGCGAGGATTTTCGACGGGGTCATGATGGGGCACTCCTTTGGCTGGCCTCGGGAATCTCGCGGCGCCGAGGGCCAGCGGGCAGGCGCCGAGATCCGGGGGACAGCAAACAGGTTAGATGACCTTCAACCCGCGACAGCCGCGCGAGTCGGCGTCGATCGGTCCCCGTCCACCCCGGTTCAGGGCGAACGGCCCAGTGCAGGGAAGGTTCCTGAAGATCAGAAAGAAAAAATTCGTAATTATTTAAAAGGTTTGAGTCACTTCCTGCCGGGCCGGACCGGGTCCCCTGCGCCCTCCCGGGGACGAACGCGGCGCGATATCTCGGGTCAAGCGCCGATGACCTCTTGAGTGAACGGTATACTTCCGTATCCTGTCAAAACCTGGGGAGGGGCCTATGGGACAGCAGACGATCCCGATCGAGATCGACGCGGAGGTCTTTGCGCGGACGACTTCGCTCTTCGATCTCAAGCGGACGGCCCTGGCACCCGATGCCATCACCGTTCTCGCAAGCGACATTGTCCGTGGCCTCGCGCGGGAGGGCGTCGCCCGCCCCGTCGCGGGTCTGCCCGAGATCGACGAGATCGAGATCGCGGCCTTCTGCGCGAGGCTGGTCGAACCCGATCCCGAAGGCGCGCTGCGGTTCATCGCCGAGCGCCGGGCCGAGGGTTTGAGCCGGCGCGACGTCTATCTCGGCTATGTGGGCGCAGCCGCGCGCAGGCTGGGCGAGGAGTGGGAGGCGGACCGGCTGAGCTTTGCCAAGGTCACGATCGGGACGGGTCATCTCTACGCGCTCATGCGCGCGCTCAAGACCGAGGAGGCGTCCGGGCGGCAAGAGGGCGCGCCGCGGAAGCACGCGCTCTTCGCCACGGTGCCGCGAGAGACCCACGGCATCGGCATCACGGTCGCGGCAGAGGTGTTCCGCGGTGAAGGCTGGGAGATCGACCTGCAGGTCGGTCTCGACCACGGCGAGATCATCGCTGCGGCCCAGCAGACCCAGGCGCAGGTGGTCGGCCTGTCGCTGAGCACCGAGGAGCGGCTTCAGGACCTGATCCGGCTGGTGCTGGGCCTGCGGCTCGTGGTTCCGGGCGCGATCATCGGCGTGGCGACAGGGGATGCCTTCGACGACGAGAAGATCGCCATGTTCGCCGACATCGACCTGCTGTTCGCGGATGCGCCGACGGCCTGCGCCGATCTCGACAGACTGATCCGCGCCCGGCGGTAATCCGGCGCGGCGCGCGGGGCGACCCGTCACCGCCCCCGCTGTCGTCGGTTGCGTCCGGCTTGACCAGCGTGCCCTGCGATATCGTTGCGCCAGGGCCGGTCGGCATGTCGGTACATGCCCGCCGCGGGTTATCCGGGTGTGGCGACGCGAGTCCCGGTCCGAACCGCATCTCGACACGGGCACCCCGCTGCCCCGGGGCCGCCCAGCCCTTGCCCGGCCTCTTGCGAAGCGTCCTGATCTGGACTATCTCTCCAGATCAGGACGGAGTGACCCGATGATGATCCTTCAGCTTCCCGACAGCGCCGGGGCAGAACCCATCGCGCAGACGATCGACGCCGAGGCGCGGCGGCGCGTCAGCGGGCCGGGGCTCCGGACCTTCCTTGCGATCGCCGATCTTTACGGCATCCCGACACAGGACCGGATCGCGCTCCTCGGGGAACCTTCGAAATCCACTTATCACGAATGGGTCCGCAAGGCGCGGGACGCGGCGCCGCTGGCGCTGCCGCTCGACACGCTGACCCGGATCTCCGGCGTACTGGGCATCCACAAGGCGCTGGGCATCCTGTTCCCAATCGCGGCCGAGGCGACGACCTGGCTCAAGGGTCCGCATCGGGGTGAGGTCTTCGGCGGGCAGGCGCCGGTCGAGGTGATGATCGGCGGCGGGCTCGACGGGATCCTCACCGTCCGGCGGTATCTCGACGCCTGGCGCGGCGGGCTGCGCGGCGGCCCCGGCGCGGAGGCGGAGGTCGCGCCGGTGCGCGACACGGACTTCGTCTTCTCTTGACGGGCGTCGTGCCGTCGTGACGGGACTGGCCACCGCGCCGGACCGGACCCACCGGCTCATCCCCTCCCGGTTCCCGCCGGTCGACACGTTCGAGACCGTCACCCGGCCAGGGGACCTCGAGGCGGTCCTGGAACTCGAGGGATGGACCAACGACCGTCTCGTGGCCTCTCGCCTGAAACGTCTGCCCCGATCCGAATGGGTCCACGGGCGGGCCTGCGCCAGCATCGTCATGGCCGCGTTCCTGCACGGCGCCCCGCAGGGCACCCGCTTCGCCGGGCCCGACCTCGGCGCCTGGTATGCTGCCAGCGCCTTCGTCACGGCCGTCACAGAGGTGGCCAACGGGATCCGCAGGGAGATCGCCCTCAGCGCCCTTCAGCAGAAGACCGAGGATCTGCGCGACTACACTGCCCGCCTCGACGGCTTCTTCGTGGACATCCGCGGCACCCGCCCCGACCTGCACGACCCCGACCCGGCCTCCTATCCGGTCGCGCAAGCCTTCGGACGCTCGGTCCGGGCCGGTCCCCATGCCGGGATCGCTTATGACAGCGTGCGCCATTCCGGCGGGACGAACTGGGTGGCCTATCGCCCCACGCGCGTCCTCGATGTCCTGCAGGAACGGCATGTCCGTCTGATCGTCCCGCAGATGGGCAAGGTCCATGTGAGCAGGCTGTAGCCGTAGGCACGTTCCGGCACTGGTCCTTGGCGGGGAGATGGAGCGGCGGTCTTTTCGTCCATCCGGAACCGGTGCGAGATCGAGCCTGTCGAGGATCCCGAGAGCGCGCGGCATCGCCGGGATGCGCAGTCTGATTACGTAACGTGAATAAACAACAAATCAGGCCAGGGCGATTGCGAGCCCGATCCCGGCAAAGCATGCCAGAATGAGAAAGATCACGTAGAGCCCGCCGCGTTGATATGGTTCCTTGTCCGCTGCGCAGAACCCGCAACGCGGCCCGAACAGCTTCATTCGGTGGCCGCAATCATGACATCGAAAAATTCTCATCGGAGATTCCACCCATTCCGCATTTCCCACACGGTCGCTCAAGATAATGAGAGCGCTTGTGCATGTCATGGATCAACTGGCTAACTTTCGGAGAGGCCGCACCTCCGTGGCGCACAATTTTTCATCGACCTTTCAATGACTACCGTGGGGTCAGCAAGTCGGATCGGCCGGGGCTTCGGCTCTTCCCGCGCAGATGAGTGACGCAAAGAAATGGAGAAGCGGAGGTCGCTGGCATTCCCGCGAACCCGGATGATCTCAGATTTGGGCGATTACAGCAGGGGTGCTGCTTCGTCGAGCGGAAAACACCCGGACGGCCCGCTCGCTTGGCGCGGCGGGCGCGATTGGCTTCGTCTCGGAACCGCGTCCACGCCCCTGCAGCATCATGCGAAAGCGACAGTGAACGCTTCTGGGATGGACCTCCACCTTGCGCGCGAAAAGGGCAAAGAGATCACGCCTCGCGCAGATTGGATTCGTTTCGGAGAGACCGGCGGACGCCGTCCTGATCCGGGCAAACGCGGCGCTGCTGCCGAAAGCGAATTGGCCGCCTCCTGGTGCCGGGCCGATCCCCTGCAGCCATGCATTGAAGGCGCCCGTCGCGCCTTTGGCTTCGTTTCGGGAGAGGGTGCCCTGCCCTGAAACGGGAGCTTGGAGAGATGGTCGCCGGCCGGAGCGTCTGAATCTGCCGTTCCGGCGACCGTGGGCAGCCGCGCGCTGGGCGGGTCTTTCCGTCACAAACACCAGCTGGCACCACTTTTTGGATGCTCCGCGCGCTGGGCGAGTTTGCGTTCGTTCCGGGCAAGCTCCTCGAAGCCCGGGCGAAACCCGCAGGCACGGAGGTCCCGCCCACAGCAGCGGGATCGCTTTGTCGAGCCGCTGGGCAATTTGACCCGCTGGCGAACTGGAGACCGCTCGCGTCATTGCTGAACCTCGTCCGTAGCAGCACAGAGGAAGTTGGTCTCAATGAAGGAAGGTCCGTCCGCCGCTCTCAGACGCGCCGGAAGCGCGGGCGGCGCGCCCGTGCCCGACGCCCCCTCTCCTTCCCAATACTCCGGCAGTCGACCGCATTTGCGCGAAGTCCCATCGTCCGCCCCGCCCATGAAGGACATCGCCGGCCCGCCAAACCGGCGAAACCTCGCAATTTTGCAGGCGACCGCGACGCCTTTCGCCGCCAACGCGTTTGGGTAGAGTGATGACCTGTCACCCTCTCCGACGGGTCCCGGCGAACCGCTGAAGCATCGATGGCAGCGGGCCATCGTCACAGCCCACCCGACCAGCCATTCTTCCGGCGCACGGCGCCGTATTTGAGCCCGGGCAGCTTCGCGGAGCGGCATCTCCCCGAGGAACTCGTCCCGTCCGGACGGAGCTCAGGACCGTCCGCGCCCGCCCCACGGCCTTCCGATCCGCGGAAGAGCTCATCCTCGCCCCCTTCCGGATCGGCGACCCCCGAAACTTCGCGCGCGCCCCCGGCGGCCCGGCCGCTGGCCCCGGCGCCCCCGTCGGCCCGGACAGCGATGGCCGCAGCCCCACCAGGCCCGTCGGGAAACAGCAGATGATAGGCGGGCGGAATGCGGAACGGAGACTCCCCGGGGCCCCAGCTCTCCTTCATCGGGTGGAACATGTCGACCACCTCATCCGGATAGCCGCTGGTCCAGTGCGGCGTGAAGGACGAGCCGCCCGACCGCATGACGTCCTTATAGGCCGCGGCCATCATCCGGTCGTACTCGTCCCGTTCCTCGTCCCGCTCCGGCCCCCTCGCGGCGAGGGCCCGCGCCACAACGGCGAATTCGCGGCTGCGGTCCGGGGTCGAGACGGTGGTCGTGACCTCCTCGCGGCCCTTCACCGCCCGGGTCACCTGCCGGACGTTGAGCGCGTTGAGCTGCTCCGGCGTCGCGCCGCGCAGGTCGAGCCGCACGCCTCCGGTGGCAGGATCGACCCGGTAGAGCCCCGAGAGATCGACGAAGACCCGCCTGAGGGCCGTCTCGAGGACATCCCGGGGATTCGGCGCGGGGCCGACCCCCTGCAGGCTGAGATGCCGGAGGCGGGCCTGCACCTCGGGCGCACGCAGGAGCACGGGCGCAATGCGCGGCGCGACGCCGGGCGCATAGCCCGCCTCAAGTGCCGCAGAGGCCCCGTCGAAGGAGACGAGGTAAGCCCGTACGAAGCGCTCCCGCCTCGGGCGGCGCAGCGCGCGTTTCCCGGCGGAACTGAGGCGCTGTTCCGCGCGCTGCTTCAGTCGGGCATCCGCGTGGGCCCGGTCCATTAGTTGCGAGTTTCCGATCGGCATGACGGAGCGCCCTCACTGCACCGGGCCGAGCGCCCGGATCAGGCGCCTCTGCTGGGCCCGAAGCTCGTCCTGGTAACGCCCGACGACAGAGAATTCGCGCCAGAGATTCTCCATTTCCTCGGGCCATTCCGTCACCGAATAGGCGGTGTCCCGTGTCGCGCGGCTGAAGCAATCGTTCATGTCGGCGAGAACCAGGTGTTTGCGCAGTTTCGCCCGCTCGAGGCGGAGCGCGATCTCCGCAAGCGGCGCGAGTGCCTCGCAATTGTGATCGACCGCGAGATCCATTGCCAGCCTGTTCATCTCGCGCAAAACCTCGGTCTCATCGAGTTTCGCCATGATCCCGTGACGGACCGCATTCCGCGCTGAGCGGGCTTTTCCCTCTGCGGTGACCGGTCCGGTACTCTTTTTCGCATTGCGCCGGTTGGCGGTTTTCTGGGCGTCCGTTGCCATTGCCATAGCTCCCGTCAATACTCTTCGCACGGGGCCGGGGTCCCGAAACCGGTCCGGCGCTCGATCTCCTCGAGGTCCTGCCAGGACTGGCGGCGGCGGGCTTCGAGCCTCATGAGCTGACGGCTGATCTCGGCCATCTGGAATTCGGTCCGCATGTAGGCCGTGGCCTTGACCTCCTCGGTCCAGATGCCGAGGGACTCGGCGTGTTCCATGGCAAGTGTATGATCCTTGGTGTCACCGAAGGCCCAGCGGTTGGCGAGATCCCGCAGATCCTCCCGGTCCTGCGCGCTCTCGGGCGGCAGGACGCGCTCCAGCTCGACCAGCACGGCATCGCGGCAGGCGAGGCGCATGACGGCCTCCTTTCGGGACCGCACCTCCTCCATCTCGCGCTCGATATGGGCGATCGCATTGACGAGCCGGCCTTGGTAGGCTGAACGACGCTCAAACGTCTGGAAGACCGCTTTTTCGATCTCGACGGCCTCTCCCAGCTCCTCCTCGATCCCGGGAGGCAAGGTCCGGGGAATGCGCGGCGGCATGTGCTGCGCGGAGTGCCGGAAGACAAGAGTGCGCTGCCTGCGGATCGCCGGGGGCGGCCCGACGGCCTCGCCTGCGCGTTGGATTGGCCCTTCAGGCTGTCCTGAAGGCGACTTGGCGGCCGGGTAAATGGTTTGCGTACCGGCCTTTGTTGCAACTGGCGGTTCGGTCGCAGGTGACGTTCGACCGGACGGATGCGGCGGGGCACCGTCATCCAACCGCGCAACCTGACCGGGGTCGGTTTCGGCAAGGAAGGCTGCGGAGATTGCCGGGCTATCGGCATCCGGACGACGGGATGATCGGGCATGTTCCATGTGACACTTCAGGCCAGCGACGACCTGCACTCCTTTTGAAGGATCAGCCTCAAGCCTTTCCTTGAAAGCGTTTCGGATAGTCGGGCCTCATGCCCATCGGGATGAATGACCGGAGCGGGTGGTTCAAATTCACCCTTGCGAGACATTCATGGCGACCATTGGAGCCGATTGGCCCGAACAATGCACCCCTCGCGAAATAGAATGATGCAGGCAGTAACTGCCTGTCAATTGTTTTTTTAGGGTGAACTGAACGACTCTTCGCGAAAGGCGGCAGAGTCCCGACGGAACAGGGCACCTGACCCGTATGCGCTTGATAGAAGGGATGGTCGACAGAACCCGGCTCAGCCCTGCAATGCGGGCGGGGGCGATATTGGACCTGCATATCGCCTTTGGGAGGCGTGTTGGAACAACTGCGACAGAGATGCGGAAAATATGACGCAGAAATATCGGAAATACCGTTCACACCGAATGACAGGGCCGGTGGAGGCCTGATCTCAAAGGGCCGTCGCCCGCCTCATTTGGGGGAGGCGGAGCGCCCTATCGGCTTTGCGGCTGTTCGAAGTGCCGGCCCACGAGCTTGGCCGCCTGCCTCGGGACGGAGCCTCCGTCTCATCTCGGCAAGAGGCCTGCAAACTTGTCGTCCCGCATGAAGTGCTCTGCGACTCGGCTGGCCTGCCGAAACTTGGCACCGTCGTCAGCGGCGACCTGCCGACAGCGTCGTTCCGGCTTGCATCCTCACCGGTATCGAGGTCGAGCGCAGCATCTTGCGGATTAATCAGCAGAAATGCGTATGAACCAGGCCGAAAAAAATCTGGCGCAGACGAGCCTTCGCGGACTGCCCCCGTCATTTGATCCACCGCGGCACACCCCGCGGGATCAATTGGACCCGAAGCGTCCCCGCCCCCGTGGCCTCTGCGCAACGTCTGCCTCGCGCCCGGAAAACCTGCGAGGCAGGGGCTTCATCCCCCACACAGAGCAGGTACAGTCTGGTCATGGGGGCCGGTGCATGATCGCAAGACAACTGAAGACCGCAGGAGTGGCCGTCGCGCTTGCGGCCGCGGGTCCGGTGCATGCCCAGTCCTACGCGGGCTACAATACATATGGCGCGCCCGGTCTGATCGACATGCCCTCGGCGCTGGTGCGCCCCGACGGCGAACTGGCGTTCACCTCCAGCCACTTCCGGAACCAGACGCGGAACACGCTGACGTTCCAGTTTACCCCGAGACTGACCGGGAGTTTCCGGTATTCGCCGCTCTACAACATCCGCAGCGGGGGACCGTCGGGGGTCGGACCGGTTTTCGACTTCATCTTCGACCGCAGCTTCTCCCTGCAGTACCAGATATTCGACGAAACGGACCGGCGGCCTGCGCTGTCGATCGGCCTCAACGACTTCCTCGGCACCGGCATCTACAGCTCCGAGTATCTCGTCGCCACGAAGACCTTCGGCGACCGCTTCCGGGTGACGGGGGGCATCGGCTGGGGCCGGCTCGGCAGCGCGAACGGGTTCGACAACCCGCTAGGCAGGTTTTCGGACGAGTTGAAGGACCGGGACGATGTCGAATTCCGGGGCGGCGGGGAAGTCTCGAACGTGGCGCTGTTCTCCGGCGACGCCGCCTTCTTCGGCGGCGTCGAGTACCGGTTGAACGACCGGACCTGGCTCATCGCCGAATATTCCTCCGACGACTACGCCCCCGAGGACGGGGTCGCCTTCGACCAGAAGACCCAGTACAACTTCGGCCTCTCCTACCAGGCGAACGACTACATCAACATCGGCGCCAACTACCTCTACGGCAGCGAGTTCGGCATCCGCGCGACCTTCGCGCTGAACCCCCAGAACCGGCCCTCGGGCTCCGGCCGCGATCCCGGACCGCCGCCTGTCCGGCCGGTGCCCGCCTCGAGCCCGCCTCCCGGCCTGCCCGCCTCCGTCATCCAGTCGACCGAAGCCGCCCTCGCCGCCGAGGGTATCGGACTTCACGGCATCGCGCTCCAGGGAGACCGCGTCACGGTCGAGATCGAGAATGACCGCTATCTCGCGACGGCCCAGGCCCTCGGACGCACCGCCCGGGTGCTGACCCGGACCATGCCCCCGGGCGTCGGAACCTTCACTGTGACACCGATCACCCGCGGCATCCGCAGCACCTCCGCGACCATGACCCGGGACGCGATGGAGCGCTACGAGTTCGACCTTGACCAGACCTGGGAAAGCTACGCGCGCACCGGCTTCGACGAGTCGCCCGAGCCGATCGCCCCCCTGCCCGGCCGTTATCCCGCCTTCAGCTACAGCATCGCGCCCTATCTCGCCGAGGCGCTCTTTGACCCCGACGATCCGGTCCGCGTCGATGTGGGCGTTTCGCTCCAGGCCAGCTACGAGCCCGCGCCCGGCCTGATCTTCAGCGGCGAGGTCCGCCAGCGTCTTCTCGGCAACCGCGACGAGTCCACCCGCGAGTCGACGTCGGTGCTGCCCCGGGTCCGCAGCGAGTCGAACATCTACCAGCGCGAGGGCGAGACCACGCTGCACCGGCTCTATGGCGCCTATTACTTCCAGCCCGGCGAGACGTTGAATGCCCGGATCACCGCCGGGTATCTGGAGCCACAGTTCGCCGGTGTCTCCGCCGAGCTGCTCTGGTCACCGCCCGCCTCGCGGCTCTCCTACGGGGTCGAGATCAACTACGCCCAGCAGCGCGCCTTCCAGCAGGATTTCGACCTGCGCGACTACGACGTGGTCACCGGCCATGCGTCGCTCTACTACGACATCGGCAACGGCTATTTCGCGCAACTGGACGCCGGTCGCTATCTCGCCGGCGACTGGGGCGGGACGCTCTCGGTGGAACGGCGCTTCGACAACGGCTGGGAAATCGGTGCATTCGCGACGCTGACCGACGTGCCTTTCGACGATTTCGGCGAGGGCTCCTTCGACAAGGGCATCCTGCTAACCATCCCCGTGGACTGGATCACCGGCCAGCCCAGCCGCGACACGATCAGCCGCACCATCCGTCCTGTGCAGCGGGACGGCGGTGCCCGGCTGTCCGTGCCTGGGCGACTCTACGGGATCTATTCGGACCAGTCGCTCGAGGATTACTCCGCCGATTGGGGCCGGTTCTGGCGGTAGGCCGGGGGAGCGCCCGGCGTCAGTCCGGCTCCCCGCCCCTGGCGCTCCCCGGACCCTGAGCCGAGGGTCAGCCTCAGACGGAGTGTGGCGACCGGCCTAACCGGCCCGCAGGTCCTTTATGCTCGCCACGAGGTCCTCGACCTTTGCGCGATCGACGGGACCTGACCAGTGACCGGTGCTCTTGAGGCTCGAGCCCACGACCGCCCCGTCGAGCAGCGACATGAGATCCGGCGCATTCTCCACCGTCAGTCCGCTGCCTCCGATCACAGGCAAGGTCGTCCCCTCCCGGATCGCGGCGATCTCCTCGGCGGGGATCGTGTCGCCGGTCCGGTTGCCCGTGGCGATGGCGACGTCGGCATCGAAGAACTCCGTGTCCCGCGCCAGTTCCGACACGCTCCGGTCGGAGGTCACGGCATGGGCGCCGTGCTTGACATGGACATCGGCGAAGATCGCCACGGCCTCGGCCCCGATCATGCGGCGGAAACGGAGGGCCTCGCCGCTCAGACCGTCGAGAAAGCCCTCGTTGGCGACGTAGCCGTTGACCCACTGGTTGACCCGCACGAAGCGCGCGCCGGTCGCATGGGCCACGGCGATGGCGCCGATCGCGTGGTTCGCCAGCAGGTTGATCCCGAACGGCAGGGCCGTTCTTTCCGAGACCGCCTGCACGATGGCGCCCATGGCGGCGATCACTTCCGGACCCACCGACTGGGGCTTCACGAAAGGCACGTCCCCGTGGTTCTCGAGGATGAGCCCGTCCATCCCGCCCTCCTCGTAGGCGCGCACATCCTTCAGGGCGATCTCGATCAGTTCCGACACCGGCGCACCGCGGTAGCGGGGGGTTCCGGGCAAGGGCGGGAGATGGACATTGCCGATGAGGGGCTTCTTGCGGCCGAATATCTCCGACAGCACATCGCGTTGGGTAGGCATGGGGGGTCTTCCTTCCAGGTCAGGCGGCGGCGACACGCTCGGTCACCGCGACAAGTCGCGCGTCTCGTTCCTCGGCCGCGGGTCGTCTTGTGGCCAGCGCCCCGAAAGCCTCGACCACGAAGGAGGCTGAAACCGTTCCCATTGCGCCGCATTCCGCAAGGGGCTTGCCCGACGTCAGCCCGGCGAGGAAGCCGCCGCAATAGGCGTCTCCCGCCCCGGTCGTGTCGACGACCCGGGCGGGCCAGGCCGGCACATGGGTGAGGCGACCGGTGCCGCCTTCGGCGATGAGCGAGCCTTTCGAGCCGATCTTTCCCACCACATGAGTTCCGCTCGCCTGCGCCGTCCGGGTCAGCCAGTCCTCGATCCGGTCCGGCGCCCAGATGCGCTGGATCTCGATCTCGCTCGGCAGAAAGGCGTCGATGTCCGCCAGAAAGGCGAGATCGGCATAGCGGGTGGCGTCGATGAACGCGTCCGACAGGATGTCCATCGTCACCACACGCCCCGCCCTGCGCAGCCTGCGCGCGGTGTCTATGGAGCTTTCCGGCCCCTGCGGTGCGATGTGAAATCCCCTCGCTTGTTCATAGCTCGCGGGTAGAGGCCCCCGTTCGGCATCGAGGGACAGAGGGTCCGAGGAACTGAGCTTGCGCACCTGCTGCTTGTGCACGTCGCTTTCGTGCAGGAGCCACAGCTCGAGACCATTGCCCGCCGCGTCGGCGATCCCGGCCGTATCGAGACCCCAGGCGCCGATCTCGCGGCGGGAGGCTTCGGCATGGGTCTCTCCTGCCGGCGCATGGACGCCCACCCTGCCGCCCCAGATCGCGGCCCCGATGGCGGAATAGAGCGCGCCGCCCCCGGGCCGGGCCATGGAGGTGGTGCCGTCCTCGAGCACGATGTCGTCGGTCGTCAGCCAGCCTGTCGTCACGAGGTCGATCATGGGACCGGTCCTTCGAGTTCCTCGAAGAGGAGGGACATGTAGACGAGCGCCCGGGAGAGACTGACGAAATCCTTCAGATGCGCCGTAGGCAGCGCCCTGTCGAAATGCCGGTCGGCCCCCGGAAAGCCCAGGATGACGATGCCCGGGCTGCGCTGCATCACCGCGACATCGTCGCTGCGCGAGGTGTAGAGGTTCGAGGTCTCGCGCACCGTGGCGCCGCGCGCCTCGAGCCCGGCGGTAAAGGCCCGGACGGCGGCGTAGAGATGCGGCGGCGTCACCGCGCCACGGGCGCGGCTGGAGAATTCGCTGAGCACCGCGCCCGAGCCCGGGACCCCTGCCCCGTCCGGGCCGCCGTTCCCCTCGGCCGCGGTCTGCTGCATGTCGATCACGACGGACAGCCGCGGGGTGGGCGCTGCCGCCAACAGGCGTGTCGCGCCCCGGCTGATCGACTGGTTGCCGACCGCCGCAGGCCCCTCCTCCTCGTCGGGCATGGCGAAGAAGGCGCTCGCCCCCAGGCGGGCCAGAACCGGGGCCGCGACGGCCATGACGGCCACCCCTCCGGCATTGTCGAAATGGCCCGTCAGCAGGCCGTCGTCGGCCGCCTTGAAGGGCGTGACCGGGACGACCCTGTCCCCGGGGCGCAGGTCGGCAGCGCCGTCGGGAAGGAAGAAGGGCTCGCCCTCCTCCGACAGGAGCCGGCCCCTCGCGTGGGTGACGAAAGTCCCGGCGTCGAGATCGTAGCGCAGGACCTCGGCCTGGCGCTCCCCCTCCTCGGTGAGGTGGTAGCAATAGGGGACCAGCGGATACCGCCCATCTGCATGGGGCTGGATCAGGTAGCTGATGCTGTCGAGATGGGCGACATACCAGAGCCCCACCGCCGTCCCGCCGCCGCAGGAGAGGGTCACGGCGCCCGTCCGCTCATGGTCCGGGTTCAGCCGGAGCGCGTCGCCCTCCAGTGCGCCGTCCTCCTCCAGCAACTTCTGCAGAACCGGCGCGCGCATGAGCGCCGCGGCGCCGGAGGGCGCCGGTGTATCGGCCAGAGCCCTGAGATAGCGCGTCAGACGTTCTGGGGTGCAATAGCTCTCCACCTCCTCGCGGATGGCGTCGCAGCGCTGCAGCGCGCGGGTCACCTGCACCATTGTGGGGCTTCGGGTGGCTTCAGGATGGCTCATGTCCGGCTCGACCGCGCCATGATGAAGACCGCGACCACGATCAGCGCGCCCTTGAAGAGCTGCTGCACGAAGGGATCGACGCCCGTGAGGTTGAGGATATTGGCGAGGACCCCGATGATCAGCGTCCCGATCAGGGTACCCGTCACCGAGCCCTTTCCGCCGAAAAGGCTGGTGCCCCCCACCACCACCGCCGCGATGGCGTCAAGCTCATAGGCCTGTCCCGCGATGGGCGTGCCGACGCTGAGCTGGGAGGCGAAGACGAGACCGCTGATCCCCGCGACGCCGCCCGAGATCACGTAGACGATGGTGGTGTAGAGGCCCACGGGCACGCCCGAGAGCCGGGCCGCGTCCTCGTTGGAGCCGATGGCATAGACCGACCGGCCGAAAGGCGTCTGTGTCAGGACGAAACCGCTGACGACCAGCGTTGCGAGAAAGATCAGCGTCGGGTTCGGCACGCCGAAAGTATAGCCGTTGCCGAGCTCGAAGAAGGCCTCGTTCAGGATCGGGATCGGTGTGCCGCCGGTGTAGATGAAGGCGAGACCCCGGGCGAAGGACAGCATCCCGAGCGTCATGATGAAGGGCGGGATGCCTGCGAAGGCCACCCCGAGACCGTTCACGAGGCCAAGGGTCATCGCCGCGAGAATGCCGAGCGGGATCGCCACCGCCATGCTTTGTGTCTCCAGCAGGCCCGCGAAGATCACCACCGAAACGCCAAGGATCGAACCGACCGACAGGTCGATCCCCTTCGTCAGGATCACGAAGGTCATGCCCACGGCGAGAATGCCCACGATCGACACCTGCCGGAGCACGTTCATCAGGTTCGGCACGCTCAGGAACCGGTCGTTGAGGAAGGACGACACGATCACCAGCAGGATGAGGGCCGCCAGCACGCCCGTCCGCCCCAGCAGGGCCGAGAACACCTGCTGCCGGCTTCGGGAGCTGCTGTCGCCGGATCGGGGCGATCTTGAAGTCTCTGACATCGTTTCTTTCTCCGTCGGCATCTCAGGCCAGGGACGCGGCGCGCATGATGGTCTCTTCAGAGGCCTCCTCGCGGGGGATTTCGGCGGCGACCCGGCCCTTGCGCATGACGAGGATACGGTCCGAGAGCCGGATGACCTCCTCCATCTCGGAGGAGATCACGAGGATCGCCGCGCCGTCCTCGGCCAGGTCCTCGATGAAGCGGTAGATCTCGCGCTTGGCGCCGATATCGACGCCGCGTGTGGGCTCATCGAAGATCAGAACCTTGGGCCGGCCGGCGAGCGCCCGTCCCAACAGCGCCTTCTGCTGGTTTCCGCCGCTCAGGGTGCGGATCTCCGCCTGCATCCCCGGCAGGCGGATGTCGAGTTGCGCTATCTGTTCGCGCACGAAGGCCCGCTCCTTGGTCAGGCGCAGGACACCGAGGGACACGAACCGCGCGAGGTTCGAGATCGTCATGTTCTCGCGCACCGGCCGGTTCGGCAAAAGGCCAAAGGCCTTCCGGTCCTCGCTGACATAGGCGATGCCCTTCTGCGTCGCCGCTCTGGGCCCAGAGAGCCGCACAGGCGCGCCGTAGAGGCGCATGGTCCCGGCACTGTGCTTGCGCACGCCGAAGATCGCCTGCGCCACCTCGGTCCGGCCCGCGCCGATCAGCCCCGCAAGACCCACGATCTCGCCCGCGCGCAGGCTCAGCGACACGCCATCGAAGGCGCCCTCGCTGGAGAGACCGTCAAGCTCCAGCACCACCTCGCCGAGGCGGCGCGCCTTGCTCGTATGCACCTCGAACTCCCGCCCGATCATCCGGGAGACCAGCCAGTCGTGATCCACCTCCGAAACGGCGCGGACGCCCGTCCTCTCCCCGTCCCGCAGAACGGTAACCCGGTCGGCGATGCGGAAGATTTCCTCGAGGTGGTGGGAGATGAACACGACGCCGATCCCCTCGGCCTTCAGCCGGTCGATCAGCTCGAAAAGCGTGTCGACGCGGTTGGCGTCGAGCACGGCAGTCGGCTCGTCGAGGATCAACAGCTTCGCCTTGACCGATATCGCCTTGGCGATTTCGATCATCTGCTGCTGCGCAATGCTGAGCCGGCCCACAGGGATGTCCGGGTCGATGTCGATGGACAGCCGCTTCAGCAACTCGTCGGTCCGCGCCCGCATCCGCCGGTGATCCAGCATACCCACCGCATTGTGCAGGAAATGCCCCAGAAAGATGTTCTCGACCGTCGTCAGATGAGAGGCGAGCGACAGCTCCTGGTGGATCACGACGATCCCGTGCTCCAGCGCGGCCTGGGGCGAGGTCAGGGAGATGTCGCGCCCTTCAAGGCGCAGGGTTCCGCCATCGGCGCGGTGCACGCCGCCCAGGATCTTGATGAGGGTGGATTTCCCCGCGCCGTTCTCGCCCACGATCGCATGGACCTCGCCCCGACCGACAGAGAGGTCGACGTCGCGGAGCACGACGTTGTCGCCGAACCTCTTGGTCAGGCCCGTCGCACCGAGAAGAAGGTCACTCATGGCTGCGCAAAGAGAGCGCCCCCCGGCTCGCGCCGGGGGGCAGGCCCGATTACCGGCAGGGATCGAGCGGCGGAGCGAAGTCGCCCCAGCCCCGGCCGATCCATTCTTCGGCATTGGCCTCGGTCACCGTCGGCGAGTCCGGCAGCGCAAGCTGCACGCCCGGCTGGCCATAGGCCTCGGCGCCGGGGATCTCCATGCCCATCAGGGTATAGAGCGCTGCGCGCATTCCGATATCGCCGATGAAGGGGGTGTAGTTGCCATCCGCCCGGAAGGTCCCGTCGCGTACCGATGTGAACCCGGCGTTCGACCCGTCGAACGTGTAGTGCAGGATGCCGTCCTCGCAGCGGCCCGCCCGCGCGATCGCGAGCTGCGCCCCCCAGGAGGATTCCTCGGCATGGGAGAAGACCGCGTCGATCTCCGGGAAGGCTGTCAGGAAGTCTTCCATGATCGGCACCGCCGGCTCGCGGATCCATTCGCCGTCACCCACGGCCAGGACCTCGATGTCGGGATGGTTGGCCAGAACGTTCTTCATGCCCTGGTCGCGGTCCACGGCCGGAGAGGAGCCCTGCAGGCCGGTGATCACGACGATATTGCCGCTGCCGCCCAGATCCTCGGCCATGACCTCGGCGACGCGCTCGCCCATGGTCACGTTGCTCTGCCCGATGAAGAGCGTCTTCTCCGTGGGCACGTCCCGGTCCATGACGATGAGCGGGATGCCCTCGTTCATCACGGCGCGGGCTGCCGGCATCAGCGCGGCGGATTCCACCGGGCTCAGCAGGACCGCATCGACCCCACGGGCGATAAGGTCGCGCACGTCGTTGTTCTGCTTGGCGACATCGACGTTCCCGTCGAGCACGATCATGCTGACGTTCTCGTGCCGGCAGGCTTCGGCCTGGGCGGCTTCGAGCATGGCGATGCGCCAGGGATGGTTGAAGCCCGTCTGGGAGAACCCGATGACGATCTCGTCGGTGGACCCGTCCACCTCGATCGGTCCCGCCTCGAGCGGCAGGACATCGGTCAAGGGCAGTCCCTCGTACTGTTCGAGCAGTTCGGCGCAGGTCTTGCCCGAGATCGGCATCGTCTCTTGCGCGGCGGCGCCCGACGCTGCCACGGAAGCGGCGACCAGTGCGGTAGTGGCGACCAGATATTTCATGAAAATCCCCATTGATCAGAGCGGCGGCCACCGTTCGGCGATGGCTCGTTGCATGGTTGACAACGGGGACGGTGTTCGCCCCCGGGGGTCTCGCCCTGCGGCGGACATCATGGTCCTTGCAGGGCGCAACAGGGATGACTGTGACCGATTCGAGTTGCTATGACAAATGGTATGACGTTCGGACGTTATTATGGATGACTGGAAGCACCCCCTCGATACCGATGGACCCACGCCGATGTGGTTCCAGATCGCGGAGCGTCTGAGACATGCCGTCGAAACAGGCAGGTTCGGGCCGGGCGATACCCTGCCGTCGGAGGCGGAGCTGAACCTTCAGTTCGGTGTCAGCCGTGCGACGTCGCGCAGCGCGCTCAACGATCTGGAGAGGCGCGGCTATATCGTGCGGCGGTCGGGACGCGGCTCGATCGTCCTGCGCAAGCGGGTCGATCAGCCGGCCGAAGCGATGTCGGGATTTTCGGAAGACATGCGCCGTCGCGGCCTCAGACCCTCGTACCAGGTCCTGAAGGTCGGCCGCGAAGCGGCGACGGCAAGCGTCGCCGAGGCGCTGGAGGTCAGGCGCGGCGCGAAGGTGTTCCTCTCGCACCGCGTCCTGCTCGCGGACGACGAGCCCATCGGGCTCGCCCTCTCATGGCTGGCACCGCGGCTCTTCCGGAACCACGGCCCGCCCACCGCCGAAGAGCTGGAGACAGGCTCCCTCTACGGCTGGCTCGGGTCAAAGTGCGGCGTCACCATGGGACGCGCACATACCTATATCGAATCCGCCGCGGCGGACCCTCATCAGGCGAGAATCCTGGGCGTCGAAGAGGGCTTCCCCCTCCTCCTCGCGATCCGCAACACCTACGACACGGACGACAAGCCCATCGAACACGTGGACCTGAGCTTCCGGTCCGACCGCTACCGCTTCCAGTTGGAGATGCGGCGGTAGCGGGCGCCGTCGCGGATCAGAGCCGCGCGTCCGCGCCGTTCTCGAGGAACCACCGGTAGGTCTCGCGCACGCCCTGCTCCAGCGGGATCGACGCGCGCCATCCCATCGCATCGAGCCGGGAGACATCCATCAGCTTGCGCGGTGTGCCGTCGGGCTTTGTTGGATCGGTCTCGATCCGCCCACGGAAGCCTGTGACCTCCGCGACCAGTTCGGCGAGGTCGAGGATACTGACATCCGTCCCGGTTCCGACATTGATATGGCTCAGCATCGGTTCGGTATTGGCCTCGTAGGTCGCGCGGTCGAGCTCCATGACGAAAAGAGACGCCTCCGCCATGTCGTCCACGTGCAGGAATTCCCGCCGGGGCGTGCCGGTGCCCCAGATCACGACCTCGTCGCGTCCCTCCTGCGCCGCCTCGTGGAAGCGGCGGATCAGGGCCGGCAGAACGTGGCTCTTCTCGGGATGAAAGTTGTCGCCCGGCCCGTAGAGGTTCGTGGGCATGACACTGCGATAATCGACCCCATACTGCCGGTTGTAGCTCTCGCAAAGCTTGATCCCGGCGATCTTGGCGATGGCATAGGGCTCGTTCGTCGGCTCGAGCGTTCCTGTCAGGAGCGCATCCTCCCGCATCGGCTGGTCGGCATTGCGCGGGTAGATGCAGGACGATCCAAGCTGCAGAAGCCGCGTCACCCCGGCCGCGAAGGCCTGGTGGATCACGTTGCACTCGATCATCAGGTTTTCGTAGATGAACTCCGCCGGATAGCTGTTGTTGGCAAGGATCCCGCCGACCTTCGCCGCGGCAAGGATCACGACGTCGGGCGTCTCCCGCTCCATGAAGGCGCGCACCGCCGCCTGGTCGGTCAGGTCGAGCTCCGCATGGGAGCGGGTCACGGTTTGCACGCCCCGTGCCTCGAGCCGCCGCAGGATGGCGCCTCCGACCATGCCACGGTGTCCGGCGACGTAGATCCTGTTCATGTCGCGGCCCCTATCCTTCCATGGCGACGGGAAGGTGATAGCCGTGAGACTTCAGGAAGGCATGACGCTGCGCGGTCCTGAGATCTTCCGCCACCATCTCCGCGCACATCTCGCGTGCGGTGATCTCCGGCTCCCAGCCGAGCTTCAATCTGGCCTTCGTCGGATCGCCGAGAAGCGTCTCCACCTCCGCCGGGCGGAAGTACTTCGGATCGATCCGCACGATTTCCTGTCCCGGATGCACGGCCGGCGCCATGTCCCCCGTGACCGCCGTCACCCGTCCCACTTCGGACAGCCCCTCGCCGTCGAAGACGACCGTGATGCCAAGATCCGCCGCGGCCCAGGTGATGAAGTCCCGCACGGAATACTGCTTGCCCGTGGCGATCACGAAATCCTCCGGCGCCTCCTGCTGGAGCATCATCCACTGCATCCGGACATAATCCTTCGCATGCCCCCAGTCCCGCAGGGCGTCGATGTTGCCCATGTAGAGGCAGTCCTCGAGCCCCTGCGCGATATTGGCGAGGCCCCGGGTGATCTTGCGCGTCACGAAGGTCTCGCCCCGCCGGGGGCTCTCGTGATTGAACAGGATCCCGTTGCAGGCATAGATCCCGTAGGCTTCACGGTAGTTGACCGTGATCCAGTAGGCATACATCTTTGCCACCGCATAGGGGCTGCGCGGGTGGAACGGCGTGGTCTCGGTCTGGGGAATTTCCCGGACCAGCCCGTAGAGCTCCGAGGTCGAGGCCTGGTAGAAGCGCGTGGTCTTCTCGAGGCCGAGGAACCGGATCGCCTCAAGCAGGCGTAGCGTGCCCATGGCGTCCACGTCGGCCGTGTACTCGGGCGCCTCGAAGCTGACGGCCACATGGGACTGCGCGCCCAGATTGTAGACCTCGTCGGGACGCACCTCGGACAGGATCCGGGTCAGGTTCGAGCTGTCCGTCAGGTCCCCGTAATGCAGCCGGAGTTGCGGGTTCTTCTCGTGCGGATCCTCGTAGATGTGGTCGATACGCTGGGTATTGAACAGCGAGGCCCGTCGCTTGATGCCATGGACTTCGTAGCCCTTTCCGAGCAGAAACTCGGCGAGGTAGGACCCGTCCTGCCCCGTGATCCCGGTGATGAGCGCGCGTTTGGTCATGGTGTTGACGGATCCCTTTTCACGAACTGTCCGATCTTGCTGAAATTCTTGGCCGCCAGCGTCCCGATCCCCCCGACGCCGTGCCGCCTGATGGCGCGGTAATCCTCCCGGCTCTTTCGCAGGATGCGCTCAAGGGACCTGTTGCTCTCACCGCCGACCCGCATCCGCACCATGACCTTCGGGAGATATGCGAGCCGGATCTGCCCCTGCACGAGCCAGCGCAGCATCGCCTCGTAGTCCGCGGCGATCCGGAACTCCGTGTCATACATGCCCCACCGCCCGAAGACCTCGCGGCGAAGATAGAGTGTCGGATGCGGCGGCATCCATCCCCGGCGCAGCTTCTGCGGGTGATAGTCGCCCGACGACCACATCCGGATCACGCGGGTCGGATCCGTCGCGCTGACATAGACGAGATCGCCATAGACGCCGTCGACATCCCCTGTCGCCATGGCTTCGGCCACATCGGCGAGCACGGTGTCGGACCCGAAAAGGTCATCGGAATGCATGAGCCCGATGACATCCCCCGTGGCCCGCGCGATCCCGCGGTTGATCGCGTCATAGATCCCGCCGTCGCGCCCCGTCTCGAGCCGCATGTCCGGCCCCGACAGCGACTGCAGCAGGTCGAGCGTCCCGTCGTCGGACCCGCCATCCTGGACGATGTGTTCGATGTCGCCGTAGGTCTGACGCCGCACGCTCTCCACGGCCGCCTCGATCGTGGCGCGGCGATTGTAGACGGCAGTGACGACCGAGAGCTTCATGACAGGGCTTTATCCGGGGCAGATGAGACTGCGGATGGCACTGCCTCCTGCCTCTGTCCAGCCCTGAGGCCCGATCCAGTGGGAACGATACCCCATCGCGCGCCTGTCCGGAGTTCCGGGATCGCACGCTCGGCATTGATCCCGCGATCGCACGACGCTGTGCCCGGCTTCATGGTCCCGAGCCGCACTCCGAGCGCGATGCCCTGATTGCGGCCACGGCGCTGGAACATGGCCCGGCGGTCGTCACCCGCAACACGGACGACGTTGCGAGCACGGGCGCGAAGCTGATAAATCCGTGGCGCGACTGGGTCAGGTCGCCAACGCTTCGCAGGCGTGAACGTCGTTTGCGTGGAAACCTGCCCGCCTTTGCTTGCAGCTCCCCCACGAGCGTCACTCTGAGGCGTGGGCGTGGAAGCCCCGGGGATCCGGGATCGGGTGGGGTTCCACGCCGATACCGTGGAAGATTTGCGTGAAGCGTTTCACGAGGCAGTCGAAGACTACATCGAAACCTGCGCCAGCATCGGCAAGGCCCTCAGAAAGCCTTTTCCGGCCAAGTGATGTTTCGGGTCAGCCCCGAGGTTCACCGCAGAGCCGTGATCGCGGCGGAACTGGCGGGAAAAAGCCTCAACAAATCGGCCGAGGAAGCCCTCGACCGCGCCGCCGGTTGAACCGGCTCGCGTCAGATCACGCGACGCGGAGGCAATCCTTGCCGTCGAAGTCCGTGAATTCGACACGCCCGCGCATGCCTTTGAGACAGGTTTCACCCACCTCGGTCAGGCAAGCGCCCCGGCGACTGACGACGCACTTGGACAGCCGTTCATCGAATCCGTGACGATCCACCGGGTCATCGCAGGCCGCGCCGGGAGATTTTTGATATGCCCCTTTCGGCCGGTCAACGCGACGGGGACACGTTGCTGGATGGCCTCTTCGAGGAGGGCTGCGACGATCCGATCGTGGGGACCTCCGCCGCTGGGCTCATCGCCATCGGATTCACCTGTGAAGGGACGGACGCGGAGGCGGTCATCACCGAGACGGTGGAACAGGCTATAGCACGGTCGGAACACCCCGAGGCGCTGGAAGCCTTCGTGGTCCATGGCCGGGCCCGTCGGAACCAGGGGTCGGCGGCCCACCGCAGGCGTGTGATCGCGGGCCAGAGGATGGCTCGTAGCGGGCGGCGGCACTGGAGGGAGTGAGCGTCACGCGCCGTACCGAGATGGTCAGGCGGACCCGGCCCGGAGAACCCGTTCGCGCAAACGGCGAAGGCTCCAGCCCGTCCTGGTGGCGCGCGCCATGGCGGGGCCGCTGCGTCCGGCCTCTTACGCCAGATCTTGAAGCCTGCGCGAGGGGTCCCGGCCGCCCGCCATCTATCTTGCGCAGTCGCTCACCCCGACTCGCTTCCGAGACGTGTCGCACACACGCTTGCACGTCGGGTCGTGTAGCATTACGTGTATCAATGCAAAGTTCAAAAGCAAGGACAAGGATGACATGCCCTCACCGCTGAACATTCGTGACATTGGCGAGGCGCGAAAGGCCGCCCTCGAAGCGGAGGCAAAGGCGACAGGCGCCTCCATCTCGGATATTGTCCGGGATTGGATCGACGCGGGCCTCGCGCGCTCTCGCGCCGAGCGCGCGCGCGCTGAATGGATCGCCGCCGCAGAAGCGGGCCTCGCCGATGAAGCCCGGCATCTCGACCTGAACGGGCCGACCCTGGCGCGGTTCAGGAAGATTTCGGCGACATCACCGTGACCCAGGGGCGGATCCATCGTCTGCGAAGCGGTCGCGACCTCGTTTGCCGCATTCAAACCGATCTCGGCATCGAAACGCCCTATCTTCTCTGTGCGCCGGTCCTCCCCCGCTCCGAATGGGGAGCGCTCACGCCAAAGCTCCATATCCCCTTTCAACTGGATGGCAGCCCATACGTCCTCCTCATGTCCCAGATGATCGCCCTGCCCGCCGCTGAGATCGGCCCGGCCATTGGAGATGCATCGGCCTGGCGCGACGACATCGTGGCCGCCGTGGACCTTCTGGTGTCGGGATTCTGACAGGGTCGGAGCCCACCGTTGGTCTGGTGGCCGGTCACGGGCCTGCAGGGTGTCGCCCGCCCTCATGCGCGTTCAAACCGGGTGAGTGTCTGCGTCCCTTGGAGGCGGACACGGTGTGGCGTTTCGATCTGTCCCGACGATAGGCTGCGTTATCGGGCTTTTACCCAAAGTTGGTCGGCGGTGATCTGGCGACACCGCTGCCGCTCGGGTCGTCTGCCTCGCGCCCTGCCTGCCGCTAACTCAATGCAATCTCAAGTTGCATTTGGCTTCGTAGGTGCATTTTTGGACTTGGCCGCGGAGGCAGCGATCCAAGCCCTGAAGGCGCGCCGGCGTCGGCCCTCCGCGCGGCGGCGGTGCTGACGAAGGATCCCAAGGCGCCGGCGCAGTTCGGCGGGCCGGTCGGGGTCGAGCCGCCTCAGCAGGCGCAGCGTGACGGCCCGCTCGGACCGGCTCCCCCGCAGCGCGTGAACGAGCAGTTGGCCAATCGCATCGCGGCCCTCGAGCAGGGCGTCGTGGTCTACGAGGTCGATAGCCTCCTGAAGCGCGGCCACCGACTGCGGGCGCGGGCCGAGCGTCTTTTCGACAAACCTCTCGATTACCTCCCGCTCGGCCGCCTGGCAGCGCTCGAGACGGGCCTCCGTCTCCGCGAGCCGCAGCGCGGCGCGCTCGGAAGGGACAGCGTGGTTACCAGGCAGCGCGGCCTCGGGCTCTTCGGTGACGATCCGGTACCAGCGCAGGAGATCGCGCTGCGCCGGCGGAAGCGTCAACCCGTGACGAACGGCGTTTCGGGCGGACGCCGTCTTGCCCTCGGCCGACTTGGGGCCCGTCGAAGCGCGGGCGTTGCGGCGGTTCGCCCCGATCTGCCGCTCAGTCGCCATAGTCCGCGACCACTTCAGCGTCTTCGACCTGCCTACGGCCGGCCTTGAGCTGGTCGTAGTCGGCCCGCAGGCGCCGTCGCCGGACCTCGATCTCGGAGAGGTTCCTCTCGATCTGCTCGAGCGTCTTCGCCTTGTCGGCGTAGGCTCTGGCCAGCTCTTCTCCCTCGTCGAGACCGGCCTCGGAAAGTTCATCGAGGGCCTCCCGACGCCCGGCGGGATCATCTCCGAAAAGGTTCTCGAAAAACTGGCGCTTCTCCGGGCTTTCAGGCGCAAATACCCCGAAGATCTTGTCCTCAATCCGCTTCCGAAAGCTGTTTCGGATAAGGTCGTCGCGGATCCGCCGATAGCTGGCGGCCTCGAGCTCAAGCTCCACGAGGTTCTGGCAGATAACGTGCTCGTAGGCCGTGCCGGGATTGAGGTCCGCCCGTAGCATTTCGATGAGCGCATCGCAATCCGGAGTACTTTCACCGGGCAACCTCCGGCGGGACATGAGCGTCTCTGTTGCGAAGTCGACTTGGCGCGTGCTGCGGCGCGTTGGGCGGTCAGTCATGGTAGCCTCCAAGTGGCTATCAGTATCTGCAGCTGTCCGAGGCTGCCATAAAGTCGCGGTGTACTTCGCAGGTGTCAAGAAGAATGGTGACCGGCAGACAGGCCGTTGCCGCATTCGGGCTTCTTTGGGTTGTCCCTCGCCCGCGAAAGCTGTCGGTCGACGTGGCTCTCGGGCGCCGCGGCCTGCCGGCTTTTGAAGATCATGTGCCGGATGCGCCCCAAGCCCGCGGTGCCCGGCTAATCTCGTGGTTGCCCCTTCCCACGGTAGCCACCGGGACTAGACTGAAAGCGTTGCTGAGTGAGGGAAGGAGCGCTCAGCGGTCTCCGACCCAATGATCGAAATGAGCGAGGGCTCCTGCGCGGTTTCTGCACGCGAGCGCGAAGGAAATCTGCAAGCGTCGCCGAGAGCTCGAGCGGCGTACAACAAGAGGGATGGACGCCATTTTGAGGCTGCACTTTTGCAGCCCGATGCCCTGACCGCCGCGCGGTCTCGGTCAGTCGCTCGCGTTCGGTGGTTTCGCGATCCGGATGCCTGGACGATCCTCCGGCGTACCTAAGAACTCGATGCCAGCGGCTTCGAGGCACCTGCGAAGCGCATTGACGGCGCTTGCGCTCGATTGGGGCACTCCATCGGAAGCTTCAATCCGCTTGATTGTGCGCACCGAGACTTCGCTTTTTTCGCTTAGCTCTTGCACCGACAATCGCAGGGCGAAGCGCCCGAGGCGGATCTGGTTACCGGTAATCATTGACACCAAGCTGTATGGCCCTATAGTGCCACTAATGGCACCATCTAACAAAGTTTTATCCCTCGACTGGCGCACTGCCTTCCACCGCCTCGAGGGCGCCTACTCTCCAGCGACAATGCGCAGCTACCGGGCCGATGTCGAGGCTTTCGAAACCTGGTGCGCGACCGCGGGCACCGAGGCGTTTCCAACGAGCACCGCTGCGCTCTGCGCCTTCCTCGAAGCCCAAGGCAAGGAAAAGGCCCCGTCTACCGTGCAGCGGCGCCTCTACGCGATCCGGAAGGTGCACCGCCTCCTCGGCCTCGAGGATCCGACCCGAGACGAAGAGGTCAACCTCGCCCTGCGACGAGTCAGACGCGCGAAACCCAACCGCCCCCGCCAAGCGAAAGGGCTGACGAGCGACTACCTCGCACGCTTTCTGGCTGCACAGCCCGACAGCCCGTTGGGCCTTCGGAACCGCGCGATGCTCAGCCTCGGCTACGAACTCCTGACCCGCCGATCGGAACTCGTCGCCTTGCGTGTCGGCGATCTGGAACTGGCCGAAGACGGGACGATGCGTGTCCTGATCCGGCGCGCCAAGAACGACCCGTTCGGCGAGGGTCGCATCGCGTTCACCTCAGCCCGAACCGCATCGCTCGTACTCGACTGGCTGGACTGGCGCGGCCCGGGCATCGAGCCGCTGTTCTGCCCGATCTACCACGGCAAACCGATCGATCGCGCCCTCTCTTCGGATACGGTCAAGCGTCTCGTGAAGGAGAGCGCCCGGCGGGCCGGCATCGCGCCGAACGACGTCGCCGCCTTTTCCGGGCACTCCATGCGCGTGGGCGCCGCGCAGGATCTTCTCCGGCGTGGACACGATACGGCGGCGATCATGCGGGCCGGAGGCTGGACGTCGGTCAACATCCTGTCGAGGTATCTCGCCAAGGCCGAGCAGAACGTCTGGGTGTGACGCCGGTCAAGGCCACTGCCCTTCTCGCGCCAATGCGCGTGGTCAGACTGCTTCCCTAACTCCCGACCGGCCGTGCCCGTCGCGACATGGCCAACAGAACTCTGGGTCTCGCCGGCTCTCGCTGAGCTCAGGCGTCCACCAGTTCAGGCAACTGTTTCCTGAAGTACGCGATCGTCCTGTCGAGCCCCTCATCGAGCGCGATGGTCGGCTCCCAATTCATGATCGCCTTCGCCTTGCCGATGTCTGGCTGGCGCTGCTTCGGGTCGTCAGCCGGCAAGGGCATTCGGGTGAATTGGGACCTGGACCTTGTGAGGCGCTATGCCTGAAAATGGCTGATGGGGTCTAAGAAGGCGGCGTATCGTGGCGAGCGATCAAGCGGCGCGATTGCTGGTCACGTCGTCATCCTCGGACACGGCCACGGCTCCTCCATCCGGCAACAGACGGCGCCAACGATACAGCAGGTTCGGCGCAACGCCATTCCGGCGGGCGACGACCGAGATGCTGGTGCCTTCCTCAAGGGTCTCCTAGACGATCCGCATCTTCTCACTCGCGGACCAGTGGCGCCGACGGCCGTCATCGGTGATGATTTCTATCTCAGACATAAGCACGTGCTCAGGCATATGCCTAAGCCTCCATAGCTATACCCAAGTGTCCGGTCGAAACGGGGCCTGTTCACTGTCCAGCAGCCAAAGCGGCATGCAGCTCTGGACAATCTGGCTCGGCTCACCCCTCAGCTCGACCCTGCTTCAACTCTAGCGGCAACATATCGACCTATTGCGAGAGAAGCCGTGAGACCAGGACTCTCAATACCGAACAGATTCACGAGACCGCAAAGATTGTGTTCGTCTTCAGTTTGAACGACAAAATCCGAGAATCCAGCTGACGGCCCGCTTATCTTTGGACGGACGCCACTATAATCCGGCACAAGACTCCCTTCCGGTAAATTTGGAAGATACCTACGAACCGCAATCTCAAAATCCTGTACCTTATCCTCAGCCACAGAGTAATCAACCTCCCCCGGATCAGTTCCATAGGATAACCATTCGACATCAGGACCGAACCTTACAATGCCTGCGAGATCAACGGTCGCATGAACTCCAAGACCACCATCCACCGGCACTGGGTAAATTAGATGCGATAACCTCATAGGGCGTGACATCTTGAAATACGAACCTTTTGCGAGCCACTGGTTAGGTAACAGCGAGCTCGAAAACCCCTCAATAGAAGAGGCAATGCGCATGGCCCAAAGTCCACCGGCATTAATCAAAAATCCAGACTTTATTGTCATAGGTTCCAAGCCGTCAGTTTGGATCTCGAAACCAGTCTCAGTTGCCTTGGCCCCAATAAATGAAGTACGAAGTGAAATTGTCCCACCAGCATCTTCGAATATCGCAAGCAGACGCATAATATACTCATGCACGTCGAAAATACCAGATTCAGGCGACCAAACAGAGGACCTTATCGATAGCTCAGGCTCGAGCGCATTCGCCTCGGCCCGAGAGAGCAACCTTAGCCCCTGAACTCCATTCTCTTCGCCAAGCCTGAAAATATCCAGAAGTTTCTCTTCTTCTGAATGATCAGTCGCGACTACAAGCTTGCCGCACTTCTGGTAAGGGACCCGGAAACGTTCCATGAATTCATAAAGCATTTGTCGCCCTTCAATACACATGCGATGTTTCAAGCTTCCAGTCGGATAATATATTCCCGCATGGACAACTTGACTACTACGCGAACTCGTCACAGCAGCCGCTCGTTCATTCTGATCAAGGACCAGAACCGATTTTCCCATTTTGGACACCGCACACGCAATCGCTAAACCGACCGCACCGGCACCAACGACCACAACATCAAAGTCGTAACTGGACAAAGTCAAGTTATAGTCCTTTATCGCCACTCCGCCCCCGATAACTCCCCAATCCCGCCAATCTGAGAGATCGGGACCGGCCCCTGCCCTACCCCTCGACCAGCTGCGGCAACAGCATACGGAAATATGCTATGGTCCGCTCCAGCCCTTCGTCGAGCGCAATCGTCGGCTCCCACTTCAGGATCTCGCGAGCCTTCGAGATGTCGGGCTGGCGCTGTTTCGGGTCGTCATCGGGCAGCGGCATCTCGATCAGCTTCGAGGACGAGCCGGTCAGCGCGATCGTCTTCTCGGCCAGTTCGCGGATCGTGAATTCCCCGGGGTTGCCAAGGTTGATGGGCCCCGGCACCAACCGGTCCGTCTCCATCATCCGCAGAAAGCCTACTACAAGATCGTCGACATAGCAGAAGGACCGCGTTTGCTGCCCGTCACCATAGATCGTGATCGGCTTGTCCCGCAGGGCCTGAACGATGAAGTTGGACACGACGCGGCCATCGGCATGGTGCATCCGCGGCCCGTAGGTGTTGAAGATGCGCACCATCTTGATATCGAGATCATGCTGGCGCCAGTAGTCGAAGAACAACGTCTCGGCGCAGCGCTTGCCCTCGTCATAGCACGATCGCGTCCCGATCGGGTTGACGTTGCCCCAGTATTCCTCGGGTTGGGGATGGATGGACGGGTCGCCGTAGACCTCGCTGGTGGACGCCTGAAAAACCTTGGCCTTTAGCCGCTTGGCGAGACCCAACATGTTGATCGCGCCGTGCACGGAGGTCTTCGTCGTTTGCACGGGATCGTGCTGATAATGGACCGGCGAGGCCGGACAGGCGAGGTTGTAGATCTCGTCTACCTCGACATAGAGGGGGAAGGTCACGTCATGGCGCATGAACTCGAAGCGCGGATGGTTGTGCAGATGCTCGATGTTGCGCTTGCTGCCGGTGAAGAGGTTGTCGACGCAGATGACCTCGTGGCCCTGCGCCAGAAGCCGGTCGATGAGGTGCGAGCCGAGAAACCCCGCCCCCCCGGTGACGAGAATGCGTTTGCGGCTGTCATAAAGGCGGGTCAAGGGATGCTCCAGTGTCGTTGGGGATCAGGCTTGGGTCTGCGTCGATGCTCGCTAAGCAGCGTACAGGATTCACGGCGGTCAGGATTATGCCACAGAGCAAGCCTGTCATCCTGCTGGCGCGGCATCTGAATTAGACACAGAACAAGATGCGGCCCAGGTCCTTATGTTCCAGAGCTTGTAAACTTCGGTAACCTGTTGCGAATATTTCGTGGGATTCGATCTCTCACGAGCGTTGCATCCAGTTCCAGGCAGTATGCAGAATGTTGCGAAGATCGGAATGCTGAGCGCTCCATCCAAGTGCGTCACGGGCAAGGCTCGGATCCGACACCAGAGCAGCTGGGTCACCCGCCCGCCTCGGTCCGAAGGAAAACGGCACCTCGAGTCCCGCCACCTCCTCCGCAGCCCGGATCACTTCCATGATGGAACTGCCTGAGCCTGTGCCCAGGTTGAAAGCCGAAAATCCGTGGTTGCCCGAGGCATGGACGAAAGCCTTTACGTGCGCATCAGCCAGATCAGTGACGTGGATGTAATCCCGGATACAGGTTCCATCAGGCGTGGGGTGGTCTTTTCCAAAGACAGTGAGTGGCGGCGCACTTCCCTGCGCCGCGCCAAGAGCAAGAGGGATCAAATGCGTTTCCGGATCGTGAACCTCGCCGATCTCTCCTTCTGCATCCGCACCCGCGGCGTTGAAGTACCGCAAGGCAACGGCAGACAGCGATCCATCCTGCGTGCAATCCTTCAGGATCTGCTCGACCATCAGCTTGCTCTGGCCATACGGATTGATCGGGTTCTGCGGCATGTTCTCGCGGATCGGGTTGGTCTCTGGCGTGCCGTAGGTTGCGCAGGTCGATGAGAATACCAGCTGATCCAAACCTTCCGCTGCCATGGACCGCAAGAGCGATACCGTACCCGCGACAATGTTGCGGTAGTACATCAAGGGGTTCTGCATCGACTCGCCGACATAGGCGAAGGCGGCGAAGTGAATGACGCCCGCAGGACGATACTTGCGAAGAACATCGCGCAGTCGCTCGCCATCCATCAGATCACCAACTTCGAGCGGACCCCATTTGACCGACCAAGCGTTCCCGCGGCACAACGAATCGTAAACGACCGGCGTGTATCCAGCCTTGGCCAGGGCCTTGCAGGTATGGCTACCGATGTAACCTGCGCCGCCTGTGACGAGAACCTTGGAATTCCGATGCTTCATGTGTGCCTGCTAGCCCATGTTTGAAACGGAGAGATCAAATGACGTTGCATCCACATTGGGAGCCTGACGGGATGAAAGGGATATGAACCAAGGTAAATTAATTCGGACAATGCGAGCGTTATGCATACCCTGATGACCCTGCAAAAGCCCAACGGAGACACATCAGATCGATCGTTCAGTGCCACTTCGTCACACGCGAGTTGAAGCGGCTCATAGCGTTTTTCAGCCAATCACGCTAGGTATAGAGCGCCAGAGACATTGACCGCGCGTTTGCGCAAAGCATTTCTCGTATCGACAATCAGACCCGCATTTGCGCCAAGCAGGTGATAGTCGATGGCGTCGTGGTCGGTCACAACAAGCACTGCGTCAGCGTCGGTCAGGGTGTCTCGTGTCAAGGGTAGAGACTGCAGACCGGCAAGTTCTCCGTGCTTCCTTGTCAGAGGGACCGAAGGTACCAACGGATCATGATAGTTTACATCCGCCCCGCGCTCCAACAGCCGTTCGATCAATTCAAATGCCGGACTTTCCCTCACGTCGGACACGTTCGGTTTGTAGGCCATGCCGATGATCAGGATCTTTGCAGCCCCCAGAGAGATACGATACGTCTCGTCCAGCGCCCTTTCAAGACGGGCCAGAACATAGCCGGGCATGGACAGATTCACCTCACCTGCAAGCTCGATGAACCGGGTTGCGATCCCGTATTCCCGTGCCTTCCAGGTCAGATAGAACGGATCTATTGGGATGCAGTGCCCGCCCAGGCCAGGACCAGGATAGAACGGCATAAATCCGAAAGGCTTGGTCGCCGCGGCGTCTATGACCTCCCAGATGTCGACACCCATGGCGTCGTAAACCGTTTTCAATTCGTTCACGAGAGCGATGTTGACCGAGCGGAAAACGTTCTCGGTGATCTTGACTGCCTCGGCCGCCGGCGTGGAAGAGACCGGCACGATCCGATCGACGATCGCACCGTAGAAGCGTTCAGCCAGACGCGAAGCGTCGACACCATCCCCTGCAACAACCTTCGGGATCGTGGCGGTCCTGTGCGTCTTGCTGCCAGGATCCTCTCGTTCCGGCGAATAGGCGAGGAAGAAGTCCCGCCCGGACAGGAGACCTGCTTGCTCAAGGATCGGTCGGACGATCTCGTCTGTCGTTCCCGGGAACGTCGTCGACTCCAGCGACACGAGTTGCCCGGCACGCAGGGAAACCGCGATGCGTTCTGCCGTCGACATAACGAAGGACAGGTCCGGATCGCGATGTGGACTGAGCGGCGTAGGAACGCATATGACGATCACGTCCATGTCTGACAGACGGTCAAACTGGTCTGTGGCAAGAAACCGGCCGGCCGCGACATGTTGGGCCAGTTCCTTCGACAAAACCGCTTCGATGTACGAGTCGCCCGAATTCAGACGCGATGGCTTCTGCGGATCGGTGTCGAACCCCACGACATTAAACCCGGCCCGCGCCGCGCTGATGGCAAGCGGCAGACCGACATAACCAAGCCCGATGACACCGATGAGGCTCTGGCGGTCGTCAAGCTTCATAAGAAGCTGTTCCACGCCCTGTACCGAGCCGGAAATTACGGATGAGGTTGCCAAGATGGATGGTCTCCTTGTCGCACAGAATAATCAAAGGGGTGGCGTAATCATCAGGGTGCGTCACATGTTCCGGCCTCGACGCTATGCACTATGTCAGATTAAGCGTTTTGGCTATCTTGCCATTGGCTGAGACAACTGAGCGATCGTTGGAATGGCGGCCCATAGAGCATCAAAAAACACGGGTCTCATAGCGTCGAGATTTTCCTTAGTTTGCTGGCGACCCTCAGGCATGCCGCGCGCGGGTTGTCAATTCAGATGCATATGTCGGCTTGACCATCACGTATCGCCCGAGCACCAGCACATCCATGTCAGTACGCTCGAAGCAAGCAATCGCCTGTTCAGGCGTATCCACCACAGGTTCGTTTTCGTTGAAGCTGGTGTTCAGCACGATGCCATAGCCTGTACGCTCCTTAAGCGCCTGAATAAGCCGGTAGTAGCGCGGGTTATTTTCCTCGTCGACGGTCTGGAGCCGGCCCGTCCCATCGACATGTACGACCGCAGGAAAGACTTCGCGCCATTCTGGCTTGAACTTAACCACATGCATCATGAACGGGCTTTCGATATCCTGTTCGAAGAAGCGCGGCACTTCTTCGCGAAGTACCGACGGCGCAAAGGGCCGGAACGATTCCCGCTTCTTGATCTTGGCATTGATGATGTCCTTCATGTCCCGGATGGCCGGGTTTGCAAGAATTGAGCGGTTACCTAAGGCCCGTGGCCCCCATTCGCTTCGGCCCTGATACCAGCCAAGGACAGCGCCATCTGCGATATGGTCGGCGGTTAGGTCGATCAATTCTTCATCGCTTCGCGTCACATGATAGTCCCGGCCCGAGGCCTCAATGGCCTGAAGGACGCGGAAGTCCGGGTATTCCGGCCCCCAAAAGGCGTGCCTCATCTCGAAGCGCTCGCTGCGGCCAAGTCCCATGTGCCAACAATGGTAGGCCGCTCCTAAAGCTGTTCCGTCATCGGACGCGGCCGATTGGAGGTACATTTTATCCACCGGAAAGTCTCGATAGATCCGCGCATTCATCACCCCGTTCAATGCACACCCACCGGCCATTGCCAGCCGAGTCATCGGCACATGACGAGCTAGCGTTTCGAGGCAATGTGCTGAAGCTTGCTCGAAACGTCGCTGAGTGGAGCGGGCCACGTCTTTCTCGCGCTGTGTAATCGGCGATGCCCTGTCCCGGGGATCGCCCAACAACTTGACAACCTCCTCGGAAAAGATGCGGCCAAGACGCATCTGTCGATCATCCGTGAACTCCGCTTCATCGAGGCCGCGGCTGATGGTGAAGTACTTCGGATCGAGGTGAAACCAATCCGTCGCATCAAGGCGCACAATTTTCGCCATTTCCTCAGAGAACTGATCTTCGCCATATGGCGCAAGACCCATAACCTTGTACTCTTCGCCGAACAGGTCGAACCCGATGAACTGGCACATGGCAGTATAGAAATGGCCAAGGCTGTTGGGGACCGTCACCTTGTCAAGGACTTCGATCCTCGAGCCTTCGCAACGCGCCGCCATGGCGCTCGCGAAGTCCCCCGAGCCATCATACGAAAAACCGGCAGTCAGTTGCTCGAATGGGGACAGATAATAGGCACTCGCGATATGGGCCAGGTGGTGCTCTACCATGTGAACCTTGAAGCTCACCTTGGACGGGTCTTCGCCGCACAGTGTTGCCAGTTGATCGAGGGTTGTTGTGGTCCCACGGTGGCGCATTACAAACTTGCCCACTGCCTTGGCGGCAACCGACGGGTTGAACAGAAGGTACCGAGCCTTAGCGGCAAGGTTCGCGTCCGGCTGACGGGCAATGGCCACGTGCGTAATGTCACGTAGGCGCAGACCCGCGTCTTCAAGAACCCAGCGAATGGCGTTCTCGGGAAACGCCATCGTATGCTTATTGCGATCTCCGAGTCTTTCTTCCGCAACCGCGCCTACAAGCTTACCCTCAACGACAAGGCAAGCCGAGGAATCGGGATGAAAGGCGTTGATGCCCAGAATGGCGGTCATGGAACAGTTTCTCCCGAAGATCTTACTTGCTTATTAGGGCGTCGCACCAGCGCATAGCACTGCGCACAAAGCGGCTCCCACGAAATTGGCGCATAAGCCATTGACAGACTATAGTTGCTTCAGAGGCCCAGCGTTGGTGGAGAACCATTGGCATGTGCCTTTCGGCCTGAAAGTGCATCCAGGTATCGTTTATGGAATGCTTCACCAATAGCGTTCCAAGTCAACTCTCGGGCAACCAGTTCCCGACCTCGGCGCCCAGCTTCCGCCAACTCGCCTCTTGGTTTGACCAGGACCTCCGAAAGTGCGCTGGCGATTGCGCTGGCCTCTGGGGCAACGCGCCATCCACAACGCGCTGTCGTCAGTTGAGGCCAAGGTACACTTGTTGTCGTTATGACGGGAAGGCCGTAGGCTAGGGCCTCCCCGACGACCATGCCAAAGCTCTCGGAATGACTTGGGAGTATAAGGATTTCGGCGCTACGGAAAAGAGCAGCTTTCTCACTCGACGCCACCTCCCCAATGAGATTGACGCTCTCGACCAGTCCGAGGCGCGCGACGGCTGCCTCGATAACAGCGCGATAGCCCTTCTCATCGGGCCCGGCGACAAGTAACTCCCATCCCCTCGGTTTCGCGCGGGACCATGCTTCCAGAAGCTCAGGAATTCCTTTTACCGGATGCAGTCGTCCAAGAAACACGGCGCGGCGCGGAGCCAAAGGGTCTCCTTGAAAGGCCGTTTGGTTTTCCCTCGGCAAATCGATCCCGTTCGGCAGGAGCCAGACTGGCCGCTTCAGATTCCGAATATGAACGTTGTCGGCCTCGGCGTCCGAAGTCACGTGGACCGCTTGTGCAGCCATAAGGTCGCGGCGCTGGTAAAGATGCCAGCCAAGAAACTTCCTCCCTCGCTTGTGCCCTATAGCCCATGGCTCAAGCATCCCTCGCGTGCTCACGATGCGCGGAACTCTACGCTCAGCGGCTTGACGCGCTAGCAAGTGATTGTGCCGGCGCCAAAGGCCGCTGTCGTGAATAACATCAACCCCACCGAACACCTTCAGAGCATGCCCCAATGATCCCCGGAGGCAGTCTGGAGCCCGTTCAGGCGAGGGATCCGGCCAAAGCGAGCGTGCCAGTTCAGCACTATCGTCCGGAGCCCAAAGGCCGACTTCCAAACCTTCGGTTGCAAGGGCCAGACCTAGGCGTGAAACAGAATAGGCAGGTCCCCCGTACGCTCTAGAAAAGCTGGCAGAAGAAAGAAGAACTCTCATGCTGGATTTGCAGGCCTAGATACGGACTCTAAGGAATTTGGTGAGGAAATAGTACACAATCAGAATAAAGACTCCGGACTTTACCATATGGTTCAAAACGACTACAAACTCCGTCTCACTTTTGAGCGCCTGCAGGAACAGAAGAGGAGTCCAAAAAACAATGGATGGATAACGTCGCGCAATAGACAGAACAGCTCGAAAAACAATCCCGTAGAACGCGCCAAAGAAAAACATAAAAACGACACCAAGATAGCCGAAATTGACCCAAGCTTCTCCAAGCACACTGATTCCGAATGATGTATTCTGGTTCACAGTCAGGCCAGTATACTCCCGGAAATAATCGGAGACACTCACGACACGCTTGTCAACCAGAACACGAGGAAGGAGCGCGTCCCTGACAGCCAAAGCAATGGTTGATCCATTCTCAAAGTCGCGTTGAGCCGGGACATGATCCATTACAGCGCTTACGATCCATCCTTGATTGAAACGAGCATTGAGACTACCCGAATCAATATCAGCCCTATCCTCAGGATCGATAATGCTGCCCTGTAGCATCGACCCTGCGAGCGTCATGATACCAGCTTGGGAGGAATCGACTGAAATCAGAAACCGATAATGTGCCTTCGCTGCTTGCAGCTGTGCCACAAGCACGAGACCTACAAAGATTAAGACCAGTTTCGCGGCAAACCGCAAGCGCAAGTCAGAAAAGATGAAGGATAGTGTCAGCGCAGACCACAGAAGGATGTCGTGAAACAAGCTAGTCTCGGCCGAATTTGCCAACTGCATTCCAAAAACGGCCAAAAACGCAAGCCACCGCCAACTTGACCCAAGAACAAAGAAGTATATAACCGAGATAAAAATTGTTTGAGACCCGAGAAAGAAGAAAAACGCAAGAGCCGAAGGCGCATAAGGCGCCAAGACCCCACATGCCAAACCAAAAAGGAAAACTGCATAAGCAGCACGACGGCTTATGCTTGCATGAGACCTGAAGAAATCTCGAACATACAAAATTGAGACGACGGGGAAGAGCAGTCGAAGCCCACTGATGAAGGCGAGGGCTGCCGGAAGAACATATGAATAGTAGCGACTTTCCTCAACATACATATAGTACTTATCGTGGGCCACACTTTCAAAACTAAAGTATATCGCCGGTGCCAGCAACCATTGACCGGAGGCGATCAATGCAATTGCCGGAACGATAGCGAGTTCCTTGCCTAGGGAATCCGTATACCAGACCAGTGCGTACAAAAAAATTGCGGTCGAAACCGCGGCGTAGCCACTTCCTCCTAAAAAATAGACGACGAGGAATCCTGCCATGAGAGGCAGAACCTCACGGCCAAGGCTAAAAGAATGGCGAGGGGCGAGGCTTGTACCAATCATCCTGCAACCTCGGGCAACGATGCGTTATCCGCGTGACCGACGAACTCGTCCAATACTGACAGAATGCTGTCCGCGGCACGCGGTATCGACCAGGCAACGCTGGCCGTGCGCGCCGCAGCGCGTATACTGGGACTCTTACCAGCGATCATCAGGTCTCGCATGGCGCACGTCAGGGCATCAACGTTATCGGCATGAAAAACCCGGCCATAGGTTTTATCGGCAAGAAGATCTGGGGCGGCTCCAACCCGATCGCTTGCAATGACCGGCCGCCCCAATGCGAGGGCTTCATTGACGGCCAGCCCCCAGGTTTCGATAAGGGATGGTAAAACAAATACGTCTCCAGCGAGGTAGACAGCCGGCATTTCTGTCTGGTTGCGGAAGCCCAGAAATGACACTTGAGACAAGTCGGCCGCCATTTTCTCAAGATGCAAGCGCTCAGGTCCATCACCGGCAATCAGCAATCGTGCTCGGCTCTTAGTTGTCTCTACAGTTCTTCGGAAGGCTTTAATGAGTACATCTACTGCCTTTCGCTTTATTAGCTTACCTGCGAAAACAAAAGTGGTGTCTTCGTCTTGGATGTCGAACGCGTTACGCAGCCTGTCCGCGGCAGCGAGATACTCGCTGTTCTCTGGTGAAAACCGTTCGATGTCGATGGCGTGCGGCATGTGTCGAATCCGCCGCTCCGGCACACCCATCTGCCTCAGATAGGCGAAATTATGCTGTCCCGGCGATAAAGCGACGTCAATATGCCGGTACACCCAAGCCAATGCAGGGCGGCGCAGCACTCGTTTCCATCGAGTTTCACTGACCGTCAACAGCGTCGAGTCGCCCCGAAACAAGATGGGTACTCGGCCCTTGAAGAAGCGCATCGCGCTCAGGTGCGTACGCCATGCCCATCCGTAGACCATCAAAGCATCAGGTCGCCAGTCTGCCAAACGCGTGTTCATGCTAGGATTGTCCAGCCCTCCGTAGTGGTGGGTTCCAGGATCTCGCGCTTTATTTTCAACTAGTTCCCAAGCATACCCATCGAGCAGCGGCACGTCCCATGTGATCGGGAGCCCGAAATCAGGATCGTTGCTCGACGCGGTACCCTCCCACGAGTAGAACACTCGAAGATCTATCCCTTCCCGCGATGCGAGCTCGCGAAAAAGCGGCGCATTGTACTGAATGGGATGGGTACTGAGGACTGCCAGACGCATTTTTTTGCTTTATTGGGGCTTCTTGGCTTGAATGCCCAGACAATTTGTCCAGCGCCCCGGGTCTTCGACAACGTCAAAGCCCGAAACTTCAGAATCGCCGATCTGAGCCCTTCGAATTCCAACAAACCCAGCCGCTGCGAACTCATGAGCAAGCCCCTTGTAGTCCCACATCCAAAGATGCTTACTGTTTCCGAATAGCTCCATTGCAAGAGCGGATATTCCTCTCTTGCGCGTCTTTTGGCCAAGGTATGTGTGCTCCATAAAACAACTTGCGGCTTGTTCTGTTCTATCATCCAGATAGCGCCGAATTTCAAATTCAAGGTCTGGAAGCACCGCTCGGAAAGTCCCGCCAGGCCGGAGCAATGGAAACAAGTTGTGTAACGCTGTTCTTAGATCCTCTAGAGCCAGATGCTCCAAAACATGCGAGGAATAGAGCAGATCAATCGATCCCGTTTTCTCTGGCAAGCCGATGATCACGTCGCCATACCGAACGTTTGTTGGAAACCGTTTCTTGTTTCTGGTATAGATTTGACCCAGAAGTGGCAGCTTTTCAAAACGAAGCGTCGGAGAGGAGTCATAATTAATCCAGCCTTCGGGCGCGGAGAAACCGCAACCAAATTGCACCTTTCTTATGCTCATGCTGCGAGTTTTCCTGTTTCTCGGTAGGTGACTTCATCAAAAAAACGGGCGAGGCGGGCGGTCATGGCGCGCGCGCCATACTCTTCCAGCAACGAGGCGTCCAAAGCAAGCGGTTCAGGCCTTGCTGCAAGCCATCCTAGCAATTCACGCGCGCGCGACACCGTCTCCTTTGTGTCAGAAGAACTGTCGAAAGTCACAAGCGGCCCACATTTTGACGCCTCCAGGAAGGGCACCGCCGGACTTTGCGCATGCAAAATGGGCAGCAGTGGTCGGTTTGCCATTAAATACGGATACAGTTTCGAAGCCGTATAGCTCGGGTCGTCTGAGCCAAGAACAACGAGGCCGTCCGCGTCGAGCAATCGGCGCAAGGCCTGGAAATATGGTAAACGATCAGGGCTTTCGATAACGGCATCTGCAACGCCCTCGCGCTCCGCGATGGGCCGGATCGTCGAAAGCCCGAGACCTGCATCGGCATAGCTCGTTCCCAAGAACTCCAGCTGGAGGCGGCCATAAAGCTGGGGCTGCGCCACCCGACCTTCGCGCAGCGCTGAAAACAGGATCTGTGCGGCCCGTGCCATGTCCGGTCCACCCCGACCAACATACCGCAGCGTGACCGTGCCCGGATCACGCGGCGGTTCTGCTGGCAGCCGTCGCGCGACGTCCAGATCGCCGGGCAGCACGCCGAAGGGCAGTTCCAGCGCGGGCTTGTCCGCTAGCGCCGGATAGCGCGCTCGCATGGTGTCGATGTAGCTTTGCGACACCGCGACCAGCCCCCCGGCATGCGGCATGGTCGCCGCTTCCAGGTGGGTTTTCTGCCAGTGGTCGAAGGCAAACTTCGGTGGGCGCTGGGACTTGTGCAGGCTCAGATAGTAGTCGTTGCGCCAGGGATCCTGCAGATCCACCACGAAGGGTACGCCATGGCGGCGCTTCCAAGCGGGCCCATGAGCGATGGCGGTGAATACAGTGGTTGTAAAAAAGATCAGGTTGATCTGATTCCGCGACAGATAGCGGTGCACTGTCCGGCGCAGCTGCGGCCAAGACCGGAAACCCAGGTTGCCCAGCCCGACCTTGCGCGTCAGGCGGGGCGAGAAGGCGCCGCAGTGGATCACCTCAACTGAGTCCGGCACGGTCTCCAGAAGCAGCGGATCGCGGCTACCCTCGCATGCGTGAGGATCGACCGCCACCACGGTGGGCTGCCAGCCGAGCTCGCGCAGGTAAGGCAGCGCCTGGCGCAGACGCTGCATGTCGGCCGCGTTCATCGGCGGGAACTGGGGTGAGATGCACAGCACTCGTCTCATGCTGTCGCGGCCAGTGGGACGGGGTCGCCGAAGTGGCTGGCAACCTGAGTCTGCAACGCCTGCTTCGAGCGTTCCCAGGAAAAGTGTGCCTCCAGCGCGTTTAGGGCGGCTTGGCGCGCGGCATCCAGCGCGGCGGGGTCGGACACCAGCGGCAGCAGCGCAGCGCGCAGATCCGACGGGTCGCCCTGACGAAAGAGCCGGACTGACCCCGGTGCCGTGGCCGCAATCTCAGCCTGGCCGCGAGTGTCGCTGGCAACCACCGCCATCCTAGCGCGCATGTATTCGAAGGCCTTGTTGGTGATGGTGACGTCGCGGCTGGCGCAATCGGCAAGCTCGCCGCAATAGCCGATATCGTGCTCGGCCAGACGCGACAATAACTGGTCTTGCGGCACCTGCGGGTGGACGCGGACGCGGGCCCGCGCCGACTGGGACAAAGGCGCCAGCAGCGTATCGACATAGCCCGGGCGGGGCGTGCCCCGCAGATGCAGCGCGCAGTCCTGTGGCAAACCGGCGAAGGCGGCGACAAGCGCCTCCAGCCCGCGCCCCGGCCCTATGGTCTGCGAGAACCAGGTGATCGACGGGCCCTCGTCTGGCTTGCGATCCAGTCGCTGTCCGTCGATTGCGTCGCGGTCTGAAAGGGGAAAGCTGTTGTATATAACCAGCGGGCGTGGGCAGGCATAGCGCGCGACCAGCGCGTCAGACATGGCATTGGACGTCGTGGTAGCATGGACAGCGGCGTTCAGCAGCGTGCTCTCGGCAAGGCGCATCAACTCGACCGGTCGGCGCGCGCGATCTTCGGGGAGCCCGTCCTCGGTGTGCCAGTCCTCGATGTCGATCCGCACGAGGTGGCCCTCTTCCACCAGCCGCAGCCCGACCCAAAGCGATTTCTCCAGATGAAGACTGTAAAGGTCCGTAGGCGTGCGCCGCGCCGCGCGCAGAAGCGGCCAGACGGGGAAGCCCAACTGCAGTGGATGCTCTATACCAAGGCGCGTCCGCGCCACAGCCGCCGACGCCGCCGCCGCGCGCAGCGCCAGCATGTGAACCCGGTTGACCGGGCGCCGATCCGACAGGTCGACCACAGGCCGGTGCACCCAGTGCCGACCCTGCAGCAGTCGCGCGATCCTGGGTAGTGCATCAGCGGACCAGACGGCCGACAGGACCGTCACGTTATATCCCAGCTCGACCAGCGCATCGGCTTCCTTGACAACGCGCGGGTTGTCGGTGACCTGCAGACCCGAGACGATGGTGATCCGCCGCGGCATCGGCACGTCCGATCAGCCCTTGGGCCGCGCAAGGATATGGCAAACGCGGAACGCCTCTGCCTTGACTGAGGCTATAGGCATCTCGACGACCTCGACGCCATAGCCCCGTGCGCGCAGCCATGCTGCGCAGCCTTGGAACAGGGCGTGGGAGTGCACCTCGATCAGCAGGACCGGCGACTGAGCGGCGACCAGATCGGCGGCACCCTGCAGCGCCTCCAGCTCGGCGCCCTCAATGTCAATCTTGATCAGGTCGGCGGGCGGCACGGCACCGGCAGCGATCAGCCCGTCGAGCCGGCGCAGATCCACCTCCAACCGCTTCGCACCCGCCCGCCCGTGCTGGAAGTCCGAGCTTGCCAGCTTGCCCATCGCGGTGTCCGGCATCACGTCAAACGCCACGCGGCCATCTTCGGCCCCGATCGCCATCCGGTGAAGCAGGATCGGCAACACCGGGTTAAGCGCCTGCAGATCCTCGATCTGTACTGCGTTGACCGGGTTCGGCTCGAAGCAATGCACTTCGGCTGCGCCATGCAGCGCCATAACCCCGGCCATAAAGCCACGGTGCCCGCCGATGTCGTAGCAAACCGCGCCGGGACGTACTGCGCGAGCCAGGATGCCCGTCACCTCGGCCTCCCAGTGCCCAGCCCAGTAAAGCTTGTCCTCCGGCAGCTTGACGCCAAACATCAGGCCCTTGGCCGGACCGGCGGAAATGCGATGCGCGAATGAGTCCCCTCGACCTAGCCGCGCCACAACCCAGCGCTGCAAGGGCGCGACACCAGGGATCTGGTGAATGCGGGTCCGGACCGAGAAGGGCACCAGCGCAAGCGCGCCGGACAGCAGCCGGGCAGCGTTCATCGGGCAGTCTCCTCTATTGTCCGGTCGGCGCGGTCTAGCAGACGTCCGATCCGCTGGATCAGCGCGCCGTAGCCATGCCCCGCGGCCAGCGCTTTGCGCCGCGCCATCCGGTCGTCGGCGTTGTGGGTCGCCAGATCCGCCATGACCCGGGCGAAGAGGTACGGAAAAGCGGCACTGTCACCGCGCTGCGTTCGCAACAGCAGATCAGCGGCCTCGGCATGGCAGGACATGTAGGTCGCCACTACCACCCGCCCGGTGGCGAAGTATTCGAGGATCTTGTGCGAGTTCGACAGGTCCGATTCCGCCCCGTGCTCGCGATAGGCCAGCAGAAAGGCATCCATACCGCGCACCTGGCGGACCAGCTCGTCCTTTGCCACCGGCCCATGCAGACGCACGTTCGGTTGCCCGCCCAGCGCGGTAACGAACGGCCCATCGGGCGCGGTCGGGCCCCAGAAGTGGAACGTGACGCCGGGGTTCGCCGCCACCACCTGCGCCAGCAGAGGCACGTCAATGGCGGGTCGGTCGAGATTTCCGAAATAGCCGCAGTGGCCGGATGGGCCGGACCAGGTTTCGGCCTCGCCGGCAAGCTCGAGGAACTCTGCGCCGATCCCGTGCGGAACGACCTCGGCCGGAACCTCTGGCACCTCGCGGGTAACCGATCCGAGGATCTCTGCGGAGACGGACAGTACCAGATCGGCGGTGGCGCCGATCCGGGCCTGCCGACGTGTGGCGATCGGATCGACGGGATGAAAGATCGCCCGCGCCGCACCGAAGGCGCGCAGGTCGGGGAAGGTGTTGAAATCGAAGCACCAGACCAGATCCGGGGCGCCCCCGGTCCAGGCGGCCAGCCGGCGCGCCTCATGCGCGATTAGAAGGCCGTATAGCGCGGGGGCGTGAAACCGCAGGACCCGCGGCACCCGAGGTCGCCAGCGGATTTCGTCGACGCCGGAGGTGCCGGTTGCGCGACGGTTCAGCGCGCCCGGCGGCAAACCGTAGTCCGGCGGCGACAGGAACATCACCGCATTGGCCCTGCCCAGTGCTTCGGCATAGTGGTGCTTGGACACCGGCAGATGGTCCCACGGCTGGGGCGAGATCAGCAGTATCCGCTTGCCGTTCAGGGCCTTCGGCAGGTCCATCGGCCGCGTACCAGCCTTACGCCCGGCTCGCGAAGAACACAGCGATGGCGTCGGCCACGCGGGATTGGTCGCATTCGGTCAGGAACGGGTGCATCGGCAGAGAGAGGATCTCTGACGCGTGGCGCACGGCAACGGGAAAATCTTCGGGACCGTGGCCCAGATAGTCGTAGGCCGCGTACATCGGCAGCGCCTGCGGGTAATTCACCACCGTCGGGATCCCCTGTTCGGCCAGATGCGCGCGCAGCGCGTCGCGCCGGCCCGTCCTGATCACGTATAGGTGCCAGACATGGCTGGCTCCCTGCCGCACCTGCGGCAGGACCAGCTCGTCAATCCCCGCCAGCAGCGCATCATAGCGCTCGGCTGCGGCCCGTCGGATCTCGGTCCACCGGGTCAGATGCGGCATCTTGAGGTTCAGGACCGCGGCCTGCAGCCCGTCCATCCTGCTGCAGATGCCTTCCATGACGTGGTTGTTCTTGCCGCCATGGCGGGCGAACAGCGTTGCAAACTCGGCCAGGTCGGCGCGGTCGGTGGTCAGGCAGCCCGCATCGCCCATCGCGCCCAGGTTCTTGCCGGGGTAGAACGAGTATGTGGCGATGTCGCCGAACCGCCCCACCTGGCGGCCGTCGAACTCGGCCAGATGCGCCTGCGCGCTGTCCTCGATCAGCCACAGCCCGCGCCGGCTGCAGATCTCCGAGATCGCCGCCATGTCCGCCGGCTGCCCGTAGATATGCACGACGATGATGCCGCGGGTCCGGTCGGTGATCTTCGCCTCGATCTGGGCGGGATCCAGCGTAAAGTACGCGTCCTCGGTATCGCAGAAGACCACGCGCGCCCCGGTCTGGGTGATGGTCTCGGAGGTCGAGATCCAGCTGTGCGCCGTGGTGATCACCTCGTCCCCCGGCCCCGCCCCCAGCGCCTTGAGCGCGATGTAGAGCGCGTCCGTGCCGTTCGCGCAGGACACGCAATGCCCAGATCCGGTCAGCGCCGCGAACCCGGCCTCGAATTCATCCACGTCGCTACCGCGGATGAAGGCGGAAGTCTCGATCACCCGCCGGATAGTCTCGTCCAGTTCGGGCTGGAGGCTTTGGTGCTGGGCATAAAGATCAACGAAGTGCATATCGCTCGGGTCCCCGGGCTCGGGCTACAAGGAGAAGTGCGTGCGGCGCGCCTAGCGCACGGTTGCGTGAAGGAATACCGAATCCGCAACATAACGCATCGGCGGCAGAAACTGGCTAAGCCGCCGAAGTATCTCGGATCCCAGCAGGATCGGCTTGTGCAGGGGCCGCATGTAGGCCCAGTCAGAGAACTGCCATCCGAGGCCAAAATAGCAGTCGACCGACACTCGGGTGGGACCGACCAGCCGGGTATAGGCCTCAAGCAGGCTGGGGACGGTCCAGTACCGCACCTGGAACCCCTTGGGCGGCGCAAACCTACGCTTCGCCTGGTGCTGCAGGCTACGCACCCCGTATTTCGCGGCCATCTGGATCTTTACAGTGCCGCCAGACCGGGTCGCCCCCGCGATCGAGGCCAGCGCGGCTTGTGCGTCCTCCTCAGACAGGTGTTGCAAAACGCTGTAGCTGAACGCGTCATCGAACACGTCCGGCTGGAACGGCAGGAACCGCGCGTCGGCCACGACGAAGTACGCGTCCACACCCAGTTGCTGGCATAGGTCCTTTGCGTCTAGGACAGCCCCCAGCGACGGGTCGATCCCCACGGGGCGGTATCCGCGCCGCGCGGCAGCGATGCTCCAGCGGCCCCAGTTGCACCCGACGTCCAGCAGCCGTGCGCCGTTGCCCGGCGGCAGAGGAAGTCGCGGAATCGGAATGTCGGAAAGCCCTCGCTCCGTGATCAGGTGGACGTAGGCATAGCCAGACGTCGCCGCGATAATGCTCGAGATCACCGCGGTCCTGCTGCCATTCGCGTTGTAGATCCGAGCCGATAGATCCTTCTGGTCATCGCTGATGCCCAGCGTTTCCAGGTAGAGGTCAGGCGCGCGGGTGTCGGCGATGCCGGGCACCCCCTTGGCACGGTCCAGCGAGGCGCGCGCAACGTGCAGCGTCTGCTCGACGTCGTCGACCAGCAGGACGGGCACGCCCTCGATCACCGGGTATCGAGCGCCGGCCTGTGATACCAGCGAACCGCCGTCCTGGCGCAGCGGGCCGCCCGTGACCGGGCAGGCCAACATCTGCAGCAGTTCCGGATCCACCCGTTCCATGTTGTCCCTCATGTTCCGGTCGGCGCCGCGTCCGCCCCGCCCAGCTCGAGTCGCCGCGCCGGATTGCCTACGTAAAAGCCGGGTGTTTCAATATCCCGGGTCACAACCGCCCCAGCCCCGATGACGACGTCATGGCATATCGACACTGGCAAGATAGTCGCATTTGTCCCGATCGACACCCGATCACCGATCCGCGTTGTCGCCCACTTCGTCTTGTCGCCACGGGCCGGCCCGCCCGAAGCGAATGTGTCGTTGATGAACATCGCGCCGTGCGAGATGAAGCAATCGGCGCCGATCATCACCAGTTCGCAGATAAAGGCATGCGACTGGACCCGGGTGCGCGGACCGATCACGACGCCTTTCTGTATCTCGACGAAGGGGCCGACGAAAACTTCATCGCTAAGAGTGCAGCCGTAGATGTTCGAGGGCTCAACGATGATTACGCCCTCGCCACAAGTGACGTCGCGGATGGATACTTGTCGTAGGTTGGCCATAGAAACAGAACTCTGCGCTATCACCTTTTCCAAAACCTCAATCTGCCCCTTAAATTGCGCCACTTTCGAGCCTCTGTAAGGACCCTTGGAGAAACATACGTCAGCTCATCCTCCGTGAAGCGATCCGATGGTGCTACTTTCTCTTCATGTCTCTCTCTTTACACCAGAGACACACACAAAACAACAACGATTAATCAATGCCCTCTCTTTTGAAGGCGATCTGATCGGAGTGAAGAGTTCGTAAACAGATCGGACTCCCCGATCAGACATAAAGTTCACAAAAGAAGCGCGACTTATCTGGAAGCTTGGTCGGGTATCCAACGATTTATAGACTGCAGACTCAACCTCAAAACGCTCGGCGCCTTCATTAAACTCTGACTCTGCCCGACCGTAGTACGTCAAACCATCGAACTCGAAACTGGAATTATTCTGAAATGAAAAGTGAGAATCAACAACAAATCCAATTCGAGATTTTGTTGCCAGGTAGTCCAATAGCGCCGACTGTGTTTCTATGGGCAGATGGTACAGTATTCCACTGCAAATGACGAAATCAAACTCCTCCATATTCTCAAAATCGAGCCCAGTTATGTCATCTAGAATGTTCTTAATATTTTCCAAACCAATAGCCTTGGAAGCGAACTCTACCTTTCTCCAGTTTGCCCTTCGACCCTCAATTGTCGTTACCATTGCTCCTTTCTTTGCAAACTCAATCCCATGCACCCCCTCTTGAGTGCCGAGATCGAGAACGGTTGCTCCTTGCCCAAAACGCACACCAATATCTCTCGCAGCACTCAAAATTCTTACCATCCGCTGCGAAGCGGATGGAGTTTTATTTGGTTGCGTACTTATTATAGGTCTTAATTGGATATTTGCAATCCAAGGCCCATCCTCCTCAGTTATTCTGTCTCATTCTTGAACGATATCTTTATCTGTAATCGTCATCATTTGACCTTTCTTAGACGCTCACGCTCTAATCGCAGCCCTGTAAATCTTGTCAATGATCTCAACTGTCTTCAGTCCCTCGAAGCCGATCGTCCCGATGGCGCCATCGCCAGTCAGCACACGCTCGACATTCGCATAAACATCTTCGTGGTTGGACATTGAACCTTGGTATTGACCGTATTCATTTGGCGGCCGGCCTTCCCGCAACTGGGTCCGGACCATGCCATCGACGTTTTCGTATTCGATCTCGTTCAGATACTGCCCACCGATCTTGATCGTTCCCTTTTCGCAGAACAAGGTCAGTGACCCTTCCATATTCTTGCCGAACGAGTTGATCGTGAAGTTCACGCTGCCGATCGCTCCGTTGAAGAACCTCAGGATTGCCACACCCGAATCTTCGAACTCCACCGAGTGCTGATGCGTGAAGTTGTCGGTGAAGCTCGCCACATCCTGCACGTCGCCCACGAGCCAGTAAAGCAGGTCGATGAAGTGGCTGAACTGCGTATAGAGCGTGCCGCCATCAAGGGCCTTCGTGCCCTTCCAGGTACCGGCGTAGTAGGCATCGTTCCTGTTCCAGTAGCAATTCAGATGAACGCTGTAGATACGGCCAAGCCGACCAGTGTCCACCAGGTGCTTCAGATGCTCGACCGGAGGATTGTACCGGTTTTGCTTGACAACGAAGAGCCTCCGGTTGGCTTTCTCGCCCGCTTTAATCATCTCCCCGCAGTCGTGAACGCTGAGCGCCATCGGCTTTTCGCAAAGCACATGAAAGCCGGCCTCGAACGCCCTTATGGTGTGTTCGGCATGCAGACCGTTCGGCGTGCAGATGGCGATGATGTCAGTCTTGCCGCTCATCGCTTTCAGCATGTCGTCATAATCCGAGAAAGGCTCGGCCCCTGTTTCTCTCGCCACTGCGTGCGCACGATCTTCCAAGATGTCACAGACGGCCGTCAGTCGACCAAACTTGGGCGCGTGGCTCGCATGTCGCTGGCCGATACGACCAGATCCTACGATGGCGAAGCCGACGCTATTGGGGGTGGTTTTCTGCATTATGTTTCCGATGCTGACGACAAGCTTTAAAGATCAAACTTCGGCGAAAAGTTTCTCGCGAAGTATCTGCTGAGACGGGTAATTCACGAGAACAGCCCGATAAGGGCCCTTGAAAACGAAAAAAGCTCCGGCCGCGACTGCAGCGGCTCCTCCATGAGTTACAGCTTTCAAGAAATCGTCGATACCGGATGCGCCGCCGTTTGCAATCACCGGCACCGAAACAGCATCGGCAACACGCCGAATGAGATCGATGTCGTAGCCCGTCATTGTGCCGTCACGATCGACCGCTGTGAGAAGAATCTCGCCAGCGCCGAGATCCACCGCACGTCGGGCAATTGAGACCGGATCTTCACGAATCTTGCGCTGCCCGCCATCCGTCAGCAGATGGTCGCTTCCGAGAAACCCTCCGCGGCGGACGTCGATGCTCGCGATCACAGCCTGGCTTCCGTAGATCCGGGCCAGATCCGTCAGGAGTGCGCCTGTAGCCATGAGCGCTGTGTTCAGCGATACCTTCTCGATCCCTGCCTCGAACACCCTCCGGGCCTGATCCAGCGTGCGGATACCACCTCCGTAGCCCATCGGGATGAAGCATTCGGAGGCGATCTCGGCCAAATAGCTGATATCAGGACCCTTTGCCCCGCGGTCCTTGCCAATGTCGAGAAGCAGAAGTTCGTCGACTTCCTTGTCGTTGAAGATCTTCACCGTGTTGACCGGATCGCCAACGTATACACGCTTGCCAAACTTCACCGTTTTGACGAGGCGCTGGTTCTCCATCGTCAAGGCAGGGATCACGCGGATCCGCCTCATCCGCCGAACTCCATGAAATTGGTGAGAAGATGCATACCGAACCGGTGGCTCTTCTCTGGGTGAAACTGCACGCCAACAACATTTTCACGCACGATAGCCGCGCAGAAGTCGTACCCATGGTGAGCTGTTGCGGCTATATCGCTCGGTTCATCGCAGACCATGTGAAAAGAATGCACAAAGTAGAACCGCGGATCTTCGTGAAAACCGGCGAATAGACCAGCCGGGTTTGAAACAGATAAGTCGGCCCAACCCATGTGAGGAACCTTGTCCGAACTTCCAAGCCGGGAACGGTCGAAGCCAACAACGTCGCCCGCTATCCAACCCAGACCAGATCGCTGCCCCTCTTCGCTTCCCCTCGCCAACAATTGCATGCCGACGCAAATGCCGAGGAGCGGGACGCCTGCCCGACGGACACGGTCGTCCAATGCCTCGGCAATGCCAAGAGCAGCGATACGTTCGGCACCGTAGTCGAAAGCACCCACACCTGGAAAGATTATGCGTTCTGCCCTCAGTATCTCTTCGGCATCCGAGGTAATCTTGGATTGTCCGCCGAGCTTCCGGATCATGTTCCGGATGGAGGCTAAGTTGCCGCAGCCATAATCGACGATCGTCAGCATGGATCAGAGTTGGGCAGCACGTCGGAAAAGACGCACCGCCCCTCGAAGGGGGCGGAGAACAGGATATGCGTCGAAGGTCGAGCGCTCTACTTCGAAGTCACGATGGGGTCGCGGCGCTGCACGCATGATCGCTTCGAACTCATCGGTCGAAAATCCCAGCTTTTTGGCTACAAAGATTCTATCCTCAGCCATTTGAACGGGATCGTAAGGCGGTTTTTTCAGCTCTTCGAGCGCCAGCGCCTTGTTGATCTGACCTGAATAAATCAGATTCGTCAGGTGCGCCTTGCGTTTGTCCACGCTAAACTTTTCTGGCAGTATAACGCCTTGATAGAAGCGCGTGAAGATCGACTCGTGATGCTTCCCGCCATAGTCGCGCCAACCAAGTTCTTCCGCAATACGTCGCTTAACCTCAGCCTTGTTGTAGGGAACCCAATTCAGGATTGAATGGGACTCGAGGCGACCCATCATCATGTGCCACTTCTTCATCTTCAGATCCATGACCGGATAGGTCTTTAAAGGCACTTCTCCATACGTCTTGTGGATTGCAAGCAAGTTAACGTGATCTGTCTTGTTGTAGATCCAATGCGGCGGCATAACGAATTCTGTTACCACATTGGTCCCGCTTAGGACGTGCCGAATCCCATGTCGCGCGGCGAGCTTGTAAAGAGCTGTAAAGATTGCATGGTCAGAAATGACCTCGATGTCGATCACCGACGCTTTCAGATAGGCTCGTTGTAGATCACGGAACTCGGTCCAGTCGATGACGTAGGTCTCGAGATCAATGCCAAGCCTAGAGACGATCTGCTCGATGTTCTGCACGGCAAGCTCGGCATTCCAGCCATTGTCGAGATGTACAGCGAGTGGCCGCAAGCCCAACCGCTTGGCCTGAAGGGCAACATAGGTGCTGTCAACTCCGCCTGAGAGCCCCATGATGCAGTCATAGGGTTTGCCTTTTCCCTCGCTACGGATCTGCTCGGCCAAAGCCTGCAGCTTGCGCTCACCTTCGGGACCGGTATCGACTAGCCGGGCTTCGGCTGCTTTGTAGTCGTACCAGTAATGGCTCCGTCCCTCGTCATCGAAGCGCATGTCCGGATCGTCGCCTGAGTCCAAAACACCGATACAGCACTGCCGAAGGTTAGGCAGACGCACCATAAAACGCTCCTTCTCGCGGCAAGCCCGCAGGTACCGCATCAGAATAGACTTCACGAAGACGCCCGCAAAACGCATCCGCGCCCCAGCGGGCTTCAGTCCGGGCACGTATCTGCATTGGATCGTAGGTATTGCCGTTCTCCAGTATCGCAGCAATCGCATCGGCAAGGGCGGCAGGATCACCAGGGTCGACGAGACGTCCGGTGACGTCATCTACAATCTCTGCGGGGCCACCGGATCGCATCGCGACGACTGGCCGTCCGCGGGCCATTGCTTCGATCAGCACAACGCCGAAGGTCTCGAAATGGCTAGGAAAAACCAGAAGATCCGCAGCGTCCATTTCATCGCGGACCCGCTGCTGATCACCGACGCCCAAGAACATTACAGAACCGAAGAGGTCCGGCTCTGCAGCACGAGCTTCAAGTCGCCCCCGCAGAGGTCCATCGCCCAATAGCCGCAGTACAGCATCCGGGAAGCGCCGCCGCAGACGGGCAAACGCTTCAAGCAGTCCGCAATGGTTTTTGATATCCAGCAGGCTTGCGACACACACACACACAGGCTTCCGCATTGATGCACGCCTAACGGGAGGTGTCGCCGCAAAGAAGGGGGGCAGAACATTTCCAACGATGCGGGGACGAAGTCCCATAGGGCCCAGCTTTGCTTCTACCGTTTCCCACAGGGCGGCACTGACGGGCATTACCGCATCCGCTTGCTTGAACGCACGGCGGAGTGCACCAAACCAAATGTTAGGAATCTTGTTTTGCTGATAAGAGGAAGAGTGCTCACTCAAAACATACGGAATGCCAAGCTTGCGTCGAACCTTGGCGGCCAGAAGACCGGCCGGAAGGGCATTGTGAGCGTGGATGAGGTCGGGGCGCCCGTGTCGTTCAATATACTCTACCACACCGCTCCACCCCGCTCGCTGCCACCAGATCGCGTCCGACATAGGGTGGGGAGCAGTGCCATACAGGCCTTCGCTTCGTATCACGGGTACACCATCCAGTTCAGTTCTGCATAGTGTCGCAAAAGGATCGCTCCAGCGTCTGAGTACTTCCGACGGAAGCTTTCGCGTCGGAATCGGCGCTAACTCGTTATCAAGCCGCCGACCCGCCAAACGGAACGCCAAAGTTTTCAAGTACATTGGAACTGAGTGGCGCATTCGCACTGAAACGACACCGAGACGATCTTGTCCAGTGGCGCGCAGCGCCTCAATCTGGTGGCGCTGGAAGATGCCCGCGAGCGGCTCGTGGTCGGGGCAATACTGTTCGGTTGGCAAGACGAGAACATGCATTGCAGTTTTCAGATCAGGCGCGCTTTTGACAAATGAAGATCTCTGTCGAAGGGCCGCGGCGCATAAGTCGGATAAGGGCGGTCTCCAGAGGATACAAACAATTGCCGATGGTGCGCCCCCAGCCCTCACCCCGAGCCGCCAGCCGGTAAATCAGGCTGAAAAACTTGCGCATGATCTGACTCTGACTGCGCACGGGATCGTTCATCAGCACAAACATCGGCACAACACGCTTAACTTCGAGGCCGTTCTCAGAGAGCAGCGCGCGAACCTCGGCTTCAGTTCGGGAGACCTGGTGTGGCCCGTGCCTTAGCACGCGGTCAGACAGATTGTCCGAGAAGATGAAATAGCCCCCGTCTCGAACCATGCTGGCGATGTTTGCGATCGCTTTTGAATACGCCGTGTCATCGACAATGTGGAAAAGGACATCAAAGGCGGAAACCACGTCGAAGCTGGCAGTGGCTACAGAGTCTGGAAGCGGCTGTCCAATATCACATTGAATAAAGCGAGCCTCCGAATACTGTGCGGATAGATGCCGAACAGCAATTTCAGTTATGTCAGATCCTGTCAGCGCCTTCACGCCAGAGCGAAGCCACAGATCCACATAGAACCCCGTACCCGAACCCACATCAAGAACTGACCAATCGTTCGGTTGGCCGTCCAATTTGGAAATGACCAGCGAAAAGGCGGAGGCCCGAACCCGGTAGAGAACCTGGTTGTAGGAAACAGGCAGTCCGATGTCGCCGACGCCCTGCAGATCATAATGCGCGGAGAGGCGCGCTTCCCAGTAGCTCGCTGGCTGGAAGCCGGTTTTGTCCATCTTGTCTGACTTCGACATTGAGCGCTCTCCTTATAGCCGCGCGATTACGCTTCGGCGCAAGGCGAATGCATCTTGTGGACGCCCATGTCGCAGTAGGTAACGCCAGAACACACGACCATACTTGCGGCGAATAGCTTTGCGCGCGCGCTCCTTCTCTACTTCAGACAAGGGACAGTTGGGATCGGCGAGAGCCGCGCGCACCACTTCAGCACGCATCGCGCTTTTCTCAACGTCGGAGTGCGTATTCTTCTCCTGCCCCGGATGGACACGATCCCAAGACAAAGCCGGCGGCAACGATACCAACGGGTAGCGTGCGCCGATCTTGTGCCAGAACTCGAAGTCGCCAAGCTGGCGCATGCCAGAGAAGCCACCTACGGTTTCGAAGGCCGCACGCCGGATGATCGCTGACCCAGGCGCACGGCCAAACAACTCGCGACCGAAATACTCTTCTTGATATGCCTCACGCGGTGAAAACACTACAGGGTGGGGACGAGCAAACTCGGAACGTGCCGAAAGGCCATATCCTGCTTGCGGGAAACGGTCCATGCAGCGCACCATAACCGAGAGGCCCCAAGGATAGATCGCATCGTCAGAATCGAGATATTTGAGATACTCACCGCGTGCCAGATATGCAGCCCGGTTCCTGTTGGGATAATCGCCAAGGTTCTCAGGGTTTTCGTAAACCTTCACACGAGAGTCCGTGCTCTCGTAGCCTCGCGCAATCTCGACTGTCGCATCCTTCGATCCATCATCGACAATCATAAGTTCAAAGTCACCGAAATCAGATGTCAACACACTTTCGATCGCGGTCGCGATGAACTCGGCGCGATTGTAAGCGGTCATCAGCACGCTGACCTTGGGCATGTGACTGCCGGTCATGCGGCGACGGATCCTTGCGACTTGAGCGGTATCGGAGGTGTTCCTGCATACTTGCGATGCAACTCTGTCATCGCTTCACCGCCCGCGCGACGCGCTGTCTCGAGCTGGGACAGACCATCGCGAACACCACGCACCTGATCCCGATTGTAGGACCACCAGCGTATCAAGGCGCGTGGAGCCAGGCCGCAGCGCCTCAACAGGTGAAGTGCGACCCGCATTGGTTGGAAAACCGGCGCTGCCGGCAGCACCCCGAACAACGTCCAACGCAGTGAAGCAATGGTGACGACCTTCTTCACAGTGGTCGCATAATCCTCGAGATGGAAATGGTAGACCCTCGCCGCAGGATTGCGCGCAAGCGCCCAGCCTGCCATGTGTGCGTCAATGGCGAACATAACGTCCTCGCCATATACAATACGTCGAAAACCGATCTCCTCGAGTGCGCTGCGTCGGTAGAGAGCCGTGACATCGTCCAGGCCACAAGCGGCTAGCCTCAAAGCTGGTTCAGCACTGACGAAGGCCTCAGCATCTTCAAATCGGAAGACCTCAAGCTTGGGCTCGGATACCTGGCGAAACCACTCGATCGGGTTTGTGTCAGGGCTGTCCGGTACCATCTGTGCCCCCCAGACTGCGGCCACATCGTCGGCTTCGAAACCTGCAAGCAGGCTTTCAATCCAAAAGTTGTCATACGGTCGCGCATCGCCGACGGTGAAGAGAATGAACTGCCCCTTTGTCTCTCGCACACCGAGGTTGCGGGTATCACCGTGATTGAACTCGCCCGGTGCGATCTCCAGTACCCGGGTTCTCGGTCGGCTCCTTGCAATACCCTGCGTGCCGTCGGTTGAGCCGGAATCGATCACAAGTATTTCGCGCACAGGAATCGACTGCGACAGGACCCCGTCGAGGCACGCCGCAATGCCTGCAGCTTCGTTCTTAACTGGAATTACGACGGAGATGTCAGGAAGAGTCATGGGGCCTCAGAGATGGAACTGCTTGAGCGCCGAGTTCAGCTCGGTCGTAGTCCCGATGTCGATGTACTTGCCTTCTTCGAAGACGAGCCCCTTCACCGGCCGATGGAGTTCGAGCGCATAGTTGAAAACATCTCCCAGAACCGCCTCTCGACCAGTATACTCAGTGGCATGCAAGTACTCGCCTATGAGTTTTGTGAAGGCCGGCGACCAGCAACAGGCGCCCCACATGTATCGCAGGTTCGACGCCTTCGGCTTGTCAATGGTGCGGATCACATTGGCGTCATCGTCCAGTTCCACCATCCCAAACTTTGACGGATTGTCTGTGCGGAACAACGCTAGAGTAAGCTCTGCCCCAGTTTCGACATGGAAGCGGTGGAGCCGCGCGAAGCAATCGGACGGTTCGATGATCGTGTCCGGCATCCCGAAAAGCACGGTCTGACCGTCAAGCCACGGCCTCGCAATATCAATCGCATAGGGCATGCCGCGCAATTCTTCCTGGTAGAGATAGCTAATGTTGGTGTCGAAGCGGCTGCCGTCACCATAATATCGCATGAGATCCCATTTGCCAGAACCGAGCACGAAAAACACCTGGCTAGCTCCCGCATCAACCAGATGCTCCAGCAGGTACTGGCTGACGACCTTGGGGCGCTTCTCGACGGAACCGTTGATCACAACATCCTGGTAGCCGACAGGGAAAAGCTCTTTCGGGCACGGAAACGGATGCAGCCGTGAACCGCGGCCGGCAGCAGGTACGATGGCCGCGACTCGTTCGGTAGTGCTCATTGTTCAAGAACTCCATGATAGGGCATTCGGCCGAGGGTACCGTCCGTAGAAAAGGCCGCAACCACACGCTCGGAATATCGGCGGGCTGCAGGCAGCCGCTCCAGCCGCAACCGATGCAGCCAGACGAAGCGTGTCAGCCGCCGATGCTCATCCTCAGTCAGAACACTTTCGGCCTCGGCCCAACGCAGCATCTCGTCGGCCAGAGCGAAGTAGTGTGATCGCGCTGCGCCCATGATGATCTCGCTTGCCATGAGCCGTGCCTCCGGCACACGGTCTGCCATACCGTTCTCGTGCAGGAGCGCAACGGCACGTCTCACCACCGTCGCCCTGCTCTCCTGCTTATCCAGCGCGAAGAAACCCTTCCGGCTGAGGCTGCCATGATTGGTGCGGTTGTGCAGGTCAGGAGGCAGGTCGAAGAACTTCGCGTAGCGATACCCCTGAATGTAGGCGCGGAAAAACAGGTCGATGTCCTGCCAGATCAGAAGAGACGTATCCCACATCCCGATCCGCACGAACGCGTTTCGACGAAAAAGGATCCCGGTGCCCTGCGCGATGGCGTCCTGTCGGAACTGGCGCGCAAGTTCATCGGTCCCGGGCCTATCAACGTTCCACCAGAGACCAAGGTCACCAGGGACCATTTCGAACATCAGACCTGGAAAGATGCCGAACTCTATCTCCGGGTTTGCATCCATCGCGCGAACGCGCTGCTCAAGGCAGAACGGCTCGATTATGTCGTCTGTGTCGAGGAACATCACGTAGTCCGCAGAGCTCGCCAGCACCGCCTGGTTACGGCATGTGCAGGCGCCCTTGGGACCACCCTTTCGGTCCTCGAGCGTGATTCGGCTATCCCGCCGCACATACTCAGCAATAACGTCTTTGGTCCGGTCGGTCGACCCGTCGTCTACGACCCTAAGTTCCCAGTGCGGCCAGCTTTGGGCGAGCACCGAGTCAAGCGTCTCTGAAATCAGATCTGCACGGTTAAAAGCCGGCATGCAGACCGCAACGATCGGCCCCTCCATGTCTACGGCGCCCATGCCGAATCCGGAACGACTCCAAGCCATTTACTTGTCGCATGGGCCACATGCGTAAATGATCGCTTGAGTCCCAGATCGATGGCTTGTTCCGAGGGACTGAATCGGAGCAAGGGTACCATTTCGCGGGTATGGTCAGTGCCTGGCTGTGTCGGATCACAGCCATGGTCGCCCGTTATCATCAGCATATCGTCTGGGCCAAGCATCGACAGGATCTGGCCCAGTGCTGCGTCAATTTCTTCTAGTGCATCGCCGAAGCCACGCCAGTCATTGCGGTGACCATACAGCATGTCGGTATCGACCAGATTGGCGAACACAAGTTCGCGGCCAATTTCACCACTCCACTCTCGATCAGTCTGACAAGGGCCGAGGTCCAGATTGCCAGCCACGATCTGGCGAACGCGCTCCAGTCCGTCACTGTTACTAGCGGTCGGAACGGAGTGCGTGATGCCCTGTTGCAGAAATATGTCGGCGATCTTGCCCACTCCGACTACCCGAACCCCATCGGTCCGCAGACGATCCAGCATGGAACCCCGTGGTGGCGGCACGGAATAGTCATGACGCGCAGCAGACAACCGCCCGAGGTATCCGTTGGTCAGTTGATAGGGGCGGGCAATTACACGGCTGACCCGATAGCCGTCATCTAGAATGCAACGCGCGATCCGGCACCACTGATACTGCCGTTCCAGTGGAACGACATCGATATTGCAGGCAATCTGAAACACGCTGTCTGCGCTTGTGTACACGATAGGCCAACCCGTCCGTCGATGTTCGGCGTCCAGAATTTCAATGATCTCTGTTCCCGAAGCCGGGCGATTCCCCAAGATGCCCTCGCAGCCCGTATCGGCCATGAACCGGCTAAGCATCTCGACCGGAAATCCATTTGGATAGACCTGAAACGGTTCATCCAGCAAGATGCCGGCCAATTCCCAATGACCGGTTGTCGTGTCTTTGCCCAGCGACCGCTCCATCATCAAGCCCCACGATGCGATGGGGGTTGGTTCGGCAGGTACGCCCTCGACTTGGGTGATCCTGCCGAGGCCCATGCGCCCGAGACAGGGCAAACGCAGCCCACCACAAGCACGTGCAACATTCCCCAACGTGTTGCAATCGGGCCCGTCGCCGAAAGCCGCCGCATCCGGCATCGCCCCGACCCCCAAGGCGTCGATGACGATCAAGATCACACGAGCCATGATATAGCCTTCTCGTCAATCTTGAACTCTACGCCCGATGACACAGAGGCAAGAGTTACAAATAGAAACTGCTTCATTGTTTCTCGATCTCTGAATAGAGGTAGTTTAAACGAAAGGCGGGGAACTTCTCTGCCGGCATGTATCCTATATATTCGTTTGAATAATCATACCGCACGCATCTATCTGCTTCAAGGTCTCGAAGCTTCTTCGCAGGATTCCCGGCAATAACGCAATAGCCGTCAGGGAAGGATTTTGTCACAACGCTACCAGCACCGACGACAGTGAAGTCACCCAGCACAACCCCCGGCAGAATTGTACAGTTAGCGCCAATCCAGCAATAAGAACCAATTCGTGCACTGCCAGGTAAGTGCTGGCGGCCGTCGTACACGTCATGGTTCGATGAGATTATCGCGCAATTCATCGCAATATTTGTATAATCACCAATCCGGATCAAACCAATTCCCTGTATATAGCAGCCAGGTTCTATGCCCGGGTTGGTGTGTTTTCCAACTTCAATGGCGCGAAAATTTCCCACTCGTGAGGTGAAATGAACTCCCCAATATGCATGTCGATTGAACCCCAGAATTCTTTGAAAAAACCAAGTTCTTAATGAAATCGCGCCGGGCTTGCCTTCGTATGCCTTCAGAAAGCCGAAACCCGGCATCCTGCAGGTGACCCTGTAGAGGATCGCGCCAAGTGTGCTGATTAACTTCCGTAGCACCCGTACTGGAAGCCATCCATACTTGTTGCGCCATGCAGGAAACTTCATTTTGCAACGATTTCCCAGTCAAGAACTGGATGAATTACTCCAGGTATTCTGGCCGCCCGCTTTGGCCCCCAACAATCATGCGCCATTTCATCTATTTCGAAAGAACAGATTTGCCCGCTGATCAAATCCATAACCCTTGGGATCTCCGCACTGATCTCCACCATATAGCGACCAGAAACGAGCAGGCTTCCCGGTATTCTCATTTTACTTGAGTAACGGCCAGTCCGTCTTGATGAACCATTGCCAGCCACGTGATGGTCCGAAGAAATGAATATCAATACTCCTTCAGAGTTGAACAGCCTGACTCCGATGCGAAGATCGCGCCGTTCTTCTGCCAAAGTATATTCGACTTCCACCAGCACGTCTTGGTCGCTGGCCAAGCTGCCTTCAGTTCTACCCTCGTTGTTGCGAATAAAAATACCGTTGAGTTCGATCCCCTCTCCGCTCGGCGCCTTTTCATCATCCCAAGTGACAACCCTATCTTTGCCTGAGCCCAATGTCATGTAATGCTCAATGATCTTTCCCGTCTCGCCGGTGCTGATCACGGTGCCCCTGTCCATTAGGATCGCGTGTGGACACAATTGGCGCATAGAGGCCATGTTGTGGCTGACAAACAGCACGGTACGGTGCCCCTTCGTGCTGAGGTCCTTCATCTTGCCGATGCAGCGGGCCTGGAACTCTGCATCGCCAACCGCCAGCACCTCGTCCACGATGAGGATGTCGGTCTCAAGATGTGCGGCGACCGCGAAGGCGAGTCGAACGTGCATTCCGGAGGAGTACCGCTTGACCGGCGTGTCGATGTATTTGGCACAGCCCGAGAACTCGACGATCTCGTCGAAACGGGCGCGGATCTCACGTTTCGACATGCCGAGGATCGCGCCGTTCAGGAACACATTTTCGCGCCCCGTCAGCTCAGGATGAAACCCGGTTCCCACCTCAAGCAGGCTTGCGATGCGCCCGTTGATACAGATGCGGCCTTCGGTCGGGGCGGTGACCCGCGACAGCAGCTTCAACAGGGTGGACTTGCCGGCGCCGTTCCGGCCGATGATGCCGACGATTTCGCCGGGCTGCACCTCGAAATCGATGTTCCGAACCGCCCAGACGAAGTCCTGCGTGCCGCCGGCCGTTCTGTCGTTGACGGTTCCGACCTTGGCGAATGGATCCTCCTTGCCCCGGACACGTGCCCAGAGGCGGTTGAGGTCATGCGACAGCGTGCCCGTTCCGACCTCACCCAGACGGTACATCTTAGAGACGTTCTCGAGGCGCAGCGCAGGTGTCATCACACGGTATCCATGAAGTTCTTCTCGACCTGGTTGAAGATCACCATGGCGATCATGAGAAGCCCGACCGCGACCGCGGACGTGTAGGCGAGATGTGACAGCTCGAACGTCCCTGACCCGGTAAAGGCATAGCGGAAGGTTTCGATGATCGGCGTCATCGGGTTGGCGAGGATGTAGGGACGGTAGGCATCGGGGATCGTTGAGACCGGATAAATGACCGGTGTCGCGTACATCAGCAGCTGAACGCCGAATGTCATCAGGAAGCGCAGGTCCCGGTATTTGGTGGTGAGCGCCGAGATGATCATGCCGAGACTGAGCCCCAACAGGCCCATGAGCACGAGCAGAACCGGCAGAAGCAGTATTGCCGCGTTGGGGCGGACATCCGGATCGGTCACAGCAAAGTAGGCCACGAAGCAGATGAAAATGCTGAACTGGACAGCAAATTTCAGCAATCCGGACACCACGACCGATAACGGCACGATGATCCGGGGGAAGTAGACCTTGCCGAAGATGTTCGCGTTCAACGTGAACGTCTCGGACGTCTTCATCAGGCTGTCCTGGAAGTAGGTCCACATGGTGACGCCTGCCAGGTAGAAAAGGGCCTGCGGCAGACCGTCGGTCGAGATCTGCGCAATGTTGCCGAACACGATCGTGAACACGATGGTCATCATGACCGGCTGAAGCACGAACCAGATCGGACCGAGGATCGTCTGCTTGTAGAGGGCCACAAAGTCGCGGCGCACCAGAAGAAGAAGAAGATCGCGATAATGCCAGATCTCCCGCACGGGGATTGACAGGACCGGCCGCTCCGGCCCGATCACGCGCGTCCAGGTCGCGGATCCATCATCCTCCCGTTCGCTGCGCGTCGGCTCTTCGGTGTCGGTCGTCGTCATGTAGCCAGTTCCGCCGCGATCAATTGCCGGATGACGCTCTCCATCGCGTGTTCTGCGCTCCAATCAAGCTCCGTTCTTGCCCGGCTCGGATCGCCGACGCTCATGGTGATGTCGGAGGGGCGCCGCAGCCCGGCATCGCTGATGACGTGGTTGCCCATCTCGAGATCGAGCTCTGCGAACACAGCGGCGCAAAAATCGCGGAGACTGTGGCTCTGTCCGGTCGCCACAACATAATCCTTCGGAGTGTCCATTTGCAGCATCCGCCACATCGCGTCCACGTATTCCGGCGCCCAGCCCCAGTCGCGATGAACGCCGAGGTCCCCGAGATGCAACTCTCCGCCCTCCCGGGAGATCCTTACGGCCCCACTGACGATCTTGCGCGTCACGAACCGTTCCGGGCGAAGCGGCGACTCGTGATTGAACAGGATGCCGGAACATGCATGGAGGCCGTAGGAGTCCCGGTAGTTCGCCACCGTCCAGTGTGCTGCCGCCTTGGCTGTGGCGTAGGGGCTTCTTGGACGAAAGGGCGTGTCTTCATTGGCCGGTTCAGTGCCAGTGTCTCCGAAGCACTCGCTCGAGCCCGCCTGGTAGACCCGGGCCTTGGAACCGGTGAACCGGATCGCTTCCAGAAGATTGATCGTTCCGACCGCCACACTGTCGAGTGTTTCGACCGGCTGTTCGAAGGATAGCCCGACCGAACTCTGCCCGGCAAGATTGTAGACCTCATCCGGTTCGGCGGTCATGATCGCCTGAGCGACACTTCTGAAGTCTACGTGACTCATCGAGATATTTTCGACGCGATCCAAGATCTCAAGTGCTCGCAGATTGCCAAACGCGTTGTTTGCGGCATCTCGCGAAGTTCCGATCACCCTGTAGCCTTTCCCAAGCAGAAACCTAGCAAGATAGGCCCCGTCTTGACCAGAGACGCCGCATATTAGGGCTGTCTTCCGAATCATGACGCTAAAGTCTTTCGAACGATCGCGTTTGCCCGGCGGACAAACTGATCGTGGCCGAAATAGGCGAGCCCTTCCGGAACGTATCCCTTCGGCTTCTCCAGCCCGCGCAGGACCGCCTGAAGCAAGTGATCCGGGAAATCAGGATCAACCATCTCTCCGAGCTGTCCGTCTCTGACGGCGTCCCGGCTGCCGTCCACACTGCTGGCCACCACCGGAATTCCGCAAGCAAGCGCCTCGAGGAAGACGAAGCCAAACCCTTCGCCGCGACTCGGCATCACATAGAGATCTGCCAGCCGATAGAGGTCGACCTTGTCGGCTTCGTCGACGAAGCCGGTAAAGCCAACGTGTTCGGTCAGACCTTCTGACCGAACACGATCCTGCAACCGCTCGCGATCCTCTCCGTCGCCTGCAATGATGTATACAATCCGCGGGTGCGCCTCGATCAGCTTCGGCAGGATGTCTAGAATCTCATCGAAGCCTTTGGCGCGCTCGCGGGACACAAGGCGACCAAATGTCATCAAGACCGGTTCGCCAGTGATCTTCAACCGCTGCGCCAACTCTTCCGAGGCAGCGCCTGGGGAATAGGCGTCGAGATTAATCGCATTGGGTAGCAGATCGATCCGATCTTCAGGCACTCCGGACCATGCCATGAAGCGCCGACGGGTGTAGTCGCTGATGGAATAGTAGAATGTCATGCGCTTGGCACCCCAGGCTACGTACGACCGCCGCGGCGTCGACCACGCTTCTATGCCATAGAGGGCACAAAGAACCGGCCGCGCCGTCAACAGACGCAACAGCCAGGCAAGAGGGGTCAGGTTGATATGGGCGCAGTAGATCACATCGGATTTTCGGATCTCCGCAAGGTCACAGAACACGGATTTCAGGAAGGCCGCAGCACTTTTTGCTGCTTCGAGCCGATAGATGAGTCGTTCTGGCAGTTGTTCAAGCGGCCGGTTAACCACCCTCGGAACAGCAATGACGTTGTTCTCTGCCGCACCATCGAGGAAGGCAGCGAGCAGATCGCGATTGAAGACCGAAACACCTCCATGGCCACCATACGCGTCAGTAATCAATGCATAAATCTTCATTCAGCCGCGCCAATATCTGCAAGCGAGCCGACGAACAGGCGAGTATCAAAATTCAAATGCGACTCATAACTCCTTACGTCTGTGAAGGATAACAGCTTCTTCTTGCCACCCAGAAACTCTGGGCGACACAGGTCCCCCTCGATATCAGAGAATATCTCTTGTTCATGAACGTTGCCGTCTGACACATTCATCAGGTACAGACCAAGCCTTCCGGATGCATTCTCCCTTGACGCAACAATAGTATCAGGATTCCCCAAGAACACCGCTCCGCAAGGGTAGAGCCGAAAGCCAACGGCTCCAAGATCTAGAACCGAGCTCAGTGTGAGGTCGTCGGCAAACTCAAGCAGCCACAGATTCGACCTTTCAGAAATCGAATCCACAAGCAGCATATGGTGTCGTCCCTCGAAATCGATCAGGTAACTCCATATCCTAGCATCGAAACCTACTCGAGTTTGGTAGATAAGAGATTGATTGGAGACTTGTATTGGAAGCTTTGCAGAGTTTCCGGATTGAGAACCTACTAAATGCGAGCTTAGGTCAAATACCGCGATGTGGATATCCTCAATTCTCGCTGAATGCGGATCAAACACTCCAAATGCAACAGAAATCTCGGAATTCTTCGATACCACAGAGTGCGCATAGATCCAGCCCCCAACAGGAGCCTGAATCATGACCTGCGCATCACTCCAAGTCATTCCGTTATCCATTGAGAGAACATACGCGAGGTCTCTTGTCTGCGCTATATCGCCTCGTCCTCTTCTATAAACTATAGCAAATGCCTCTTCTCCGACTTTGAGCAACTGAGGATACGTACATTCCCCATCGTCCAAAATATGCGTCGGATCACTCCCAAACCCCCGATAGAACTCAAATCGCCCTGCCATCAGGGGTGAGTTATGGAGGCAAAATGCTGCAATAATCTGCGTGCCTTCTTCGTCAGTCTGAATTATTGTCGGCTCGGAGTGATCATTTCGGTAGTGCCATTCATACGCTACATGATCCAAGATCCGATTTCTATTGAAATCTATATGAGACAACATTGCCGATCGCCGATCGCCGAACCAAGCCAGGATCATCTCTTCGTCCTGAAGATGAACGGCATTTGGCCCATTATACCACATGTTATTGCCATCATCAGAAACCAAGTACGCAGAACCATAATGTTTCATTTCATTACTTGCCATGACAAACCACTGAGTGACAATTGCAAAGAAAACACCCAAGAAAATAAGTAGCAACAAGGATGGAGATCGAAGAAAATAAATCTCAAATTTCAACTTCAGTCTTCCTCGGATGCCCCCTCTGTCAGGGAAGTTGTCGCCCGCTCTGATGCAGAAAGTGTATCCTGAGG